>Ga0070698_100004432_pt1 | contig 15430 bp, 20 predicted proteins | sample KBSK1502metaG_FD_65477 | JGI IMG/M metagenome (GOLD analysis project Ga0070698, IMG submission 65477) | Corn, switchgrass and miscanthus rhizosphere microbial communities from Kellogg Biological Station, Michigan, USA - KBS K1-50-2 metaG | ecosystem: Host-associated > Plants > Roots >...
CTGCACCAGAACACCTACGGTGTAGTCGCCGCCGGCCACCCGGATGCGACGGCTGGAGGTCCCGGTGCCGCCCTTGAAGGAGTGGCAGACCATGCCGGTGCCGCCCCCGACGTTGCCCTCGGGCACTCGGCCACCCCGCGCCGAGTCGATCGCCGTCAGGGCGTGCTCGGCGGTGACGTGCTGGCCGGAGATGTCGTTGAGCCCGCCGTCCCAGGTCTCCGCGACCACCGGGAGCGCCCAGTCCCAATCGGGCTGGTGCTTCACGGTCCACTGGATGGTGCCGTGATGGACGGCGCCAATCGAGTAGGTGTTGGTAATCATGACCGGGCCGCCGAGCCAGCCGGATTCCTGGATCCAGGTGGTGCCGGTCATCTCGCCATTGCCGTTCAGGGTGAACCACCCCGCGAACACCGGGACGCCCGAGGTCTTTCCGCGCGGAAGAATCGCGGTGACGCCGGTGCGAACAGGCCCCTTGCCGACCTCGAGTTTGCCGTCGCCGCGAATCAGCGTGACAAACCCGACTTCGACACCGGCGACGTCGGTGATCGCGTTCAGGAGCCCCGGTGTGCCGCTTTGCGGGATCCCGAGCTCGCGGGCGCGCTGTGCATGTGCGGGAGCGGCGACCAACAGGGTCGCGAGGATACATGATGCCTTCATGATGGTGTGCCTCATCGATTATCGGGCGATGCCCAGGTCGGCGATCAGGGGAAGATGGTCGGAGCCGAGGTCGGGCCCTACCTCAGCAGAAAGCGGTCGCCAGGAGCCGCAGGCAAGGACGTGGTCGATCCGAACGGAAAAACGGTTGAGGACGCGGGTCCAGCCGAAGCCCCGGCCCGCACGGGAAAAGGCGTTGGCGCAGCGGCCGAAGGTGTCGCGGTAGATCCGGCTCTCGACGGGCATGTTCAGGTCGCCGACGATGACAGGGTTCAGAGTTTCCCGCTGGATCCAGCCGCTGATCCGGCCTGCCCCGACGTCGCGGATCTCGGTATTGACGCGCAGCCGGTCCGCCGAGCCCTCGCGCCGGAGCGGTGCCAATCCCTTGCGAGGCGTTTCCAGGTGCAGGGCCACGACATCGATGATGCCCCGGTCGGTCCGGAGCCGGAAGAGGGCGGCATCGCCGGTGCCGCCCCCCCTGCTGGCCTCCAGGCGCGCGAGAACCTTGGTCTCGACAACGGGGAAGCGGGTACCGAGGCAAAGCCCTCCGTAAATGGATTTCACAGTCCAGCCGGCCGGCCAGAGGACGGGCTCGGCCAAGCGGGGCGGGCACTCCTGGAGAACCATGACGTCGGCGCCATAACGCTCGAGGGAGCGGGGCACCTGGAGGAGCATCGGGTTGATGCCACCTTCGACGTTGAAACTGATGACCCGGAGCGCCAGGGGCGGACCGCCGCCGAACCAGCGGCGCCAGCCGGTGCGAAACCCCATCACGGGCCCGAAGGTGATGAGGAGGGCGGCGGCGAGGGGGATGAGGAGTCGCGGCCGAATCAGCAGGGCGACCACGGCGAGCGGAAAGGCGGGGAGCAGGAGCAGCCAGCGGGGACCATAGAGGAGGACCGTCGAGGGCCACCAGACGTCGCCCAGGGTCCAGATGAGTGCGGCGGCAATCGTCGCAAGGGCGAAGTAGCCCCAGGCGGCAGGACCGAGCCACCGGACCAGCCAGGCCGGAGCGCGGAGGCGGGCGCGGTCCAGGGATGGAGCCCTACGAGTCCGGGTCCATTCTACCTGGGGTGGCGGAGGCGAGCTGGCAGGGATTAAAACGGCGCGACCGCAGCGGCAGCGCAGCGACCGGCCGGCGTGGGCGGGGTCGGCGTGGTAGACCTGGCCGCAGGAGCAGCGCACCTCGATGGACAGGGTGCCCTCGGGGAGGGTGATGTGTGGAATGTAGCGGGCGAATCCCCGACTCCGCCCCCGACGGGTATGTTTGGGTTGTCGCGGCCTTGCCCAGAACACGATCGGACTGACCATGGAAACCGATGTCGCAGTGCGCCAGGCCATTTACTCGCATTTTGTCAGCACCGGCACCGCTCCGACCGTTGCCGCGCTCGGGGGCACGCTGAGGCTCACCAGGCCCGAGATCGCGGCGGCATTACAGCGATTGTTCGCGCGTCGCGTCCTGGTCCTGAGCCCCGACGGGGAACAGATCATCATGGCGCCCCCTTTCTCCGGCATACCCACGCAGCATCGCGTTCTCACCGGCGGGCGGGAATTCTTCGCGAACTGCGCCTGGGACGCGTTCGGCGTGCTCGCGGCGATGCAGCAAGAGGGGCTTGTGCGATCGCGCTGCGAGCAGACCCGTGAGCCGTTGGAAATCCCGGTGCATGCCGCCGGGCCCGAATCGATTCCATGCGTTGCCCACTTTGCCGTCCCCGCCGCTCTCTGGTGGCGGGACATCGTCTTTACGTGAAGCACGATGCTTTTCTTCCGGTCGGAAGCTCAGGTCAACGAGTGGTGTCAGGCACAGGGACTGCCGAGGAGACCGTTGGTCACCCTGTCGCAGCTTTGGCAGCTGAGCGTAGCGTGGTATTCGAACCGGCTGACACCTGACGCCCGTCGGCCAGCCCCGAGCGAGATGGTCAGCATCTTCACGAGCATCGGTCTGAACGGTCCATTCTGGGATCCGCAAGCAGATGCGTTCCGTTAGCCCTGCGCCATGACACTCCGCCGTCGACTGAACACCCTCGCAGCATGTCTGGGCACACTCACCGCGTGCGGTGCCCGAGAGGCGGGTCCCGTCAGCGCGTCCGGAGTTGATCTGCTCGTCTCGGTTCGGGGAGGCGCGGTGACCGCGCCCGACTCCATCAGCGCAGGCTGGGCGCGCATGCGGGTCGACGAAGACGGGGCGGGACACATCCTGGTGGTGTTCCGGTTGCCCGAAGCGTCGACCGACGCGGACATGGGGACATTCCTCGCCGCTCTCGATACCGCTCGCACGACGCCGCAGCCGGCGCTCGCACTGGGCGGGCCGGAGGTCGGCGACACCGGCGAGGTCGTGGTTCAGCTCACCGCTGGCCGGTACGTACTCGGATGCGTCCGTAGGGGAGCCGACGGCCATCGGCACGCGAGTACCGGCGAGGCAAAGTTCCTGATGGTCACCGCCGCGCTCACCTCCGGCCGCGAGATCCCTCCTGCCGCGACGCAAGAGGTCGGGATGGTCGATTTCGCATACGTCGGGCCGGACCGGTGGCCGGCCGGGCCCCACGTTCTGCGCGTCGCAAACGTTGGCCGGCAGGAGCACCAACTGCGGCTTTCGCGACTGCATCCCAGATCGTCGGTGCAGGACTGGCTTGAATCCGAGGACCCGGATGACCACGCCACGGCGGTCGCAGGTGTGGCACGCCTGGGACCTGGCGCGGTCGCCTACCTGCCGGTCGAGCTTTCGGCGGGCACCTATCTGGCGTACTGCCTCATCCCCGACCCGGTCTCCGGGAGTCCGCACGTCGAGATGGGCATGCTCCGGGTGATTCACGTCGAGTAGGGGGTCGCGCCGCGACCAAAGGGGGGCCGACCATGGTGTTCCGAACGTGAAACCTCTCCTCAGTCTGGTCCTCGGCTGGCTGGCAACGGGCTTCGGAGCCGTGGTCGGCTCCATCGTGGGGAACGCCGGCGGAAAGGGGGGCCTGGCCTTCGGTGCTATCGCGGGCGGTGTCCTCGGAGTGCTGGTCGCGGTCAATCTGGCGCGGCGATTGTCCTGGGTGCCGAGCAGCGAAGTGCCGGGCGCTCTTATCATGCACAGCCCTCTCGTGCCGATTCTCAGCTGCAGCCTCGCCGGCGTGGGAATTCTGATGGGAGCCGGCGTCTCCAGGGGGTGGAGCCGCCCTTGAGCATGCCCAATTCATGTTCGCCACCGAACAAGGTCCACGAGTGATGGCGGAGATCCTCCGCTTCCTCTCTCAGCCATGAGCGCGATTATGACCTCGCTCCCAAGGTGGATGGTGTCCACGATCCTGCTGATGGCTGTGGTCGGCAGGGGACTCGTCGCCCAGAAATCGAGCGGTCCGGCGCTTGGTACCCTGATCGTCGACGGCGGAGGCGCGACCAAAGCCATCGTCTCCCGGTTTGTCGAACTTGCCGGGGGCCCCCGGGCGCATATCGTCGTCTTTCCCACGGGAGCGTCGGCCATCCGCTTCGGTGAGCAAAACACCATTCTCGACCCGGACTGGCCCCGCGATCGGCAGGAATGGCGGAGCTACGAGACATACCTCAAGGGTTGGCTCGGCGTGGACGATGTGGCGATCCTCCACACCCGCGATCGGACCGAAGCGGACCGAGTCGAGTTCACCGCACCACTCAGGGCGGCGACGGGAGTGTATCTCGCTCCGGGGAATTCGGGGAGATATGCGGCAGCCTATCTCGACACGCGGACTCAGAGAGAGCTCGAGGATCTTCTCAAGCGAGGTGGGATAATCCTGGGCAGCTCCGCCGGCGCCATCATTCAAGGGTCGTTCACGGTGCGGGGGCGGCCGGACAAGCCTCTCTTGATGGCACCGGGCCAGACAACGGAATTCGGGTTTCTGCGCAACGTCGCGATCAACCCGCATCTCACCTCGGCCATGCGGGATGCTGAGCTGGTGAACGTCGTCGATGCGTACCCACATCTGCTGGGCATAGGGATTGACGACGACGCGGCCCTGCTGGTACAGCAGAACAGCTTCGAGGTCCTCGGGACGGGCCGCGTCGCGATCTATGACAACGTTCGGCGCAACGGACAGTGGTACTACTGGCTTCAACCGTCGGATCGTTTCGATCTGTCGACCTGGACCAAGCTCAGCCGGTAGCCGCGCGGCATCATAGCGCTGTGACAGATGGAGGACACCATGATTCGAGCTCCCCGGCTCCTCATTGGCGGGTTGGGCCTGCTGGTCGGCAGTAGCGATCCCGTAACGTTCGACCGACCTCCGAACATCGTGGTCATCGTCGCGGATGACATGGGATATGGAGACATCGGCGCTTACGGGGGGACAGATATTCCCACCCCGAACCTCGACGCGCTCGCTGCCGGCGGGATCCGGTTTACCGACGCCTACGTCAGCGGCCCGTACTGCAGCCCCACCCGCGCCGGACTCCTCACCGGCCGGTATCCACAGCGTTTCGGGCACGAGTTCAACATCGGCATGCAGCCCCCCCACCGGGACGTGGGCCTCCCGCTGGACCAGACGACAATGGCCGATCGGCTCAAGGCCGCGGGCTACCGCACCGCCCTTTTCGGCAAGTGGCACCTGGGCTCGGCCCAGCGCTTCTTCCCGACCCGCCGCGGTTTCGACGAATTCTTCGGATTCTTAACGGGCGCTCATTCCTACATCGGCGCGTCGGCTCAGATGAATCCGATCTTCGATGGCGACCAGATCGTCCGGACCATTCCCTATCTCACCGACACGCTGGCCAGTCGCGCGGTCGAGTTCATCCAGCGCAACCGGTCTCAGCCGTTCTTTCTGTACCTGGCCTTCAATGCCGTCCATACACCGTCCCAGGCGACGGACCGGTACCTTGCGCGGGTCTCCGGGATCGCCGATCCGCAGCGGCGTACCTATGCCGCCATGCTGTCCGCGATGGACGACGGCATCGGCCGGGCGCTGGAGGCGCTGCGCACCGCGCACCTCGAGGAGCAGACGCTGATCTTCTTCTTCAGCGACAACGGCGGCCCGCTGGAGAGCGATTGGAACGGCTCGAGCAACCGGCCGTTGCGGGGCGACAAGGCGACCACCTGGGAAGGCGGCATCCGTGTCCCCTTCGTCATGCGCTGGAAGGGCAGGCTTCCCGAAGGCCGCACCGATGCCCGGCCGATCATTCAGCTCGACGTGCTGCCGACCGCCCTGGCGGCGGCGGGCGTTGCGGCGCAACCAAACTGGCATCTCGATGGAGTCGACCTGCTCCCGTTTCTTACCGGCGCGACATCAGGTGCCCCGCACGACGCGCTCTACTGGCGTCTCGGCGGCCTCATGGCGATCCGGATAGGCGACTGGAAGCTGGTGAAAATGGTACAAGGTGGAGCGAGCGACGACCCCGCTACCCTCACCCTCGACGGAGCCGAGCTGTTCAATGTCAGGGACGACGTGGGCGAGAAGGAGAACCTCGCGACGCGTTACCCCGAACGCGTGTCACAGTTAGCGGAGGCGTGGAAGCACTGGAGCAGTGGACTAGCCCCGCCGGGCTGGCCTCCGCCGCAAGGCTACCGGGGCGCACGCCGCGGATGCCTGGACCGGACTTTCGCGGCGACACCGATCGTTCCGTATGCCGGGAGCTGGCGCGGGGCCATCAGCCCCGTGGCGGACATCACCTGGACCCAGGGAAAGGACAGCACCGGCACCTTCACGATCGGCCGCGACAGCCCGGTCCCCACCCGGATCGTGTTCGTCTCGACCGATAGTATCGTCGTCGAGTTGACCAAACTGGTGCGCGGCCCGAACTCCACCGAAGACCTGAACGTGCGGATCGTGGGCTCCGTCTGCGGCGAGGAGCTGATCGGGTCAGCCTCCTTCCAGGGACCGACCGGGCAGGTGCGGCGGGCGCCGCTCACGGCCACGCGGGAGCCGCGCTGAGGCCTTCTCGCTGCTAGAACTGACTCAACTTCATGGAGGCAGGCAGCTGATTCTGGTCATCGGAGGCACCCGGGGCACCGGACTGCTGATCGCGAAGCTGCTGGACCGAGGAGGACGTTCGGTTCGCGTGCTTGCGCGGGATCCCGCTCGTGCGGCAGCTGGCCTCGGAGCGACGATTCAACTCGTTGCCGGAGACATCACCAAAGCGGAAACCCTCCCTGTTGCCATAGAGTCGGCCACTCACATTGTCTTCACCGCCGGTTGCCGAAGCGGCCGTCCCGTCGGAGAGGCCAAGATCAAGGCGACGGAATATCATGGTGTAATCAACACTCTTGCGGCGGCACGCAGGGCCGGGTTTTCCGGCCGCTTCCTTTATATGACGGCCAGCGGTGCGCCCTCATTCTGGACGTTCAGCCTGAATCTGTACAAGGGGAACACGCTCGTCTGGCGGCGGCGCGCGGAGGACGAGATTCGCTCCAGCGGCTTGGAGTACACGATCATCCGCGCCGGCCTGCTGCTGAACCGTCCCGGCGGCCGCCACGCGCTCGTGGTGAGCCAGGCTGCGCTCCCGCTCTCGCCACGGTATCGGATCGCCCGCGCGGACGTCGCGGAAACGTTCGTCGCTGCGCTCGATCATCCTCGCGCCGCTCGCACCACCTTCGAGGTCATCTGGGGCCACGGGACGCGGCAAGCGGATTGGAACGAGCTGTTGGGTGGTCTGCGGCCGGACGCACCAGTGTCTTAAAGTGAAAGGCATTCCTGAAGGACGCCTGCTGCGCGCAGCGGCCCTGATCCTGGTGCTTGCCGGCGCCGCAGGCTCGCTGGTGCTGATGCTCCGGGCCGGCCAGCATACGCCCCGGCTCCTGCTGGTTGCTTTCATATTCTGGATACTGTCGCCCTTCGTTGTCCTGGCGTGGGCGACTGTGGTATCGAAGCGTTGGTCGGCTGCTATTCGAGCGACGCTCTATGGCATGACGCTCGTTCTCACGCTGGGCTCTCTGGCTGCTTACGGTGATGTGGTTGCCGTAGCACCCCGGGGGTCGTCGCGAGGTTTCGTCTTTGTCGCGGTTCCCGGAGCGGCGTGGCTGCTGATCGCAGCAACGGTCGCGATAGCCACGGTCGTATTCCGCCGCCGGTCACGCCGAAGTGACGGCGCCGGAAGCGACAGGCCGTGAAGCGGAAGAGGGCGACATGGCAGGCGACAGCGACACCGACGACCCCCGGAACCTGGGCCGATTCGTGCAGGCTCAAGAGGCGGACTACGAACGGGCGCTCGCCGAGATCAGGGCGGGGGAGAAACGATCTCACTGGATGTGGTACATCTTTCCTCAGCTCGATGGCCTGGGGTCGAGCTCGATGGCCAGGATGTACGCGATCAAGACGGTCGCGGAGGCCAAGGCCTTTCTGCGCCACCCGATCCTTGGCTCCCGCCTGCGGCAGATCATGGACGCGACGCTCCAGATTCAGGGGCGCTCCGCCCAGGCCATCTTCGGGTCTACCGACGAGCGTAAGCTCCGGTCCTGCGCAACGCTGTTCGCCGGCCTATCTCCCGCGGGATCGGTGTTCGAGCTGGTGCTGGACAAATACTTTCAAGGCCTGCGTGACCGCAGAACACTCGAACTAATGGAGGTCGACTCGTGAGGCTCATACCGCTGACGGCTCTCGCGCTGGTGGTCGCGTCGCGGCCGGGGGCGGCCCGGGGCTCCTGTACGCCGGGAGACACGGCGCGAACCCGGGAAGAGCTCACCAGCATCTACAACAGATTCCGCGACGGGTTCATCCAGAACGCACCGCAGGTGTGGATCGATGCGCTCGATTCTTCGTTCACGCTCACACTGTTTAATGGCACAACCATGCCAAGAGACTGGGTGGAAGGGTATGTCCGCTCGAATGCCACCCGGTTCCGCATCCAGACGCTCGCCATGGTGATCCGGTCTCTCAAGCCGACGCCCGACAGCGTGATTGCGCTCATCGAGCAAACCAGCGATCGCGAGTTCAATGACGAACAAGGTGCTCCCCATCGCCTGGAAGTCAGTGCATTACAGATCGAGACCTGGGTGTGCCGCGCCGCGGGTTGGCGGCTTGCCAAGGTCAAGGAGGATTCGCTTCTGTATCTCCGGCGCGACGGCAAATAATGGTGGATTAGGGAATGCTCCAACTCCAGCCAATTCTAAGATCCCCGGCCGCATGGATCGCGGCGGCCTGGGTCGGCGTCATGATCCACGTCGACTGGCATCTCGGCCGTCCGGGCCATGGCCACAGAAGCTTCGATCTGACGTACCATTGGCTGGCGGCACTGCCGATGGCTCTTCCGGTTGCCTGGCTCGCCGTGAAAAGATGGCCGCACGCTGCGCTCTCGGCCGGCGCGGTCATGCTCGGTTTGGGCATCGTGCTGGGTCAGGGGCTGGAGCCACTCGGTGAAGTCGTCCTGTACCAGGAGGGGTGGGAGCCATTCACCAATCCGGTGCGGTGGCGCATCTTTGCGGAGCTCATCAGAGCCGGATTGATCGCCTTGCTGGCCGGTGTGGTGGTCATCGGCCGGATGCGGCACCAAGAAACTTCCTGATAAGCCCGGACGCGGAGGCGTCGCAATGCATATCCTGCGAGTCGAACACCCGGTTGCCGACTTTGCCGCATGGAAGCGAGCCTTCGACGGCGACCCGGCCCACCGCCAGGATTCCGGCGTGCGGCGTTACCGGGTATCGCGAGCGGTCGATGATCCGAGGCAGGTGACGGTCGATCTGGAGTTCGACAGCCGCGCCGCGGCGGAGGCATTCCTGGCGACCTTGCGGACCGTCTGGGGCCGAGTCGCCGGCACACTGGTCGACTCGCCAAACGGGCGGGTTTTCGAAGCGGTCGAGGTCAAAGAGTACTCCTGAGCCGAGTGCTCCAATGGACCGAATCCGTCGCGCCCATCTTAGCGAGGCACCGGCGCTCAATGGGCTCATGGCCATGTCCGCGGCGGAGCTCAGTCGAGGATATTACACGCCGGCCCAGATCGAATCGCTCATCACCCATGTCTTCGGCGTCGACACGCAGCTGTTGACCGACGGGACCTACTACGTGATTCAGCGTGAGGAACATCTCGTCGCCTGTGGAGGATGGAGCAGGCGGCGCACGCTGTTTGGCGGCGATCAAGCCAAGGGCGCCAGCGATCCGCTTCTGGATCCCACTACGGAAGCGGCCCGCATCCGGGCCTTCTTCGTTCACCCGGCCTGTGCTCGACAGGGCCTTGGCCGGACCCTCCTGGTCCATTGCGAGGCGGCGGCAAGGGTGGCCGGGTTTCTCCGGACCGAGCTCATGGCCACATTGCCGGGGGTGCCGCTCTATCGGGCGCTCGGATACGAGCCGCTCGAATCGGTCACGCACCACCTGCCCGATGGCCTTAGCGCAGAGTTTCTCCGCATGGGACGGACGCTCGCGTAGGCTCCTCCGCTGGACATTATGTTTGATGGAGTGTTCGGTGGAGTGAACCACCGCCTGAAGGGACGATTTCGGATGCCTTCCATTCCCGATCTGCGCGCGACGGTCCTCTCCGCCTGGCAGACCAACAACCGGGTCACTTCATACCTCATTGAGAACATCCCGTCCGATCTCTGGGGGGCCGCGATTCCGGGAGTGCCGCAGCGCACCGTGCGGATGATCGCCGCGCATCTGCATAACGCGCGCTGCAGGTGGATCAAGACATTGGGCCGCGAGCACGGAATTACGGCTCCCGTTCGGGTCGACCATTGGACGGTGTCGCGGCGGCAGCTGGTCGCGGCCCTGAAACAGAGCAATGGTGGAATGCTGGCCCTCCTGCGGCTGGGCTTGGCCGAGGGGGGAACGGTGCCGCCTTCGCGAGCCTACGTCTGGCGGAATCTGCCCCTGGACGTCGGACATGTGCTGACATACTTCGTCGCCCATGAAGCCCACCACCGCGGTCAGATCATCATGGCGGGTCGTCAGCTTGGCCTGCGCCTGCCGCGCGCCACTACAGACGGCCTGTGGCAATGGTCGACCCGTGTGAAGGAGGTTTGAGTCATCCGTGATCACACTATCTCCGGTCACTCTCGAGGGTCATGGGGTCCGCCTCGAGCCCCTGTCTCCCACTCATCACGAGGGGCTGGCCGCGGCGGCGGCCGACGGCCGGCTCTGGGAGCTCTGGTTCACCTCTGTCCCGGGTCCCCAGGAAACCGGGTCATACATCGCCACGGCGCTCGAGGGCCAGCGGGCCGGACACATGCTTCCATGGGCGGTGCGGGATCTGGCGACAGGCACGATTGCGGGGAGCACGCGCTATCATGATATCGCCGCCCCGATCGACCGGGTCGAGATCGGCTGGACGTGGTATGGCGCGAGCTGGCAGCGGAGTCACGTCAACACGGCCTGCAAGCTGCTGCTGCTCACCCATGGCTTCGAGACGGCAGGATGCCGGGTCGTCGGATTCCGGACCGATAACTTCAACTTCGCCTCGCAGCGGGCAATCGCGGCCCTGGGTGCCAGGCATGACGGAGTCCTGCGCCATCACCAAGCCCGGCGTGACGGGACGGTCCGCGACTCCTATATGTACAGCATCCTGGCGGCTGAATGGCCGGACGTGAAGAGGCACCTCGCCACGCGCCTTGCGCGGCACCGCGCCGAGACGTCCGGATGACCCCGCGACGGCGGCAATTTCTGGCGGAGGCTCGATGTACGGACTGATCGGCAAGATCACAACGGCCCCGGGGCAGCGGGACGCCCTGGCCGCGATTCTCCTCGGCGGCACGGGGTCGATGCCCGGCTGTCTGAGCTACATTGTCGCCACCGACCCCTCCGACCCCGATGCGTTGTGGATCACCGAGGTGTGGGACAGCCAGGCACAGCATCAAGCGTCCCTCGGGTTGCCGGCGGTCCAGGCCGCCATCGCGAGGGGGCGGCCTATGATCAAGGGCTTCAGTAATCGGGTAGAAACGGCGCCGATCGGGGGATACGGGCTGACGGGCAGGGCACCATGATAACCGTCAAGGATCTCGCGGGTCTGTACGACTACGGGTACTGGGCCGGTAAAAAGCTCTTCGCGGTAATGGCGCAGCTTACCCCGGAAGAATTCACTCGTCCGGTGGCAGGTAGTTTTGGATCGATCCGGAATACGATGGTCCATGTCGTGAGCGCCGAGGCCGGCTGGCTGGAGCGGTGCGGCGGCCCGAAACGCGGCCCACGCCTCAACCCCGACGATTTCCCGACGGTCGAGACGGTCCGGCACGCTGCGGGCAGGGTCGAGGCGCACGTGAGAGCGTTCCTGGCCAACCTGCAGGACGAGAACCTCACTCGCCATGCCGAATACGTGAACGATCGGGGAGAGAAACGCTCGATGCCGGTGGGAGAGCTGATGCACCACGCCGCGAATCACGGTGTGCATCATCGAGGCCAGGTGGCGCTGCTGCTGAGAATGCTCGGCCACGCGCCGGGTGATTTCGACGCGCTCTTTTATCATGCCGAGAGGCGCGGGGTCCTCGCGTGGTGATCCGGAGATTGGTTCGCGCCATGGCTGGACCCACGGCAGCCGTGACGACGCTTTGGGCCGGGCCCTCGCGCGCCCAGGCCCCCACGGATACGGTGCCGATCGCGTCTCGCGCAATGCGCACGCTCACGATTCCCGGCTACGCCGACTTTCTCGCCGCCGATGGCCGAGCCGTGTGGACGACCAACGAGGGCCGGGTCGAGAAACTGCAGGATGATCGCGCCGGTGTCGTAGTGTCGATTTCGATGCCGGAGCCTTGTGGGGCCATGACGGTCGCCTTCGCTGCGCTCTGGGTGGCCAGCTGCCGGGATTCCTCCGTTTACCGAATCGATCTCGCGACCCACGCGATCGCCGCGAGAATCCGCTCCGGTCTCGCCGATCCGACTGGCGAGCTGAGTCTGGCGGCCGGAGCCGGCTCGATCTGGGTCCTCAGCGATGTGAAGGGTGTCCTCTCACGCATTGACCCGGCCAGCAACCGGGTGATCGCTCAGATTGCCGTCCAGCCCCATTCATTCGCCGCGGCCTTCGCCTTCGGCGCCGTCTGGGTCACGAATACCGGACCACCGGGAGGCTCGGCCGACGGGTCGGTGCAGCGGGTGGACCCAGCGACGAATCGGGTCTCTGCGACCATTCCGGCCGGTCCCGTTCCCCGATTCCTCGCCGCTGGGGAAGGTGGCGTCTGGACCCTCAACCAGGGAGACGGCACCGTCACTCGGATCGACCCGATGACCAACCGGCCGGTGGCGTCGATCCCGCTGGGGATGACGGGTGGGGGAGGCGACATCGCCGCGGGCGGCGGCCGGGTCTGGGTCCGTGGGAAGAAGATCCTGCTTGCCGCGATCGATCCCGCCACGAATCGGACGGTTGAAGTCTTCGGGCCTCCCGCAGGCAGTGGGGCCGTCCGCGTGGCCGGTGATCTGGTGTGGGTGACGGCGCACGATACGAAGACCGTGTGGATTCTTCGCGCTCTCCCCTGACGGAGCTCCAACCCCGTGCGCTGCCGATGCAGATAACCGACCTGCTGGACACTACGCGGGACGAAACCGTCCGGCATTTCCGGCTTGGCGAGCCCGAGCTGGCGAGCTGCTATGCTCCGGGCAAGTGGTCGATTCGCTTCATCCTGCACCATCTCGCCGATGCCGAAACGGTCATGTATGAGCGGATCCGGCGAGTTCTGGGTGAAGCCCGCCCGGTGCTCTGGGCATTCGACCAGGATGCGTGGGCCAGGGCGCTCGACTATTCGACCCTGCCGCTGGATCTGTCCCGACAGATCTATATGTCTTGTCGAGCCGCGGTCAGACACTACGCGGAGATGCACTACGAGGCGCGCGGACACCTGGAGTGGATCCACAGCGAAACCGGGGTCCGAACCCTGAAGGATGAGTTCGACAAGGTCGCCTGGCACAACGAGCACCATCTTCGTCAGATACGAACCGCGCTCGGCCAGCCGTGAACGAATTGTCAGACGTGGCACGCCCGCAGCTCTCCCAGAGAGAGGACTCCATGCCGGAATCTCAATCCCGTCACTCCAGCCGGCGCGCCTTTCTGCGCTTCCTCGCGGCGAGTCCGCTCCTCGCCTCGCTCGATCTTGCAGGGTGCACCGGGGCGGGAAGCTCGCCCGATGTTGCCGCGGGCCGTGGAACCGGATCGCCTCCTCCCGATCCAAGCTTGATCACCCGGGTGGAGGACGCGCTCGACGTCTTCGACTTCCGGGCCGTAGCCCAGCATAACCTCCCGCCGGCGCACTGGGGGTACATGGCCACCGGCGTGGATGCCGAGGCAACGCTGCGGGCCAACGAAGAGGGCTACGCGCGGCTCTACCTGCGGCCCCGCCGTCTGGTGGATGTGACCACCGTCGATACCAGCATTCGCCTGTTCGACCAGGACTGGAATACGCCGATCGTCATGTCGCCGGTGAGCGGCCAGCTGGCGTTTCATCCGGATCGCGAGCTCGGCTCGGCCCGGGCTGCCCGCGCCAAGGACACCCTTCAGATTCTCTCCACCGTGGCGAACTCATCGGTGGAGGAAGTCGCGGAGGCCCGGGGCGAGCCCACCTGGTACCAGCTGTATCCGACATCGCGGTGGGACGTCACCCAGGCGCTGGTGGCCCGCGCGGAACGCACGGGATGCCCGGCGATCGCGCTGACCGTCGACCTGCCGGTCGACAGCAACCGGCTTACCGCCGCGCGGTTCGCCCGCGCCGACACCCGGGACTGCACTGCCTGCCACGGGACTCCGGCCCAGCGCGAGTCGACCTACTTCACCCAGAAGCCGATGTTCCGTGGCCTCACGATCACCCGGAGTGAGACGCGGGCCCCGGCCCTCACCTGGGACTTTGTGAACCGCCTGCGAGACATCACCAGAGCCAGGCTCGTGCTCAAAGGCATCGTCACCCACGAGGACGCTTCGCGCGCGCTGGCCGCCGGGGTCGACGGCATCATCGTGTCCAACCATGGGGGACGCGCAGAAGAAAGCGGGCGGGCGACTATCGACAGCCTGCCGGAGGTCGTTGAAGCGGTGGGCGGCAGGATTCCGGTCCTCATCGACGGAGGAGTGCGCCGCGGCAACGACATTCTGAAGGCGCTCGCTCGCGGGGCGCGCGCGGTCTGCATCGGGCGTCCGTATGTCTGGGGCCTGGCCGCATTCGGCCAGCCTGGAGTCGAGCGGGTACTGGACCTCCTGCGCGCCGAGCTGATAAGGTCGATGCAGCTCGCGGGCACCCCGTCCATCAAGAGTATCGGACCGGCGTCGATCGGCCGCGCATCATGACGCGCGCCAGTCAGGCCGAGAAAGCGGAGCGGTTCCGGGCGTTGCACGCGGGCCCGGGCGCGTTCGTCATCCCGAATCCCTGGGATGCCGGCTCGGCTCGCATTCTGGCGGGCCTCGGCTTCCAGGCGCTCACCACTACCAGCGCGGGGTTGGCCTTCGCGCTCGGCCGGCAGGACGGCGCCGGGGTGGTGACGCGCGATGAAGCTCTCGCGAACGCCAAGGCGATCGTCGATGCGACGGATCTGCCGGTCGCGGCCGATCTCGAGAATGGCTATGGGCACACACCGGAAGCTGCGGCCGAAACGATCCGCCTTGCCGGCGAAGCGGCTGGACTGGTCGGGGGGTCGATCGAAGACACGACGGGCAACCCGCGGCACCCGATCTACGATTTCCAGCTCGCCGTTGAGCGCGTGGCGGCGGCTGCCGAGGCGGCCCGCGCCTTTCCATTCCCGTTCGTACTGGTCGGGCGCGCCGAGAATTTTCTGCACGGCCGCCCGGACCTTGATGACACCATCCGGCGCCTGCAGGCATTCGAGAAGGTGGGAGCCGGCGCCCTCTACGCCCCGGGAATCACCAAACCGGAGGACATCCGGACCGTGTGCGCATCGGTGACCAAGCCGGTCAACGCGCTGGTGGGCCTCAA
>Ga0070698_100004433_pt1 | contig 15429 bp, 10 predicted proteins | sample KBSK1502metaG_FD_65477 | JGI IMG/M metagenome (GOLD analysis project Ga0070698, IMG submission 65477) | Corn, switchgrass and miscanthus rhizosphere microbial communities from Kellogg Biological Station, Michigan, USA - KBS K1-50-2 metaG | ecosystem: Host-associated > Plants > Roots >...
CGACATCTCGCTGTTCCGGCCGGGGCCGGTCAAGAGCGACATGATCACCCCCTACCTCGAGGCCAAGCAGGGCTGGAGATCCCCGTCGTACCTCCACGACGACCTGCGCCCGATCCTCGGGCAGACCCACGGCGTGGTGGTCTTCCACGAGCAGGTGATCGAGATGATCAGCCTGTTCGCTGGCATCTCCTATGCCGAGGCCGACGAGAAGCGACGCGCCCTCGGCAGCGACGAGGGGATGGCCCAGACCAAGGTCTGGTTCTTCCCGCGAGCACTGGGCCGCGGCTACTCCCTGCGCGTGGTCGAGGAGATCTGGAAGGTGCTCGCGGCGTTCGCGAGCTTCGGGTTCTGCAAGGCGCACGCGGCCGCGTTCGCGCTCCCGACCTACCAGTCGGCCTGGCTCAAGGCACACTGGCCGGCCCACTTCCTGGCGGGCGTGCTCACCCACGACCCCGGCATGTACCCCAAGCGCCTGATCCTCGACGACGCCCGCCAGTGCGGCATCGCCGTGCTCGGCCTCGACGTGAACACCAGCGAGCAGGCCTATACGGTCGAGCCGGTCGGGCGTTACGCCTGTCCTGAGGAGCCGAGGAACGAGGCGTCTCGAAGGGATGAACCCCCTCCGGCGATCCTCGGTCTCGACCTGCGCGAGAAGCCACGCGACGGGTGGCCCGACGGGCGCGACTACGGCATCCGGCTCGCCCTCGCGGAGGTCAAGGGCATCAGCGAGGCCGAGGTCAACCGGATCGTGGCGGCCCGCCCCTATCACTCGCTGACCGACTTCTGGCATCGCGCGCGGGTCTCCCGCCCGATCGTGGAGCGGCTGGTGCTGGCCGGCGGGTTCGACGCCGTCTACGGCATCGGGTCCGCGATCAGTGCCGACGTACGCCGTCGTGGCAAGGTCACCCGTCGCGACCTGTTGCTCCAGGTCGCCGAGCTCGACCGCCATGGTCGGGCCGTCGAGCGGGCCGGTCGTGGGCGGGGGCTGGCGGCCCGTCGGGTCTCCTTGCGCACCTCCGACGCGACAGCCTCTGCTGCCGCCGAGCGCAACAGCACCGACGCTCCGACCAGGGAGGGAGCAGCCCTCACCGAACGGCACGTCTTCGCCGACCCCGGCGTGTGGGCCAAGGCCTCGGCCCAGTCGCAGGCCACCCGCACGCCACCGCCGGTCACCTCGGTGCAGCTGGCCCTCGACCTCGGCGACGAGCCGGGGGAGGGCGAGGTGAGCGGCCTGCCGGAGATGACCGCCGAGGAGCGGATGAAGGCCGAGCTCGAGATCCTCGGCCTTGACGCGAGCCGTCATGTCGTCGACTCCTACGCCGAGTTCCTCGACGCGCTCGGGGTGACCCGCAGCAAGGACCTGCTGACCCGGCGCAGCAAGGCCGAGCTCCTGGTGGCCGGGGTCAAGGTCGCGACCCAGACCCCGCCGATCCGCTCCGGTCGGCGAGTCATCTTCCTGACCCTCGACGACGCCACGGGTCCGGTCGACGCCACCTTCTTCGAAGACGCCCAGGGCCCCTACGCCGCCACCGTGTTCCACTCCTGGCTGCTGGTGGTCCGGGGCGAGCTGCGACGCACCGGCCATCGAGGGGTCTCGGTGCGCGCCACCGGCTGCTGGGAGCTGCCCGAGCTGCACGCGCTCTGGCGCGCCCACGGCCTGGAGGCGGTCCATGAGCTGATGGCCACCGTCCCCGAAGGCTTCGGCGGCGACGTCAGCCAGGACGCCATCGCAGGCGCGGCTGACAGCCGCAGCACGCGGCCGGTGGCCAGCGACTCGACCCGCGCCGGCGGGATGGGCCAGCGCCGGGTGCTGGTGCACTCCAGCGGTTTTGCGATGTCCCCCTACTCCGACATCAAGCCCGCCGGCGAACCTGCCAAGGAAGTCGCCCGCAAACTGTGGCACCGCAGTCCCGGGAGTGCCGGATGAGAGCACTGGGGGATGTCTCCATGTCCCATGGCCTGCTGCGCGACGCCCTGCGGGCGCCTGGACTGCGTTGTCCTCAGTCGTCGTGGCTCCGCCACGCCTCCCTCGTCCGCCTTGCCAGACACTCCGCAGGACGCCGCTCGCGACGGCCGAGGACATGGAGGCATCCCCTAGGGTTAGAGCCATGTCTTCGGAGCTGTCGCGCGAACGGTCCGCCAGCGAACGCCGCAGCGCAGCCCGCACCGCCGTCATCTGGGACGTCCTCAACCCGATCCTCGGGTCGGGTGCCCTCGACGTCCTCGACATCGGCGGTGGCACTGGCGGGTTCGCCGTCCGGGTGGCCGAGCTCGGTCACCGGGTCCGGGTCGTCGATCCCAGCCCCGATGCCCTGGCCGCCCTCACCCGACGCGCCCAGGAGGCCGGCGTCTCCGACCGGGTCACCGGGCAGCAGGGAGACGCCTCCAGCCTGCTCGAGGTCGTCGACGCCGCCAGCGCCGACCTCGTGCTCTGCCACGGAGTGCTCGAGCACGTCACCGACCAGGCGGCCGCGCTGGCCGCGATCGGCTCGGTGCTGCGTCCAGGTGGCCGCCTCAGCCTGCTCCTCAACCAGCGCCATGCCGCGGTCATCGGCCGAGCGATGGCCGGTCACTTCCAGCAGGCCCGGGCACTGCTCGACCCGTCCGGTCAGCAGGGTGAGGCGCCCACCGGCCGAGGTGCCGGGCGACGCTTCACGCCCGACGAGGCCACGGCCCTGGTCACCGCCGCCGGCTTCACCGTCACGGCCACGCACGGCATCCGGGTCTTCGCCGACCTGGTCCCCGGATCGGTGCTCGACCTCGAGCCGGGTGCCGCCCAGGCGCTGGTCGACCTCGAGCAGGCCGTCGCCGACCTGCCCGCCTTCCTGCCGCTGGCCACTCAGCTGCACCTGCTCGCCCAGCACTGAGGCCCCCCTCACCCGGGGGTGCCGCGATGCGTGAGGCCTCGCGGGCTTGCCACCTCCTCCACGTCGACATGGACGCGTTCTACGCCTCCGTCGCCACCCGCGACCGGCCCGAGCTGCAGGAGGTCCCGGTCATCGTCGGCGGTGGCAGCCGAGGTGTGGTGCTCTCCGCCAACTACCTCGCCCGCCAGTACGGCATCCGGTCGGCGCTGCCGATGACCCGGGCTCGCCGGCTGTGTCCCGACGCCGTGGTGGTGGCGCCCGACTTCGAGGTCTTCTCGCAGGTGTCCTCCTCGGTGATCGAGAACTTCCGCCAGATCACGCCGCTCGTCGAAGTGGTCTCGCTCGACGAGGCGTTCCTCGACGTGAGCGGTTCGACCAAGCGGTTCGCGAGTCCGTGGGACATCGCCGAGCACCTGCGGGCCCTGGTCCACGACGAGCAGGGCATCACCTGCTCGGTCGGCGTGGCCGCGTCGATCTCGGTGGCCAAGCTCGCCAGCCGCCGGGCCAAGCCCGATGGGGTGCTCGTGGTGCCGCCGAGCGGTGTGACGTCGTTCCTGCATCCGCTCGACGTGGGGGAGCTCTACGGCGTGGGTGAGAAGACCCAGGCGATGCTGCACCGGCTCGGGCTGATGACGGTCGGCGACATCGCGCACACCCCGTTGCCCACCTTGCAGCGCGCCCTGGGGGTGGCCCAGGGCAAGCACCTGCACGAGCTGTCCTGGGGCACCGACCGTCGCACCGTCAGCCCCGGGAGCTCGGGCGTCTTCGGGCACGGCGGCGGAGAGCCCGAGCGCAGCATGGGCGCGCAGGAGACCTTCGGCCGCGACACCGACGACCGCGAGGTGGTGCTGCGCGAGGTGCTCCGCCTGGCGACCAAGGTGACCAGCCGGATGCGGGTCGCCCACGTCGCGGGCCGCACGGTCAGCCTCACCGTCCGCTTCGCGGACTTCACCACGATCAGCCGGTCCCGGACCCTTCCCGAGGCCACCGACGTGACCCAGGAGATCTACCGCACGGCGGTCGGCCTGTACGACGCCCTCGGGCTGCAGCGGGCCCGGATCCGCCTGGTCGGGGTGCGCGTCGAAGGGCTGGTCCCGCGCACCACTGTGCATCGACAACTCGTGCTCGGTGAGCGGGAGCGTGGCTGGGCGGAGGCCGACCGGGCGGTCGACCGGGCCACGTTGCGGTTCGGATCGGCCGCGGTTCGACCCGGAAGCCTGATCCCGTGAGACCCGACGGCGCACCGAAATCCTGAGCGCAGGGGAAATCTTCGGCAAGCAGGTGCACAAAGTTGACCAAGGCTGCCTAGACTTGTAGGACAAGGACTGTCACCACGACTGACCCGTCAACCGTCGAGGGGAGGAACCCGTGCCGCTCTCGGAAGAGGAGTTGCGACTGCTCGAGCAGATGGAACGCGCCCTCGTCGAGGAGGACCCCAAGTTCGCCTCGACCCTTCGTGGCAGCGCATTCCGCCACTCGGCTCGTCGTCGTGCCATCTTCGGTGGCGTCGTGTTCGTCGGCGGCGTCACCCTGCTCATGTCAGGTGCCGTGCTCCGCATCCCGATCCTGGGCATCGCCGGGTTCGTGGTCATGCTGCTCTCCGCCACGGTGGCGATGGCGGCCATTCGTGGTCACGGCGCTGCGGCCCACACCGAAGCCGCGCCGGCTCACGAGGAGCCGAGGTCCAAGTCCTCGTCGTTCATGGAGCGCCTCGAAGACCGCTGGCGTCGCCGCCGCGACGACGGCCTCTGACCGCCCGCGCCCGATCACTCAGCTGACGTGGTCGACGACGCTGTCGCGCGCTGAGCGCATCCGGGTCAATCCTTCGCGGACGCTCGTCGGCCGTCGCAGCGACCTCGGCAGCCAGCGCGCCTGGCGCCGGGCCGACGAACTGGCACCGGCCGCCAGCGACGCCACGCACGCTGTCACGTCGGCCTCGAGCTCGGCCGGGTCCACGACCAGCGGGCGCCCGGAGTAGCGCTCGAGCTCGAGGGCGCTGACCAGCCGATCGAGTGCCGCCGCCGCTTCGGGGTTCGCGGCCCGGCCCTGCGGCGGGCGGACGCTGTCGTCCTGCGCGGCCAGCAGTGGCTCGAGGGTCGCGCCGGTGGCGTGCGGCGATCGCCCGTCGGGCCAGGGCAGCCGGAGGTCGCGGACGGCGTCACGCAGCTCCGCCCACGCGGCCTCGGCCGTGCCGATCGACCACCGGGCCCGACGGCGGCGACCACGCAGCAGCTGCGGGACGAAGGCCAGCGCGACCAGCACCAGGAGTCCACCCGCGCCTCCGACCAGGACTCCCCAAGGGAAGCCGCCGCCGGTCGCTGTCGTGCCCGAGGTCTCGCCGCGGGACGGCGAGGCGCTCGGCGTCTTGGACGCGAGGTCCTCGGGAGCGCTGGTCTGCACGGTCGGACCCGTCGAGGGCGCGTTGATCACGGGGTCGCCCGTGAACGCCGGGGCCTGGGCGCCGTTGCCGGGGGTGGGCTCGAAGCGCACCCATCCGGCGCCCTCGAAGTAGACCTCAGGCCAGGCGTGCAGGTCGTGCGCGGAGAACACGTAGGTGTCGTTGGCGATGTTGACAGGGTTGAGGAACCCGACCACGACCCGAGCCGGGAGGTTCATGATCCGGGCCATCACGGCGAAGGCCGACGCGAACTGTTCGCAGTAGCCGCGGTGCCCGTCGGGGCCGTCGCCGAGGAACTGCTCCAGGGCCTCCGACCCGTTGGCCTGGTCGACGTCGAGGGTGTAGGTGAAGGCCCCGGGGGCCCGGAAGAAGTCCTGGAGAGCCACGGCCTTCTGGTAGCCGGTCGGGTTCTGGCTCGCGATGGCGAGGGCCTGGACCGTGGCGATCGAGGGGATGCCGGTGCTGGGCAGCAGGGTGTACCGCTCCACGATGGTGGCCGGCGGCGCGGGCGCGTCGGCGAGGCGCTGTGCGGAGTACTTGGCCCGAATGCCGGTGGTCGTCCAGGTCAGGCCCGCCGTCGACAGGTCGTCGTCGCCACCGATGAAGTCACGCGTGGTGACGTCGTACTTCCACTCACCGGGTGCGTCGGCGGAGGTCACCAGATCCGGGACCGGCAGCCAGTGCGACTCGAAGTCGTCGACCGCCGACAGGTTGAGGGTGTAGGGAGTGGTCTCCACCTGCGTGCGAGCGAGTCCGGGGAACGGCGGCATGGGAGTGCCGTCGGCGACCTGGCTGTCGGGGATCTCGCGGTCGCCGGTCGTCCAGGCCTCGCCGTTGAAATTCGTCAGCACGGCCACCTTGAGGTAGCTGGGCTGGTCATCGGCCGAGGTCACCGTCAGCAGGGGTACGTCGTCACCCTGGCGCAGGTCGCGGCGCAGGTCGGTGATCGGATTGATGATCGAGACCCCCTGCCCCCCGCCGTTGCCGACTCCGCCGCTGAAGAGCGCCACGTCGAGCTCCGGGATGAGAGCCGGCACGAAGAGGGCCAGCGCCGTCACGGTGGCGCCGATCCCGGCGGCGTTGCTGCGCGAGCTGCCGGTGCGGACTCCGAACCCGTGCGGGTCGGCGCTGCGCGGATCGGCCCGCACCTGTCGGCCCCATTGGGAGAACCGCTCGTCCTCGCGGAGGAACAGCAGGAGCAGGAAGCCGGCCGCCATGAAGACGAAGACAACCCACGCGACTCCGGATCCGGTGATGCTGACCGGCAGGCTGTAGATCAGCAGGAGCGGCAACCCGGCCAGCGGCACCCGGCCCAGCCCTGCCGCGAGCAGGTCGACCAGGATCAGACAGACCCCTCCGCCGAGGACCAGCAACGGCGTCACGGTGGGGGCGTTGCCGGGCACCGGCGCCTGGTAGGTCTGGGCGGAGTCGACCGCTGCGCGGAAGGCCTGCACGACGCCGTCGATCCCGCCGGGCGAGGAGGCGTCGCCGCCGCCGTACTGGAGCAGGATCCAGACCCCCAGCAGCGCCACCTGGAGCACGGCGACCAGGGAGAGGGGCACGCGAGCCCAGCGGGCGACCGCGCCCAGTCCGGCCATCACGAACGAGAAGGTGAGCAGGGGCCCGAGGTAGTCGGGCGAGTCGGAGACGAAGCCCTTCCAGGCCAGCAGGCTGATCCAGGTGGTCATCGCGGCGAGCCATGCGACCAGCAGGCCGCGGCGCAGGGTCAGGCGCGGGCGGCTCACGGGGCCACCTCCTGCCCGGCCAGGGCGGCGGCGTCGCCGGGCTGGGCGTACGCCGCACCGGCGCGGCGCCGGTTGGAGGTCCGGCCGAGCTCCTGCCAGACGGCCGGGAGCTTGCTGCGCGGACCCAGCGGCACCGCCCGCCAGCCGTGCGCACCCAGCCACGCGGAGGTGCGGTCGTCGCCGCCATCACCGGTCCAGGCCGCGACGTCGATGGCCACCGCCAGCGAGGTGGCCGCGTGGTGCTGCATCCGGTTGAGCACCGGATGGTCGTGGTCGCTGACGGCGCCCAGGATCGCGACGGTCAACCCGCTGTGGGAGCTCTCGCCCAGCCAGCTGGTGTCGATCTGGCGCAGGGTGGTGGCCTCGAGCACTGCCAGCGACTCGAGCAGGGGAGTCGTGTTGGTCGACGACGCCCGGTCGTGCCACACGGTCTGCGGGTCCTCGCCGTGCGCGGTCACCAGGCGTACGGCGAACCCGCGCTGCGAGAGGTGCACGGCGATCGAGGCCGCCGCCGAGACCGCCGCCTCCAGCGAGGAGGCGACGCCGTGCCCGCGATGCGCGGTGATCCGGTTGTCGATGAACAGCGTGGCCCGGGACTGCCAGGGCTGCTCCTCGCGGCGCACCATCAGCTCGCCGACCTTCGCCGAGGAACGCCAGTGCACCCGGCGCAGGTCGTCGCCGCGGCGGTACTCGCGCACGGTGACGTCCTCGGCCGACCCCATCGCGAACGCCCGTGGCCGGTTGTCGCCCGAGCCGGTCCACGCACCCGAGATCGGGATGGCCGGCAGCGCGATGGTGCGTGGGGTGACGATCAGCGGAACCGTTGTACGGAAGGAACGGCCGAGCTCGACCAGGCCGAACGGATCGCTGACCCGCACCGTCATCGGACCTATCTCGAAGCGCCCCCGGACATCGGAGCGGACCTGGTAGCTCACGTGGCGGCGCCAGCCGTGCCCGATGCCCTCCAGCACGAACCGGGGCCGGTTGCCGAGCACATAGGGGAGGTGCTCCTCGAGCAGGAGCACGCCGGTCGGGGCGCGGCCCTCGTTGGTCAGCGCCAGCTCGACGCGGGCCGGCTGGCCGGCCTCGACCTGGGTGGGAGTGACCGTGCGCACCAGGGCGAAGCGGTAGCGGCTGCGGCCGATCATGAAGGCCGTCACCAGCGGCAGGGACCCCGCGAGCACGCCGATCCGGGCCAGGGGGCCCTGCCCCAGCAGGATCGAGCAGAGCACGGCGGTGATGCCAGCGGCCAGGAACGCCCGCCCGCGCACCGTCAGACCCGAGAGGCCCTCACGCATGATCTGAGGCTGTCATCGGCCGGTCACTGCCTGTGTCATGGAAGGGGAGACGGGACCGGGACCGAGGCCACGATCGAGTCGAGGATCGCGGTGGTGGTGCGGCCCCCCATCGCGGCCTCGACCGACGGCAGCAGGCGGTGGGCCAGCACCGGCTGGGCCAGGCTGTGCACGTCGTCGGGCAGCACGTAGTCACGGCCGGCCATCGCCGCCGTGGCCTTGGCGGCGCGCACCAGGTGCAGCGTCGAGCGTGGCGAGGCGCCCAGGGTCAGGTCGTTGCTGCGCCGGGTCGCGGTGGCCAGCGCGACGGCGTAGCGCTGCACCGCCTCCGAGACGTGCACCTGGCCGACGATGCCCGACAGCTTGCGGATCTCGGAGGAGTTGCTAACCGACTCGAGGTCGTCGAGCGGGCTGCTGCCGGTGTGGGAGGTGAGCATCGCGATCTCGGCGGCCTCCACCGGGTAGCCCATCGACACCCGGGCCATGAACCGGTCTCGTTGTGCCTCGGGGAGGGCGTAGGTGCCCTCCATCTCGATGGGGTTCTGGGTCGCGATCACCATGAACGGCGGATCCAGGTGGTACGTCGTGCCGTCGACCGTGACCTGGCGCTCCTCCATGCACTCCAGCAGCGCCGACTGGGTCTTGGGCGAGGCGCGGTTGATCTCGTCGCCGACCACGATGTTGGCGAAGATGCCGCCGGGCCGGAACTCGAACTCACGGGTGTTCTGGTTGTAGATCGACACCCCCGTGACATCGGAGGGCAGCAGGTCGGGCGTGAACTGGATCCGCCGGACCGTGCAGTCGATGGAGCGGGCCAGGGCCTTGCTCAACATCGTCTTGCCGACCCCGGGCACGTCCTCGATCAGCAGGTGCCCCTCGGCGAGCAGCACCACCAGGGCTGTGTCGACGACGCTGGCCTTGCCCTCGATGACCTTCTCGACATTGGTCCTGATCCGCGAGGTGATGCGGGCCAGGGTGTCGAGGTCGGCCCCGCCCGACGTCGATGCGGTCACGATCGTGCTCCCTTGGTTGGTGCTCATCAGCATGCGCGTTGCTCCTGCCTAGTCAACCGTATGAGTCGCGGCAAGCGGATCCGGTTGGGGCCGGATCGTTCTCCACTCGTGATCGGACGCCGAAACCCTCCCTTTCGCTCCACCGAGGGCCGGATTTCCTCCACCCACGCTCCACTTCGGCTGCGCCCGGACCGTCGTACGCCGGCCGCGAGGCGCTGACCTGCACGTTTGCTCTCCCCGGCGCTCCACGGGCCTCGACCGGGCCGCCCACCGGCGCGTTGGAAATCTCCAGGATCCAACGCTCGGGACACGCGCAGAATGGTTGACGGGGGAGGGAAGTGGAGTAAGGTGGAGCGCAGTGGGGGACTAGTGGTTCTCTGTGGTCGAGCAGGGGAGGTGCCGGATGTTCTTCGGCACCTACACGCCCAAGCTCGACGACAAGGGCCGTCTCTTCCTCCCGGCAAAGTTCAGAGAGGACCTGGCGGACGGACTCGTCGTCACCCGAGGGCAGGAGCGCTGCCTGACCGTGTGGTCGATGTCCGACTTCCAGAAGCTGACCGATCGGCTCCGTGAGGCGCCGGTGACCAACAAGGGCACGCGTGACTACGTCCGCATGTTGTTCGCGGCCGCGTCGCAGGAGATCCCCGACAAGCAGGGGCGGATCAACATCCCGTCGGTCCTGCGGGACTACGCGTCGCTCACCAAGGACGTCATGGTCATCGGGGCCATGAACCGGATCGAGATCTGGGACCCGACGTCGTGGCAGGAGTACTCCGAGGCGCAGGAGCAGGTCTTCTCCGACCTCAGTGACGAAGTCTTCCCGGGCATCTAGTCAGCAGCACGAGCAGCACGAGCAGGGCCACAACAGCACACGGATTCGCAGGACGAGGTCTCTGGCCCGCTTCCCTGTCGCCCACTGACACACCTTCCCCGGTGCCAGACGGCACTTCCCCCATCGGGAAGCGGGCAGGGACCTGGTCTTGCGAATCAGTTCTAAGAATCTCCACTTCTCTTCATCGGGGTCGAAACCATGAGCGTCACGCGAGCAGTTCCCGGGCCACTGGAAGGGGTGCCTGCCGACTTCCGGCGGGTGCGCCACCAGGCTCGCGATGTCGCCGCGGTGATGGGTTTCTCGGCCGGGGTGTCGGTCTTCCTCTCCCTCCTGCTCCTCATCCTCACGAGCCTGGGCCGGTAGGCGGGCGAGCAGATGTCGACTCCCAGCCACGTCCCGGTGCTCCTCGACCGGGTCGTCGCCCTGCTGAGCCCTGCGCTCGACCGGGCCGACGGCCGCGAGACGGTCCTCGTCGACGGCACCCTCGGGCTCGGCGGCCACACCGAAGCCGTGCTGCAGGCGTTCCCCCAGACCCGGGTGATCGGCATCGACCGCGACCCGCACGCCCACGAGCTGGCCGGCGCCCGGCTCGCGTCGTACGGCGAGAGGTTCCGCGGCGTGCACGCGGTCTACGACGAGCTGGCCGATGTCCTCCTCGACCTTGGCCTGCCCCACGTAGACGCGGTGTTCTTCGACCTCGGGGTCTCCTCGATGCAGCTCGACGTGCGCGAGCGCGGATTCGCCTACGCGAGCGACGCCCCGCTGGACATGCGGATGAACGACGCCGAGGGCCAGACGGCAGCCGACGTCCTGAACACCTACGAGATGGGCGACCTGATCCGGATCCTGCGCGACTACGGCGAGGAGAAGTTCGCCCGGCCGATCGCCCGGGCCATCGTCAAGGCCCGCGACGTCGAGCCGTTCACGACCTCGGGCCGCCTCGTCGAGCTGCTGTACGACGTGATCCCGGCGCCTGCTCGTCGTACCGGCGGGCACCCGGCGAAGCGGACCTTCCAGGCGCTGCGCATCGAGGTCAACGACGAACTCGATGTCCTGCGTCGGGCGATCCCGGCCAGCATCGCGGCCCTCAACGACGGGGGCCGTGTGGTCGTGGAGGCCTACCAGTCGCTGGAGGACCGGATCGTCAAGCAGGCGTTCACTGCCGCGACCGCAAGCGACGTTCCCCCCGACCTGCCGTTCATCCCGGCAGGCCACGAACCGACCCTGCGCCTGGTCACCCGGGGAGCCGAGAAGGCAGACGCCGCGGAGATCGCGGCCAACCCGCGGGCCGCGTCGGTCCGGCTGCGGGCCATCGAACGGATCCGAACCAACCCAGGAGCACGCTGATGAGCACCCCGGCACCCCAGATCCGACTGCCACGTCTCGCCGCCCGTCTCGGTGAGGCCGCGGTCGAGCGCGCCCGGCTCACCGTCGTACCCCGTCGCCGCACGCGCGCCGCCCGGGTGCCGTTCGTGACCCTGGTGTCGCTGGTGCTGCTCGGCGGCGTGGTCGGGTTGCTGCTGTTCAACACCTCGATGCAGCAGGCTTCCTTCGCCGCCACCGACCTGCAGACGCAGGTCACCAACCTCAACGCCCGCCAGCAGACGCTGTTGATGGAGCTCGACACGTTGCGCGACCCGCAGCGGGTGGCCCAGCGGGCGGTCCGCCTCGGCATGGTCCGGGCCGCCACGCCGGCCTTCCTCGACCTGGGCAGCGGCACCATCGTCGGGGTGCCGACGCCGGCGACCCGCGACGACAAGCTGTTCGTCAAGCCGCCGCCACCGCATCTTCCGGCCGCGCTGAACCCGCCGCCGCTGGTGCACACGATCTGGGTGGACCCCCCGAGCAACCGGCCGGACAAGACCACCGGCGCCAAGTCCGGCGACACGCCGAACTCAACGCACGCTCCGAGCGGCGGCGCGCGGTCTCATGGCTGAGCAGCGTGACCCGTCCTTCGATTCGACAGGGAGTCCCCGTTGAATGCCCAGCGTCCTGCCCCGCGTGGCGGCTCGTCACGTGGTGCGGCTCATCTGAGGCTGCGGCTGGGCTTCATCGTCATCGCGATGGTGATCTCGCTCTTCGGCGTCCGCCTGGTCCAGCTGCAGGGCCTCGACCCGCACGCGTACGCCGCAGCCGCGGCCGCCGAGGGCCTCGTGGAGGTGACGCTGCCCGCGAAGCGCGGGCCCATCCTCGACCGCGACGGTGTGCCGCTGGCCAGCTCCATCGACGGTCTGATGGTGGTCGCCGACCCCGCCCAGACCGCTGACCGGGCGGGCGAGATCGCGCGGTTCCTCTCCACCAAGCTGCACATCGACTACTTCGACGCCAAGGCCGCGCTCAGCAAGACCGGCACCAGGTTCGCCTACGTCGCCCGCCGGGTGCCCTCCACCCTGGCGATGGACGTCGTCGCCGAGGCGAAGGCCCTGGGCTACAAGGGCATCGACACCCGCAGCGACCCGCTGCGCGAGTATCCCGCCCACGACGTGGCCGCCAACCTGATCGGCTTCATGGGTGGCGTGGGCCAGCCGCTCGGCGGCCTGGAGCTCACCTTCAACAAGATGCTCGCCGGCACCGACGGCTCGGAGAAGTACGAGGTCGGCGCGGGCAACCGGCTGCCGCTGGGGGACAGCACCACCGTCGCCCCGCAGAACGGCCAGGACCTGCACACCACCATCGACCGCGACGTGCAGTGGTACGTCCAGCGGGTGCTGCGCCAGACCGTGCTCGGCGCGCGCGGCGACTCCGGCTCGGCCGTCGTGATGGACAGTCGCACGGGCGAGCTGATCGCGGTGGCCGACTATCCGACCTTCGACGCCGACAACCCGCTGGTCTCGCCCAAGGAGGACCTCGGGTCCCGGGCGCTGAGCGACGTCTACGAACCCGGCTCGGTCGAGAAGGTGCTCACGCTCTCGTCGTTGATCGACGCCGGCAAGGTCACCCCGCACACCAAGATCGTGGTGCCCGGCGCCTATCCCGTCCTCGACACCTCCATCAAGGACTGGTTCCCGCACGACCGGCTGCACCTGACCCTGACCGGCGTGCTGGCCAAGTCCTCCAACATCGGCACCGTCCGGGCCGCCGAGCAGTTCACGCCGCGCCAGCTGCACGACTACCTCGCCAGCTTCGGGCTGGGCACCCGGACCGGCATCGGCGTGCGGGGCGAGAGCGCGGGGCTGCTGCCCGCAGCGGGCATCTGGTCGATCCTGAGCCGCGCGACGATCGCGTTCGGCCAGGGTGTCTCGGTCAACGCGGTGCAGATGGCCGCGGCGATCAACACCGTCGCCAACGGAGGCGTCTATGTCTCACCGAGCCTGATCCAGGGCTCGGCGACGACCGACACTGGTCAGGTGGTGGGCACCGACGTGACCAGCACCCACCGGGTGATCAGCACGGCGGCCGCACGCGCCATGTCGATGATGATGGAGCGGGTGCTCGATCCCGAAGAGGGTGTCGCCCCCGGTGCTGCGATCCCCGGCTACCGAGTCGCGGGCAAGACCGGCACCGCCCAGCGGGTCGACCCGAAGTGCGGGTGCTACCGCGGGTTCACCGTGTCGTTCGCGGGCTTCGCTCCGGCCGACGACCCTCGCTTCACGGTCTATGTCGTGGTGCAGAACCCCCGCGACGGCAAGGGCGGTGGCTCCACGGCCGGACCGGCGTTCCAGAAGATCATGAGCCACCTGCTGCGTCGCTACGGCATCGAGCCGACGGGCACCGAGCCCTCACACCTGCCCGTCGAGTGGTGAGGCAGTCGATCCGGTTCGGCGATAGGTTGCGGTCGTGGTGACCGATCCGTCGTACGACGAGCTGGCGGCGACCCGGCCGCAGCATCCTCGGAGCACACCGCTCGACGACCTGGCCGCCTGGCTCGGCACTCCGGCTCCGGGCGGCGACGTCACCGTCACCGGCCTCACGCTGAGCTCGCAGCGGGTCCGTCCCGGCGACCTCTACGCCGCCCTGCCCGGCGCCCGCGCCCACGGAGCGACGTACGCCGCCTCGGCCGTCGCCTCGGGAGCGGTGGCGGTGCTGACCGATGCCGACGGAGCCGAGGTGGCCGGGGTCGACGTGCCCGTGCTGGTCGTGCCCGAGCCGCGCGCGGTGCTCGGAGCCCTCGCGGCCAGGGTGTACGACGAGCCTGCAGCGTCGCTGACCCTGATCGGCGTCACCGGAACGCAGGGCAAGACCACCACCACCCGACTTCTCGAAGGCGGGCTCCAGACGGCCGGGGTGCACGCGGCCGTGATCGGCACCGTGGGCACTCGCGTCGACGGGCAGGACATCAAGACGGCGCTGACGACTCCGGAGGCTCCCGACCTGCACGGCCTCTTCGCGATGATGGTCGAGCGGGGCGTGACGGCCTGTGCGATGGAGGTCTCCAGCCATGCGCTGGTGATGGGCCGGGTCGACGGTGTGGTCTTCGACGTCGCGGTCTTCGTCAACCTGGGACGCGACCACCTCGACTTCCATGCCGATGTCGAGGACTACTTCCTGGCCAAGGCCCAGCTGTTCGCGCCTGAGCGCGCCCGGCGCGGACTGGTCAACAGCGACGACGAGCACGGGCGGCGGCTGCTGGCCGAGGCGACAATCCCTCTGCGTTCCTTCGCGCTCGAGGACGAGACCAGCGACTGGCGCGCCGTCGACGTCGACCTGACCGCCGGCGGCGCCACCTTCACCGTCGTGGGTCCGGGCGTCCGGTTCGAGGCCACCTGCCCGCTGCCGGGTGACTTCAACGTCGCCAACACCCTCGCTGCCATCGCCGCTGCTGCCGAGGCCGGGCTTGATCCCGAGGCCGTGGCTCGCGGGATCCGGGACGGCGGGGGAGTGCCCGGCCGGCTCGAGCGTGTCGACGCGGGGCAGGACTTCGTGGTGGTCGTCGACTATGCGCACAAGCCCGATGCCGTGGAGGCCGCGGTGCGCACCCTGCGTCCGCTCACCGACGGCCAGGTGATCGTCGTGCTCGGAGCCGGCGGCGACCGCGACACCGGGAAGCGTCCGCTGATGGGTGAGATTGCCGCGCGGCTGGCCGACGTCCTCATCGTCACCGACGACAACCCGCGCTCGGAGGACCCGGCCGCCATCCGGGCCGCCGTGCTCGCCGGGGCCGCCGGGCCCGCCGAGGTGATCGAGATCGGCGACCGGCGGCTCGCCATCCGCGAGGCGCTGCGCCGGGCGCGGACCGACGACATCGTGATCGTGGCCGGCAAGGGGCACGAGACCGGCCAGGAGGTCCAGGGCGTGGTGCATCCCTTCGACGACCGTGCCGTGGTGCTCGAGGAGCTGGC
>Ga0070698_100004435_pt1 | contig 15428 bp, 10 predicted proteins | sample KBSK1502metaG_FD_65477 | JGI IMG/M metagenome (GOLD analysis project Ga0070698, IMG submission 65477) | Corn, switchgrass and miscanthus rhizosphere microbial communities from Kellogg Biological Station, Michigan, USA - KBS K1-50-2 metaG | ecosystem: Host-associated > Plants > Roots >...
TCGCGTCCGGCGACACCGCGATCGCCTCCTGCGTCACGGCGCCGACGATCTTCTCGTTCGTCGTCACTAGGTCGTCTCGGCTCATCCCCGGCTTTCGCGGAACGCCCGCCGTGATCACGACCACGTCCGAACCGGTCGTCTCCTCGTACCCGTTCGAGCCGACGACGTAGGGCTCGTAGCCGAGCACCGCGCCCATCTGGTTGATGTCCAGGGCCTTCCCCTGCGGGAAATTCGGGACGATGTCGACGAGGACGACGTCCGCATAGTCGCGGGCCGCCAGGACCTGAGCGCAGGTCGCGCCCACGTTCCCGGCGCCGACGACAGTCACCTTCCGCGGCTTGCTCAAACCCGCACACCCAGCTTCTCGATCACCGCGTCGGCGACCTCGCTCGTGCCGACCGCTGTCGGGTCGTCGCGGGCCGGCTTCATGTCGTACGTGACGCTCTTTCCCTCGGCGATCACCGCGGCGATCGCCTGCTCGAGCCGGTCTGCGGCGTCGGCCTCGTCCAGGTGGCGGAGCATGAGCATCCCGGACAGCATCATCGCCATCGGGTTCACCTTGTTTTGGCCCGCGTACTTGGGCGCCGAGCCGTGCGTGGGCTCGAAGACGGCGGCGTCCGTGCCGATGTTGCCGCCGGGCGCAAGACCCAGCCCGCCGATCAGGCCTGCCGCCAGGTCGGAGACGATGTCCCCGTAGAGATTCGACAGGACGAGGACGTCGTACTCCTCGGGCCGCTGGACGAGCTGCATGCAGAGGTTGTCCACGATCCGGTCCTCGAACTCGATGTCCGGGTTCTGCTCGGCGACCTCGCGCGAGATCTGAAGCCAGAGCCCGTCCGTGAACTTCATGATGTTCGCCTTGTGGACGGTCGTCACTTTGTGGCGGCCGAGGCGCCGCGCGTAGTCGAAGGCGAACTGGACGATGCGGCGGGTGCCTTCGACGGAGATCGGCTTGATCGAGATCCCAGCCTCGTCGCGCAAGACGCCGCCGCGCTCACGGATCCATTGGGTGAGCTCTCGTGCCTCGTCGGTGCCGACCTCCCACTCGATGCCCGCGTAGAGATCCTCTGTCGTCTCGCGGATGATCAGGAGGTCGACGTCCTCGTAGCGCGAGCGGACGCCGGGGTAGCTCTTGCACGGCCGCACCTGCCCGTAGAGGTCGAGCCCCTTTCGCAGCGCCACGTTGACGGAGCGGAAGCCGCCGCCGATCGGAGTCGTGATCGGCCCCTTGATCGCAACGCCGCTCTCCCGGATCGCCTCGAGCACCTGGTCGGGCAGGGGGTTTCCGCCGTACTGCTCCATGACGTCGCTGCCCGCATACTGGACGTCCCAGTCGAACTCGACGCCGGTCGCCTCGAGCACGCGGCGCGTGGCCTCGGTCAGCTCAGGGCCCGTGCCGTCGCCGGGGATGAGGGTCACCCTGTGCGCCATCAGGCGGCGACTCTACCTATAGATTTCCGGGCAGATGAGCGACTTCAAACCAGGGCTCGAAGGCGTCGTCGCGTTCCAGACGGAGATCGCCGAGCCGGACCGGGAAGGCGGCGCGCTTCGCTATCGCGGGGTCGACATCGAGGAGCTCGTGGGCGAAGTTCCGTACGAGAAGGTCTGGGGCCTGCTCGTGGACGAGAACCTCGAGCCCGGGATGCCGGACCCGGAGCCGTACGAGCCGGCCGCCCTGACCGGCAGCGCGCCATCCGACCTTCAGGCGGAGACCGCGCGCCTCGGAGCGGTCTGGGAGCTCAAGAAGCTCGTCGACATCGATGCCGAGGACGCTCGCGATGATCTCGCCCGGCTCTCGGCGCAGATGATGTCGATCGTCGCCAAGTCGGCCGCCGTTCATGACGGCCGCGACCCCGCTCCGGACGACGTCGTCGCCCAGGGCGAGACGGCCGCCGAGAAGTTCCTGCTCCGCTGGCGTGGCGAAGCCAACCCCGACCACGCGAAGGCGATCGACACCTACTGGATCTGCACGGCCGAGCACGGCCTGAACGCCTCGACGTTCACGGCGCGCATCACCGCCTCGACGGGCGCGGACTGCGCCGCCGCAATGTCCGCCGCCGTCGGAGCGCTCAGCGGGCCGCTCCATGGGGGCGCGCCGGCACGGGTGCTGCCGATGCTCGACGAGGTCGCGGCGTCAGGCGACCCGGCCGGCTACGTGAAGGACCTCCTCGACAAGCACGGACGCATCATGGGCTTCGGCCATCGCATCTACCGGGCCGAAGACCCGCGCTCGCGGATCCTCAAGCGGACGGCGAAGGAGCTCGGTTCGCCGCGCATGGAAGTTGCCGAGGCGCTCGAGGAAGCAGCGCTGGCCGAGCTCGTCAAGAGAAAGCCGGACTATGTGATCGCGACGAACGTCGAGTTCTACTCCGCGGTCGTCCTCGACCTGGCCGAGGTGCCGCCGGACCTGACGCCGGCCATGTTCGCGTGCGCCCGGGTTGCCGGCTGGGCTGCGCACATTCTCGAGGAGAAGCGCACCGGGCGGCTGATCCGTCCGAGCGCCGAGTACATCGGGCCGAGCTCGCGGTCGTTGTCCGCTGTCTGAGCTTGCATCAGCGGCTGCCGAAGCGGCCGACCTGGCCGAGCGCGGCGAGGAACAGGCGCTCGCCGGGCTCCGAACGCGCTGGCAGGACGAGGTCGAGGGCCTCGCCCGGTCGTCCGACTACCGTGAGCGGGCAGTCGCCTATCGCGCGATCGGCCAGTTCCGCTACAGGCAGAAGGCCGAGCTACTGCGCCGGGGTCTCGAGGACGAGAGCCCGGCCTGTCGCGGCTCCGCCCTCATCTCGCTGGAGCTTCTTTCCCGGGACCACCCGGGCCTCGTCAACGACGTTCGCCCGCGCCTGCACGAGCTCGCGAGCCACGACGAAAACCAGGCCGTCCGTCGCCTGTCGATCCTGTGCCTGAACAACGGGTCTCCTCAGCGCGAGACGATCCTGATTCTCAACACGCTCGCCGACGACGACGAGCAGGACGCCGAGCTGAGGGCTGCGGCGAGGAAGATCGCGGAGACGCTTCGGAAGAAGGGCGCGGCGCGCCGCTAGAAGCTAGACGCAGATACAGGGGGTGCGGGAGCAGGAAGGGCACGTTCGCTTCCGCTTCCAGACCAAGAGGTTCTTGCCGACGCCGCTGGCGACCATCATGTAGCCCACGCCGCTCGTGAGGGCGAAGAGCATTGCGAGCTGAGGATCAATCTGGGCCATCTTTCTTCGTTCTTGCCATCGGCGCCGGGCCAGAAACCTTGAGACCGCGCCGTGCATGCGGGTGAGCGTCGAAATACGCCTCGCGACGCCGGCGGTCGGTCACGTGTGTGTACAGCTCGGTCGTGGCGAGGTCGGCGTGGCCGAGCATCTCCTGGACGCTCCTCAGATCCGCGCCTCCCTCGAGCAGGTGCGTGGCGAAGGAGTGACGCAGCAGATGAGGATGGACTCGCCCCGGCTCGAGCCCTGCTTTTTCGGCCAGCCGCCTGAGGATGAGGAAGGCGCCCGCACGAGTCAGAGCGCCTCCTTGGGCGTTCAGGAAGAGCTCCGGGCGGTGACGGCGGTCGAGGAACGGGCGACCCCGAGCCAGGTACCGCCGTAGAGCGTCGACGGCGCTTCGGCCGAGCGGCACGACGCGTTCCTTGTCGCCCTTGCCCACCGAGCGAACGAAGCGCTCCTCGAGGTCGACTCCGGCGCGCTCGAGGCCGACTGCCTCGCTGACGCGGAGCCCCGCGCCGTACAGGAGCTCGGCGAGGGCCCGGTCGCGGAGAGCGCGGGGTGTCGTCTCCGACGCAGCCTCCATCAGCCGCTCTGCTTCGCCGGCCGAGAGCGTGCGGGGGAGACGGCGGGCTCGACGTGGCAAGGCGATCTCCGCCGCCGGGTTGTCCTTGCGTGCGCCGACGAGGAGCTGGTGCCGGTAGAGCGACCGCAGCGCCGCGAGCCGGCGGGCGATCGTCGACGCTGCGAGGCCCGCTCCGCGTAGCTCGGCGAGGTACCGCTCGAGCTCCTCGCGCGTCGCGGTGGCCGGAGAGCGCCCGAGCCACGTCGCGACCGAGACGAGATCGCGCCGGTACGCCTCCAGGGTTCGGGGCGCCAGCCGCGCCGCCGCCACGGCGAGGAAGCTCTCGACTTCGGCGAGCGACGAGGAGGTCGACGGATTCATTCGAGGTCGCCGATCTCGGGGCAATGGGGCGTCGCTGGCGGTGCGGGGCCGGAGGGAACAGTGCTCATTCGCACGGGCCCGGAGAGCCCCGTGCCGCCAGCGGCGCCAGGCGGTCGCGGAGCCGGGCTCCGCCCGGCGGGAGCGCCGCCGGCCAGTGCCGCGAGATCAGGAGCGGGGATGTGCTCGGTCATAGACCTTCCGCAGGCGGCGGCCGTCGACGTGGCTGTACACCTGGGTCGTGGAGAGGGAGCTGTGCCCGAGCAGCTCCTGGATCACGCGGAGGTCGGCGCCGCCCTCCAGCAGGTGGGTCGCGAACGCATGGCGGAGCCGGTGCGGATGGGGGAGGAGACGCCTGAGCGTGCTCGTGTCCAGCCGCCTGCCGCGGGCGGAGAGAAACAACGCATCCTCCGCGCCGCGCGCGAGCTCTGGCCTTGCGTCCTCCAGATAGAGCCGAACCCGGTACGCCGCCTCTTCGCCGAGCGGGACGACTCGCTCCTTGTCGCCTTTGCCCCGGACACGAACCGCCTCCTGCTCGAAGTCGACGTCTCCGAGGTCGAGGTCGACTGCCTCGCGGCTGCGTAGGCCCGCCGAGTAGACGAGCTCGAGGAGTGCCCGGTTACGCAGCGACAGCGGGTCGTCACCGCTCACGCGCTCGAGGACGGCGTCGACCTCCTCCGGCTTGAGCGTGACCGGAAGCCGCCTGGCGCGCCGGGGCCCGACCTGGCTGTCCGGAACTCGCCCGGGGCCGAGGTCGGAGCGGAGCAGACCGCGAACGGCCGCCAGCTTGCGCGCGATCGTGGCGCGGGTGAGCTTCCGAGGCTCTCGTCCGGGGCGCGCGGAGGCAAGCTCGGCGGCGTAGGCGGCCAGCATCGCCGCGTCCATGTCCTCGATCCGGCCGCCCCGTTTGCGTAGCCACGAGGCGAACTCCTCGACGTCGACGCGGTAGGCGCGGCGAGTGGCCGCCGAGAGCGCAGGGCTAGCCAGGAAGCGATCGATTGCGGCGCGCTCGGACACCCTCAGGTGTTCGCGCCACGCTCGACTTCGCCTGCCGATTCCCTACTCGACCGACGCGACGATCTCTTCGGAAAGGCTCGGGAACTGGGCGAGGAACTCGGTGCGGGCTTCCTTGAGGCGTTGGATGCCTGCGTCGCACTCCTCCTTGCGCCCAGTCGCTGCGTAGAGGCGCTGAGGCTGGAGGATTTCGATGTCCTCGCTGTCGATGCCCGGCACCGAGCTCGCAACCATGTACCCGAAGTCCGAGTCGCGCTCCCACTCGATCGTGCCCTCGGCGATGCCCTTCACGATCGCCGACGAGTGCTTGATCTTGACCTTCCTCGAGCGAGGATCGTCTTCTCCGCCACCCACCCGGCCGGTGTTCATGAGGTAGACCTCGAGCGGGTGCTCCTCGAGCAGCTCGAGAAATCGGTTTCCCTGGAGATCGTGCAGCATCGGGAAGAAGGGGTTCGTCCCGGGCACCCGTAGGAACACACCGGCCTCGTCGGCGCCACCCGCGCTGGTTCCCTGGGTCTCGCCGAGCATGAAAAAGGCCGCTGCCTGCGGCCCCTCGAGCTTCGCCACCGCCGGGATGATGTTCTCGTTCCTGTTGAGGATCAGCAGGAAATGCGCGTCGGCGATCTCTTCGTTCACGCCTGACTCGATCACTCCAAACGGGAACGTCGCGCGGCCGTTCGGCGTGTAGCTCGTGTCGTAGAAGTCGACCTCGTCGCCGTGCTGCGAGACGTTCTCGAGGTACGAGTCCGGCTGCGTGACCGCGCCATAGATCGTCGGCTCATCCTCGGGGTTGAGCCCGAACGTCTTGGCGAAACAGCCGTTCTCTGTGGCCATGATCCTTCCGTCAGGCATCCAGCCGACGAAATCGTCCTGGACCGGAAGCGAGCCGTTCTGGCGCGTGAACGTCGTGGTCGTCTTGCCGGTCCCGGAGAGGCCCACGATGAGGCCGACGCGGCGGCCCTGGCGGGTCGGGATGATCTTGCAGCCCGCGTGCAGCGGCAGTCCGCCACGATCGTGGACGAGCTTGTTCCACATACGAAGGCCGCCCTTCTTCGACTCGCCGAAGTAGTCGGAGTTGAAGATCCGAGTCACGCCCTGCTCGAGGTCGACGGCGATCAGCCGGTCGTCCGGATAGCCCTCGGCCTTCAGGTTCGGCGTGTAGACGACGGTCAGCTCCGGCTCGTGGGCATCACCGTCCGGCTCGAAATAGAGCTGCTGCTGCATGGCGGCGATGTTGGCGTTCGCGGCCTCGATGAAGAGGCGCGCCGGAGTCCGGAACTCCGGGTCGTTTCCGATGTAGCCGTCGATCTGGATCATCTCCCGGCCGGCGATGTAGGCGTCCTGCGCCTCGGCCCATTTGAGCCCTTCGTCGCGGGTGATCGCCTGGTTTTGCCCGTCGGGCTCGTCCGTGACGATGAACGTCGAGCGCTTGGAGCGCGAGACGACGTCGGTCTGCACGTTCAGGTTGCCGTGCTGCGTCGGCTTGGCGTTCGGCATCTTCGCCGCGAGCTCCTTGACCTCGCGGGCGCTCGGGTTCTCGAACACGTTGGCCGCCTTCGGCAGGCGGAACAGCATTTTCGCCACTTGCGACTGGCTCCTTGGAGAGTGGGCGGGAGGGGCATCTTACCGGCCCAGCAGCCAGGGAAAAGCGTCAGTCCGACCTGAAAACTGGCTGCTACGAGCGGAGGAAGGCGAGCACTGCAAGCACGCGGCGGTGATCATCCGCGGCCGGCAGCAGACCCAGCTTCAGGAAGATGCTGTTCACGTGCGTCTCGACGGTCTTGGGGCTGATGACCAGCCGTTCGCAGATGCCGTGGTTCGAGAGCCCCTCGGCCATGAGCCCGAGCACCTCGCGCTCGCGAGGCGTGAGCTCGCCGAGGGGCTCGTGTTCTCGCCGGCGCCCGAGGAGTTGCGCGATCACCTGCGGGTCGATCGCCGTTCCGCCGTGTCCGACTCGCCGCACGGCGTCCAGGAAGTCGTCGATCTCGAGCACGCGGTCCTTGAGCAGGTAGCCGAAGCCCTCCGGCTGCTCGCTGAAGAGCGCGAGGGCGTGGGCGGCTTCCACCACCTGCGAGAGGATCAGGACCCCGACGTCCGGATGGGTCTCTCTGAGCTCTCGCGCAGCCCGCGCCCCTTCGTCGGTGTGCGTGGGCGGCATTCGCACGTCCACGACGGCGATATCGGGCTTGCGTCTTCGTACCGCGTCGTGAAGCTCTTCCGCGTTCGCAGCCTGCGCAACCACGTCGAAACCGCCCTCGGTGAGGATCCGAGCGAGCCCTTCCCGTAGCAGGGCGGAGTCCTCGGCGATTACGACTCGCACGGGATCTCCCCCACGACGCACGTTCCTCCGCCCGGCGGGCTGTCGATTCGCAGGCGCCCACCCCGAGCCTCGACCCGGTCGGCGAGGCCGCGCAGGCCGGAGCCGCCGGCCACGACCGCGCCGCCGATCCCGTCGTCGGCGACTTCGATCACGAGCTTGCCGCTCTCGAGCGACGCCTTGATGCTCGCTTTCGCGGCCTGCGAGTGCTTGGCGATGTTCGTCAGCGCTTCAGCGGCCACGAAGTAGGCGGTCGCTTCGATCTCGGGCTGGAGGCGCTCGAGCTCCGCGTTGACCGTGACTGGCACCGGCGCCTTGGTTGCGAGCGCGTCGAGCGCGAATGCGAGACCGCCCTGCGTGAGGATTCCGGGGTGAATTCCGGAGGCGAGCTCGCGGAGCTCCTCTACGGCGATCTGCACCTCCTGGGCCGCGGCGGCGAGGATCTGCTCGACATCATGGTCGGCGTTCCGCCCGAGCCCCCGTTCGGCGCTCTTCAGCTCGAGGGCCAGCGCGACGAGGCGCTGCTGTGCGCCGTCGTGGAGATCCCGCTCGATCCGTCGTCGCTGCTCGTCCGCGGCCGCGACGAGCCGCGCGCGCGAGTCCTTCACCTTGGCCAGTTGTGCCTGGACCTCCGCATGCAGCCGCCCATTCTCCAGTGCGAGCCGGGCCGCCGCGCATGCGGCCTCGAGAAGTTGTGGCTCGTCGCGGAGCGTCGGATCGTGCACGAGGGCAGCCAGCGGCTCGCCGCCCTGCTCGAGCTGTGTGACCGCCCTTTCATGACCGTCAGGCGGCACCGTGACGGTACGGCCGTCGCCGTCCACGAACTCCCGTCGTTCGGGCAGCCAAAAGGCGACATCCAACGTCGGGTCGCCGAGCGCGCGGGCCAAAGCGTCCCGAATCCCTCGCGGCGGCGTGTTCTCGAGCTTGAGGACGAGGTCGCCGATGCTCGCGTGCGCCAGCCGAGCGCGGACGAGGCCTGCGAACAACGTGATTGGCAGAGCAGTCAGCGCGACGATCTGCCACCAGAAGACGTTCTCGACGAGCAAACGCGGAGGGCGCGTGGTAAACACGACGACGCTGCTGTAGAAGGCCCACAGCGCCGCGACGACTGTCGCAAGCAGAAGCGGCGCCAGGATGCGCCGCGCCCTCGGAGTCGCCTGCCAGAGCCTGCGCGCGACGAGGCCGATGAAGGCCGCAGCGAGGCACGCGCTGGCAACCGCGTAGGCGTCCTGGAGGAATCCGGCGAGATCCGTGCGGCCGGATACGAGGAGCAGGCTCTCTCGCGGAACGGGATCGAAGTACCGCAGCGTGTCCCCGCTGTCGTGGACGAGGAGGGTCGCGAGCGGGAACGCGAGCACCGTGGCGTACATGCACATGAGGAAGAGCCGGCCGGCACGGTCGATGACGCGGCCCGAGGGGTAGGCGAGGGCGCTGTGCGCGACGAGTGCGTAGCCGACCTCCCCGAGCGCGAAGAACGTCGTGAACGCCAGCGAGTCGTGGCTGTACCGGAGCTGCCGAGCGAGGAGGGCGAAGCCGGCTGCGACCATGAGCGGGCCGAGCCGGTTCCCGGGCCTCCGCGACCACGTCGCAATCCCGGCGGCGAGGAACGCCCAGGCCGAGACGACCGTCAAGGTGGCCCGGAAGCTCGTCGAGCCGAGATTGTCGATCTGGATGTGGTAGGCGACGAGGCCGAGCGCGATTCCCGTGAGGACGGCGACGACGCGGATGTAGGGCGCCTGCACGGGTAGATCGTCACACGACCCGCGTGAGCGCACAACCGGGCCGGCCCTGAGCCGACACCAGGGCGGGCACGGAAACGAACCTCGGATTCCCGATCGGCGGACGGGGTGCGCATCGAGCTCGAAGCGGGACGAAGACCGGTGCTTGCCCTGCGGCAAGTCCCGGGTCGGCCCGGTTACCCGGAGAGCGCTCCGGACCTAGTCTCGGAGCACTACCCGAGCAGGCCCCCGCCGCTCGGCTCCTCACCAGCCGGGGCCCTTCCCTTTGGCGCCTCGTAGGTCAGCCATGACCTGGCCGTTGGCGCGTGGTCCGAGCTTTGGGGGCGCGAAAGGAGGTGACCCCCATGGGAACGAAGTTCCTGATCTCCCTGGCGGCTCTGTCGGCAGCGCTCGTCGCGCTTGTCTCGCCGATCGCGTCGAGTGCTTCGGACTCCGTTTCGTCTCCGGCCCAGGTCCGGCCGTTGAGCAACGGCGATGGCGGCGGCCCCTGATCCGCCACGACCGAGAGCCCTCGGCTCTCGCGCCACAGGCAGCACGGAAGGCCCCGGAAAGGGGTCTTCCGTGTGTGGACCCTACGAGGGGACGAGCTCGTCGAACAGTCCGCGCGCTTTCCTTGCGGAGACGACGTTGCCCTTGCGCTCGTACATTTGAGTCGCGTCTTCGATCTCTCGGGACGCCTCGTCGAAGCGGCCCTGAAGATGAAGGATCTGCGCGAAGACGAACAAAGCTCTTCCGCGGCGGTTGAGCATGTCTGTCTTGCCGGCCAGCCTCACTGCCTGCCGGCCAAGCTCTTCTGCCTCCAGCAAATCGCCGGTCAAGGCCTTGACCTCTGCGCTGACCACCAGCCGTGCCGAATGCGCATCCAGATCGTCGCTTGCTGCACAGCGCTCCGACACCGAGAGCCAATGTGCGGCCTCGTCGAAGCCGCGAAGCGCGCAGAGCGCTTCGGCAAGCTCGGCGGCGCGCGTCGCGAGCAAGGAGTGCTCGTGCATCTCCTCGAGGCTCTCGCAGCTGTCTCGGAGGACGATCTCTGCCGCGGCGTAGTTCTCTGAGGCCATCTCGATCGCGCCGCCCATAGCTCCGCAGAAGTTCGCGATCGCCGTTGCCATCCCGACCTCTTCGAACGTCGCGCGCGCGGTTGTCACAAGCTGTCGGGCTTCGTCGAACCTTCCGCGCATGGCCTCCAGTCCGCCTCTGAACACGAGCACATTCGCCTCGCTCGCGCGGTCGCTGACGGCGTCCTCGAGAAGCTCCTCGCAGCGCCGAACGGCTTCGGCAACCGGGGTGGGACCGTGGTAGAGAGCGGCGCCGAGCTCTCCCAGGCAAGTCGCGGGCGACCAGCCAGAGCGGCGGTAGTGAAGGAGCGCGCGCTCTGCGGCGTCCTGCCTCTCCCGGTTGTCGCCCAGGACTCCTCCGCGGACGTATGCCACGCGCAGCCACGTTCTCCCCAGCGCCCGATCGTCGCCGAGCTCTTCGAAGAGTGGAATCGCGCTTGCGGCAAGCTCGAGGAGCTCGGCCGACTGTCCTTCGGGATCGACGAGCAGTCCAATCTGTGCCAGCTCGATCCGGGCGCGCAGCTCGAGGCGTCGATCGTGTCCGGCCGACATTTCGATCGCCTGTCGCAACGCTTCCTTAGCCTCGTCGATGCGGCCCGCGGTCCTGAGCGCGATCGCGAGCTCGCAGAGCGCTTCGCCGCGAGGGATTCCCGGAGGCAGGAGGCTGCTGCCGCGCCCGAGAAGGTTGACCGCCGCCGGCGTGTCGGCGCGCTTCCACGCGCGGATCCCCGCCGCCGCGAGATGACCCCCCGCCCATCCCGCGAGCCTTCCAAGCTCCGCGTCGTCGGGCCGCAACTCGGCGCGGTAGCGGTGAGCCTGCTCCGCGTGATAGCCCACGAGCTCGTCTGCCTCGAGCCGCTGCTCGAGCCAGGTGCCGTGGCGTTCGTGCAGGTCGGCGCGTCGCTCCTTCGTGATGCCCACGTATGTCACGTCTCGGATCAGTACGTGGTGGAAGCGGAAGCCCTCCTCGGGCGACATTCGAGAGCGCCGCGGGTGGATCAGCCCTCTGCGGTCGAGGCTGCCGAGGCGGCTGTCGACACTCGGCAGCTCCTCAGGGGGTGACAGGTGACGGACCGCGCTGCGCGCGAAGTCCTTCCCGACGACGGCCGCGCGCTCGAGAACTGCGCGATCCTCAGGCTCGAGGCGGTCCAGACGGCCGGCGACCAGCGCCTCGATCGAGGGCGGGATGGTCTCCTCGAATGCCTCCGGCCCATCCTCCTCGGTGACATAGGCGAGTAGCTGCTCGACAAAGAGCGCGTTCCCCTCCGCGACCGCGACGATTCGAGCACGAGTCTTCTCTGAAATCTCCTCACCCTCGGCAAGCTCGGCGAGAAGGGCTCCGGCCTCGGCCTCCGAGAGTGGGTCGAGCGTGATCGTCTCCGTGCTCGACTCCCAACCGGGACGTTCCTGGAGGAGCTCAGGTCGAGCGATGCAAAGCACCAGGATCGGCGCGTCCGAGATCCAGGCTCCCAGGTACTCGACCAGGTCGAGCAGCGTCGGCTCGGCCCAATGGACGTCCTCGAGGACGACCACGAGCGGCCGCTCGTGCGCGAGCGCCTCGAAGAAGCGGCGAACTGCCCAGAACAGCTCGCCCGTTGGTGCGGCGCCCTCCACCTGGCCTGTGATCTCTGTCATTCGCTCGGCGATGAGGGCCGCGCGCTCGTCCCGTCCGAGCAGGGCTGTGATCGTCGCCTGAGGCCGTGTGGGTGCGACTTGTCGCACGATCTCGGCCAGCGGCAGGTACGTGGCGCCCTCGCCGTACGAGACGCACCGCCCGACGAGCGCCCTCGCCTCCGCATCGAGCAGGGAGACGAAGTCCGAGGCGAGCCGCGTCTTGCCGATGCCGGCCTCGCCGAGAATGACGACCACTCGGCTCCGGCGGTCGTCTCGAACGGATTCAAAGGCTGTCCGTAGGAGGGCGAGCTCGTTTTGCCTGCCGACGAGCGGGGTGCCGGTCCGTGGACGGAGGCCGGTGCTCTCTCCGAGCGCCAGGAGGCGAAACGCTTGAACCTGGCCGAGCGAGCCACCCGCGTCGATCGGCTCGGCCGGCTCGGACACTGCAGCCTCGCGGAGGAGGCTTCGCGTGACCTCCCCGAGCAGTGTTTCGCCCGGGAGCGCGGCCTGCTGCAGACGCATCGCCACCGTGACCGCGGCTCCTGTTGCGGACGGCTCGCCGGAAGCCGGGTCGCCTGCGAGCACCTCCCCGGTGTTGATTCCTGACCGGATTCGGATCGCGAGCCCGTGATCGCGCACGAGATCGGCGTTCAGCCGGGAAAGGGCTTCGGACAGCTCAGTCACAGCGCGTACCGCCCGCAGCGCGTCGTCCTCGTGTACCTGCGGGACACCGAAGACCGCCATCGCTGTGTCGCCGGCGAACTTCTCGAGTGTCCCCCCGTGGCGCTCGACGATTGTGCGAACGGTGTCGAAGTAGCGCCGCATGACGCTACGCAAGACCTCCGGGTCCAGCGCCGCTCCGAGGCTCGGGGCATCGACGATGTCGGTGAAGAGCATCGTGACGGTCTTCCGCCGTTCGTCTCCGGGAGGGGCCTCAGGAGTCGCCCGCGCGACGAGGTCGAGCTCAGGGTCGTGCCGCAAGATCGACGTTTCGAGGCGCTGGAGCTCGAGCGACGGCTCGATGCCGAGCTCCTCCACAAGCGTTTCGCGCGCTTGCCGGTAGGCGTCGAGCGCCTCCACCTGCCTGCCCGAGCGGTACAGCGCGAGCATGACCTGCCCGCGCAGTCGCTCCCGCAGCGGATGCTCGGCGACGAGCGCCTCGAGCTCGCCGACCAGCTGCGCGTGCCGGCCCAGCTCGAGCTCCGCCTGGATCAGCTCTTCGCGCGCAGTCGTGCGGAGCTCCTCCAGGCGGGCGATCTCCACGTGCGCAAAGGGCTCGAAGGCGAGGTCGGCGAGTGGCGGGCCACGCCACAGAGCGAGCGCCTCGCGCAGGAGAGTTGAGCGCCTCTCGGCGCCACCACCCTCGGCCGCTTGAGCGACGAGTCGCTCGAAGCGGTGCAAGTCGACCCGATCGCGCTCGACGTCGAGCACGTAGCCGGGGGGGCGGGTGACCACGGACTCCCGTCCGAGCGCTTTGCGCAGATCCGAGACGAGGTTCTGGAGCGAGCCGACCGCGGCCTTCGGAGGTTTTCCCGCCCAGAGCTCCTCGACGAGCCGGTCCGTAGAGACGACTTCGCCCGCATGAAGCAACAGCAACGCCAGGAGGGAGCGCTGCTTTCGCCTCTTCAGCTCGAGCGCACGCCCCTCCACAAATACCTCGAACGGGCCGAGGACGCGGAACTCGACTTCTTGCACTGGGTCCCTTCTACCACTGTCAAGCGCGCGTTTCTAGCGATCCTTGTGAGCGGCGTGTGAGTGCGGTGTGAGCGGCGAAGCGCAGCATCGCCTCGTGCATTACGCCCCATCGACCACCCTCATCAGCGAAATCGAGTGCTATCTCGCGCTCGTAGACCTGTTTCGCGCCGAGGCCTGCGAGCCGCACTGGCAGCTTGAGCCCGGCGCGCGAACGCGTCGTCCCGCTGTCTCGCGCACTCGGGGGAACGACCCGCTGGAGTCCACCCCAAGAAGGATGAAATGAGCAAGGTAGGACGCACCAGCCGTGCTTTCGTCGTCGTCTTCCTTGCGGCGCGGACGAGGATCCGAAGGGCGCCAGGGGTCAACGTCGTCGTCGGCCGCCGCCAGTGGCGGCCACTACCCAGAAGGAGGACAGCCATGTTGATCAACGGTCTTCGAGGAGCCGTGGCGCTCGCTGCGGCGATTCTCTTCGGCCTCTTCGCCGCGGGCACTGCCCGCGCGGACAGAGTCGACAATCAACTTCTGGAGACCTACCAGCCGATTACATACCTCGATCCGGTTGAGGAGTTCCGTCCGGCGAGCATTCAGTCGTTTGTCGCGGACGCTGACCTCGAGCGTTTCGAGGCAGGCTCATGGACGCTCGTCGACCCGGATCCCGAGCCGGGTGAGCTGCCCGGCCCCGGTACGGGCGTCTGGCGGCTGAACCAGGACTCCTGTTCGCCGACGCTCGTTCTCGGCGGCCTGGACTGCTACGCGGCAGCCGGGCAGGAAGGAGCGGGCGCAAGCGTCGTCTACGGACGTGTCGCCCGTCCCGCGGGGGCGATCGTGCTCCAGTACTGGTACTTCTACTACGACAACACGTACTCGTACGAGTATCCGCCCAGCGATTTCATCTGGCAGGCGCACGAGGGCGATTGGGAGGTCGTCAATCTCGTCCTCTCGGAGGACGAGTCGCCTCAATACGTCGGTTACAGCCAGCATTGCCTGGGTCAGCGGCGCGCCTGGGTTTTGACGGAGCGGATCGGGACTCATCCGATCGTGCACGTCGGAGCCGGCTCGCACGCCAACTACCTGTCCGCCGGCGTCCATCCGATCAACCTCGCGTGCATCCCGCCCGGGGCCATCGCCTTCCTCCGGGCCCATGGGCTGCCACTTCCGGTTGATCGCGCTTTCGAAGGCGGCGAGGTCGCTGGGCCGCTGGAAGCAGGCGGGACGTTCACGCATATCCGCCGCATCGAGGAGGGTCACCCGAGCTGGGTCCCGTTCCAGGGGTTCTGGGGCGAGCTCCAGTACTTCCACGGCCCCTCGCCGATCGGGACAGTCCTCCTCGGCACTTCGCCGCAGGGACCCGCGTATCACTCCGTCTGGAGCAATCCGCTCGGCACCCTCGCCGGGTGGCCCACGGGCTAGATGACTCCCGTTCCGGACTCTGTCGACGGGGCGGCGCAACCGCGCCGCCCCCCGATCTCGCGGATCGTCTCGGCTGCCCTCTTCGCCGGGATCCTGATCGCGTTCGCACTTCCGTTCGGGACCGTCTCCTGCGAGGGGCCGCCGGTGCGTTTCACCGGTTACGAGCTCGCCACCTCGCGTGTCCCTGAGACGACGCCGCCGGCCACGACCGATGATGGGGACAACCTGAAGGACGAAATCGAGGCGCAAACGTCGGTCTGGGCACTCTTTGCGCTCCTGGCGGCAGTCGCGGGCCTTGTCCTAGGGCTTCTCGGACGGCGCGGCGCCGGCATCGCCGCGTCCGTCGGGCTCTGCGCCATGTTGGCCTTGGCCGCCACCGCCTTCAACACTGAAGCGACCGTCGAGTTCGAGGCGGGTTACAGAGGCGCAGCGTGGCTGTTCGGACTT
>Ga0070698_100004436_pt1 | contig 15427 bp, 12 predicted proteins | sample KBSK1502metaG_FD_65477 | JGI IMG/M metagenome (GOLD analysis project Ga0070698, IMG submission 65477) | Corn, switchgrass and miscanthus rhizosphere microbial communities from Kellogg Biological Station, Michigan, USA - KBS K1-50-2 metaG | ecosystem: Host-associated > Plants > Roots >...
TGGCCGCGCCGCCCGCCAGGCCCTGCTCAGCATCAAAGGCGTTGGTAACAATATTGACTTCCTGAATCGCCTCTGCAGGTGGAACGTAAACCGTGTTCGCCGGCAGCCACGGGTAAATGACGCTCGAACCATCAATCCGTGTGTTGTTCTGCAGACGCGACACGCCATTGACGTTGTATGATATGGACCGCTGCGGGTTCCCAGCGGCAGAGTTATCTTCGCCGGCGCCGTTGCCGATGAAAAAACCTCCTGTGCCCCTTGCGGTACCCGGAATCAGCGCAATTAAACTCTGATAGTTTCGACCAACACTCCCGAACAACGGCAAGTTGTTGATCTCTCGCTCCGTCTTTGTAACGTTCACGTCACCACGATCGGTCTGGAGGGCTGCTTCCTGAGCGGCGGTGACGACGACAGTCTCCTTAACCTCCCCAACTTCCAACTGAGCATCGAAACGATAGACCTTGTTGGCATCGATCCTGACATTCTCGCTAAGCACCGTTTTGAACGAGGGCGAAGAAACCGCGATCCTGTAGACACCGACTTGAAGGTCACTAATCGTGTACCCGCCACGTTCATCCGTGATAACGCTTCTAGTATCGCCAGTGTTGACGTTGGTCGATTCAACCTTGGCTCCAGGGACAGCGGCATCCTTCTGGTCGGTCACATTTCCCGTCATCGAGCCGTAAAGCACCTGTGAGTAAGCTGCCTGCGGCGCGACAAAGGCCAGGAGCATCAATACCAGGAGTGGCGCCACCATCGAAGGTCGTCCGCATCTGGCCCCTGCATTCAATTTGGCGGTAAATTGTGCCGCGCATGGACCGGTTCCGTTGAAATTGAACATTGGTTTATCTCCTTAGTTCGAAGGTTCTTGAGTTTGGACGCCGCAGACGAGCGCTGCCAGGACGGCTGCGACGCATCTTCGGCGAGAATGGCGCATTGTCGTTTACACCCCTCTTGAAAGACTTCCCCATAACGAGACTGTTGCTCTATTTCGAATCCCCTCCTGGTGCCGCTAACACTGAAAGCAGCAGGCTCCACCAGCTTTAATTCACGTCCACAACAAAATGCGGCAAATGGGCGTCCTCAGGCGACGGACGGAGCGCCAAAGTGTTTCTGTAACACGAGGGCGATAGTTCCACGGAGCCTTGGCTGTGAGGCGGGATCCGCCGGCACAACTCGGGTCCCGGCGCGTGTAAAGGAATGTCGCTTCACGGCCGCATCAATGATCGGACCGGCATAGTTCCACGCCCGTGTAATCTCTCCAATCACGACGATCACATCGGGGGCCAGGCCGGTTACCAGCACCGCGATACCTCTGCCGAGATAATCCGCCATCCTTCTGATGGCCTCTTCTGCCTTCGGATCTCCTTGCTGCGTCAACCGCAACAAGTCATCGAAGGTGGGCCCTGTCCCCGCTAGTGCCTTTCTTCCGCTGCGCCCGGACATTGAAGCTTCAACGTAGTAGCGAACCGCGGCAGAGCTGGACGCGTAAAGCTCCCAGCAACCGCGGTTGCCACATTTACATTCGAGCCCATCCGGAACAATAGAGGTATGCCCAAACTCACCGGCCATTCCGTTCGATCCCTGTAGCAACTGGTGATTGAGAATAAGACCAACCCCAATTCCTTCTGAAACAGTGACGGCAACTAAATTGCGCACCGCAGCAAAGGACTGCCTACCAAACCAAATTTCCGCCAAGGCACATGAATTAGCAGCGTTTTCCAGCTCTACGGGCAATCTAGTGGCCCGTTCCAAAGCGGTTTTCAGATCAAAATCACTCCATCCCAGGTTGGGCGCAAAGACCAGCCGCTGAGAGGCCAGATCCACGCGACCGGGCAGACTGACGCCGATACCTTCACAGATAATCTCAGGACGCATCTTGATCAGGTTACGCAGCCGCGGTGCCAACTCGTTAATAAACTGTCGCGGGTCGCGTGCCGTCGGCAGTGACTCCTGGGCCACAAAGTTTGCATCAAGATCCGCCAGCGCTACGGTCGTAGTTTCCGGGCGGATGTTGATTCCAATGATACCCACGCGCCCTTTGTTCAAGTGAAGAAATGTAGGTCTGCGGCCTCGCAAGGTGTGGCCATTTGCCCCTTCGGTTACCCATCGCTCCTCGATCAGCTGCTCCGCGATTACCGAGACGGTGCTACGTTGAAGCCCGGAGTGTCGCGCCAAATCGGCTCGAGAGATTGGCTGATGACCGCGAATCAAGTTCAACACGATGCGACGATTGATATCGCGCGCCGTTTCACTTCTGGCCACTTGAAAGTTGGTTAGATCGATCTTTCGCACTTACACACCTGCCTGGCCGCGGCTCAAGAATCGAATCTTCAATGCTGACGGCCAGGTGCCCACCCACTGCGACTCATACACGAAGAAAGCAGGAAACTTCGGGGATATTAGTTCGCGGCGCGAACTATTAGCACGACCCTTTCGCGAAGTCAACAGAAAAGTGTTGCCCAGAATCTGAGTGAATCATCTTTCTAAATCAGCAACGAGATTGGTAGATTGAATGGTCGATCTTTTGCCGCGGCGCATTAGTGAACCGTTGACGTCGCGCGACCCGGCCTACAGCCGGACACTCAGTTTCTTACCATTGGATCTCCAGTAGCAGGAGGTGCGTGATCTTGTTTCGCGGGCGGACCCAACAGTTCGGTGAAAATCGGTCTCAAGGCATCCGCCCATACCTGATACCCTTTGACATCAAGGTGTAGTCCGTCTCGATTGACCATGCCTTCGAAAAATTTGCCCTCTTTCACTGTCCATTCACATATTTACCCTCTTGCACGGAGAGTATGACGACAATTTGAAAAACCTAATAATTCAACAAAAAACGCGCCCGCGTGAGTAATGAGAAAACCTTTCGCGTTTCTCGAAGCCAGTTTACACAAACCGAGATTAACTGGGCCAACCTCAGCAGAACAACCAAACTAATTATCCGAATAATGACCGGTCACTACCGAAAGTAGATATCAGTGGGTGTGTTTGAAGGACTGAAAGAGAGTTATTTTTTTTCTACGCGGAAGAGGGATTTGCTCAGATCATCAACCTCGCCATCAGGGTTAATGCCCCGCAGCGTCAAGACGTAATCGCCGGCGGCAAGCTTGTGGGCTGGCACCGTGAAGACGAAGATAGCGCCGGTCTTCGAAAGTAAGGGTTTGACACCTTTTTGGCTAAAGACTTCTACGCCTCCGATCGTCTGCAAAGAGGCGCGGTAGCCTGGATAATTGTTCTCCTTCAAGTTGAGGAGGAGTCGGGCTTGAGTCGTGCCGGGTGGAATGATCAACGTACGGATCTGATTGCTATCGCCGCCTCGCACGCCACCCACCGTAAGAGCCAGAGAAACAGAATGCGGCGCAGAAGCGTCAGTCGGATTCGGCGTCGGTTGCGGGTTGGGCTCGACCGCCGCTTGTTTATCGGCAGACTGGTTTGCCCTTCCGCCCTGTTCTCCGAGCTGTCGTAATTGTTCGCGCAATCGTTGCTGGTGCTCCGTCTCACGCGCTGCCGCAGCTTGCTCCGACTCCCGCTGCCGCCGTCTGGTTTCAAGAATAATCCAGACGCCGCCCACCACGATCAGCAAAACTCCAAACGCCATTGCCAATCTTAACGTCGGACTCTGGCCGCGAAGCGACGCGAGTAACCGCTGCCACCATGAACGCGGCGAGGCGCGCTCCTGGCTCTCGGTTGCAGGTTCCTCGATCTGATCGAGCCTGGCTGCCAGGGCGGCGGCGAACTTTACCCGATTGGTCCGCGCCGGATGCGTCATGTACGAGTGTTCGAAGCGCTCACGCACGTTGTTTGCTAGCTGGCCCCGCACGTAGCCATCGACCAGGTCGCTCTCAGTCGTCAAGACCTCATTGAAGATTTCCGGGTCCCGGAAATACTTCTCTTCCAAAGCAGACTGCTCCGACTCGGATAATTCGCCGAGCAGATAGCGTTTCACAGTTTGTTCTAACTCGTTCATCAGTCTCGTTTATGCGTCTTGCTTTAGTCTTCTGAATTGACGAAGACACCGCCGCTCTATTTTTTAGTGGCAAAACCTTCTATTCATATCGCTGATTTCTTCTTGAGACATCGAGTTACGCATTGCTCGAGCTTGTCACGCACGCGTTGTGCGCGATTCGCCAGCGCATCCCGTCGCAATCCCATTCGCTCCGCCAAGGCTTTCCGGCGATCAATCCGCCCACGTTTCTCATCAACGTAATACTCGCTTATCAATTCATGGCTCTCACCGGGCAACTGGCCCAGGCAGTCGTCCAGGCAAGTTAACCGCTGTTCCTTGTCGGCTATTTCGTCGCTGGTGTCAGGAACTGTGGCTTCAAGTTTGATTTCTTCCAGCGGCGCGCGACGGCTTTCATGCCCCTTGAACGCTTCCAGGCAAACCAGCCGCGCGACCTGATGACAGTAGCTGCCCATGTTTGCGATTTCTATTCCTTCATCGAGCTTTCGGGCAATACGGTTGAAGGTTTCGTCCGTCTGTTCTTCAGGGAAAGGCGCTGCGCGCCACTCAAAGAACCTGAGTAAGGTGCGGCGCAAATCTTCATACTTTCCACCGGCTCGTTCTCGATCCGCATCCAGACGATTGAGCAGCTTCGTAAATGCGTCCGCGGTCAATCCTGATTCCATTTACCGTTTGCCTTGTAGGTTGGCCCATTCGCCGGATTGGATGAAGCTGGCCCAGTAGTAAGGATGTGAGCGAGACTTGCCGTGCAGCATGAGTAGCTGCACCTGACGGAGGGCCTCGCCACGGCCATGGCCTTGAATGAGGCCCTTATAGTAATCAACCATCAACTCGCTCGTGCTGCGATCCGAGACCGGCCACAAACTCATCATCTGGCTCTCTGCTCCTGCCAGGACGAGTGCCCGCCTCAGCCCATAGACCCCCTCGCCTCTCTTAACTTCGCCCAGTCCCGTATCACACGCCGAGAGGACTACCAACTTGGTGCCCCACAGATCCAGCCCTGTCGCTTCGAGCGCAGTCAGCACGCCGTCGTCATCACCGCTGCCTCCCTGATTCGCTCCGGCTAGTGCCAATCCGGAACGTAACAACGGATTCTCGGTCCGGGCTGCGAACTTACCAACACGCGTCTCGCGGTTTGGTTTCTGCCTTTCGCTGCTCCTCGCATCTGCGCTCGAGGGAACACTCGGAGGATCCTCTAAGAAGAAGCCGTGGGTTGCAATATGAAGAATAGTCGGACCTGTGAGCTGCTTCAGGGCGGCCTTGGTGGCCTTCTCTTTGGTGAGGAAGCTGGCTTGCGGCAGCAAATGTCTCAGTGCTCGCACTTCATCGGCGACGCCGGGCAAAGGACCGAAAAAAATTTCTGAGTAATCCACCTGTCGGCCGGCTTCTTCACTATTGCTCCGCCTACTATTCGGTGACGCGACTCCGCGTGATGGAATTGTCGCCGGTTCACCGAACGCCGGATCCGCCAACACCACTGGGCCAATCCGGCCATTGCGCGGTACTTGCAAACGCAAAAGGTCGCGGCCACTAGTCAAATAGGTGATCAAGAAACGTTCGACAAGATAGTGATTCTGCTCGTCAACTAACGCGGCAAAGGGTATGAGGTTGAGCGCGCCATCGGCAGAGACAAGCAGGTGCTGTGACGATCCAACTAAGGCGCGCACGGGCTGCATCACTTTTCTATCCAACGCCCTGGCCAGGCTTTTAGCATCGGTACGCTGCGGGTCGCGCACCGCGTTGCGCCAAGCTGTCACGGCGCGATCGATCGGCCGCGCTTCGCCCAGGTCCACCCATTGCGCCGGGCCCTCACGGGTAAGCAAATAAGCTGCGTAGTGAGATTGTTTTTGACTTTCTGTCTTTGGATCGCCAGCTCGATAAAGCGCGAACTCGATCAGAGCTGTCCCGTTCGGCAGCAAGGCGCGAACGCCATCGAGCGTAATCGCTTGTGATTGGGCACGAAACTCGGCGCTCCGCGCGCTGACCTCGTTTTCAAGCTTATCTACTTCGTCTTCCAGTTGCTTTAGTTGGGACGCGTAAGTAGCGGCGTTTTTCTGATCAGGTCCCCGGAGCGCGATGGTCGCAAGCCGCGAGCGCGTGTCGAAGAGTTCGCCGAACAAGGCTTGATCCCGCGGATTAGATCGGCTGCGGAGCGAGGCGATGCTGTCGGTCATCGCATCGAGCGCGCGCCCTTTCCGGCGCAATAAAGTGGTGAAAGCAAGGTCAAGAGCTCTTGGGTCGCGCGGCGCCATTTGCGCATGGAGTGATAACGCGTTATCGGTATCTTCCGTGAAAAGTTTGAGGTATCCAAGCTTCTGACGTTCGGAGCCGAGCGAGAGATTGTGTTTGAGGTTGCGCTCGCGAACCTCGACGGCGCGGGATACAAACGCTAAGGCTTGTTGCGTATCTCCACGCCGGCGGCTTAGTTTAGCGAGCCTGTCCAGCGACTGAGCCACATCAGGATGATCCAGACCCAACGCTTTTTCGCGAATGCTGAGTGCGCGTTTGTAGAACTGTTCCGCTTGAGTGTCATTGCCCTTGCGTTCAGAAAGCTCCGCGAGGTTGCTCAAAGACACTGCGACACCGAGATAGTCGGGTCCCATCGCTTTCTCTAACACTTCCCTGGCCCGTTGCAAAAGCTGTTCGGCCCGCGCATCATCCTTGCCACTCTTGAGATACAGTTGGCCTAGACTGTTCAGTGATCCGCCGACGCTCACATGGTTCGCGCCTAACGCTTTCTCTCTAATAGCCAGGGCACGCTGATAAAGTGGTTCGGCTTTCTGATAGTTACCGCTAAACTCATATAGCCTGGCGAGGTTATTTAGAGGAGAAGCGACACCCACACTGTCCGCGCCACCAATCTGCTTTTCCCAAGCAGCTATGGCGCGCTGAAAAAGTGGCTCGGCCTCAGCATAATCGCCTATCCCCAGGTAAAGCATAGCCAGATTGTTACGTGTCCTGGCCACGTCCGGGTGATCAGCGCCCAGCGCATTCTCCCTAAGGCTCAGAGCGCGCTTGTAAAGCGGCTCCGCTTTGGCATAGTCGCCCTGGTAATAATAGGCCCTTGCCAAACTATCAATAGCGCCGGCGATGTCCGGGTGAGTAGGCCCAAGCGCCTTCTCCCAAATCGACAGAGAGTGATGGTAAAGCGATTCTGCCTTCACATAATCTCCCCTTACTTCGTAAACCTGTGCAAGGTTAGTGAGCGCCCTGGCCACGCCCGAATCATCCGGCCCCAATGCCTTCTCCCGAATACTCAGTACACGCTGGTTGATCAGTATCGATTGGTCGTAATCTCCTTTTTCAAAATAGAGCAGGGCGAGATCATTGAGCGTGGTTGCGACCTCGGGATGATTCTGACCAAGAGCATGCTCCTGAATAGCGAGGGCGCGACGGTAGAAGAGCTCGGCCTTCGTATAGTCCTGCCGGACGCTATATATCCAGGCGAGGTTATAAACCGACTTGGCTACGTCCGGGTGATCCGGACCAAGTGCCTTCTCACGAATAGCGAGGGCACGTAGATTCAGCGGCTCTGCCTTCACGTAGTCGCTCTTATCGTCGTAGAGCGACGCCAGCGCGTGAAGTGAATCGGCAACCGCTAAATGATCGGGTCCAAGGACTTTTTCCCGAATGGCCAAGGACCGCTCCGTCAGCGTCACGGCCTCGTTATACTTTCCCTCTTTCCTCAGCTTCCGCGAATCCTCAGACAATCTGCGCGCTTCTTCCAGAGAGCGTTCGTCCGCCGTTGGAACCTGCAGGGCGATCAGCTTGACTTCGTATCGTCCGGCCGGGGCATTCTTTTCGATCACATTGATCTGAATTCGATAGTTTCCCGAAACTTCCGCGATGAATGTAAGCAACTCCGATCCTTGCTTGCCCCTTGCGTTATCGACTTCAGTGAGTTTCATGCCAGCTGGATCAAACAACTCCAGGATCACGTTGACGCCGCGTTGCGCAACTTCCACCTGCAGATATTGATCGGCTGTCAGGGCGATTTGATAGGAATGCGACTTGCCGCCAGCCATCTCTCGCTCGATTGGCTTGCCCAATTCGAGCACACCACCCGCGCCCTCTTCCTGCACTTGACGCGATCCCGCGCTTCTCTCACCATCCTGAAAGAGGACGCGAGCGCTTACTCTCGGTAGGTCTCCGTGCGAAAACAACAGGCAGAAAAATAAGGCGACGCAACCAGCAGTAAGTCGCTCTCGACGAACTGACCTCAAGCTTGATGAGTTTGGCTTTATCATTTCAACGACTGCGGCTCTCAGAAAGCCAGCAGAAACCATGCTCCAACGGAAATCGATTCTTGCTTCAAGTAACACGCTCAGCGGATTCGGCAATGAACGCCGCGCATCCCAAGCATAACTCGCAAAATTAACAGGGCGTAAAGCCGGTCTTAACCGCTAGACACCCCAAAAAGTGAGTTTCGCAGAGGCGTGAGGGTTCGGCGTGGAGTCTCGTAGAACTTCCCAGCTAGAGTTCAGTAATATACATGAATTTTGATGAACCGTATCTCCTGGAAACAGTTTTTGATCCTCTCCTGGTCATCGTGCACAAGCTGAACGTCTTTGAAATGCATCCAGTCACGGATTGCCTGGGGCCGCTCCATGTTCAGGTTCGAATGAGGGGAAGATGAGGAGAATACGTGTTGAGACCAAGCTAGACGTTGCATGCTTTGACAGCTGAAACGTCGGTTAACCTTCCTGGTAATGCCTCGTAGGAACGTGTTGAGTGCCGCCGATACTGACTCAAAATCCGTTGCCCGTAACGGCGTGCGGGTTCGACTCCCGATAGCGCAAAACCAATACGATGTCTTTACCGACTGTTGTCAATTCTCTTCCATATCTTTCTGTGTGGAACCCAAGTAAACCTCTCCAGTAAGGCCTCATAGCGTTTTGCTTCGGAATTTTGAAGGGCTGACATCGAACTCGGCACGAAATGCGTGATTGAAATTCGACAGGTCGCCAAATCCTGCATCCAGCGCGACGTCCACTACCTTGACCGAACGTGTTTTCAACTGCACCGCTGCTTTGCGCAGACGCGCGCGCAAGATGAACTGATGAGGCGTCACCTGCGTGACCTGTTTAAAGGTACGGAGAAAGTGAAACTCGCTCATCTTCGCGCAGGAGGCCAACCTTTCGAGCGGCAATGGCTCATTTAGATGCGCCTCGATGAACCGAAGCGCGGCCGAAATGCGTCGTTCGTCGGCCGCTGAGGGCGAGGAGCTTAGCCGCCGGCTCAGTCCCAGCGTTCCCATCACTGCTGCGGGCAAGCCGTGAGCGAACTCTTCGAAGGCGACTCCGCCAGGGTCATCGATCGCCTGTCGCGCCTGTACGATCCATGGCGACAGGTTTCGTATCGCAGGTATTCGGTGAGTGGGAAAGGTGCAAGCCAAGCTCGCGCGTTCAAAGAACTCCGGTGTGTAACAAAACTTCACGCAACGATCGCCGGATCCGTGATCGTGTCCGCATTCGAAGCATTGTCCATGGTTGCCAAGGAGTAGAGAGCCCGGCGACAGGATCTCTGAACCGTAAGTGGAACGATACTGAAAGGATCCCTCGACCACCACGCTAATCGAAATCGACGTGTGCTGCTCTTCGAAAGAGCCATCCTGCGGACCATAGGTGCATAAGACGTCCGCTATGCTCCAGCCGTTACCGCTTGCCAGAATGTTTGCAGCAATTTTCCCCAAGTCGCGAAGCCTCCCCTCACGTAGTATAAGGCATCCTTAAACGGAAAGTAGATCAGGTAAAAATTGAGCAGGGTTATGATTCACAAAGGAATTGAAATCGAAGGAAGCAAAGAGTTCGAGTGGGACGCGATTCGCGATGTTGGCGGCGTTTTGATCATGGGAGGTTCTCAATGACATCAAGCTATACCTTCAGGAACCTGCACGACGGTGACCTGCTGCTCCTTCCGAATGCATGGGACGCGGGCAGCGCTCGTTTGGTCGAAAGCCTTGGTGCAAAGGCGATCGCAACGACCAGCGCTGGTCTGGCCTGGTCCCGAGGCTATCCTGACGGCGACGCACTCCCCATCGAACAACTTCTGGCCGCCGCACGCGACATCGCCCGGGTCATTCGTGTACCGCTTACTGTCGACATCGAGGGTGGCTATTCGAGTGATCCGGCAGTTGTGGCGCAGGTAGTAAACGGCATCATCGATGTTGGGGCAGCTGGAATTAACCTTGAGGACGGCGCCAGCACGCCCGAACTCCTTTGCGCAAAGATCGAAGCCGCAAGAAATACCGCCGCGCGTGCCAACGCTGATCTGTTCATCAATGCTCGCACCGATGTCTATCTGCGCGGTCTCGCGACGGATGATGCCGCTCTCGATGAAGTAGTCCGTCGCGCCGAGCTCTATCGGTCGGCTGGTTGCGACGGTATCTTCGCTCCCTGTCTCACCGACGGTCGTGCCATTGAGATAATCGCGGCGGCAATCAATCCGCTGCCGCTCAACATAATGTTGATGCCGAATTTGCCGTCCATCACCCTTCTGCGAAAACAAGGTGTTCGTCGTCTTAGTGCCGGGGCGGCGCTTGCGCAATCGGCATTGGGGTTTATCAGCCGGCTCACGACCGATTTCCTGGGTGGCTCATGGGACGACATGTTCACCATGGCTCCGGATTACAGCACAACCAACCAGCTCTTCCAGGGTTACTGATTTAGTTGCGCTTGAACGAGGCAATGGGTTTCAATTCGTCACCAACTAACACTATGAAAACTGCTTTAGTGATCATTGATGTTCAGAAGAGTCTCATAGATGAAGGTCCGTGGAACGCTGAGGATGTGCTCGAGCGAATTGCACGTCTCGTGGCCTCTGCGCGAGCGGCGGGCGCGCCGATCGTATTTATTCGCGATCGTCGAGTTGAGCCCGATGGCAGTCTCCACTCTAAACTCACGGCCCTTGATGATGATATTCAGATTGAGAAGAGCTATTCCGATTCGTTCCTGGAAACCGATCTATGTGAACAGCTTCAGAGAAGGGGCCTGACGCGCTTGATCGTTGCCGGCCTGCAAACCGATTATTGTATTGACACGACATGCCGAAGGGCTGCATCTCTCGGCTTTGAGGTTGTGCTCGTGGGGGACGCCCATACTACTTTCGATCATCCTCACCTTTCGGCGAGCCAAATCGTGGCCCATCACAGTTATGTATTGCGCCGGTTTCCTGCGGGTCGCGGGAGCGTTACGGTGATGGAATGCAATGATGTCGCCTTCACCTAACTAAAGATGGGCTAAGATCGTGTTTGGACAGCTTGCTAGACCTGTTGCTTTTTGCAAGGCAGGTCGTGCGTGCAAATGCTCCTCATCGCTCGCACCGCGGAATTAAACGCCGTGATGATTGAGCCGCCTTTCCTGCCTACCACCAAATCGCCAATCAGATAAAGGCCGGCCACGTTGGTTGCACCCGCTTCATCGAACAACGGGCCATCATCATTGAAGGTAATGCCCAGAGTGTGAAGGAAGTTTGTAGGTGTAGTGCCTCCAAGCGCGAATATCACCCGATCGAAAGTACGCGCTGCGTGCTCAGGCTCATTGAACAGAATCCCTGGACGTCCCATTTCATCGAGGATCTCCCTTATATTCGAACTTCGAAGTATTTCAACTTCGCTACGGCTTTCCATGGCCAGCAGAACATCAAGGTTCTGCTGACTGACCCTTGTGAATTCCGCCTTTCGATATGAAAGAGTAGGGCGGTTCCCTTGCCGGAAAAGATATTGGACATATTCAGCAGCCGTATCGCCTCCGCCAACTACCAGCACATCTTCGTTTTGAATCCTCGACGAAGTCATATCGAAAAGCAGCCGTTCTCTGAGTGACGGCGGAAGCTTGTACTCTTTCGGCTTATTCGGCCGGCCAAATATTCCGATAGCGCACGCGAGCACTTTGCTTTCATAGACACCGTGCGACGATTCGACTTGAAAACGCGCGCCCCTCTCTTGAAGTCCACGCATTCCGTAAACTTCAGCGTTGAATTCAATGTTGACGTGATAGTCAGTGATGATCTTATCGAAGAACTGTAGAGTCTCCGGTTTGGTCATGTCTCTTACGCACAAAAGTCCTTCGCAACGAGCCGCGAAGCCTTTGTAGTTGGCTGTGGTCAGTTTCTGTTCGGGATAGAGTTGTCTGATCGCCGAGTTGTGAGTCGGCCCTTTTTCGAGAATCAGGATTTGCGACGGGTCTATGCCCGAGGCAAAGGCCTCAGCTGCCAAGGCAATCCCGCCGGGTCCTGCCCCGATGATGACTAGATCATGCATGTTAACTTTTGTGAGTGTGCCTGCTTTTAGCCGCGCTAATGAACCTTAAGCACCTATAGTAAGGACGACACGGAACCGCACCTTTCCACTGTGCATTTGTTCGTAAGCCTCGGCGACTTTGTCCAGCGGGTATTTCTCAATCATAGGATGCACGTCGCTCAAAGCGCTGAACTCGAGCGTGTCTTGCGAATCTTTCGCGGTGCCAGAATACCAACCCGCGACTGAACTCCGTTTCATGATTAGGGAGAAGACACTGATCGTGAGTGGTTCGGCGGGTGCGGCCGGCACTAGCAGTTTGCCACTCGGCGCCAGTCCGTCCACCAGTCCGGAGATGGCCTGGGCATTTGGCGCAGTCGCGAGAATTACACTAGCGCCTCCGAGTTTCTGTAACTCTGCCACGACGTCCTGCGCGGTCGCATCGATGTAACTATGCGCGCCGAGTTGTCTTGCCAACTCTTCTTTGTCCTTTCCCCGATTGATGGCCACGGTGTTGAAGCCCATCCGCCGCGCGTACTGGACGCCGAGATGTCCCAACCCGCCGATGCCGTGTACTGCGACCACCTCTCCAGCGCGCGCGCCTGAGTTTCTCAGCGCGTTGAAGACGGTTACGCCCGCGCACATGAATGGCCCGGCTTCCTCCGCAGGCAAGTCGTCGGGAATCGCGGCAAGCGCCGCGGCCGGCACGATCACATGCGTGGCATAACCACCGTCAAAATCGATGCCGGTGACTTTGCGATTGATGCACATGGCGAAGTCACCACGACGGCATTGCTCGCAGACGAAGCAATGACCGCCATGCCAACCCACGCCGACTCGCTGACCAACAGTCCATGAGGTAACGTTGGCGCCCAGGGCATCGACCCGCCCGGCGATCTCATGACCAGGGACACGCGGATACTGAAGGCCGGGCCACATTCCTTCCTTAACCAGCGAATCGCTATGACAAATGCCGCATGCCTCGACCTTCACGCGCACCTGGCCGGGACCCGGTTCGGGAATGTCGCGCTCTACCAATTCCCAATCGCCACCTGCTTTGCTTATCTGTGCTGCCCTCATTTTTGTACTCATCATTGCTCCTAATTATTTTCAAACCGCTACAATAACGACGCTCTCAACAGCGTACCTTTCATTGCCTACTTGAATGAACCTCGTGGGCGCGCTGATGTTACCGTCAACCCTTTTAGACTAATCGCGCATGTAGTGACAGCTGTACCCTCCCGGGTGTTTTCGCAAGTAATCCTGGTGATAGTCCTCCGCGCTGTACCAGGTGGAGGCGGGTTCAATGGTTGTCGTAATCGGGCGTTTCCACTTCCCCGATGCATCTACACGCGCTTTTACTCGTTCCGCCGTTACTTTCTGCTCAGGCGTCTGCGGAAAAATCGCTGATCGATATTGGGTGCCAGCGTCGTAACCCTGGCGGTTGAGCGTGGTTGGGTCGTGCAGCTTGAAGAACCACTTCTCCAGTAAGTCTTCGTAGCTGAGCACGGCCGGATCGAACGTTACACGGATTGCTTCAGCGTGTCCCGAAGCGCTGTGGTGTGTATCGGCGTACGTAGGATTCTCGAGCCAGCCGCCGGTGTACCCGACTTCGGTGTCGATGACGCCGGGCACGTCACGGAGAATTTCCTCGACACCCCAGAAACAACCGCCGGCGAGCACGGCCACTTCTGTCTGTTTCTCACTCGCTATCACCGAGCGGCTCGTTCCGTCATGATTACCCATGATGTTCTTCCTTACCGGTGCGCTCACTTAGCCTCATGAGTTCCACCAAATCGAAAACGAGGGTTGTGGACTGCGACCTTCAACCAAGTTCATTGCGGCAGCTCGGTTCCCGCTTGCTCGGCCGCCATGTACTCGGCGTACCAATCGGACCAGTTCGCGTCGCGCTGACCGCCGAGCCGCTTTTCGTGCTCGCCGTGGGCAGCCTCGGCACGCCGCATCGCGCTGGCCAGGTCGCTCGCGGAGCCGAACGAAGTTATGCCTGTGTCGATGCGTCCGGGCAATCGCGTCGTGATCTCCTGCAACAACCAGGTGTTGCCATCGGGATCGCTGAACGAAGCCAACGAGCGATAAGTACCATGCTCAGGATCAGGACCACTAACCGGACCGCTCGGGCCGAGATGGAAGATCTCGCCCACTTCGATACCAGCGGCAATGATCGCGTCGCGCGCGACCTCGATGTCAAGGACGATGAGGTACGTTCTCTGCGCCGAACCCGGCGAGGCAGACGTTAGGCTCTTGCCGAATTGGATGGAGCACGACGAGCCATGCGGCGTGAACTGAAACACGCCAGAGCCAGGTGGCGTAACGTCCTGTCGCCACCCGAGCCTCTGGTAAAACTTCTCCGCGCGGTCAACATCCGTGACCGGGATGACTATGACCTCGAGCTTCATGTCGACTGCCGCGACCTTGGGCTCCTTGCCATTGCTATCGCGGATTGCATTCGTCGGACTTGCCATGTTCGTTTCCTCCTTTGCGTTCACTTAGATCGAATATCAGATTTGTTGAATCCATGCATCCAGAGACAATCAGGCCGCTTTGGCTGACGCAGTAAACGTCGCTGCATTCTTTCTGACGAACTCCTGCATACTCAGCGGCCCTTGCCCCGTCAGCGTGAGCACGTCGCCCGACAGCCGGTCGTAGCGTCCCGCGCGGTGCAGATCGGCCATCGTCGCGAGGTGGTTGACCAGATGAACCGGCAAGCTCAGCTTGAGCAACCCGTCTCGCCACGGCCCAACCGGAATGTCCTGAAAAGTAATCGTGCGACCCAGTGCTTTTGAATACTCTTGCGCAAAAAATTTCATGTTCTCCGACTGCGGACCAGTCAGGTGATAGATCTTGCCGATGTGCGGCTGCGGATTGACGAGCAGCGAGGCGACCACACGAGCAACGTCTTCCGCTGCGACCGGAGAAGTCTTACCTTCGCCGAACGGTAGTCTGATTTGGTTCGATTCCCGCACCGAGTCCGCAGTGAGAATCAGAAAGAAGCCTTCGAGCAATACTGTTGGCCGCACGTGCACGACCGGCAGCCCCGACCAGTTCAGCGCCTGTTCGGCGAGCCAGTGCAGCTTCTGCTGCGGGCTCGCGGTGGTTTCGGAAATGTTCATCTGTGCGACTGTCATCTGCGACATATTGATGAACGCCTTCACGCCATGATGTTTCGCCACCGCCGCCGCATTGACCGTGGCGGTCAGATAGTCAGG
>Ga0070698_100004437_pt1 | contig 15427 bp, 16 predicted proteins | sample KBSK1502metaG_FD_65477 | JGI IMG/M metagenome (GOLD analysis project Ga0070698, IMG submission 65477) | Corn, switchgrass and miscanthus rhizosphere microbial communities from Kellogg Biological Station, Michigan, USA - KBS K1-50-2 metaG | ecosystem: Host-associated > Plants > Roots >...
CCCGCCTCCGCTCAAGATGAGCTACGGCGTGGCGGGCCAAGCTCGCCACCGGACGAGTCTATCCGGGATCTCAGGAGCGAACGCTGGCCGATGATCGACATCGATGATTCTCTACGATTGCTGGTTTGGCCGCCGCGATCTCTGCGGACAAGAATCAATGGTGATCAGTGATGAGATAGCGGACAGCGGAAACGCCAAAAACTGAAATCCGCCTTTACGGATTACAGCGCGACAAGGAAATCAGCGCCGCCGCGGAAGAATGGGCGCGACTGCGAAAAAGGCGATCGGGATAATGGCCACAGCCACAGCGGCGGCGATCGTGACAATGTTAACCAACAAAGCCAGGGCGGAGTTTGCTAATTGCGATGACACAGCAAAATACCCCACGATGAAGAGAAGCCCAATCGCTGAAGTTTCGGCGATGATGAATCCTATCACCTTGCTTCGGCGCCGCTCGCGAAGATTGCTTTGAATCAACATGAGGATGCCTAAGGGAGTTAGCAGGTTAGCGGCCGTTATCCGGATGAAATCGCCGCGAGACGTGCGAATCGGCGAAAGTCCGTCGCCCGATATCAGGTGGCTGGATTCTGGCCGCGGTGGCGAACCGCCGAAAAAGCGCAGCCCGGCGGTCGGCCGTTTCACAGTGAGCAAAGTAAAGTGCGCCGTTTTGAGATAAGGTGAGTGTTAATTCCATGTGCGTCTCCGATCCCGGGGAAAAGTGGCCGATGGCAGATCGATCGGACGCAACCAATCTACAGCAGAAACCCGCGTTCCCTAAGGTTATTTAGAAAGTCAGAAGTCAGAGATCAGAAGTCGGAAATAGAGTGCGGCCAGGCGTTTTCCGAGTAGATTGTCCGGTGCCAATTTATATTTACGAGACCACCGATCCGACCAAGCCGGTGCGAAACTTCGAAGTGAAGCAAAGCGTCCACGACGATCCGCTTCGAAGCGATCCGGAGACTGGCGAAGCCGCACGTCGCATAATTTCGGCCGGTTACAATCTTCTCATTCGCGGCAAATCGGTGGGTCCTTGTGTCGGATCGGTTGGTTCACACTGATTGAATCAGAAGCTGGAAGTCGGAAGTCAGCCGCCCACATCAAGATTGCGGCGAGCCAAGGAAGTCGGAGGACAGAGATCGGCGGATAGCTAAGACACGGAAAAACTGAAACACTGAAAAGCTGAGCACACTGAAAAATGCAGAAGAAAAATTCAAACACATCGGGGCGCGCGAGAGTGTTGGTGCTGGTCGACGAATCGAACGTCGGCAGCTCTGTCCGCACCGTCGGGCGCGGTCTTGATTGGATAAAGCTGCGGGAATTTCTGGCGGGCGAAAACACGGGACGGGAGCTAATCGAGATGGTTATTTATGCCGGACTTCCGCCGGCGATGCCGATCTGGCAGGAAGAACGCGACAAGAAGAATAAGTTTATGCAGTGGCTGCGCGCCAACGGGTTCATGGTTGTGACCAAAGATGGGTCGCCCGCAGAGGAAGGACGTTACAAGGCGAACGTCGACGTAATGATGGCGATCGACGCGCTCGAGCTTTCGGTCGAGATGCAGCCTGATGTTGTTATTCTTGTAACCGGTGACACCGATTTCGCTTATCTCGCGATCAAGTTGAGGCGACGCGGTATCCGGGTGGAAGTGGCGTCCGTCGCGCAAAATCTTGGGAACATATTGCGCTCAGCCGCGAATGAAGTGATCGACCTCGCGCCATTGCTTCGAACGTTCGAAATGATCAAGATCCAGGAGCCAATACCGGCTCGAGCTATGCCGCCGCGTCAGAACCAGCAGCAACACCAGCGACGGCGACGGCCACGGTTTAGTCCGGCCAAGGCACGCAGTGTATAACCTTCTGAAAGACTGAAACGCTGAAATTCGGGTCGCAGAGGTTCATGCATCATAAGCGGATTATGATACGGTCAATTAGATCGACCAGCAGCGGCCGGTGAAGAATTAGGAAGACGAATCCTTGTCCCATCTCGCGCGGGCGAGGATTGGGCGGAGATACGCGTAATTGCATCCGCTTCCGCTGAATTACTGGCTATTAATCCTTGCCGAGTGGCGTGTGTTCCCAGTGGACGCGCCGCTGAAGAATAGTACGGAGGTAGGCGCAATCGCATGGCTTCGATAAGTGGTGATCGAAACCGGTAAGCTTGGCGATATGCACATCGCTCGGGTAGCTGTAGCCGGACAAGGCGATGGCCAGGACACGTTTTCCGCGCCGGCGCGCTTCGCTCACCAGCGCGTAGCCGGTGCCGTCGGGCAGCGCGATGTCGCTCAGAATGACGTCGACCGGCGGTTCGGTTTCGAGCCGATCCATACCGCCCTTTAAAGTATCGGCCGCGGAAACATCGTAGCCCCAACGGGTGAGCAACCCGGTAAGCACCTGCCGGGTGTCCTGATGATCTTCCACTACTAAAATGCGCATATTTACCCCTTGCAACGGCATCTGATTCGGAAACGAGCAGTTTTTCGGCCGTGCCAGGCCGAAAAAAAGTTATTTTCTATTAGTTCGTAATTCGTCGCGGGTTGAGTCGTTGAAAAGTTAAGACAGGTTTGCGGAATGAAGAGCGGCATCGAGACGCGAGAATTTTTGATCGGCGACTACGAGGCGGCGGTCGAGCTGTGGAAACGGGTCGAGGGTCTCGATATCGCGGAAGGCGACGACCGGGAAAGTATTGGTCGATTTCTCAAACAAAATCGAGGGTTGAGTCGAATCGCAACGGCTGGATCGACCGTGGTTGGCGCGGCGTTATGTGGTCACGATGGACGGCGCGGATACATTTATCATCTAGCGGTTGATCCGAATTATCAGGGACGCCGACTCGGCAAACAACTGGTCGATGAATGCCTGGAAGGTTTGCGACGCGCCGGTCTCGAGCGCGCGAATATCCTGGTGGCAAAGGATAATCCACGCGGGCTCGAGTTTTGGCGGCACACCGGCTGGGAGGACCTTGACGGTGCCGCTGCGATGGGAATCGATCTTTGAAATCTGAAAAGCCGAACGCTGAAAGACTGAAAGATATTTGCGAGACTGCATACCACGAACTGTGTAGTTACACGCTTACACGCGGTGATCTGGCCTTTATTCATCAGCACGTGGTCGATGCGTTCGCTGCGCAAAATGCGGACGAACGCACAAAGCCCATCAAATTAACGTTCGCGTTGATTGGCCTTTATCTGCATGTCGAAAAACAATTTTCCGGTCGAGAAGTCCAGCGCGCGCACCAATTTCTCGCGGGGAGGAAAAGATTGTGGCCTTCCTTTCCGCTCCCGAGCGACCGAGGATCGCTCACTGCTGCCGATGTCATGGCCGTTCCCGCCGGATCCGAGCGCAATAAGGCCATTGATGATTGGTGCGTTGCGGTCTGGAACGCGTTTCGCAACAACCATCAGAGGGTGACGAAGTTGTTGCAGGAGTTAAACTTTGCCGCGTAAGCATTTTAAACACGCTTGCCGGGGGTGCACCACGCGGTAACGTTTCGCTCTGCGTTTGTGAAACTGATTCTGAGGCCACGATTGGTTGTGTTTTTCTGCGGGCTGCTCGTCTTCGCGAGCAGCGCGTTTGGCCAGGGCGAGTATCAACAGACCAGGGACAGCAAAACCATGTTTTGGAACTGGACTCCGAAATCAGGCGAGACCTCGAGTTGGGCGGGCGATCGGGACAAAGAAAATTATGCCAGCGGCTTTGGCGATCTCACCTGGTACGACGCGAAGGGGAAAGTTTACGCTTATTATTATGGAAACATGGTCCACGGAAAATTTGAAGGACCGGTGAACGTGCATTCCAACGGCCGGACCGCGCACGCATACTTTGCTGACGGCGGACGCGTCACCGGTTGGGCACGCGGACCGGCACCGTCGCGGATGAATGTGCCGGAGCAAGCAATCACTGCAAGGCGCAAGGCGGAAGCGGAAAACGTCGCAGCGCAAAAACGCTTAACTGCACCGACGCCAGAGCAGGCGAAAAAATCGAAGAGTGAGCCGCAAAGTAGACCAGAGGAAAGAGATCAGAGGTCGGAGATCAGCAATCTAGAGAAGCCGGCGCCTGTGGCCGTGAAAAAAGAATCTCCCCCGGCAGTCGCTGAGAAACAGAGCGAAGTGCCGAGAACCGGCAGCCCGGCCCGGGCGTTTGCTGAACCAACAGCCATTCCAGCAAAATCAGAGATCACGAGTCAGAAGCTAGAAGTCAGTGGCCCGACAGAGAGTTCCGCCCCGGCATCGGACGGGCGGGTAACGGAATCCGCTCAGCCCTCGATTCAAGAAACTCCACCTGTGGCACAAGAGTCCGCGACGGAACGGAAGACAGAGATCACCGGTCGGACCTCGGGGATCGATCGTGAATCTGCACCCCCGCCCGCGAAGAAAGAATCTCCGGTCGACGTTTCATTAAACGCGCTGGTGCGTCCGCCATCTTCGTTGCGCACCACTTCAATTCCTGAAACGTCCTCCGAAAAATCGGAGAGACGATCTTCGTCGGCTGAAAATAGGCTGCTTACCGAAGCCGAGGCGATCAGTCTCGCGGACACCGAAGCGCGCTCTCAAGGTTTTCCTCTGGACAATTATGAGCGTCCGAAAGCCGATCACTCCCAAGTGAAAGGAAGTTGGTCGCTCTTCTACGATCTAAAGAAGACTGAAACCGGGAGCGGTTTGCCGGCGGGAATCAGTGTCACGGTGGAAGACGAGAGCCGGAAAGTCGAGATTAGGAAATAAGCGTAGCCGAAACGGCTGCCTCGCGAGAGGCGGCGTGTGATTTTTATTGGCTGTGCGGACTTTTGCTGTTGTGAACGGGAGACTGAATGAATTACAATCGCCCTCCTTGTGAAGGGCCATCGTTTCGCCGGTTTAGCCGTCTTGTTCAGTCTGATTCTCGTAAGTGTCGCCTACGCCGACGGGACCTATCAGCGCACTGAGGACCGCAAAAAGACGCTCGTTTGGAATAACGATCCCCAACCCGGAGACATCGCGGCCTGGTCGGGCGATCGCGACGCGGATGGCTATGCGACCGGGCCCGGCACACTCCAATGGTTCCGAGCTGAGCGAGGTTTCATGACCGGGTCGAACATTTCCGCCCGAAAGCGAACTCCGATCAGCAGCTATTCGGGGACGATGGTGCACGGGAAATTCAACGGCGGTGTTACGACCGTTGACCACGGAAAAACATATCACGCAACGTTTGCCGATGGTCGTAAGAAAGGGCAATGGGCTCCCGGGCCGTTGATTACGAAAGCGGAAAGTGCCGAAACCGCGCCGAGGGTGGAAAAAGCCGAGCGCGTGGAATCTGCTACCTCGACCGAGGTTGCGACTGAGGCGCCCAGCTCGGAAAAAGTTTCAGACGAAAAAACGCGAACTCGCGTTGCCGAAGAAACCGAAGATGTTCCGGCAGCAGGACCCACGGAAGAAATATCAGAAGTCAGCGGTCAGACATCAGACATCAGCAACTCAGCGGCGGCCAAATCTTCGGAACCCTCAGCTCTCAAGACTCAACCATCGTCAGCACCCTTGATCGCGCAGGCTTCGACTGAAGAATCGGATCAATCGGCTACGCCGCGAGAACCAGTAACCAAGAAATCGGCGCTCGCGCCGGGCGCGGTCCGCGCGATTGAACAACCGACCCGCACCGTTGCCAAAAAAACGGAGCCAGCCAGGCAGTCTGAACGGGCGAAGCCGCAAAAAACAGAAAAACCGTCCAAGATTGCGCAACCCGCCTCCTCTCAACCACCCGAAGCGGACACCCAGTTAAGTGAAGATATTCCAGCCGAAGGACCGCCTGCAGTCGCGGCCGAAAAAGTCCAGACACCAACTTCCAAATTCCCAATTGCGGAATCCTCGCGACCTTCTTCGAAAGAAACTCCGGTGGATAATTCGATTCGCACGTTGACCGGACCGCCCTCGTCGCTGCGTATCAGCGCGCCGCCGGAAACTAATCCGCCAACTCAAATTTCGACGCCCGTCGCGGCAGCCGTTTCGTCGTCACCGCCCGGTGGGCCCAAGCTGACTGCAGTGCAAGCGATGGACATTGCCGACATTGAAGCGCGCACAAAAGGATACGATCTGGGCGATTACCAATTGCCGAAAGCCGAATACAATGCGGCTAGCGACACCTGGTCGGTCGCATACGTCGTGCGCGGCGCCGAAAAAGACGCGAAGAAGCTGAGCGTCACGATCCAGGACAAGACCGGGAAAGCGGAAGTGAAGAAATAAAAGGCGCAGCTTTTATTTCTTGGTTATCCTTTAATCCTTGAACCAAGTCTTCGCCCTCACCTGCCGCTTCGCGTCTTCCTCTCCCTGAGGGAGAGGAGTGAGGTGAGGGCATTTTCTTCTCTGTCAGCAATCCTCGCTGTTGAGATTTGAGGCTTGTGGCGAGCAAGAATCGGGTGGGTTGCGTCCGGCGACGATGTAAGCTGATTCGGAGGATCGATGAGCCAGTCACAGGAACGCGATTACGTTCTCGGAACGCACGCCGAAGAACTTCAGCGACTGGGAGTACAACATCGCGCCTGGCGCCCGGTGGTTTTGGATTGCTGGAAAAACGCGGGCATGACTGCGGGAAGCCGCGTGCTCGATGTGGGCGCCGGTCCCGGCTATGCGACGGTCGATCTTGCAGAAATTGTTGGACGCAGTGGGCGAGTCGTAGCGGTCGAGCGCTCGAGTAATTTTGTAAACGCGATCAAAAGCGCAATCCGAACGCGATCCCTTTCGAATGTCGATGTTCACGAGCTCGACTTGATGAACGATCCGTTGCCCGCAGGTCCTTTTGATATCACGTGGTGCCGATGGGTGCTTTGCTTTGTCTCGGATCCGGACCTCCTAGTTAAAAAACTTGCGAACGTGCTGCGCGAAGGCGGTCGCGCAATTTTTCATGAGTACGGTCAGTACGCGACCTGGCGTTTTTTTCCGCGACGCTCGAGTTTGGAAGAATTCCGAACTCACGTGATCGCTACCTGGCGCGAAGCTGGAGGCGAGCCGGACACCGGCTTGCCATTGCCGTCGTGGTTAACGAAGAACGGATTTGTCGTGCGCTCGGTCGTTCCACGGATTTTTTGCCTCCAACCAAACGATTATATGTGGCAATGGCCCGCCGCTTTCATTCAAGTCCATCTCCTGCGATTGCAGGAGCTCGGCCGAATCGATGCGAAATTCGCCGACCAAGTCCGCGCTGATCTGGCTGCAGCTGAAAAAGAAGAGGCTTCGTTCATGCTGACGCCACTCGTGCTTGAGATCGTGGCGGAAAAAGTGTAGCCACAACTCCGAAGCCGGACGGAAATATCATGTGAAAGATCTGATCCAAGGATCGGTTACCTGCCTTCGCCAAGGCTACGGCATGGCGAGCGTCCGTCGATTTGCACGCACCGCAATTTGTAAGCGTGCGCTCTTATGAAGGACTTAACGCAAGGATCGGTGACCAAACATTTGCTGCACATGTCGGCCTTTATGGCGGTGAGCATGGCAGTGCAGACGCTTTATCTGCTGGCCGATCTCTTCTGGGTCGGACGCCTAGGAAAGGAAGCGATCGCAGCCGTCGGTGTTGCCGGAAATCTGACGATGATTGTGCTCGCGTTGACCCAAATGCTCGGCGTGGGAACAACCGCGCTTATTTCGCAAGCTGCGGGAAGAAAGGATCAGCCGCATGCGGAGCTGGCCTTCAATCAATCCTGCATGATGTCGATCCTGATCGCGCTCGCGCTCGGCATCGTCGGATTTCTTTCCATGGACGCTTATGCAAATTCGTTGAGCGCGAACGCAAACACCGCGTTATTGGCGAAAGCGTACCTGCTCTGGTTCCTTCCGGCGTTGTTGCTGCAATTTCCACTTGTCTCGATGGGCTCGGCCTTGCGCGCGACCGGCATTGTTCAGGCGCCGGTGATTTTCCAAGTGCTCAGCGTCGTTCTGAACATGGTGCTCGCTCCGTTTTTAATTTTCGGATGGATCGGATTTCCAAAACTCGGGGTAGCCGGAGCCGCGCTCGCCACCTTTATCTCCATTCTTTTCGCCGATCTTCTCATCATTTGGTACTTTGAGAAAAAATATCACTACCTCCGGTTCCGGTTTTCGCTGTTCCGCCCGCAACTGAAAATCTGGAGCGCGATGCTGCGCATCGGCGTGCCCGCAGGGGCTGAGTTTGTTCTGCTCTTCGTTTATATCATGATCGTCTACGTGATCATCCGGAATTTCGGTCCGGCGGCGCAGGCGGGATTCGGTGTCGGCGCGCGGGTGATGCAGGCGCTCTTTTTGCCCGTGGTCGCGCTCAGTTTCGCGGTGTCGCCCGTGGTCGGACAAAACTTCGGCGGCCGTCAGGCCGATCGCGTCCGGCAGTCGGTTAAATCGGGACTCGGCATTGCGGCTTTAATGATGCTCTTGCTCGCCTTGATCACCTGGCTGGCACCGGGAACGATGATCGGCTTTTTTTCAAAGGACGCCGCCGTGATTCAATTCGGCAGTGATTATCTCAGGATCGTGGCTTTCAATTTCGTCGCTGCCGGAATTGTGTTTACGAGTTCGAGCATATTTCAGGGACTCGGTAACACGATACCGCCATTGCTCAGTTCGGCCTCACGCCTGGTTCTTTTTGCGCTGCCGGCGCTGTTGTTGTCGCGCACGCCTGGATTCGACATCAAACTGGTTTGGTATCTGTCGGTCGGATCGCAGACCCTTCAGGCCTGCCTCAATCTCTGGCTGCTCCGGCGCGAGCTGCACAAGAGATTAAGATTCGAAGGCGGGACAGACTTCGTTCCGGCGAGCGCGACCGCCTCGTAAAGAAAGTAAAAAGTAAGAAGTAAGAAGTAGAAAAGGGAAACGAATTCGGTCTTGCACTTTAGTGCACTGACAACCAATTTTCTGGCCTCCGTTTCAACACTGCATTTTATGCGCTCTCGAATTCTTCTTTTTGTCGCGGTTATCTCCTTGTTGTCAATCTTGCCGGTTTGGCCGGAGTCGCTGCCGAATACCACGCGTCTCCTTCGTTTTCCGACCACGAACGATCGTGACATTGTTTTTTGTTATGCGGGCGAGCTTTACACCGTCGGCAAGGACGGTGGCATTGCGCGGCGCCTGACCAGCGGTCCCGGCTACACTTCGTTCCCTCGCTTTTCCCCGGACGGGAAACAAGTCGCGTTCACTTCGGAATACGATGGCAACCGCGAAGTTTATGTAATGCCGGCCGATGGTGGGACGCCGAAGCGGCTCACCATCTCAGCTACGCTTGGTCGCGATGACGTTTCGGATCGGATGGGGCCAAACAATATTGTGATGGCGTGGGAAAACACGAAACCGCTGGTCGTGTTTCGCTCGCGGATGAAATCTTTCAACGATTTCATCGGTTCCCTCTTCACCGTCGGCATGGACGCCGAGCTGCCGCAGCAAGTGCCAGTGCCGCGCGGCGGCTTCACTTCTTTCTCGCCCGACGATTCAAAAATGGCGTTCAACCGCGTCTTCCGCGAGTTCCGGACCTGGAAACATTATCGCGGCGGGATGGCCGATGACATTTGGATCCACGATTTCAAAACCGGCGCGACCGAAAACCTGACCAACAATCCAGCGCAGGACATTTGCCCGATGTGGGCGCCCGACAACAAAATCTATTTCATCTCCGACCGCGACGGCCGAATGAATTTGTTCGTCGTCGATCTTACCTCGAAGGAAACGAAGCAGCTGACCAGCTTCAAAGATTTCGACATCAAATTTCCGTCGATCGGAAAGGAATCGATCGTTTTCGAACAGGCCGGTTACATCTGGCGATACGATTTGAAGAGTGGCCAGGCCACGCCGTTGCCGATCGAGGTCAAGGAAGATTTCGCGATTGGACGCTCAGCTCTGGTTGATGCAGCAAAACATATCGAGTCGGTTAATCTCGCGCCGGACGGCGAACGGACAATCGTCGTTGCGCGTGGCGACCTTTTCTCGGTTCCAGCAAAATATGGAACGCCGCGAAACTTGACCAAAACGTCGAACGCGCACGAACGCGATGCCGTTTGGTCGCCCGATGGAAAATGGATCGCTTACGACTCAGACGTTACCGGTGAAAACGAATTGTATGTCCGCGCCCAAGACGGCAAGGGCGATCCAGTGCAAGTGACAAGCGGCGCGGACACGTATTATTACAAAGCGGTTTGGTCGCCCGACAGCAAGAAGCTCGCCTGGAGCGATCGCCTGCAACGGCTGCGATATGTCGATGTTGCCACCAAGACCATAACGCAAGTCGATCAGGACAAATACGGCGAGATCGAAATATTCAATTGGTCACCGGACAGTCAGTGGATCGCATGGGGGCGGCCGGAAGAAAACGGATTGCCGCGCGTTTATCTCTACTCGCTCGCAAGCAAACAACAAACCGCGGTAACCGATAATTGGTACGGCTCGGGCGAACCTGTCTTTAGCGACGATGGAAAATATTTGCTGCTGAGTTCGGCCCGCGATTTCAAGCCGAGCTTTGGCGAGGAGGAATTTGCGAATGTTTATCGCGACATGCAGCGCGTTTATCTCGTAACGCTGGCCAAGGAAACAGAAAATCCGCTTGGACCCAAGAGTGACGAAGTCGGCAAGGCGGAACAGAAACGCGAGAAAGAGAAAGCCAAGGAAGCGGAAGAGAAGAAACCGGAGGAAAAAGGAGGCGCCGATAAGAAGCCCGAAGCCGCCAAGCCGAAGAAGCCGGTGGTAGTTAAAGTGGACACCGACGGGATTCAGAACCGAATCGCCGTTCTCGAGATTTCGCCTGGAAATTATCGCGACATCCGAATGGTAGACGATCGCGTCTTTTATCTCCGTCGCACCGTTGGAGACGACATGGGCGAAGACGAGAACGAGGACGGAGACGGCCGCGATCGGAAATCTCATTTGTGCGCCTACAGCCTGGAAGATCGCAAAGAAACAGTGATTGGCGATGTGAACGATTACCAGATCACGTTCGATGGAAAAAAGATGTTGGTAAAAATCAAAAAGGATTACGCAATTATCGACCTGCCGAAGGATAAGATCGAAACCAAGGACCACGAGCTTAAGATCGAAGGCCTCGACATGCAGCTCGATCGCCATGCGGAATGGAAACAAATCTATTTCGAATGCTGGCGACAGATGCGCGACTTTTTCTTCTCGCCGACGCTGAACGGCGTCGATTGGAAAGCGATGCGCGACAAATACGCCGCGCTGGTTCCGTTCGTAAATCATCGGAACGATCTCACCTATTTACTGGGCGAACTGATTGGGGAATTAAATAGCGGCCACGCTTATGTGGCAGGCGGGGAGCGACCCGACACTCCACGTATCAAGCTCGGCTTGCTCGGCGCCGAATTATCGCGCGATCCAGGCAGTCGCGCGTATCGGATCGATCACATTTTGCCCGGCGAGAATTGGGACAAACACACGCGCTCACCGCTCACAGCCATCGGGGCAAATGTGAAAGTGGGCGATTACATTCTGGCGGTCAACGGGACGCCCGTCTCCGCGCTGTCGAACCTTTATGAGGCTTTGATCGGCACGGCGAACAAACAAGTGATCCTACGAGTGAATTCAAAGCCCTCGGACGCCGGCGCGCGAGACGTCACGGTGGTGCCGACGGATGAAGAGGCCCCCCTCTATTATTTAGATTGGGTGCAAAAGAACATCGACTATGTCACCAAGAAAACGAAGGGCGAGGTCGGTTATCTACACATTCCGGACATGGGCCAACCCGGCTTAAACGAATTCACCAAGCTTTACTTTCCGCAGATCCGTAAAAGAGGACTGATCGTCGATGTTCGCGGCAATGGCGGCGGCTTCGTTTCGCCGTTGGTGATCGAGCGGCTGCGTCGTGCCTTCGAAATGATCGGCATTGCCCGGAACGGGATGCCGCAGCCTGACCCCGGCGACGCGTTCACGGGACCGATGGTCACTTTGATGAACGAATTTTCCGCGTCCGATGGCGACATCTTTCCATTTCGGTTCAAAGCGCTCAGCCTCGGAAAGCTGATTGGGAAACGCTCATGGGGCGGAGTCGTCGGGATCCGCAATTCTCTTCCGCTGGTCGACGGCGGCCAGTTCTTCAAACCGGAGTTCGCGATCTATTCCAAAGATGGCAAGGAATGGATCATCGAAGGTCACGGCGTCGATCCCGATATCGTAGTCGACAACGATCCGGCAAAAGAATTCAAAGGCGAAGACGAGCAACTTGACCGCGGGATCCAGGAAATCCAGGAAGAGATAAAGACCAAAGGCTATCAGCTGCCGTCGCCTCCGCCGTATCCGAACCGAAATCCGGCGAAAACGGGCGGCTAGCATAGACATCTGTTCATTTGAACTTGCATCGGGCGGCGCAGTGACCGATGATGAGTTCATGCTGACGGAGCGCCAGAGAAGCGTATTGAATTTCATTCAACGCGAGCAGCGCGACAAAGGAATCACGCCGAGCACGCGTGAGATTCAAAGCCATTTTCGATTCGCAAGTCAGACGTCGGTAATGCAATACATCGCGGCGCTCGAACGAAAAGGATTTCTCCAACGCCATCCCGGCAAAGCGCGGGCATTGATCACGCCCGTGCAAAAAGTGCGGATCCACGACGTCCCGATTTACGGGCAAATTACGGCGGGGATGTCGAGCTTGACCGAAGAGAACATTGAAGGCCACGTGTCGCTCGACACGCGCTCAGCCAATGTTTCCAAAAATCACGGCACGTTCGCGCTGCGAGTTCGGGGCGATTCAATGATTGGCGCGCACATTTTGGATGGCGATATCGTAATTCTGGAACAGAGCAAGGAAGCCCATATCGGCGACATCGTGGCCGCGCTGATCGATGGGGAGACCACGCTCAAGCGATACGTGGTCGATCATGGCCGGCCTTATCTGAAAGCGGAAAATTCGCGCTATCCGAATTTGATCCCGGCTCGGGAATTAAAAATTCAAGGCGTGATGGTCTCGCTCGTGCGCAGGCACGAACGGCGAAAGAAACAGTAGCAGAAGGGATTACCCTCATCTCCATCCTCTCCCTCAGGGAGAGGAAGACGCAAAGCACCAGGTGAGGTTTCTGTAAATGTTCACTTGAACATATTTATTTTGATGCAATGATTCTCTCGTGGCAGCGGGGAAAATTGTCGATCTTCGGAGGTTGCTGGCGGAGCGTTTCCCCCACCCCTTTCCTCCAGGCGCAGCTGTTTTACAGACTGGTTTGTCTTTTTTGGATCAAATCGCCGGCGACGGCCTGCCCAAGAGCGCAATCACCGAATTAATTACACCGCGACACAGCGCCGGAAGCGCTTCACTCGTTCACGAACTTCTGCGATCAGCCCAACGCGATCGTCATTTTGTCGCGTTGATTGACGGCTCGGATTCGTTCGACCCCGACTTATCGGACAATTCCGCTTTGCGCCATTTGCTTTGGGTCCGTTGCCGGAAAGCATTCGATGCCATCAAAGCGGCCGATCTCCTTTTACGGGACGGCAATTTTCCGCTGGTGATTGTCGATCTTGTGCTCAACACGCCACAGGAGCTGCGAAAAATTCCACAGACAAGCTGGTATCGTTTGCAACGATTGGTCGAAACTGTGCCAACCGCATGTCTGGTCATCAACCGGCAAAGCGTAGTCAGCAGCGCGCAATTGAAAATCGTTCTTGAGAATTCGTGGACGCTTGAAACTTTGGAAAAAGACAATGCCATTTCGCATTTGCGATTCCGTATTCAACGCTCCCATCCCAAGTCTGTGACTGGAGGGCGCCGCGCTGTCGGCGCCGGATTTATGGGACACGACGGCGCGTGTCTCTCCATTTAAGAATGTTCGCGACGATTTATTTGCCTAATTTTTATTTGCAGGCCGCGATCCGGCATCATCCCAAATTGCGGGCTCAACCGGTCGCTTTAATCGATACGGCAGAATCGAAAGTGTCGATTATCCAGCTGAATGAGCTCGCCGAAAAAGCGGGCGTAGCAAAACGGATGACTCCAAGTCAGGCTTTGGCGCGATGTCTGCAAGTTGTCATCAGAACGCGCGAGCGAGCGCAGGAAAATGTAATCGATGATATTTTATTGCAGCATGCATTTATGCTTTCGCCCTTTGTCGAAGCAAGCTCCCCTGGGGTTTGCACTGTTCAATTTACCGATACTCGCGATCTGACCGCGAAACTCTCACGTATTATTGCGAAATTGGAGAAATGCGAAATTCACGCTCAAGCCGGGATCGCATCATCGCCCGATACCAGTTTTCTCGCGGCGCATTTGGCCCGACCGGTCTTGCAAATCGACCAGTTAAAAGAATTTCTGGCGCCGTTACCGATCGAAACGCTGGCGCTCGCGTAAAGGTAGGGACATCGCGCTGCGATGTCCGCGGACGGCGCAGCGCGCCGTTCCTACCTACCCTGCCGCGACTGGTTTTCGTTCGTATAATAACCCGTAAACGAAACCGCCGAGCGCGCCCCCGATTAACGGTCCGATCCAGTACACGTAATGATCGTGCCAAAACCATGATGCCAGAGCCGGTCCAAAAACGCGGGCCGGATTCATTGCCGCACCGGTCAACGGACCACCGAACAAAATATCGAGCGTGATCGTTGCGCCGATGGCGAACCCGGCGAGCGTCCGGCTGCGCTCGTCCACCGCGGTCCCATAGACGACGAAGACAAGAAAGAATGTCAGGATGGCCTCAACCAAAATTCCCTGCATCCCGGTTAGATTGATGGCGAGCTGCGGGGTTCCGGTCACGACCACGTCCCGACCAAACAAACCGAGACAAATCAACGCGGCGATGAAAGCGCCGAGCAGTTGGGCGCTCCAATAGAGCAGCGCCTTCGGCAACGTCGTGTGACCCCCGCACAGCAGACCGAACGTGACCGCCGGATTCAAGTTCCCGCCCGAAATGTGCAACGTGGCGGAAACAAACGCAGCGATGGTGAGACCGTGCGCAAGCGCAACGCCAAGAACGTCGTGTCCGGCGGTCTTAATCGCGCCGATGCCGACGAAAATGAGAGCAAACGTTCCGACAAATTCCGCGAGCCAGGGACGAAATTTTTCCATGGCGCAATAAGATCAAATCACGCACGCGCTGACAATATGGTTCTGAAGAGCAAAGTCTCCCTACCCGCCGGCGTAATTCGGATATTTCTCGCGGAGCTGCCGTGCAACCTTGTCGGCCTCTGCCGTTTTTCCAGCGCGCTGAAAAGCGGTCGCGGCTTTCTGCAACGCTCGCGGCGTGATCGCCGGGTCGTCGTAGAGCAAAGCGACGCCCATGAACGCTTTGCTCGCTTCTTCAAAATTGCCGCGTTCGAGTTGAACATCGCCCGCAAGCAAACGCGCCTGCGCATTCACCTGCCCTTCCGGTTGAAGCACCATTATCTGCTCCGCGATTTTTTGTGCCTCGTCCGGTTTATGAGCCGCTATCTTCACGTCTCCAAGCTTCAGCAGCACTTTCGCTTTGCCCGCCGGATCGGTCGCGACCTGCAAATATTTGCCGAGCGCATTTTCCG
>Ga0070698_100004438_pt1 | contig 15426 bp, 11 predicted proteins | sample KBSK1502metaG_FD_65477 | JGI IMG/M metagenome (GOLD analysis project Ga0070698, IMG submission 65477) | Corn, switchgrass and miscanthus rhizosphere microbial communities from Kellogg Biological Station, Michigan, USA - KBS K1-50-2 metaG | ecosystem: Host-associated > Plants > Roots >...
CGGAAGAAGTGGGTTTATAATAAAAATCAGAAAAATTATTTCTTTCCTTTTTCCTTTGGTTTTTCTTCAGCAGGTGCAGCAGCAGCTCCGGCAGCAGGTGCAGCGGCAGCTCCGGCAGCAGGCGCAGCGCCGGCAGCTGGTGTAGCAACAGCTTCTTCTTGCTTCAACTGACGAGTCAATACAACTGATGCGATAGGAATTCTTGGTGAATTCAAAATTTCGTAATTAGGCTCTTTCACATCTTCAACACGGATATTACCATTCAGATCAAGATTAGTAATATCTACTTCAATAGCTTCTTTCAAATGTTTAGGTAAAGATTTTACTTTAAGTGATTTCATTTTAATGATAAGATGACCACCTTCTTTTACACCTTTAGCTGCTCCTGTAAACTTGATCGGAATATCAGCGATCACTTTTTTATTTTCTACCAGCTCCAGCAGATCAATATGGATCAGCTTGTCGCTTACTTTATCAAACTGCAGATCTTTCAAAATGCAATTGTAAGTAGTGCCATTCAATTTGATTTCTGCTTTCTGAAATTCTGGTGTGTACACGAATGTTTTAAAAGCCATGGAAGGAGCCGCAAAGCTGATCTCCTTTTCACCGCCATAAATTACACCGGGCACCAAATCCTGAGAGCGAAGTTGGCGGGTGGCTTTCTTCCCGGTTTCGGTCCTCAGTTGTCCTTCGATCGTAATTGATCTCATTTTATTATTGTTTTTACCCCCATCCCCTAAAGGGGAGTGATGAACACTCTCATTTAAGAATGGGATTGTTAAGAAAAAATATATTTCTATAAAGAACTTAAAAAATTAAACACTCTGTTCCACTTAAGTCACTCCGCCGCGGCGGAGGACAGGGGGTTCATCTGTCTTTTCTTTGCGAATGCACGAACAAACTAGTGATACTTTTATTCTCAAACGCATTCCTGATAGCTACTGCAAAAAGTTCAGCAACAGATATTACTTTTATTTTTGGTGTCGTTTGCCTCAAAGGAATTGTATCACAAACCACCAATTCATCCAGTACGCTTTTTTCAATATTCTCATAAGCCTTTCCACTAAGCACCGGGTGTGTGATCAACGCCCTTACACTTCTTGCACCTTTTTCCATTAAAAGAGCTGCGCTTTTTGCCAATGTGCCGCCAGTATCGCAGATGTCATCAATTATCACAACATCCCTATCGGTCACATCCCCTATCACCACCATGCTTGCTATTTCATTAGCCCTTTTCCTGTGCTTGTCACAGATAACCATCTCAGCCTCAAAATAACTTGCGATCTCTCTTATCCTGTTTGCACTTCCCACATCGGGGGCCGCAAAGGTAAGGTTTTCAAGCCTCAGATTCTCTATGTAAGGAATAAAAACTGCATGGCTATCAAGATGGTCAACCGGTATGTCAAAATAGCCCTGTATTTGTGGAGCATGAAGATCCATTGTTATCAAACGATTGGCACCTGCAGCCTGTATCATATTGGCAACCAGCTTACTTCCGATCGCCACCCTTGGCCTGTCTTTCCTGTCCTGGCGGGCATAACCGTAATATGGAATAACAGCAATTATCTTATATGCAGATGCTCTTTTTGCGGCGTCGATCATCAATAGTAGCTCCATTAAATTCTCTGCAGGAGCATGTGTACTTTGTACCAGGAAAACAAAATCGCCCCTGATACTCTCCATGAAAGTGGGCAGAATTTCTCCGTCGCTGAATCGTTGAATATTGACTTTTCCAAGCTTGTGTCCGTAGCTTTTGCAAATTTGTTCAGCTAAATTTTGTGATCCTGTACCGGCAAATATTTTGGCAGCTGACATGTTTGAATTGGTTACTCCAAAGGGATTTCTTTGGAGCGGCGAAGATAATACTTCACCCCAAATCAAAAAGGTGACGGGGAAAAATGTTGATACGTATAAACAGCCCTATTTCACCGAGGCAATAGCGACGGTGTTCGAATTTGTGCTCGTTTTCGGCTCGCTTACCTTTTGTTCGTTTTCCGAATAGCTGCTGTTATTTGAAGTATTGCAACTATAAAAAAGTGCTGAACAAATAAAAATCGAGAAAAATAAAACGACAACATAAACGCCGGCAAAAAATAAAATAGGATGCAGTGCACCAATTGGGGATACGGATCTTTTTTTCATACGGTCTTGGTTTAGTTTTTCAAAGGTTTGGATCAATCTTCAGGGCTATACCCTAAAAGTTGTATTTTCTGGACCTAAATTATTTGTTAATCTTGTTTCATGCAAGAGCAGAAATACTCTATCAAGCAATGGGCAAAAGACGATAGGCCAAGAGAAAAATTACTATTAAATGGAGCTCATACTCTCAGCGATTCAGAATTGCTGGCTATACTTATACTCAATGGCTCAAAAGAAAAGACAGCTGTTGATCTTGCTAAAGATGTTTTGAAGCTCAGTAAAGATAATCTTGCTGAATTAGGTAAACTATCCGTAAAAGAGCTGATGAAAGTAAAAGGTATTGGCGAAGCAAAAGCTATTTCCATTGCTGCAGCACTTGAAATTGGTAGAAGACGACAAGCAATTAGTTCACTTCAAAAGAAAATAATTACAGCCAGCCAGGATATTGCCGATTTTTTTATGGCAAAACTTAAAGATTACAGGCATGAAGTATTTGCTGTGGTATTTTTGAACAGGGCTAATAAAATAAATCATTTTGAAATTGTCAGCGAAGGAGGAATTACTGGTACTGTTGCAGACCCAAGAGTGATCCTTAAAAAAGCCTTAGAAGAAGATGCAGTCAGTATCATACTTTGTCATAATCATCCTTCAGGGAGCTTAAAACCAAGCAGAGCTGATGAAGATCTTACGCATAAAATAAAAGAAGCAGCAAAATACTTTGATATCAAAGTTCTCGATCACATGATAGTGAGTGATGCGGGGTATTTCAGTTTTGCTGATGAAGGTTTGTTGTAAACCCAACCCCCTGTCCCCCTAAAGGGGTGACTGAGAAAGAATCTTTCCTTATTGAATGAAAATTCATTCAACCCAATCTCAATTTATCCGTTAAAAAAATGCGTAAATAAAAAAAGTTTGACCGATCTAAGTCTCCTCTTTAGGGGGACAGGGGGTTTCGTTATGCTTGCGCTGTAGGCCCCCCAAAATTCATTGGCAGTTGAATATCTTCAAGGTCTTTTATTGCACCATTGGCCGCTTCATAGCGGGAAATATTTTCAGTCAGCGCCTTCATAAACCTTTTGGCATGTTGAGGTGTAAATATTATTCTTGATTTTACTTTACTTTTTGGAGTGCCTGGCATCACATTTACAAAATCAATTACGAACTCTGCATGTGAATGTGTAATGATTGCAAGATTAGCATAAGATCCTTCTGCCACTTCTTCTGATATTTCAATATTTAATTGATTGGGTTGTTGCGGTTGTTCCATGTAAGAAATTTAGGCAGCCAAGTTAAATTAAAAAGGCTTTGCAATTTGCAAAGCCTTTATTTGAATAAAAAATATTTGTTTATCTCGGCCTGATATATGTTATAGTGTCATATTTTTCTCTCGTGCCAGCTCCGGCAGGCGTCCATGTATATGCTGCATAAATTGTTTTTGTAGCCGGGTCATACCTGTTTGTTACACCAGCAGGTACTACTAAAGGTGGAAATGCTAAAGCCACCGCCCTTGATCCAACATTTGTTAATGAAACAGTATTATCAGGATTTACTGTTATTCTCACTTGCAAGCTTGGACCACCTGCATCGCCAAAATAAGTTAAACCACTGGTTGCAAAGTTGATAAATACAGTCGCAAAATCCCAATCAATAGATCTTGGACCAGAGGTGAGGAAATCCCATTCAGCAATTGTTCCGATGCCGGTAATATCCACGTTAGTCGGGTGAAATAATCTATACCTTACTCTATATACACCGTCAAATTGATTTTTTGCACCGATCTCAACTCCAAGCTGATTTTTTGAATCACTGATTTGAGCACCGGGTGCTTCTGCAAGTTGGAATCCCAAACCAACTCTTTGTGTTAAAGTGATCAAATTAGATGCATCAAGAATTATTTTCAAATAAGTAATAGACTCATCCGCCGGAAAAGTTACAGTCCAATATTGCCCATCAAAAGGATTATCAGGATGGTTTGTATAAAGATTTCTTGGCAATTCATGAATTTCTCCTGAACTGGGTTCTGAAATTACAGCATTCTGAAGTTTTACTTTAACAGTAAGTGGTTTATGTAATTCCGCCGTACTTGTCGCATTTCTTTGCAGCGTTAAAATATTCACAGTTTGCGCACCTGGAGTTAAATCAAGAGCAACAGTAATTAAGGGTCCGTTAGCGGCATCAGGCAGTTGAACAAGTGTTTTTTCTGTGTTAACAGAAGTTGGAAAAGGTTCTTCGCCTTTTTCACAAGATGTAACGGTAATTGTAATAGCAAAAATGAAAAGTAGTTGTTGTAGAACTTTTCTCATAATTATAAAAGTTTTCAGTTAGATGGCAGAGCTAAAGTTATACAAATATTGCTCTAAAAAACAAAAGTGGGATAAAATTATCCCACTTTTTTATAACGACTTATCTATTGAAAAAATTATGGTTTGTCCCACCAAATTCTCGCATACTGAGAATCAGATTCTCCACTTGCTGTATAAAGTGCAGCAACTGCTTGAGTGTTGGCCGGGTTCAAGTCGAATTGTGATTGAGAAATTGCAAAACGATGAGGTATCTGAAGACCGGAACCTGGAGCAGGAGTTAATACAAGGTAATTGTTTCCTCCACCATTTGCTTCTCTCCAAACATCCCATGCTTCTTGTCCATCAGGATATGCGGCGATCCAACGTTGACGGAAAATTTTTGCCATTACAGAACCACCTGCAAGGCTGATGTCCGGATCAGCCATATAAACTAAAAGATCAGCTGCATTATAAACACCCCATTGACGCCAACCTTGTTCAATACCGTTTGCGTATGCAGTTGCTACTACGTCAGCTGTCCAGCCTAATTGTGCAGCTTCTGCACGAGCAAGCCATACCTGTGATGCAGTAAGAATATACATAGGCATCGTAGCAGTTCTCATCGAATTACTGATAATACGGGCCCAATCAACATTTGCATTAGACCAGTTTACAGCATCTGTACGAGTAAGACCATATGGAAACCCTTTTACAATACCAGGCACACTTGATACTGAGCCATAAGATAAAACTCTCTTATCTAAGTTAGTGTTCATGAAACTTGTAAGTGTTTCACTAACGGCAAAGTCACGACGTTGTGTAATATTGTAATAGTTGTAAAAAGGATTTAAGAAGTTGCCACCGGGATAAGCGAGTTTAACATCATCAGTGTAAGAAGTAAGAACACCACCAGAGCTTGCCAAAGCATCTAATACCTCTGCTTTACCTTTTGCGGCATCAGCTTTGGCAATACGTACTCCCATAATAACTCTTAAAGAATTTGCGAATTTTTTCCATTTAGTTATATCGCCACCTAAAAGAATATCGCCCTGGAATGAATTACCACCATCAAATTGAGCAACTGCTTCTTTTAACTCCTTGAATAGATCAGTATAAATTGCTTGCTGATCATCATAAGGAATCGTTCCATTATATTTCAATGCCTGTGAATAAGGAACATTACCCCATGCATCAATCACTCTCAAATACCACCATGCTTTCAGAATTCTTGCAATAGCTATCTGGTTTGAATTAGAACCATAGGCTACAGCTTTTTCTGGTTTTTCTGTGTTGAAATTGATGATATTCTGCAAATCGAATAATACACCAGAATAATATCCGCTGAAGTCAAGTTGCTGTTTTGCATAACGAGATGCTTCGGTGTACTGCGTTTCAGAATATATCTGTGCATAAAGACCCGGCGTAGTTGACCATGCTTCACCGCCCATACCAGCAAGAACGTTGGTAAACAGGGCGGCAGTTATAGGTTCTGCTACAATACCAGGATTGAGGTTGGTATCACCAAACTCACCGAGTTCCCTTACGCAACCTGTTTCGGCGATCATAACGCCAGCTAACAGTACCGCAGAAGTTATTTTTATGAGTTTCATTTTTTATAATTTTTCTTTAGTTAACTAATTAGAATGTAAGTTTCAAACTTGCTCCAAAAGAACGTACACCTGGTAACTGGCCATCTTCACCCTGAACACCAGAAATTTCTGCTGGATCGAAATTCTTAGAATCTCTGTGAATGATCCATGGGTTACGGGTAATTACTGAGAATGTAGCGCCATTAACATACTTGCTTATGCCACCTATTTTCTTAACAGGAATACGGTAACCAATACTTGCTTCTCTTACTTTAACGAAAGTAAGATCATGAATAAATGGTTCTGCTACCTGGTTAAAATAGAATTGATGGAAATAATCTTGTGCTTCAATATACCTGTCAATTGGAGTTTTTTCATCAACTGAACTTACACCAACTACATGCACACCACCGCCATCAGCAACAGCATCACGTACGTTTTTACCTTTATCATTTGTAGCAGCAGTTTCATCAAGCAGACCAGAGAAGTTACCCCACATTTCAGATAATGAGAAGAACTTACCGCCGAATTGGTAGTCAAGGCTGAATGTCATTACAAAATCTTTGTAAGTAAATGTATTGATCAAACCTCCAGTAGTTTTTGGAATAACTGAACCCCAATGTTTGTCCTGGTCACGTACATACTGACCAGTTGTGGCATTTAAAACCATCAAGCCTTCAGTATTGCGTTTGATACCACCACCAATCAACTGACCCCAATCTTCACCTACTTGCTGGAAAGCACGGGCAAAACGAGTACCGAATGCACCACCTGCAAGTAATACTCTTCCACTTGAAACTCCATTAATTTCGATAACAGGGTTCTTGATCAAATATCCAAAGGTCTTTGTTAAGTCCCAGCTAAAATTCTTGCCTTTTACAGGGCTTGCATTGATCTGTACTTCGATACCTGAACGTTTAACATGCACCGCATTTGATGCAATTGAAGTAAATCCACTCACACCACTTACTGCAACGTTCAAAGGTTCTCCATCATTGTCTTCATTATAATAGAGAACATTCACTCCTAAGCGACCTTTTAAGAAGCGAAGATCAAGACCTCCTTCATATGTTGTAACTGTGCTTCCGATAAGATCAGGATCAACAGCATTATTTGGAGTACCCATCAGGAAGTTGCCATTCCAAAGAAACTGTCCGGTAGAATAACCAAAATTATTCTGATAAGGAGTTAGTGGTCTTGGTTTGCGACCCCAGCTAACAAATGCTTTACCAAATGTTAACCATGGAAGGCTGGTTTTTGTAAATTCACTGAAAACAAAGCTTGCTCCTACTGAAGGTGATAATAAATCAACATTTTTACTATCTACAGGATTTGCAGAATACCAGTCGTTACGAACTGCAAAAGTTATACTTGCATATTTATTCCATTCTATATCTCCGGTTGCAAAAAGTGAGTTCACTTTTTGATTGATGCGGGCATTGCTAACGTTTGGCTGGCTCTTTGAATTATTGATAGCATAATAATCAGGAATATTCAAACCATTTACGGTTGACATATCGGTTGATTTCTGCTCAACATCTCTAACATTAGCACCACCAGTTACACTGAAAGCAAGTTTGTTTCCGAAAAATGTATTGCTGTAAGTAGCCAATGCCTCATAATTATACTCACGGAAGTATGATTCACCGGTACCATAGCCAGCAAGGAACCCACTTTGTCCGGCACTTTTTTCAAGAGCTGAAGTGGTTCTGTTCTCGTAGAAAGTTGTGAGCTGGTTTTTACGAACAGTAGCTTTTACATTAAAGTGGTTGTTCATTTTGTACTGAAGAAAGAAATCGCCAAAGAAACGATCTCTTGCTTGCATGTTATTCTGATTTTGGAAATAGGTGTAATAATTATACCAATAGTTTCCAATGATGTCTTCATAACCTGCAGCACCATCAGGATTAGTATAAAGGTTCCATGAAGCAAAAGCACCTGCAGGTGAAACCAGGTCTTTCAACTCCTTTAAGATGCCCATATCAAGATCGCGATGGAACCATTGCGTAAATGAACCGGATGATTGGTTTGCATAACCATCATTAAATTCACCACGAATTCTTTGAGTAGAATAAGTACTGTTTACACCGACAGAAAAATGACTATTTAATTCAACTGAACCTGTCATAAACAAAGTATGGCGAATTGAATTTGACCTCGGAATAATACCTTGTGTATTTTGATTTGTATAAGAAATTCTTATGTTACTTCCGGGACCACTTTTTGAAAAAGAGGCATTTGTTGTAGTGGTAACACCAGTATTCCAGAAATCTCTTGCATTATCTGGTTGTGGAACAAAAGGCGCTGTTTTGAAAGAATATTGAGTGCCTGGAAACCATGCATACCAGGGAATATATTCCTGTCCGCTCATACGAGGACCCCAGCTGGCATCATCAGTATAATCATGAAAATACTTTCCATCTAATGCCTGCCACTCTGCGGGTTGTCCTGGCTGATAATGATATTGAATCAGATCAGCAGCAGCACCACCACCATAAAGGCTTTGATATTCTGGCAAAATGTAAACCTTATCGGCCATTACACTTTGAGTTAATTCAACACCAATACCTTGTTTAGGCCCCCTTTTCTTTGTATTAATTACGATTGCACCACCAGTTGCCTGTTCACCAAAAAGTGCAGTGGCGTTTGCGCCTTTTAAAACTGTGATATCCTCTACATCATCAGGGTTGATATCAAAAGAATTGATCACAGTACCATCAACAACGAAGATAGGACCAAGATCACCCAATGATAAACCACCGCGGATACGGAGGAAGTCAGAAGAATTAAGCTTTGCATTTGACTGGGCTCTAACCTGAACACCAGCAATTTTACCAGCAAGAGCTTCAACAACGTTGGTTTGAGGAATGATGTTCAACTGGTCGCTTTTTACAACCTGTGAACTGTAGGGTGTAACCCTTTGAGATTTTTTAATACCAAATGCACTTGTAACTACAACCTCAGTCAGGTTGCTACCAGCAGTTGGCGTTAAAGAGATACTTAGATTGTCTGAAGTACCTACCGTGATTTCTCTGTCATCGAAACCGACAGACGTAATCACAAGTACTGTGCCCGAGGTCACACCTTTAATGGTGAATCTTCCATCGGCATCAGCAGTAACACCATTTTTGGTGCCTTTCACAGTAACGGAAGCAAATGGTATTGCTTTACCATTAGCGTCTGCTACAGTACCGGACACATTCCGGTTCTGGGCGAATACCAGCATTGAGCATAGTATCGCCATCACAAACAGTGATGCAAATTTTCTCATGTGGAGATCAATTTTTGATTAAATAAATACTTGATTTTGAGCCGTTAAAGCAAATTCTCATGGGTAGGAATAACGTATAAAGACAGCTGATTTTTAAAAAAAGCTGCCGCAAGGTAAACAAATTTTTAACAAATGATGAAATAAAAGCTAACAGATGTTATTAATTCAGAAAATAATTCGCCCCATTATCCTGATCTCGGATTTTCCTGATCCCGGAATCTCATCAAGACCTGAGCCGATCGACGATTCATTATTATATATAGTCTGCGACCATTTAAGCCAGAAAGATATTTTGGAATTGAAATCGTAGTTTAAGTTCAAATAATACCGGTACCCTTTATTAAAAAAAGCAGGAATCGAGTAATAAAAAAGTACATCATTTTCATAAGCATATATCCTGGAATTATAATCGTCTGTTTCAAAATATTGTAGCCGCATATTGGCGCTATATCTTTTTAGTAATGGCTTATATATAATATCAAAGAATGTTAGAAACCCTTTCTCAGCATTTTCGCCATTCTTATCATACCATAATAACTCAGTACGGCTTCTAAGCGCAATTGACTGATTTATCTTAAAACTTATTTGTGTTCTCCAGTTTTGTCTTGGCAAATCGACCAGATAATTTGTCGCACCGGTATTATCTGGCTGATTGGCTTGTTTAGTCTCGCTTCTGTATTTTGTATATACTTCGATCTGCCTGTTTGGTGTAAACGTTATTTGCGCAAGAAAATCTTTTCCGCGACTGGGCGCATCAACCAAATATTTTAACCAGGGGAATTTATAAACGTCTATATAAGCATCAAATCTCCATGCGGGTACAGGCTTTACTGAAATGCCAGAATAAAATCCATTCTCATTTGTGGGATAAGTATTTTCAGTAAATGCATTTCCATTTATGGATTGATATTGCGGATCGATCTTACGATGTAAAAATGAAATATCAACCCGCGGATCAACACTTATCAATAAGCTATTTAAAAATGCCTTGCTGAAATTTTTATCAACCGCTGCCTCACCAAAAAAATGAAAGTTTCTATACGTATAACTATAATCGATACTATAATTACTCCAGCCATCTCCATTTATCGCATAAATATTATATGGCTCTTGCCTTTTTTGTACCGGCGATGAGAATTTAAATACAATTGCATTAATACCTGCATGCCAATTCTCATTCTTGTATTTTACGTTTCCTCCAAAAGCAAACTGACCGAGTTTATTCCTTTCGGCGATCTCACTTTCAGTGCGATGATAACCTGAATTGAGAAAAGAAGAAATAAATTCTTCATTGCTGACTGTATCCGCTACAAAATTTGCACTTAGTTTTCGATAGGAAATAAAAGCAGTTACTTCCGCTTTCCCTTTCTGAATTGTAATACCTGCGCCGCGATGAAAATTAAATTCACCAGCCGAATTATATGGTCGCAATACAGGTGATTGTCTTTTTAACCCAAGCACATCAACACTTTTTCTGAATGCAAGACTTTGCCATTGTATCAATCCCTGACCCATGTTTACTGTAAAATCTCCAAGCGCCAATGATTGTATGGCCCCAATTTTACGTGCAAACAAATGAAAAGAATAAAAGTCAAATCCTTTGTTTTGTGCTCCTTTAAAAAACTGCTCACCTGCATCCTTATCTCCTACTATCCCGTACTGCAATAAATTTTTATACTGATAACGATAACGAAAGAAAAATTTCTGAGGGCTTCCAAGATATTTTGTACCGGTTGTTGCATCATCAAAGCCTTTTGATCTTTCGAGCACCTGGGAAAAACGAAACAGTAAACTATTCTCGCCATTTCTGAATCTTGTTTTAAAAACTTCAGAAATTTTTACCGGCTCCGCAAGTGTTATAAAGGGAAGAAGTTTTCTTATGGTTTGAATATCCCATGATGGAACCGCCTGCAATTCATAAACACTAATAAATTTTCCAAATAATTTTCTGTATGAAATAAAATTTGCTATTTGTAATCCTGAAAGAATTTTTAATTCACGCAGGTCATTTTCATCAGCCGTGTTCAGGTTAACCGGGTTCTTTCTGAATTGTTCTAATTGTTGCAAATAGCTATCATCCTCTGTTTCACTTTGATCTGCATCAGTAAGATTTTCTAATTGTTGTTCTGTTGTTGATACAGGAGTTTCCTGCCCAAGGGTGAGTAGTGAGAAGTGAGTGATGAGTATGAACAGTATGATAAACCGCAAAAACATTTTTTATTCACTACTTTTTTTTGAAAAATTATAAAGCAGCATTAAACCCGGAGTAACTCCCAACTGAGGATGATAACCAGCTACTACATCAAGCCGGAAAGATTTTAAACTCAAACCAACACCTGCATAAATATTGGATGTATTTGTAGCAATACCAACCCGGGCCAGTAATTGAGGCAAGAATTTATATTGCATCCCTGCATTTACATTTACCGGTTGGTTCTCTTCTTTTTCTATTTCAGCGCTTACAAAAAATTTCTCTGAAGGTTCATATCCTAAACCTGCCGTGTATACAGATGCAAGTTTTTCTTCCTGGTTCTTTCCAAATTTTCCTCCAACAGGATTATAGGCATGCACACCTGCATGAAGCTTATCTGTAAGATGTAATACGGTTCCTATTTCAAAATTGATAGCTGAAGAATTTCCATAACTGCTTATGCGAATTGCATTATAATTGAACTGAACACCAACATCTACTTTGCTTCCAAGCTTTCTTCCATAAGCCAACCCCATTTGCGATTCATTGTAATCACTAAATCCATAATAACCTGCTTTCACACCAAAATTTCCTGACTTGGTGGGCACAGCTATAGCTAATTGATAAAGTGCTAATTCATTTAATAAAAATCTTCTTTCGCCATAAACTCCTGCAGAAGCATGTTTCATTTGCGCAAGTGATGCCTGGTTACTGGTAAAAGAAAAAACATCAGCATGATCGATACTGTAAGCGCCAAGCCCCGTGTACAATGCAGCAACCGGCCGACGAACGGTTTGCCCATATATACATAAATTGAAAATGATGAGTAAGAGGATAAGGCAGTTTTTCTTCAAGCAGTTAATTTTTATGTAAGTTAAAATGTGCATGTTTCCTATCAAAATAATTAATAATTACCCTTTGGGACAGATATAGTGCAGGGCTACCTTTGCGCCATGGAAATTTTAGATGGTAAGAAAGTATCTCAAGTGGTAAAAGATCAATTGAAAATCGATGTAGCACAGCTATTTACTGAAGGAAAAAAAGTTCCACACCTTGCAGCAATTTTAGTTGGCAATGACGGCGCCAGCGAAACATACGTAGCCTCAAAAGTAAAATCATGTGAAGAAGTCGGTTTTAAATCAACGCTTATAAGATTTGATGCTGATATTTCTGAGCACTTATTATTAGAAAAAATCCAGGAACTGAATCAAGATCCCGATGTGGATGGAATTCTTGTACAGCTTCCATTGCCAAAACATATTTCTGATGAAAATGTGATCAATACTATTGACCCGGATAAAGATGTTGATGGCTTTCACCCTGTAAGTGTAGGAAGATTGGTACAGGGTTTACCTACTTTTATTCCGGCAACTCCACATGGTATCATGCTGATGCTGGAACATTATAAAATAAATACAACCGGAATGCATGCTGTTGTAATTGGTCGCAGCAATATTGTTGGCAGACCAATGAGTATTTTATTGAGTGAAAACAAAAACCCCGGTAACTGTACTGTTACACTTTGTCATTCTAAAACAAAAAATATTGCGGAGCTATGTCGCAATGCTGATATAATTGTTGCGGCATTAGGCAGACCCGGGTTTGTAACAGCAGATTGGGTAAAAGAAGGAGCTATTGTAATTGATGTAGGCATTACAAGAGTAGCTGATGCAACTAAAAAAAGCGGATTCAGATTAAGAGGTGATGTAGATTATGAAAGTGTTGCTCCTAAATGTTCATGGATAACTCCCGTTCCCGGCGGAGTAGGACCCATGACGATTGCTGCATTACTGAATAATACTTACAGATCTTGTATGATGAAAAACTAAACCCCACCAAACCTCTCCGCCTGAGGCGGAAGGCTTGCAAACACACAAAACCCAACAGCAGAAAAGAACTATTGCTAAGTAACTTTGCATCTTAATGAAAGCCGAAATCGTAAATCTAAAATCTGAAATCAAATCACTTCCAGTGATGGAACACTTCTACACTTTGCAGGGTGAAGGTTTTCACCAGGGTAAAGCTGCATACTTTATACGATTAGGAGGTTGTGATGTTGGTTGTGTTTGGTGCGATGTAAAAGATAGTTGGGATGCAGATAGACATCCGAAGTTGAATGTGCAAAGTTTAAGATTGAAGGTTAAGGAAACTCCTGCTGAAATTGTTGTAGTAACAGGTGGTGAGCCTTTGATGCATAACCTTGATGAATTAACTAAAGAACTACAAGCCGCCGGATTAAAAACTAATATTGAAACATCAGGTGCCTATCCATTAAGTGGCAAATGGGATTGGATCTGTTTATCACCAAAAAAATTCAAAGCGCCACTGCCTGAGATAATTCCTTTTGCAAATGAATTGAAAATTGTTGTTTTCAATAAAAGCGATTTTGATTGGGCGGAAAAATATGCGGCATTAGTTTCTCCATCATGCAAGCTTTATTTACAACCTGAATGGGATAAATCTTCAGAAATAACTCCCCTTATCATTGATTATATAAAATCAAATCCCAAATGGGAATTAAGCCTGCAGATACATAAGTATATCAATGTTCCTTAAGATTGATAATAAACCAAATGCAACCAAAAATAGCTGCTTTACCTCTTAACATTTATTTACTTTAAAAGGAATAAAAATGTTTTAGTTTCGTTATAGAATCCCTGCAATATTCATGAAAAAATATCTGTACATCTTACTCTTTGCTTTTTGCCAATTATTCATTGCAAATTATTCTTCAGGCCAGGTATCAGACCCGGCTAAAATAAATCAACGGGCAGTAAAGCTCTATAACCAGGGCATGGAGTCCGCAGCTGACAATAAATTTGACAATGCGATCGCTTATTTTTTACAAGCTATTTATCTCGATTCAACTTATATCGATGCTTATTTATCACTTGCAGGAGTATACGGTCAAACAAAAAAAAGTGATCTCGCTGTAGAATATTATGAAAAAGCGATAAGAAAAGATACGGTTGCAACAAAAGTTTTCAAATTGACCCTGGCTATTAACCTCGCCGGGATGGGAAATTTTCATCGTGCATTGGAAGTTGTGAATGATTACCTCTCCAATCCTAAATTAGGTGAAGCAAGCCGCAAAGCCGGTGAATTTCGTAAGCGTTGTTTTGAATTCGCAATAGAACAGGAAAAGAAAAATACCGGCCGCCAGTTTGTTCCAAAAAATATTGGCGATAAGATCAATACTCCTGTTTCGGAATATTTTCCATCTCTTTCAATTGATGGAAAAGAACTTTTTTTTACAAGGAAAGTTCGTGGCTATGATGAAGATTTTTTTTCGGCTAAAAAAGGAAATGATGATTGGAATAATTCTGCACCACTTGGCGGTAATGTAAATACCGATGAGAATGAAGGAGCCCAAATGATCTCACAGGATGGTGAATGGCTGGTGTTTGCTGCCAGCAATAGAAGAGATGGCTGGGGTGGCTTTGATATTTATATTTCTTACCTCACATCAAAAGGATGGAGTGAAGCGATCAATCTTGGAGGAAAAATAAATACCGAACAATGGGAATCACAACCATGTCTCTCTCCTGATAAAAAGGATCTGTACTTTGCCAGTAAAAGACATGGCGGCTACGGTGGTAGTGATATTTATGTATCGCATTTACAAATAGATGGTGTATGGACCACACCCGAAAACCTTGGACCAACTATTAATACATCTGCAGACGAACAATGTCCATTTATACATGCCGATAATCAAACCTTATTCTTTACTTCAAATGGATTGCTTGGTTATGGTGGCACTGATCTGTTCTATTCAAGAAAAGGCCCAAAAGCAGCCTGGAGTGTGCCGGAAAATCTCGGTTATCCGCTCAATACAATTTATGACGAAGGCACATTGTTTATCGCAGCCGATGCAAAGACCGCTTATTATGCAAGTGATCGTAGTGACAGTAAAGGCGGGATGGACATTTATAGTTTTGAGCTGCCTGAAAA
>Ga0070698_100004439_pt1 | contig 15425 bp, 10 predicted proteins | sample KBSK1502metaG_FD_65477 | JGI IMG/M metagenome (GOLD analysis project Ga0070698, IMG submission 65477) | Corn, switchgrass and miscanthus rhizosphere microbial communities from Kellogg Biological Station, Michigan, USA - KBS K1-50-2 metaG | ecosystem: Host-associated > Plants > Roots >...
GTGCCGCGGCCGTAATAAGTGTCGCCCTTTTTTGTGAACTCAAATGGCTCGGTGTTCCAAGGTTCTGTTTCCTTCGAAGCTGGCTGCACGTCGATGTGGTTGTAGACGGTAACGGTCGGCCGGTTCGTATCATTGCCAAAGACGCCATGAATAACGGGATTTCCCTTTTCAGCGCGGTAAATCTCCACTTTGCCGCCGTAGCCTGCGAGTGTCTCAGCCGTGAGCTCGACGCCTTTTCTGATGTCTTCCGCGTGATTTGGATCGACGGAAACCGTCGGAGTTTCGACAAAACGCTTCAATAACGCTTCAAACTCCTCGCGGTGTGAGTTTGCAAAAGACAACAGACTATCCCGTTTCAATGTCGTGGGCATTAAAGATCCTCCGTCGAACTGTCTTGCGAGAGCTTTACGGGAATAATAATGCATCTGCGTAATCTGTGGATACCGCGCAGAACTTAGGCGACCAAAATCTCGCGGGCAGCATCTACATGCCTACGGCGAATTTAAGAAAACTTCGTCCAATGCCCTGCGTACATTCAAAAGCTCTGGCGCTTCGTGTTATTCTGACGTCCCGTGTTTCCTGCCGAAACCCGGCCCTGACGGTTTAGAAACCCACGAGATATAGGTTTTAGGAGGGTTGCGTGAGAAAAAGGTCTTTTGCCCCGGGAACAGTACTCCTCGTCATTGCACTGGCACTCCCTGCACTGATTATCGCCCAGCAAAATCGTTCCGCTCGGCGGGCTTCAACCCCTGATCGCTCAGCGGCAGGCGGTGGCTCAACCAGCCGCACGAGTCCTTCAGGTCCCGCGATCAAGAGCGACCTGGCCGAAGCGCTGTCGGTAATTCAGTCGAACCACATCGACGGCAGAAAGCTCGACTACAACGCAATCTTCAAGTCGTCGATCAGCGGCATGCTGAGCGTACTCGACCCACACTCGACCTACTTCGATCCGATTGAGTACGCTTCGTTCCGCACCGAGCAACGCTCGGAGTACTTCGGAATCGGCGCCACAATCGAAGATCTTCGTGAAGGAAGCGACGTCAACACCTATATCCGCGCCACTTTCCCGGAGTCACCCGCCTACCGCGCCGGACTGCGCTATGGCGATCGCATTACCGCGGTCGATGGCAACTCGATGAAGGGCAAGACCTATCCGGAAGTGCGCAAGTTCCTGCTCGGACCGCGCGGCACTACGGTCAAAGTCACAGTCGAACACCCGGCTACCAAACAGCCTGAAACTGTCAGCATCATTCGTGACGCCGTGTCGCTGCCTTCAATCGCACAGGCTTACATGCTGCGACCGGGCGTCGGTTACGTTGCGATGACCGGTGGCTTCAACCTGACCACCGCCGACGAATTCGACGTTGCGCTCAAGCAGTTACACAGCAAAGGCATGAACATGCTGGTGCTGGATCTGCGCGGCAATCGCGGCGGTCTGCTCATTCAGGCAGTTCGTGTTGCGAATACGTTTCTTCAGCGCGGCCAGATGATCGTCACTCAGAAGGGTCGCTTCCGCGACAGCTCGCAGTCGTATGCGGCAGTTAACGAGAGTCCCGACAGTGTTCCGATTGTAGTTTTGGTTAACGGCGATACGGCGTCGGCCGCTGAGATCGTTGCCGGCGCGTTGCAGGATCACGATCGTGCGCTCATCGTCGGTGAAACGACGTTTGGCAAAGGCCTCGTTCAGTTTCCATTCCAGTTGGATTACGACTCGGCCCTGTTGTTGACGATTGCCAAATACTTCACGCCATCAGGTCGTTTGATTCAGCGTGATTATTCGAACGGTGGTTTCTACAACTACTACTTCCCGGGCGGTCTGGCAGCAGACAAGAATAATCAGACTGCTCCGCAGAACGGACCAGAAAGCCATACCGATACGGGTCGCGCAGTTTATGGCGGCGGCGGAATTTCACCGGATGAGAACGTCAAGCCGGGATTGATCAGTGCGGGTGAGCGACACCTGCGAGACGTGCTCTTCGCATATTCACTCGAGTTGACTGCGGGACGCGTCGCCGGATTCGAGTCGTACAAGGTACAGCGAGCGATCGAATTCGATCACGATCTCGTGAACGAGGATTTTCCCGTCACGGATGCGCTCTTCAAGGACTTGAAGAGATTTGCGGCAAGCAAGCCGATCTTCAAGGTCACGCCGGACCAGATCGACAAAGCACGCACGTTTGCTGAAAGACAGTTGCGCTACAACGTTCTGTCAGCAGCTTACGGTTACCGAACCGCGACGCAGGTCTTCAACGACGCCGATCCACAGGTCTCACGCGCCGTCGACGTCATGCCTCGCGCTCGTGAGCTTGCGCTCGCGGCCAGTCGCGCCCGTGCCCGAGGTTGATCTTGTCCACAGATTACGCAGATTAGAACGCTCATTATCATCAACCACGCTGCTGCGCGAGTGCGGCGCGTGTGGCCGGAAATAAAGAAAGTGCTCGACGCTGCGGGCGTTGAGTATCAAGCTTACGAAACACAGGCGCGCGGGGATGCCACCGGCAAAACCCGCGCGTCTTTGCGTTCAGGTATCGATTCAATCGTCGTCGTTGGCGGCGACGGCACGCTCAGCGAAGTAGCGGAAGGTTTTTTCGAGTTCAACGACGATCTCGATGTGTTGCCAACCGCGATTAATCCAGCAGCAACTCTCGCGCTTCTTCCGGCCGGAACCGGCAACGATTTTGCTCGTGGTTTGCGTGGCAGGCGCGCGCCATTGCAGACGTGGATCGACAAAGTCGTCGCGCATACTCGGGGAAATGCTGTCGAGCCGCCACAGGCGGTCGATGTGCTTTACGGACGTTGCAATGGATTTGAAAAGCCGTTCATCTGTCTCAACGCGTCGACGATGGGAATTGGTGGCGAGACGGCGGGTCGCGTCGCAGCGCAGGGAAAGTTCATGCGCAACTTCTCCGGCGAGTTTCGTTTTGTATTCGCTGCAGTGGGCGCTTTGGCGGCGTGGCGTGAACGTCGCGTGATCGTGACTGTCGACGGTCGAACAATCACTGATGGTCCAATGAATCTCGTCGCCGTTGCAAACGCGCTTTACTGCGGTGGTGGAATGATGCTGTCGCCCGACGCACGCATCGACGACGGCAAGCTCGATGTAATTACCGCTTCAGGTCTCTCGCGCGCGAACGTCGTTACCGAACTCTCACGCGTCCACACGGGCGGTCACGTGAACAATCCGAAGGTAACAATCACGCAAGGCACAATCGTCCGCATCGAGACGTTGCTGTTGCAGGATGCGATGCCGTTAGAAGCGGATGGAAACGTTCGCGGCGTAACGCCGGTCCAGTTTCAAGTCCTGCCCGGCGCCCTGCGCTTCTTAATCTAGTCAATCCTGAAAAATCTTGTAAATCCTGTCTACCTACCCCACCAGCCTCCGTGCGTGCTGGAGGACATTCTCAACATTGAACCCAAGGTTTTTCAACGCGACATCTCCAGGCGCCGAAGCCCCAAATCGGTCGAGACAAATCACGTCGCCGGCCGGTCCAACATAGCGATCCCAACCCTGTCGCACGCCCGCTTCAACCGCAAGCCGCGCTGTCACCGAAGCAGGCAAAACCTCATCACGATATTCCGCCGTTTGCTCGTCAAACAATTCCCAGCACGGCAACGAAACAACACGCGTGGGCACACCCTCACTCTGAAGTTTTTCCCGTGCCTCAAGCACTAGTCCAACTTCCGATCCCGTCGCGATGAGAATCAGTTTCGGCGTAACGGCGTTCCCGTCTGCTTCTGCCTCAGCCAAAACGTAACCACCGCGCCGAGAGCCTTCAGCTTTCGCATAACGATTGCGATCGATCACCGCCACTTTCTGGCGTGTCAGCGCCAACGCCGTCGGCGCCGAGCGCCGCAGAATCGCAATACGCCACGCTTCGCTCACCTCCGCCGGGTCAGCCGGTCGAATGACAAACAGATGCGGGATCGCTCGCAACGCCGCGAGGTGTTCGATGGGCTGGTGCGTTGGTCCATCCTCGCCCAGTCCAATCGAATCGTGCGTGAAGACGTAAATGACCTGCACTTCCGACAACGCCGCCAAACGAATCGCCGGGCGCATGTAATCCGAGAACGTCAGGAACGTTCCCCCAAACGGAATCAAACCACCGTTCAAGGAGATTCCCGTCATCGTCGAGCCCATCGCATGCTCGCGCACGCCGAAGTGCAGAATGCGGCCGTCATATTCGCCAGCCTCAAAACTATGACTCGATTTGATGTCGGTGTTATTCGAAACTCCAAGATCCGCCGAGCCGCCAATCAGCATCGGCAACACAGGCGCGAGCGCATTGATCACTTCACCACTGGCGACACGCGTCGCCACCGATTTCGGATCTTCAAACTTCGGCAAGTGATCTTCCCAACCCGCGGGCAGCTCACCACTCATCGTGGTGCGCCAGAGTTCGCCGTCCTCGGGATTTGCTTCGGTATATTTTCCGACGAGCTCGCGCCATTCGGCTTCAAGCTGCTCGCCGCGCGGCACAGCTTCACGGAAGTGCGCGAGAGCTTCCTCGGGGATGTAAAACTGCTTGTCTTCGGGCCAGCCGAGATGTTTCTTTGTTTCGCGAACCGCTTCTTCGCCAGGCGCATCGCTGTGAGCCTTGCGTGTGCCCTGCGTCGGCATGCCAAACCCGATGACGGTCTTAACGGAAATCAAACTCGGCTTGTCGGTGACTGACTGCGCGACTTTGATTGCGTTCTCGATCTCGTCGAGATTGTTGCCGTCGGTGACTGTCTGCGTGTGCCAGCCATACGCTTCGAAACGCTTCGGCACGTCTTCACTGAAGGCGAGACTGGTGAAGCCTTCGATCGTGACCTTATTGTCGTCGTAGAGATAGATCAACTTGCCGAGCTTGAGATGACCGGCGAGTGACGCAGCTTCGGACGCGACACCTTCCATCAGATCGCCGTCAGAAACAATCGCGTAAACGTAGTTGTCGATGAGCGGAAAGCCGTCTTTGTTGAACTTCGCGGCCAGGTGTGCGGCACCCATCGCCATGCCGACGCCATTTGCAAAGCCCTGACCGAGCGGACCGGTGGTGATTTCAACTCCGGGCGTGAGCCCGTACTCGGGATGGCCCGGCGTCTTTGAGCCCCACTGGCGAAAGTTCTTCAACTCGTCGAGCGAAAGGTCGTAGCCGGTCAAATGGAGCAGTGAGTAGAGCAGCATCGAGCCATGACCGGCAGACAGCAGAAAGCGATCGCGATCGTCCCACTTCGGATTGCGCGGGTTGTGACGCAGAAAACGTGTCCAAAGAACGTAGGCCATCGGCGCCGCGCCGAGTGGCAAACCGGGATGGCCCGATTCGGCTTTTTGGACGGCGTCGATCGTCAACGCGCGGATTGTGTTGATGCAAAGCTGATCGAGTTCGGGATTGGAGTTTTCTTTCTGCACTGGCGCGCTCATTTGGTTTGGTTTCCTATCGGCTACGGTTTCCTTAGTTAGATTTCTCCCGCAACGGCGCAAAGGCGCAACGGAAGATCGAAAGCGGAATTACGTTGCGCCGTTGCGACGTTGCGGGAGAAATGCTTTATCGCGATAAATGCGTTCATAGAGTTCCTCCTGGCGTGCGAGTGCGTGGCTGTAGCGAGCGTGTCGCGACAGGTCAGGTTCGAACACCTGGTCAACCGCAAATGAATCTTCCTCAATGTTTGCTATTTTGCCCACCGCTTCGAGCGCAAGCAAGGCTGCGCCACGACTCGATGCCTCGGCAGTGCCTCCAAGCAGCAATGGCCGGCCTAAAACGTCGGCGATGATCTGTAACCACGCGGGCGACGATCGCAATGCATTGCCCGATGCAGCGATGGTTGCATTCGGGGCAATGTCGTCGAGTGCACGCGCGATTAACGCGAAGCGATATGCGATCGACTCGAGCACCGCGCGAGCGATCTCGACGGGTGTCGTACTTTGTTTCAGTCCAAATATTCCTCCGCGCGCATCGGACAACCAGCCGGTGCTGCGCTCACCCGACCAGAAAGGCAAGACCGTGAGTCCATGACCGTCCGGTTCGAGTGCTGCTATCTCATCAGAAACAAAATTCAACGACTCGTTTATCCACTGCACCAGCCCGCCACCATCGGACAACGCGCCACCGACGGCGACACGACGGCCACACGCTCGATAACTCCACAGACCCGAAGCAAGATTCTCAGGAGGCTCGCCGGCAAACACGACTCGCATCGCGCCCGACGTGCCGACCATCAACGCAATTCTGTCTTTCGTGCTACAGCCTGCGCCAATGTTGTTTGCGGCGCCGTCGCCAACCACTGTTACAAGTCGCGCTTCTGTGAGCGCGGGCCATCGAAGTGCGAAGTCCTCGGTGAGACGCAGCGAAGTCTGCGTTTTGATCTCGGGCAACGTATCGGGCGAGATGCCAAGCTGTTCGACAAAGTCCCAATCCCAATCGCAGTCTCGCTGGTTAAAGATGCCCGTGGCGGACGCCATCGAAACGGACGTCGAGATCTCTCCAAAGAGACGCAAACAAAGATACTCAGCAAACCCGAGCCAGCAGCGAGTGTTGCGAAACGCGGCCGTCTGTTCGCTCTTTAGCCAACGCAGTTTTGCGGGCCAGTAACTGGGATGGAAACGACAACCCGTGCGCGCGTGTATCTCGGATTCGTTGAATTCGTGGCGCAAGTCTTTGGCGAACTGAGCCGCACGCGTGTCAGCCCAGGTGAACACCGGAGTCGTGTGAGATCCGGCGGCGTCGATACCGATCAAACTATGCCAGAACGCTGAGATTGCGATGAGTTCGATCTGCGCCGCAGAGTGAAAGTGATAAGTCAGCAGCTCGTCAACAGTTTTTACAACTTCATCGACAAGCTGATCCGGATCGAGTTCGGCGAAGTCTGACACGGCCGCGCTGCGTCGGCTGCGAACCTGCGCGCCCGGCACTTCATTGCCGCGCTCGTCAAACAACGCCGCACGGACTCCTGACGTGCCGACGTCGATGCTCAGTAAAAGCACAGGCTTTGTGCCCGCCATTACTGACAGGATGTTTGGCGCCGGCTCAACTTCGTCAACTACGTCATCGACCACACTGCTCATTGGAGAGGGTGAACTTAATATAGTTCCCGCCAAGGCGCAAAGGCGCAAAGAAGATTCATTCACCTTTGCGCCTTTGCGCCTTGGCGGGAGATACTCCTTCCCCAGTGCGTCAAATTAACTCCACGTGGCGTTACCTGATACTCGCGGGCGCGATTCACGTCGCACTGACGACTACGATCTTCCTCATCGGCCACTTTCATCTGATGCCAAACACCTTCGACGAACCTGGTATCGGAATCACCTTCGCCATCGACGGCAAAACTTACCATCAAGTTGCGGTCAATCTGGTTAACGAATGGGACACACAAGGCTTCAGCGCGTGGCTCGAAACAAAAGCGCCACTGCACAGCCGTTTGCATTCGCTCTCGTTCATGATCTTTGGACCGCTTCTCGGTTACAACATTCTCAGCGCCGAACCGCTGAATCTCTTTTACTTCCTCGGCATTCTCACTTGCGTATATCTCCTCGGCCGCGAGCTCTTTGACGCACAGACTGGTTTACTTGCCGCGGCGATTGTAGGCATCTGGCCCACGTTCCTGTTTCATTCGACGCAATTGATTCGCGATCCGCTTTCAATCTTCTGTCTGCTCGCGCTGATGCTCGTACTGATGATGGTCCTGAGCCGTGAATTTGCCTGGCGCGAAGGGATTTTGATTGCTATTGCTGGCGCGGTGTTGGTGACACTGTTCTGGCTGGCGCGGGGGAACATGTGGAGTGTGATTGTCATCGCGGTCGCAATTACGCTCGTGATGCTTGTACTTCGGATGATCCGAGCAAAAAAGTTAATGGCTTCGAATTCTCTCGTTATGCTGTTTTCGATTGCCGCGATTCTAATCGTTCCATCGCGTCTGGAAAGCACAAGTCTGCCTGGCGTGCGACCGCCAACTACGACGACGACAGTTCCTTCAACAATTAAACAGATGTCCGGCCGGCGGGCCGGTTTCCGTTCTTATACTTCGCAGGCGTCAAATATCGACGAAGATGTGGAGTTTCAGAGCACCGGCGACGTGTTGAGATATCTGCCACGCGCTTTTGTGATTGGATTTTTTTCTCCGTTCCCGAAGATGTGGATCGAGGCTGGGAGCTTCGGTCGCGCGCCACGATTGTTGAGCGGGCTGGAGACGCTCGTGATGTACTTCCTCTATCTCGCTGTCGGGTACTGTCTCTGGCGGGAAAGACGAAATATGAAAATGTGGCTTGTGTTTCTCGTCGCGACGAGCGGGATGCTGGCACTCGGGCTCGTGGTCGTGAATGCCGGCGCGCTGTTCCGGATCAGGTATGTGTTCTGGATGATGCTGATCGTGCTCGCGGCGAGAGGATTGTTGGACAGAATGTCTAACGGACCGTTCGCTCCACGAACTCGACGAAGTCGCGCACATCATCCTCCGTCGTATCAAACGACGCCATCAATCGCACTTCCGAAATCTCTTCATTCCAAACATAAAAGAAATATTTCTTCTGCAACGCCGGCACATACTTCCTCGGAATCATCGCGAAGACGCCGTTTGCTTCAACCGGCTGCGTCAATTGAATCTGCGGCAACTTCGCGAGCTCACTGCCGAGCAACTGCGCCATGCGATTCGCGTGTGCAGCCCCGCGTCGCCAGACATCACCTGACAACAACGCCTCAAACTGCGCCGAGATAAACCTCATCTTCGACGGCAGATGCATACCCTGCTTCCGAATGAATTTGAAATCCGCAGCGCGTTTCTTATCGAAGAACACGACCGCTTCGCCGTACATCATCCCGTTCTTCGTACCACCGAACGAGAGCACATCGACACCCGCATCCGCCGTGATTTCTTTCAGCGACGCGTTGAGACTCACGGCTGCGTTAGACAATCGCGCACCGTCGACGTGCAGCAGCATCCCGTTGTCGTGCGCGAAACGGGCCAACTCCTTTAATTCGTTTTTGGAGTAAACCGTCCCCATCTCCGTCGCCTGCGAGATCGTGATCACACCGGGTTGCACGTGATGTTCGACGCCGATGCCATGCAGAAGCGGCTTGATCTGTTCGACGCGAAGTTTGCCGTCGAGCGTCTTGATTGCTAGTAGCTTGCAGCCGGTAAACTTCTCGGGCGCGCCACATTCGTCAACATTCACGTGCGCGCTCTCGGCGCAAATGATCGCCTGGTAGGATTCCGTAATCGCCTTCAGACCGAGAACATTCGCGCCCGTGCCGCCAAACACAAAATAGATCGCAACATCTCGTCCGAAATGCTTCTGAAACAGCTTTGTCGCGCGCGTGGTGAACGGATCGTCGCCGTACGCGACGACGTGGCCATCGTTTGCAGCTTTCACCGCCTCGATGACTTCCGGATGCACACCAGCATTGTTGTCGCTCGCGAAGCTGCGCTTGATCATACTTTGCCTGCTTTAAAGTCTCGCGCGATCTCGCGCGCGGCGTTTGCGCCCGGGAGTCCTGTCAGACCGCCGCCCGGATGCGTGCCCGCGCCACACAGGTAGAGACGTTGGAGTGGAGTTCGATACTGGGCCCAGCCAATCAACGGCCGGAAAGTGAAGAACTGATCGAGTGTTTGCTCGCCGTGGTTGATGTGACCGCCGCTGAGACCAAACTCCTGTTCGAGATCATGAGGCGTGATCACCTGTGCGGCCACGATCATGTCGCGAATGCCCGGCGCATATTCTTCCAGCTTGTCGAACACCTTGTTCGCAAACTCCTCACCACGCCCCGTCCAGTCGCCATCCTTCAGCTTGTACGGTGCAAACTGCATGTGAACGGACATCACGTGTTTGCCGTCAGGCGCAAGCGACGGATCGCCGAGCGACGGAATGTTGATGTCGAGATATGGATCTTTTGAAAACTCGCCGTACTTCGAAGCGTCGAAAGCGCGTTCGAGATAGTCGATCTCGTGACCGATATGGATGCGTCCTGAGAGTTTCGACGTCGCTTCGCCCTGGCTAATGCCTTTGAACTCGGGCAAGCCTGAAAGCGCGAGATTGATCTTCGCGACCACGCCCGGCGCGCGATAGTTGCGCATCTTCAAGAGGAAGTTGGGCTCGAGATCGATCGGATCGACGAGATTCAGAAATGTCGTGCGCGGATCTGCGTTTGAAACCACAACGCGCGACTCAATCTCTTCGCCACCGTCGAGCACGACTTTCGGTTTGTCGGCGTAAGCGCCGCTGATCTGTGCAACACGCGCAGACGTGCGAATTTCGACACCGGCAGTTTTGGCTGCGCACGCAAGTGCTTGGGTAAGACCGCCCATGCCGCCTTTTGGATACGAAGCCGAACTGATGGCGCTTCCGTCCATCGCCGCTTGCCACACCAATCCGAGACTCGTTCCGGCAGACCACGGACCGGCAAAGGCTCCATGAATCCCTCGCGCCGCGACAGTTGCCCGCAACAACTCTGTCTCAAACCATTCGCTGACAAGATCCGCGACCGCCATCGGTCCCCAACGCAACAGACGATATTCGTCTTTCTTACCAAGTCCGCGAAACGCAAGTCCGATTTTTCCGAGGTGCCACAAATCGTTCGCAGTCGGTTGGTCAATCGACGGCGGCGTCATAGAAACCAACGGCGCGAGCACCCGACCAATGCGTGAGAAGCAATTAACAAACTCCGGATACGCGCGCGCATCGTTGGCAGAAAACTTTTCGATCTCGGCGACAGTCGGAGCGACGTCGTTGTAGATGCAGCAGTGTCTGCCGTCAGGCACGAGTGCGAGTACACGTGCCGTTGGGACGATCATCTCCAACCCGTGACGCGCCAGATTCAAATCAGCCGCAACTTGAGCCGCGAGCGGCCCCGCCGCATGGTCCAACGTCGAACAACGAAATCCGGGCGCCACTTCCTCAGTAACAGCGCCACCGCCAACCACCTCACGCCGCTCGAGCACAAGCGTCTTCAGCCCGCTCTTCGCGAGATAACACGCCGCAACCAGACCATTATGTCCAGCGCCAATAATCGTGACGTCGTATGTCATCCGTTAATAATCCGTGTAATCCGTGGCTAAATATCTTTTAGCAACTGAAGCGCGGCGTTGCGTCCGGGCGCGCCCATGATGCCGCCACCCGGATGCGTGGCCGAGCCGCACATGTAGAGATTCTTGATCGGCGTGCGATATTGCGCCCATCCCGGCGCGGGCCGCAGAAAGAAGAGCTGCTCGAGCGTCAACTCACCCTGGAAAATATTTCCTTCCGACAAGCCGAAATCTCGTTCCAGATCGAGCGGCGTCAAAACTTGTCGATCGCGAATCAGCTCCTTGATGTTGGGCGCGTGCTCGGCAATCGTGTCCACCACCGTGTCGCCAAACTCTTCGCGTTTCTCGTCCCACGTTCCTTCCTTCAGGTTGTACGGCGCGTACTGTACAAAGCACGACATCACGTGCTTGCCCGGCGGCGCCACTGACGGATCCGTGAGACTCGGAATTACCATGTCGATGTAAGGGCGACGCGAGTAACGTCCATACTTCGCGTCGTCGTACGCGCGCTCCATGTATTCGACACTCGGTGAAATCGAGATCGCTCCGCGCAGGTGTGCGCCTGGGCCAGGCATTGCCTTGAAATTCGGCAAACCATCGAGCGCGAGATTCACTTTGCCGGACGATCCGCGATACTTGTATCGCTTGAGATCCACGCAGAAATCATCCGGCAAATGCTGTTCGCCGACCATCTTCATAAACGTCAAACGCGGATCGACGCTCGACGAAACAACCTCCGCCTGAATCTCATCGCCGTTTTCGAGCACGACACCCGTGGCGCGGCCATTCTTGAGCAGAATTTTCGCAATCGGCGCCTCGGTGCGAATCTCGACACCGGCTTCGCGCGCGGCGTCCGCGATGGAGTTTGAAATCGCGCCGGTGCCGCCGCGTGCAAACCCCCACGAACGAAACGCGCCGTCAATCTCACCCATGTAATGATGCAGCAGCACGTACGCCGTTCCCGGCGAACGTACCCCGAGAAAGGTGCCGATGATTCCCGACGCGGACATCGTCGCCTTGAGCACGTCCGTCTCGAACCACTGATCGAGAAAGTCGGTGGCACTCATCGTCATCAACTGCACCTGGTTGTACTTGTCTTCGTCTGAAAGTTTTTGAAAGCGTCGGCCCAGGAACGCAAGGTTTTTCCAGCCGCGCGGATCGAGTGAAGTCGGATCGGGCGGCGTCATGCTCATGATCGGCTTCACGAAGTGGGCCATCTCGATCATGGCTTTGCCGTATTCGTCGTAAGCTTCTGCGTCGAGACGCGAGTGGCGTGCAATCTCGCGGCGTGTGCGCGCGTGATCGTTGACGCGCCAGAGATAGTCGCCATTCGGCATCGGCGTGAATGTGCCGTCGAGCGGAAGTATTTCGAGGCCGTGACGCGGCAAATCGAGCTCGCGAATGATTTCCGGCCGCAACAGAGAGACGACATACGAACAGACTGAGAACTTGAAACCGGGAAAGACTTCTTCAGTGACAGCCGCGCCGCCAAGCACGTGACGTCGCTCGAGCACCAGCACTTTTTTCCCGGCGCGCGCGAGATAAGCCGCATTCACCAGACCGTTATGACCGCCCCCGATTACGACGACGTCGTATTTGCTGTTCATACGTTTGTGTTTCGGATGTCTTGCCGCAAGCGCGCTAGGATACTTATAATCGCTCGCCCTGACAAATCTATCTTAGAGCCACAAAAAGCACATAAGTCTCAGAAAATTATTTTTGTGTGTTTTGTGCCTCTTTGTGGCTAAACTGAATCGATGCCTATTGGAACCGCTTTTCATGAACGGACATTCCCGCTCTGCGAAAGTCTTAGCTATCGCGAGTGGTCTGGTTACTATGCGGTCAGCTCTTACGAACCGCATCACGAGCACGAGTACAACGCGATTCGCAATGCCGCCGCGTTGATCGATATCTCGCCGCTGTACAAATACCGGCTGACCGGCAAGGACGCGACGCGGCTTGTTGATCGGATCATTACGCGCGATATGCGAAAGGTGACGATGGGCCAGGTGGTCTATACGCCCTGGTGTGACGAACGCGGGAAAGTGATCGACGACGGCACAGTCTCGCGTCTTGAAGAGAACACGTATCGTTGGACCGCCGCCGATCCGAGCCTGCGCTGGTTCACACAAAACGCCGCCGGCATGGACGTCCACATCGAAGACATTTCCGAAAGCGTTTCCGCGCTCGCGTTGCAAGGACCAACTTCGGGCCGCCTGCTCAAGAGTCTCGTGCAAGATGCCGACATAGCGAACCTCAAATACTTTCGCGTGACGAAAGGGAGCATCGCGGGCGTGCCAGTTGAGATTTCGCGCACCGGTTACACGGGCGATCTCGGTTACGAGATCTGGATCGCGTCCGACAAGGCAATCAAGGTTTGGGACGCGCTGATGGAGAGCGGCCGTCCGTTTGATATTCATCCTGCCGGAATGCTGGCGCTCGACGTCTCGCGTGTCGAAGCAGGATTGCTGCTGATCGAAGTCGATTTCAACAGCAGCAAGAAGGCGCTTGTTGACGAACAACGGTATTCGCCCTACGAAATGGGACTCGGACGCCTCGTGAATCTCGACAAGAATCGCTTCGTGGGCCAGGCGGCTCTGATCGAGGAACAGAAACGCGGCCACGCGCGCGAGATTGTAGGTCTCGAGATCGATTGGCCACAGGTAGAGAGTCTTTACGAAGATGTCGGCCTACCGCCGGCGGTTTCACCGATGGCATCGCGTGTCGCTGTGCCTGTGTACAAAGAAGGGATGCAGGTTGGTAAAGCGACCACGACCACCTGGTCACCAACTTTGAAGCGAATGATTGCCCTCGCCACTGTTAACCGCGGGTACACGCGCCCCGGCACGAAATTGCAGTTTGAGATCACAGTCGAAGCCGTTCGCCACAACGTGCGTGCGACGGTCGCGAAAACGCCGTTCTTCAATCCGAAACGCAAGACAGCCACGCCCGTCGTATGAACGCTCATTTGCCGGCGATCCAATTGCATGAGATCGTTAGCCAATACGATCCGAACCTGTCGCTCGATGTGGCGTCGACGATCCCTTCGTTGTGGTACACCAACCGAGATTTCTATCAACTCGAGCTCGAAACCGTCTTCTCACAGTCGTGGCAACTCGCGGCGCGCGCCGATCAGGTGGCTGAGCCGGGCCGGTACGTGACGACAGACATTGCCGGCGAGCCTATCGTGATCGTGCGTGGAAACGATGGCATGTTGCGCGGGTTCTTCAACGTCTGCCGTCATCACGCGGCGGCGGTGATGACTGAGCCCGAAGGCAAGGCGCCGCAGCTTCGTTGTCCGTATCACGGTTGGACCTACTCACTCGAAGGTGAATTGAAGGGCACTCCGGATTTCTCCGGCGTCTGCGATTTCGATCGCGCTAAGAACGGTCTCGTGTCGATCGAAATTGCGGAGTGGGAAAACTGGATATTTGTTAAGACTGTTCAGAATGTGCCTGAATCGATCGATGAGTTTCTTGGCGACGATCTGCTGTCACAAATAAGCCCGTTGCAGTTGAGCGAGCTGCATTGGTTCGAGCGACGTCATTATCAGTTCGACTGCAATTGGAAAGTGTTTGTCGATAACTATCTCGACGGCGGTTATCACGTGCCTTACCTGCACAAAGGTCTCGACAGTGTGCTCGACTACAGCAATTACCAGATCGAGAACGGCGACCACTACTGTTTGCAGTGGAGCCCGATCGTCATAGACGGAGCTGAAGCGCAGACCGGCGCGGTGAGGAAAGGCGACCGCGCGCTCTATTACTGGATCTATCCAAACTTCATGATCAACTGGTACGACGGTGTGATGGACACAAACCTCGTCATACCGCGTGGTGTGGACCAGACGGAAGTGATCTTTGATTTTTACTTCCCGGATGTGGTGAGTGAAGAGGCGCGCGAGCGTAATCGAGCGAGTGTGGCGGTGGGGCAGCGAATCCAGGATGAAGACGTGGCGATCTGCAAGTCAGTGCAACGGGGCCTCAGTTCGCGCGCGTATCATGCGGGACGGTTATCGGTGAGACGCGAGGCAGGTGAGCATTTATTCCATCGGTTACTACATCGAGACGTAAAATCAGCCACAGATAAACGCGGATAGAAATCCCCGATTAATAAATGAAAACTCAAGGCCACCTGCTGCGCGTACTCGGAGTGGGGTTTGGTCTCGCCGTCATCCTCGGCAATACGATCGGGGCGGGGATTTTTCGCGCGCCGGGCCAGATTGCCGAGCAATTACCTGCTCCGACACCTTTCCTGCTCGTTTGGATTGCCGGTGCTGTTTACGCACTTCTCGGCGCCATCTCAGTAGCGGAGCTCGGGACGATGCTGCCGCGTTCCGGTGGTCAGTACGTCTTCTCACGCTATGCACTCGGCGAGTATGCAGGCTTCATCGTGGGATGGAGCGACTGGATCTCTTCGTGCGGTTCGACCGC
>Ga0070698_100004440_pt1 | contig 15417 bp, 9 predicted proteins | sample KBSK1502metaG_FD_65477 | JGI IMG/M metagenome (GOLD analysis project Ga0070698, IMG submission 65477) | Corn, switchgrass and miscanthus rhizosphere microbial communities from Kellogg Biological Station, Michigan, USA - KBS K1-50-2 metaG | ecosystem: Host-associated > Plants > Roots >...
ATGATCAGCACATATACTTTTATTATATCATAGATCCTGCTCATATAGTTACCTTAGTTTTTCGAAACGATTTTTGTAAAAAGCCCGGAGATCAAACCAATGATCATTCCCATTGATGCTGCTGCCGGAATATTTTCAATGGCAACACCCACAATAATACCGATCACGATCCCAAGAGATAGTAATAAACCAAAACGATCTTTCATAGCTGGTCAATTTTTGCTTTACTGCCTGCAATAGCGATCTCTTCATCCTGTTGGGCACTGGAAGCACCACTTACACCAATTGCACCGATCACTTGTCCGTTGTACATGATAGGGATTCCACCTTGCAAAAAAGTATGGCCAACTGTTATCAATGCCTGGCGCCCACTATTAATTGAATTTTCAAGCTTGGAAGAGGGAGCTTTAAATAATGCAGCAGTGTTTGCTTTTTTAATTGATACTTCAGATGATGCTGCAAATGTCCCGTCCAATCTTTCCAGGTAAACAAGATTGCCGCCATTATCAACAACAGCAATGGAACCACCGGGAGCATTATGTTCTTTTGCATAGATCACTGCTTCTGCAACAATTTTTTTTGCAGCTTCGAGTGTTATGTTCTTTTGATCAATCACCTGTGCATTTAATGATGCACCGATGATCATGGCAGCTACGCTAAGTGCTGCGGCTATTTTACTTGATTTCATTTTTTTATTTTTTGTTTATCAACTTTTGAGCTCTATTTGGCTTTCGTTGCACAGTTTACCCAGAGCGAAGCGAAGGGCACACATGTACTGCCAGGAATTCTATTCAGCTTTTCACTACTCACGATCACTTTCCTGCGTCAGCTGGTTTCGCAGCCTTATCGTACTTTACTTTTTTGCCGGCATGTTTCTTTATTTGTTCCGGCCAGTTGGCATTTGCTTTCATCACATTACCTGCTATATCTTTATGAAACTGTGTGTAGGCATCTTCTGAATGTTGAAGAATTAATTTGCCATCAACAATGTCGAAAATTGCGGGATCGATAGGACGAAGTTTATTCAATGCCATTGCATAGCCGCAGAAAGCACCATATTGAGGAGCAAACATTTCAGGATGATCTTTGAACATGCCGGCATTTTGCTCTGAAGAGAACCAGTATGTAGCTCCATTATACCTTGCGAAATATTTGGGATCACCTTTCACCGCTTTCATTTCAGTGAAATAACTTACTGCATCATAACCTTGCAGCGTTACACCATCCGCATCCGTATTATTCAAAAAAGATTTTTCTTCATCAGTAGTTATTTGTTTGCCGTTTTTTGCAGAAACTCCGGGCCAGTATTTATCAGCTTTAACAATATTACCAGCAACATCTTTATTCCATCCATTCACCGCACGTTGGTTATGCTGAATAAATAATCTTCCGTCAACAATAGAAAAAGTATTTACATCAATTGGTGCAATACGGCCAAGCGAAACAGCATAGGCACACCATGCGCCGAATTGTGGTTTATATTTATTGGGCTCTGCTTTGAAAAGATCGAGATGCTCCTGCGATGCGAAATAATAAGTCGCATCCTCATATTTGAATTGGAAATTGGCATCGCCTTTTACAGGCTTGTTATCTGTAAAAAAGGCAACCGCATCATATCCATCGAGGATAACGCCATTGGCATCTACATTATTAAAATGTTTTTGTGCATTTGTTGTCATGCTTAAGATCAAAGCGGCAGACAGCATTAATGCAAGGCGAATAAATAATCCTGTAACAGTATTCGCAGCAGCTTTTGTATAAACTGCTTTCGTTCTTAATTCTCTTTGAGATAAAAAATAATTTTTCATTGTTTAAAATTTACAACACAAAGAAACTCCGATGCAAAGCCGTTCCATGTCTGTTGTATTACAATTAAGGATCATTGAAAAGAAAACAGCCCGTCATTTGTCGGGCTGTTTACACATTAAGGCTGGATGCCCGCCCGGCTGGTCGGACGGGAATCTTGATAGAAGTTATTTTGAGGCCGTTGGCGCAGATGCAGATTTATCGAATTCAACTTTTTTACCAACACGGGTTGATTCAAGAGCAGGCCAGTTCTGATCAGCTTTCACAACACTTGCCTTCAGATCTTTATTAAAAAGATCATAAGCTTCCTTGGTATGTTGTAATATGAGTCGTCCATTTTCTATTTGATAAATAGTAGGATCAACCGGGCGAAGCTTTCCAATACTCACGGCATAACCACAGAACGCCCCATATTGTGGTAAATATTTTTCGGGCTGTTTTTTAAAGAGATCAGTATGTTCCGCCGAAGCAAACCAATAAGTAGCTCCATGATATTTGAACTTAAATTGTTCATTTCCTTTCACTGGCATATTATCAGTGAAATAAGCAACAGGATCATAACCTTCGATAATAACACCTTTATCATTGAGGTTTACCAAATAACCATCAGTGGCATTGAATGTCGGTTCTTTTAAAAAGAAATACCACACTGCAACAGCAAGAACTATTACTCCTGTTGAAATAAAAAGAATCTTTTTCATAATTGTTTTTAGGACAAAATAACAATCAATGAAAAGAAGATGCTGTCAGAAGCTTTACAGTTTTATGTATTAATCAGCGATTAAAAGATTTAGCATGTCCTCGGATGATCACACCTTCGTCAGAATACATTCAGATATTTCTTTTACTGATGTACTCTCTCACAAGATTGACCTGTTGTATGAATAAAGATCATTGCGATTCGTAGCAGTAGAAAATCATTTTCTTTTTTTGGAAATCCTGGTATACTTCCATACCTTGTAAATATCTTACATTATTTTTCCCTTTGAATACTTCTTCGTTTTTCTTCTGATAAGTAGGATCGATTATTTTTTGAACCTGGGCTGTCATATATGTTCCTAAAATGGATTTCTTAAAAGAAAATCATACAGGTTGTATTCTGATTTTTGCTCAAAACTATTTTTTTGTGCACCTTATAGGTTTATAGGCTATAAGGATAAAGAATAAGTCATCAATTTTTCGAAATGAGGTTTGTGTTTTTTAATTAATTTTTTTTTTGAACAAACACTATGAATATACGGGGATGAAAGAATAAACACCAGGATTTTGCTATGTCCAAAAATAAATATTTAACACCTTACAGCAATAAATGGAAGAAGATAAAATCTCACAATTACCGGTAGTAGTAATTGGTGCCGGTCCTTCAGGAATAACCGCCGCTCTTTCGCTTGCCAGAGCAGGCGTAAAGGTTATTTTGTTAGAGAGCAATGCTGAAATAGGTGGCAAGGTGAAAACAATAAAGGATAATAAACGAATTTTCGAACATGGAGTTCATGGTTGGTGGCCTTCCTATTATAATTTTGACAGACTACTACAATGGCTGGGTATAAACCCTGGAGATATTTTACACCAGTCTAAAGACATTCGAATTCTTATTGAAGCGGGAAAACAGGTGCCTGTTCGTCCATTAAATAAATTTGTAACCAGCCCACTGTTTCTTATTCCAATGGGTTTTAATACACCGGTTGCCGGATTTAGGGATATGATTTCGCTGTTTCGGTTTACCATCCATTTGCTGGCATTCGATCATGCAAAGGATGAAGAATTGTATACAAATTGGAGTTTCAACGAATTTCTTGACTATACAAGGGTTTCTCCAAGAGCGAAAAAAGTAATTTTTGAACCTTTTACAAAAGCATTTTGCTACAGTCAAATAGAAGAAGTTTCTGCTTCTGTCGTATTATCTGCCTTAAGAAGCTATCTATTGCCCTCTCAAAATAATATTTTTCCCCGGTGGATTGAAGGCAATACTTATGATCTGATTTTTAAAAAATTCGAAGAAAAATTTATTGAATTAGGGGGTACCATCATAAAATCAACCATAGTTAAAAAACTTGATTTAACTGAAGGGGAGCCGATGAGGGTTGTTGTATCAGCAATGCCAGTTATTCCTGATATCAATTTTGAAACAACAGAAAAAGAACCACTGGGCTCGGTAGCTAAAAAAACAGTAGATCTCGCAGCCGACGGACTTACCGCCAAGTTTAACGGCGAGCCAATATTTATAAAAAAGGGAAACGAAAGAAATTATATAGCCTTGTCGAGAACATGCACACACGCAGGTTGTGAAGTAGCATGGAATGACATCTCCAAAGAGTTCGAGTGCCCATGTCATGGAGGTATTTTTGACCGGGATGGGAATGTTGTTTTTGGCCCCCCTCTTGAACCACTCAGAAGTTTTGAGACGACTTTCAATGAAGATACGATCACTGTTTTTAAACCAGTAGATTCCAACATCGAAGCATCTTCGGTAGTGATTGCTACTGATATAGGTGGAGCAAATAAAATAATTGCGAATACAATCGCAATCGGTGATGAAATAAAACATACGATGGGTCATCAGATGGCAAACTCGGTAATAGTCATCCGCTTTTGGTTTTCAAACACGATTACAATTGAGGACAAACCGCAGTCTGTTTTGACACCCTTATTGCCAATGTGTGATGCTTATTTCTGTTTATCAAAAATTCATTCTGTCAATAATGTACTCAGTGAGCACGTTGTAGAAATTCAGGTATCGGCGGTTAAATCAAATTATTTGGAATTACCTGATGAAACTTTAGTTGCTCTTGCGCTGAACGATCTATCTGAAATATCTGCTGAGTATACGAAGGATAAACTGATTGACCATCGTATACAAAGGCATTTAGAAATATTCACCGCGTTTCCTCCGGATACTGACACTCTTGGTTTGCCCAATGAAATTGCAGAAGGAGTTTATATATCCGGTGACTGGACTGCCAGAGATAATAATAGCTGGATGATGGAAAGGGCTGTAGAAACTGGTGTTCGATGTGCCGCAAAAATATTGAATGATAAAAACATCCAGGTAATTGATGAGGTGATATCACCTCCAAAAGATGGTCTGCTTCTTAGATTCTTTTCATTCATCGCTTTTTTGGTAAGAACATTAATCGGCAGAGGATTTGATCTCCCAACTAAATTGACGGCTGCTCAGGTTTCATCAAGAGAACAGTTTCACATGATGTTGTTGGGATATAGCAGCCTGTTGATAACGCTTTGTAATTTTCTTTCGTTGATAAACCCGGAGTTTACTCCCCTCTTACAGGTCGGTAATGTAGTATTGATAGGATTAGGCTTCTTTTATTTATGGTATGTATCTCCGGCTGACAGGGTGGCCTATGGAAGCTGGGTAAATTCACTTTCCAAAAAATCAACGTCCAGCTTTCGGTTGATGGCATTAGGTTCTGTTGGAATCGGAATTATTGAATTCCTTTTTCAATCCGGGAGGATTCACAATGAAATTACCAGAGCAGCATTTCCAGTCGGGCTTGTTGGTTTTGGTTTATTAATGACGCTACAATATTGGGGGAAAAATCCTTTGAAGGATCGTCAATTCAGGGAGATTGGTTTCTTTTCAGCGGTCGCAGGTTTGTGCCTGGGATTATACAGGTATTTTGATCAATTATCCGGGTTTGCATATGTGTTCCCAATGGTCATGTTGTGCCAGGCCTATGTCTTTATTACTTATATAAAGGAGGCTCCGATAGAAGCTGCTACTGGCGAGCATTCTCATGAACATGAAAATGGGCCTGCAGAAAATGAAGAGCATAAGCATTCGGAAGAGACGGCCGAACTTACGACGGTTGAAAAAAGCTATATGGAACATGACAGGTTAGATCACATCATCAATGGCTGGGCCTGTTTGGCAATAAGTTTTTGCACTCTGTTGCCTTTAATAAATCCGGAATTTAATTTATTGTTGAAAGCTTGGCCTGTGATTTTCCTTGCAAACAACCTATACTTCTTCCTACATATTGAACCCTGGGTTAAAATAAAATACAAATCATATTTCAGAACATTGACTGACAGTCATACCAGGCAACACCGCTTAATGACTGCCGGGGGCATCGGCGTTGGCATACTGGAGATTTTATTAGCCTACGGTTGGATTGATTTTAAGTTAGCGGGCGTATTTTATCCGGCCGGGCTGATTCTATTTGGCTTTTTATTTATGCAACATCATTGGGGCGAAGATCCACTGAGCGACAGGCAACATCGTGATATAGGATTTATTGCTATCGTCTCAGGATTATGTTTAGGGTTATTCCGCTTTTTTCCTATAGCAGGCGGGTTGGGGTTGGTTTGGCCGGTATTATTGATTTGCCAGGCGTATGTTTTTATTTCATATATGGCCACTACTTTACATGGAGGACACTCACATTCCGGAGGTCATACACATGGTCATTAAAAATTAAATTATGCCTGACTGGACCTATCATCCTTTCTATAAGCCAGTAATTTTTAGATTTCATGCCGAAAGCGGTCGAAAGTTTACGATGTGGTTCCTGTCTGTAATGGGGAAGACAAGACCAGGACGAAATTTGTTTTGCCTGTTGAGTTTTGGAATTGCAAAGGAGCAAGTCAATTTATTTGGATTGACCTTCCCATCAAGGTATGGAGTGGGACCCTATATTGATTTGGATGGAAGAGCCTGCAGTTCTATGCAATTTTTAGGATGTGGGTTTTTAACTATCGGCCCAATTAGCGAAAAAGGTGTTCTGCGAAAAAGGGAGAATGATAGCTTCAGAATTCCCTTTCAAAGAGCGATCATTCATAATGAAAACAGTTTCCAACCAGGCGTTGATAAATTGAAAAGATATATTAGCCAGCGCTCCGTCATCAAAATTCCGGTTGGTGGATTTATCAAAGATGATGATCCGGTTGGTGCGATTAATAGTGTGGATGATTTTTTTGATTTTTTTACTGTAAATGAATTTGCAAGTGAAGCATTGGTTCAAATTAGAAATGCTACAAAAAAACCTGTTTTACTGAGGATTGATATTAACAAATCGATAGACGCCATTATTGAAATTGCGGAGACGGCTCATTCGATCGGCCTTAATGGAATTGTCATCGGACAAGGGCTCAAATACAGAGCGAAAGAACATAGCTACATTGATAGCCCTGAATGTTTGGAAAAAACAGTGGATATAATAAAAAGTTTAAAAAACAGGTTTAAAGATGATTTGCCGATTGTTGCTTCAAGTGGTATTATTATTCCTGAAGACGCGAAAATGTGCATCCGTGCAGGAGCGGATCTTGTTGAAATATCCACCGGCTTTATTTATGGAGGGCCAGGCTTTGTTGCCAGGGCTTTAAAACTAGATGACAAAGTTGATAGTTCATCGCAAGTAAGCGAAACCCCACCGTTATTTGCGGTTAAGCAAATACCAACACTTTTATTTTTACAAGCTTCAGTTTTGTTTTGTTCCTTGTTGACTATCCTTTTTTTATTTTTTTCAAACTACATACCCAAATATGAAGTATTATTTTCACCTTCTGCCTTGTCCGATGTGAACTTAACCGCTATCCTGTTTGCACAATTTGCTTTTATCTTTTTATCGGCCTATGGATTCGCAAAAAGGCAGAGAGGATGGGTATCCTGGATGATCTTAATGATCATTATGTTTATATTCCCATTGAGTAAAGTGTTGGCCGGACTATTATTTTTTTGTTTGTTGTTTTGCAATCTCGCGGACAAAGGATGGCTCACTCTGCATTTCAGAAATGTATTTGAAAAAGAATTTACTCTTTGGGTTTGGAACCCGGTTAATCTCGGAAAACGTTGTATCCAGACCGGTTACTTGTTAAGTATACCCGTACTTTTGTCTTCAAATACTTCAGCTGATATTCGTATTTCGGCTTCAGGCATTTCTATGATTGTATTTTTATTGATCTCAAGAGGATTGCTTCCAGGGTTCCGATTACTTTGGTACTCTGTCTTAATAATCTCTTTGTTGCAGGTCTTCACATTATGGAGCCTTTCGAATGAAAGTTGGCAAAATATGTTTTTAGGTTTATTTATTTTTTTTAATGCAGCGGGCTTATCGTGGCTGTGGGAACCACTTATCTTAACTTCTGAAAACAAAACTGATTTTATAAAAGTATAATGGAATAAGAGAATATGTTAATTGATTCAAAATAGAACCGGAAAGTTTGGTAACGAAATTAAAGTTCCTTGGGCCGTCTCTCCAGTCTTTCCATTTATTATAGCTTCTATTAATTTCATAAGAACAATTTGCCAGTAAACATTAAAATAGCCAATCATGCAAATCCCTAAAAAGTATTCAAAAATCAAAACCAGGCTTCACAAAGAATTAAGTAGACTTCAAAAACAGCAGAGAGCATTGGCCATCCGAAAAATCACTGAATTACCATTTTTCAATGAATTTCCTGAAATAACTGTGCTACGGAAAAGGCTGAATTCCGGGGTCAAAAAGAAGAGCCCTGCCGAGGCTAGTGATCTCACCAGCGTACACGTTGCATATACTAATCGAGAGATATAACCTTGGTGGAATTTAAAAGATTCGACTCTTAAGAAAAGCTAAAACAGATTTTTCAAATTGACAAAAAAAAATTTGTAAATAATAACGTGTAGTTAATACCCAACCTCAAAATATGGTTACGGAGTCACCCAGATTCGAACGCCTGCATTATCAATTTATGTAAATTATTGAAAGACTAGTTAATAAATTTTCGGTTTCAAAATACAATTCTAAATGTCTCTGAAACTACACCAGTTTCTAAAAAAATCTATTTGCAAGAAAATAAATCGACTGCCTCTTGATCTTGATTGCGCTACCAACATTGTTGTTTTCAATTACAGCAATTCGGCATGATTCGACAATTAAATCGACATACTACCACAAATGGGGTATTGTCCCGACTCAATTTTTAAATTAGATTTATTCACCATCCTTAAAAATTACATTGTTGTTTTTATTCCTACCTTTTATGAATCATTAAAAGGCAATTAATGGAACCGTTCAAAAATTCTGCCGGTGATAAGCAGGGAGCGAACTCGATTAATGCTTCTGGCGATTTTCTTAGCACGGATCGGGGTAAAACAAAATCAAATGCAATCGAAGTCCCATCCGTAACACTGCCAAAAGGCGGTGGAGCCATCAAAGGAATCGATGAGAAGTTTTCTGTAAATGCAGTGAATGGAACGGCCGCTCTTTCTATACCTCTTCCTTTTACAAATGCCAGGGGAGTAACACCCCAATTATCCTTATCATATAATTCCGGCGCAGGCAACGGAATTTTCGGGCTTGGCTGGGATCTCGGGTTACCATCCATACAAAGAAAAACCGATAAACAACTGCCAAAATATTTTGATGCAGCAGATTCAGATGTTTATCTTTTTTCAGAAGCTGAAGACCTGGTCCCCGAGTTTAAGAAGGCCGCTGACGGAACTTTTCCCACGGACGCTAATGGCGATTATGTTATCAATGAATACGATTCACCCGATGCTTTATATGCCATACGATGCTATAAGCCGCGAACAGAAGGATTGTTTGCCCGCATCGAACGCTGGACCGCAAAAAACGGAAGCGAACAGAAATGGCGTGTGATCACCAAAGAAAATGAAACTACCCTTTTTGGATGGTCATCGCAATCAAGAATAGCAGGTCCCGCAAACAATACAAAAATATTTCAATGGCTGCCGGAATTTGTATTCGATGATAAAGGAAATTGCTGTCACTACCTTTACAAACCCGAAAACAGTTTGGGTTTCGGTGCTTCTTTATTACACAATAAAAACCGGTTCAGTAACGGGGCGATTACTTATACGAACCTCTACCCCGAAAAAATATTATACGGCAATAAGACTGTCTATAAAAAATTTGCGGATCCTTTTCCCCCTGCGCAGAATTATCTGTTTGAAACGGTTTTTGATTATGGCACACTAAATATCAATGACCCTGCAGATACAATTAATAACTGGGATTTCAGGCAGGATAGCTTTTCAAATTATAAACCGGGTTTCGAGATACGTACTACACGTCTTTGTAAAAGGATATTGTTCTTTCACCATTTTACAGGCACCAATGAGTACGACGGCCTGGTTACATCATTGAATTTTGATTATAACTCAGGAGGTGAAGAGGATTTCACTTTCCTGAGATCGATTACGAAACTGGGCTATATAAAGAGAGCGAATGGCTCCTACTCTTCCGCGCCATTTCCGGCAATTGAATTCAGTTACCAGAAACATGAATGGAATAAAGAAATAAAAACTGCCTCGCGGGACACACTCATGCATGCACCAACCGGCATTGAGCATTCGCCTTATCAATTTGTAGATCTGTTCAACGAAGGGCTTTCCGGAATTCTCAGTGAACAGGCAGAGGGATGGTATTATAAAGCAAACCTTGGTGATCGCTATATTGAAAGTGAAAACAGATCAAAACTTCTTTTTGAGCCGGCAAAACTTGTTTCTCCAAAACCATCTTTCAACGGCCTGGGCACCCGCTTGCAATTGATGGATCTGGATGCCGATGGTGGAAAACAATTGGTGAGTTATAGCGGAGCAAACAGAGGTTATTTTGAGCTTAATGACGACAATGACTGGCAAAACTTCAGGCCTTTCAGGCAATTACCAACGACCGACTTCAATGATCCGTTTACAAAAATGATCGACCTGAACGGAGATGGAAAAGTTGAGCTTGTTATTTCAGAAGACAATGTTTTCGTTTGGTATGAAAACGAAGGAAGAGCCGGCTTTTTACCTGCACAAAAAACTTTAAAATCTTTTGATGAAGAAAAAGGACCGGCAATAATCTTCAGCGATACAAAACAAACAATTTTTCTTGCGGATATGTCCGGAGACGGATTAACTGACATTGTGCGTATCTGCAATGGTGAGGTTAGCTACTGGCCTAACCTCGGTTATGGAAAATTTGGAACAAGAGTAGCGATGGATAATCCGCCTTTGTTTGATTCTTGTGCTGCCTTCAATCCTGCGTATATCAGGCTTGCAGATATTGATGGCTCGGGAACTACGGACATTGTTTATTTAGGAAAAAGCAAATTCACCTGCTGGAAAAATTTAAGCGGAAATCGTTTTTCGACTTCCCCTTTCGAAATTCCGGATTTTCCGGAAGTTCACACGGATATGAAGTTAAGTGTTAGCGATTTACTTGGTAACGGTGTTGCCTGCATCGTGTGGTCAAGCATTCTTTCAAAAAATGCAAATGCCCCTCTGCAATACATTGACCTGATGAATAGCCGCAAACCACACATCATGGTTAAATATGCAAATAATCTTGGCAAAGAGGTTTCAGTTGAATATACTCCATCAACAAAATTCTATGTAGACGATAAGCTGGCAGGAACTCCTTGGGTTACGAAACTTCATTTTCCTGTGCATTGTGTTTCAAAAACAATAACAGAAGATAAGATTACCGGGCATAAATTCACATCAGACTATAAATATCATCACGGCTATTATGATCATCCTGAGAGGGAATTCAGAGGGTTTGGAATGATCGAGCAAACCGATGCTGAAACATTTGAGCACTGGAAAAAATCGGGTGCTGCCAATATTACAAATGCAGAGCTTCACCAGGAGCCGGTGATTACAAAACAATGGTTTCATACAGGGGCGTTCTTAAGAAATGATAAGATACTAAAGCAATTTTCGGACGAATATTGGTACAAGGAGATGATCAAACAAGGCTTTCCTGCAACACAGTATGAAAAACTTTTGGACGATGCCACTATTATTGGAGCAAAAGGCATTCCACAAGCCTTTATTGATAATTTAAGCGCTGAAGAATACCGGCAGGCTTTGCGTGCCTGCAAAAGCATGCCTTTGCGTATAGAAACATTTGCGTACGATGCATCGAAATCAGGAAACACACCGCTGGCAAGAGAAAAGGAGCTAACCCCTTATTCCGTTATTGATAAAAATTACATCATTGAATTGGTACAGCCAAAAGGAAAGAACAAACATGCAGTTTTTATAATCAAAGAAAGTGAAGCGCTCACTTATAATTATGAAAGGGATACTGATGATCCGCGTATTACGCATTCACTCAACATCAAATTAGACGAATACGGCAATATTCTTGAATCAGCAACTGTAGTATACCCGCGAAGGGTTGCCGATGCATCACTTCCTGCTGAAACACAGGCTGCACAAAATAAAACATCGATCATTTATACAATGAATACGTTTACCAATGATGTTTTTGATAATGATACCAATCGCCTGCGTTTGCCTGCCGAAATAAAAACCTTCGAATTAAAAGGTGTAATAAAACCGGAAGATTATTATTCTCCCAAAGATTTAGAAGATATACTTGGTAATCCTAAATCAAATGAAGTTTTCTATCACGAGCTTACTAAACCGGTGGCGCCGGGAAAAGCCCAGCGCAGATTAATTGAACATGTAAAGACTCTCTATTACAAAGACAATCTGACTGCTTCGTTGCCATTGTATTCGCTGGAATCAAGAGCGATTGTTTTTGAGAATTACCAGCTTGCTTATACTCCCCAGCTCCTTAATGACATTTTTGGCGCTAAGGTGAATGATGCATTGATGCTTGGAGGAAAATTTGCACACAGTAAAGATGAAAATGATCTTGACGATGCCAATTGGTGGATACGATCAGGCACTATGCAATATCTTGAAGGCGCAGAAACAGTAGTGGATGCGCAGAACCGTTTTTTTGTACCAATCTCCTACAAAGAACCATTTGGGGCGAAAACGAAACTGAAATATTACTCCACTTACTTTTTAATGATCGAAGAAACGGAAGATGTGCTTTTAAACAAAGGAACGGCTTTGTCATTCAACTTTCGCACGCTAAATCCAAGACGTTTAAAAGATGCAAATAATAATATCTCCGAAGTATTGACAGATGAAATGGGACTGGTAAAAGCCATGGCTGTGTTTGGAAAAGGTAACCAGGCCGATAACCTGGCGGGATTGAAAGAGGAAACAGATGCAGCCGAGAAAATATTGATCCAAAATTTTTTTAATCCGCCGGCAACAGCACAAAACGTAACGGATTCCGTTAGTCTTGTAAATACCGGTGCACAATTATTACAAAATGCCACCACCCGTTTTGTATATGATCTTGATATCTATAAAACCAATAGCAAGCCCGTATCAGTGGCCTCTATTCTTCGCGAAACACATGTAAACGATGAAAACGGAAATCCGAATCCGGCCAGCAAGCTTCAATTGAGTTTTGAATATTCTTCGGGCACAGGCACTGTAGCTATGAAAAAAGTACAGGCAGAACCCGGTATTGCAAAAAGAATTCGGGTGTTTCCAAACGACCTGATCATTGCAGATGATGTAAACACAGGAATGTTGTTGCGATGGACGGGTACCGGTAAAACAATTTTGAACAATAAAGGAAATGTTGTAAAACAATACGAACCATTTTTTTCTATTACCAACCAGTATGAAAATTATAAAGAATTGACGGAGGCCGGAGTTACGCCCATCATATATTATGATGCGCCCGGCCGGATGATAAGAACCGATATGCCTGAAGGTAGTTTTTCAAAAATAGAATTTGATAGCTGGAAACAGCTGGTAGCTGATGCAAACGACACCGTGGTTCAAAGTGATTGGTACAAGCGGCGCACCGATAATACACGTCCAGATTTTATTTCAGATCCAAAAGAGCAGCAGGCAGCTGTGAAAACTGCATTGCATGGCAACACTCCTGCGCAGTTACATTTAAATACACTTGGTCAACCTGTGCTTTCGATCGATCATAACAAAAACATAACCACGAATGCGGATGAATATTACCGCACTATTATAGAGCTGGATATCGAAGGTAATCTGCGGTCGGTAACTGATGACCGTGGCAACAAAGTGATGCGGCATAAATATGATATGCTGGGCAACAAAGTGTACCAGCTGGGAATGGATGCAGGAGAAAGATTTTTGCTCCAAAATGTAGTGGGAGATCCTTTGCGGAGCTGGGATGCACGCAGTCATGAATTCAGTTTTGAGTACGATCTGCTACACCGTCCAACGATCAAAAAAGTAAAAGGCGGAGATGGCCTGAACCCGCTTGAGCCAAATCCGCTGGATAATGTTTATGAAAAAATAATTTATGGAGAAGGTCAGCCCAATGATGTTGCAAATAATTTGCGTACAAGGCAAGTGACTATTTATGATACTGCCGGCAAAATTGAAAACAGCCTGTATGACTTCAACGAAAACCTCATTCGCACAACAAGAACTTTTGCACAGAAGTATAAAGAAGTGGTCAACTGGGACACAGCAAACCCGGATTTGAAATTAGATAACACAGAAACTTTTCCTTCATCTTTTAAATACGATGCGCTGAATAGAATAGTACAACAGGTGGCGCCTGATAATCCCGTCAACTCTGTTTTTCTTCCGCTATACAACGAAGCCCGTTTGCTGGACAAAGTGCAGGTTATTCAAAATGGCAATACCCAGTGGTTTGTCACAAACATTGATTACAATGAAAAAGGACAGCGGAAAATTATTACCTATGGAAACAATATAACAACGAAATATACTTACGACAAAGACACTTTCCGCCTTACTCATCTTGAAACAAAACGACAAAATAATGACCCTTTGCAAGATCTCTACTATACTTATGACCCTATTGGAAATATCACACATGCAGAAGACAAAAACATACCTGATGTATTTTTCAATAATCAGAAGATTGAAGCCGTATCATCTTATACTTATGACGCGCTCTACAGGTTGGTGGAAGCAAATGGAAGAGAGCATGCGGGGCAATTGAATTTCGGAGCGGGAGACAATTGGAATGACCTGCCTTTCCTGAAACAGTATAGCGCCAACAACCCAATGGCATGGAGGATCTATAGTCAGAAATACAGTTATGATACTGTTGGTAATATTTTGCAGATGCAGCACACCGCCGGGAGCGGTAGTTGGACAAGAGATTATGAATATGAAAACATAAATAACCGTTTAAAGAAAACCAAGGTCGGGGCAGGCATCAATACATTTAACTATAACTATTCTCATCATCCGCAGCATGGATTTATTACCGCTATTCCTCATTTACAAGTAATGAACTGGAATTTTAAGGATGAGTTACAGTCCGTGGCAAAACAAAGCATAGTAAACGGAATACCTGAAACTACGTATTATGTATATGATGGCAACGGCAAAAGGGCAAGAAAGATCAAAGAAAGGCAGGCGGGACCAGGTGTTGCCAATCCCTCTAAGGTATCACAAAGAATATATGTAGGTGGTATTGAAGTTTATCGCGAATACGATAATGCAGATGCAAAAAATCTGGAGCGGCTGATCTATCATGTAATGGACGATAAACAACGGATTGCGATGATAGAAACGCTGAAGATGGAAGATGGTGCTGTTGTCAATGAAATATTAGTACGCTACCAGTTCAATAATCATCTTGCTTCAGCCAGCATTGAAACTGATGGTTCGCCCAATGCAAGAGTAATAAGTTATGAAGAATATCATCCATTTGGCACTACCAGTTACCAGGCAGCAGACATGGATATTAAGGCGGCAGCCAAGCGTTATCGCTATACTGGTGTGGAACGGGATGATGAGAGCGGATTGGAATATCATAATGC
>Ga0070698_100004441_pt1 | contig 15416 bp, 13 predicted proteins | sample KBSK1502metaG_FD_65477 | JGI IMG/M metagenome (GOLD analysis project Ga0070698, IMG submission 65477) | Corn, switchgrass and miscanthus rhizosphere microbial communities from Kellogg Biological Station, Michigan, USA - KBS K1-50-2 metaG | ecosystem: Host-associated > Plants > Roots >...
AAAGCAGAAAAAGAATTTCAAAAATTTATTGAAAAAGCTGGTATTCCTGCTGCATGGACGATCATGGGCATGAGTGCTATTCCTACTGATCATCCACTTGGGGTTGGAATGTTAGGTATGCATGGAAACTATGGACCTAACCTTCTCACCAACGAATGTGATGTATTGATCGCAATCGGTATGCGATTCGATGATCGTGTTACTGGCCGTCTTGATAAATATGCCAAGCAGGCAAAAGTTATTCATTTGGATATTGACCCATCTGAAATAGATAAGAATGTAAAAACAACCGTAGCAGTTTGGGGTGACTGTAAGGAAACATTGCCGTTGTTGACTGAATTGGTTCAACAAAAAGTTTATCCGCAATGGTTACAAAAATTTAATGATTGCATGAAGAAGGAAGAAGAGAAATGCATCAAGGCAGAAATGAATCCAGATACTGAAATACTCACTATGGGTGAAGTGATCACTGCGATCAATGAGTTAACAAAAGGTGATGCGGTGATCGTTACTGATGTTGGTCAGCACCAGATGGTAGCCTGTCGTTATGCTGAATATAATTCAAGCAAGAGTAATATTACCAGTGGAGGTTTGGGTACAATGGGTTTTGCATTACCTGCTGCAATTGGCGCCAGTTATGGGGCGCCGGACAGAACAGTGATTGCAATTATTGGTGATGGCGGTATTCAAATGACGATACAGGAGTTGGGGACTATTATGCAATTCAAGCCTAATGTAAAGATCATAATTCTTAATAATAAGTTTTTAGGAATGGTTCGGCAGTGGCAGGAGTTGTTTCATAAGAACCGTTACTCATTTGTAGATATTCAAAGCCCGGATTTTGTAATGGTAGCAAAAGGATATGGCATTGAAGGAAAAAGTATTTGCAAAAGAGAAGATGTGAAAAGCACATTAAAAGAAATGCTGGATCATAAAGGCAGTTATTTACTGGAAGTAATAGTAGGGAAAGAGAATAATGTATTTCCGATGGTTCCACAGGGACGTGGTGTTGCAGAGGTTGTTTTAAGTAAAGAAGAGCTTTAGGGTTAAACCTTAATTAACTGAAAATAGATGGATGCCAAAATAAGCGGGATGCCGGTTGAATATGAAAAAATAATGGAAGCTACTATTGCAATGCAATTCAATATGGCTTCGGATTTATACACAGGCAGTTTGTTAAAAACACTTGCTGCTTCCAAACCTTCAGGCAGATTTCTTGAATTGGGAACCGGTACAGGGTTGGCAACAGCCTGGATAGTTTCAGGAATGGATAAAAAAAGTTCTTTGATCGCAATTGAAAACAATGAAATATTGATTGGCGTTGCAAAGAAAAATATTGTTGACAGTAGAGTTGAATTTATGCAGGCAGATGCCTACGACTGGATCAGGGAATATAAAGCTGAAAAATTTGATTTCATTTTCGCAGATGCAATGCCGGGTAAATACGATCTGTTTGATGAAACAATTGCAATGCTAAACAGAGGGGGCTTATATATTATTGACGATATGCTTCCTCAACCAAACTGGCCATTGGGACATGATGAAAAAGTAAGATCGTTCATAAGTGATTTAGAAAGCAGGAATGATTTGTTGATGACAAAAATGAATTGGTCAACAGGAATTATAATTACCACTAAAAAGTAAAAATAAATTTCGCTGATAATAAATGATTGACATTATAAACGTATTTTTTAAACATTTTTATGACTAAGCAGGAATACACAATAACAGTTTACACAGAAAACCAAATTGGTTTACTGAACCGTATTGCTATTATCTTTTCAAGAAGAAAGATAAATGTGGAAAGCTTAAATACTTCGCCAAGCGAAATTGAAAGTGTTCATCGCTTTACAATTGTCATTAACGAAGTGGAAGATGTGGTACGTAAACTATGCCGCCAAATTGAAAAACAGGTAGAAGTATTAAAAGCTTATTATAACACCAATGAAGAGATCGTTTGGCAGGAACTGGCTTTATACAAAGTACCTACTGATATTATTGCGGAGGAAGTAAAAGTGGAGCGGTTACTTAGCCAGTTTGGAGCGAAAGCTGTAGTAATAAGAAAAGATTATACCGTATTTGAAGTTAGTGGGCAACGGGAAGAGACTGATTCTTTCATTAAAGTTTTGGAACCATATGGATTAATTGAATTTGTCAGGAGTGCCAGAGTGGCGATCATAAAAAACAGTGATGGCTTCCATAAGAAACTAAAATCATTTGAATACAAAGAACCGGGTGAAGAAGTAGTGGAGAATGAGTATTTGAGTGAGAATGAGAAAGTGTTTAGTATGTAGACCCTCTGTCCCCTTAAAGGGGGAACTTAGGTTGAAATGCTGAATAGAATTGAAAAAGCACAAGTGTGCGACGCAACAGAAGCTCAATAGGTATAACAAAGTTGACAACATAAAAACAAACAATAATTTTAAACCAACCTTACTCCCCTTTAGGGGTTGGGGGTTAAAATCAAATACAATGGCAAAATTAAATTTCGGCGGCACAACAGAAAACGTTGTAACCCGCGAAGAGTTCCCTCTGGCAAAAGCACAGGAAGTGTTGAAGAATGAAACAGTAGCAGTGATCGGTTATGGTGTGCAGGGTCCCGGCCAGGCATTGAATCAAAAAGATAATGGTATCAATGTAATAGTTGGTCAGCGTAAAAATTCCAAGACATGGGATAAAGCAATACGTGATGGTTTTGTGCCAGGCGAAACATTGTTTGAAATTGAAGAAGCATTGCAACGTGGTACTATTATTTGTTACCTGTTGAGTGATGCTGCACAAATTGAATTGTGGTCAACTGTAAAAAAACATTTGACCCCAGGTAAAGCATTATATTTTTCACATGGTTTTGGTATCACTTTCAATGAGCAAACCGGTATCATTCCTCCGAAAGATGTGGATGTGTTCTTAGTTGCGCCAAAAGGTAGCGGCACATCATTACGCAGAATGTTTTTGCAAGGTCGTGGCTTGAACAGTTCTTATGCAATCTTCCAGGATGCAACAGGAAAAGCATTTGACAGGGTGATTGCATTGGGTATTGCTGTTGGTAGTGGTTATTTATTCGAAACAGATTTCAAGAAAGAAGTGTATTCTGATCTTACCGGCGAAAGGGGAACATTGATGGGTGCGATACAAGGAATTTTTGCTGCTCAATATGAAGTGTTGCGTTCAAAAGGCCACTCTCCTTCCGAAGCATTTAATGAAACCGTTGAAGAATTAACACAATCATTGATGCCACTCGTTGCAGAAAACGGCATGGACTGGATGTATGCCAATTGTTCAACAACAGCGCAACGCGGTGCATTGGATTGGTGGAAAAAATTCCGCGATGCAACAGCGCCGGTATTTAAAGAATTATATGAAAGTGTTGCTGCAGGTAAAGAAAGCCAACGTTCAATTGATAGTAACAGCAAACCCGATTATAGGGAAAAGTTAGAAGAAGAGTTAAAAGAATTGCGTGAAAGTGAATTGTGGCAGGCAGGCAAAACGGTTAGAAGTTTACGACCAGAAAACCAACCTGCAAAAACAGAAAAGAAAAAAGCTGAAGCAATAGCTTAAATAGAATGAACACAACAATAAATAATGTATCACTTGATTTTACAGGTGCCGCATTGCGATTGAAAAAGATCGTGACAAAAACTCCTTTGCAACGCAGTAATCATCTTTCAAAAAAATATGATTGCAATGTTTTTCTGAAGCGGGAAGATCTGCAGGTAGTGAGAAGTTACAAACTACGCGGCGCTTACAATATGATGAGCAGTTTGCCGAAAGAACAATTGGAAAGAGGTGTAGTATGTGCCAGTGCCGGTAATCATGCACAGGGATTTGCATTCAGTTGCAAAAAGCTCAATGCAAAAGGTGTTGTATTCATGCCTACTATTACTCCCAACCAGAAAGTAAAACAAACACAAATGCATGGCGATGGCAATGTGGAAATAAAACTGGTGGGTGATACATTTGATGATTGTGCCATCATTGCAAAAAAATATACTGAAGAAAATGGAATGACCTTTATTCCACCTTTTGATGACCCCAGGATCATTGAAGGACAAGGAACGGTTGCCGTTGAAATCCTTGAAGATCTAAATTATATCGATTACTTGTTTGTACCCGTTGGTGGCGGTGGATTGAGTGCAGGTGTCGGGTCTTATTTCAAAACCTATTCACCTAAAACAAAGATAATCGGTCTTGAACCTGAAGGCGCCCCGGCTATGTATGAAGCGTTGAAGAAGGGTTCTCCTGTTACATTAGATAGTATTGATCGTTTTGTTGATGGTGCTGCTGTAAAAAGAGTTGGTGACATTACTTTTCCTATTTGCAAAGAAGTATTGGATGATATGCATCTTATATCAGAAGGAAAAGTTTGTTCAACAATTTTAAAATTGTATAATGAAGACGCAATTGTTGTTGAACCCGCCGGTGCATTGTCAATTGCGGCGCTTGATGATTATGCCAATGAAATAAAATGGAAAACAGTAGTGTGTATTGTAAGCGGAAGCAATAATGATATTGACCGAATGCAGGAGATAAAAGAAAGAAGCCTGCAATACGAAGGACTCAAACATTATTTCCTGATCAATTTTGCACAACGTCCCGGCGCTTTGAAAGAATTTGTAAATAATGTGCTGGGCCCTACTGATGATATTACACGTTTTGAATACATGCAAAAAAATAACAAGGAAGCAGGTCCGGCATTGGTGGGTATTGAATTGCAGAATCGGGAAGATTATGAAGTTCTCTTAAATAATTTGAACAAATATCAAATTGGTTATACTGAATTGAGTAAGGATAATACATTGTTCAGTTATTTGGTATAACTTTTTCAGTTGATAAAATAAATATAGGAAATGCTAATTCCTTCCTTCAAAAAAATACCACTAAAGGGGTATTTTTTTGATAATGAAATAAAATAGATTACAGTCATAATATATTTTATTCTTCTCCCTTTGAATTATTCCCGTCAAAGGTTTCTTAAGTAGCAAAAAATAATCGATAGTAGATTCTGAAGCCATCTCTCTTAATCCGAACACATTGGATAGAATCTGTATTGCCTATTATTTTTTTAACCATTAAAAAACCTAACTATGGCAACAAAAAAATCAAAAGTCGGTACCAAAAAAAGTACCACCTCAAAAAAAGCTGATAACAGCCAAGTCCTTGAAGCGTTTGCAAAAGCGTTTACTTCAAGGGAAATTAAAACCAAAGCAAAGCCCAGTACAAAAGATCTCGAAAACATGCAGATCGAGAATAATTTGAAATTTACTGTGCCTATAAAAGAGATCGCAGCCGCAGCGGCAACAGTGAATACAAAAGCAACGCCTGTTTCAAAATTGCCTGAAGATGTAAAGAAAAGTATTCAATCATTAAAAGAGGGGACAAGAAGATTTCATGGTGCCAAACTGGCGATCACATGGTTTCCTTTTCCTATGGTTGCATCAGACTGTGCAGATAAATTTGGATATATGTCTACACCGTTAATAAGACTCTTAACAAGACTTCCATTTACAGCAGCGAACAGAACACTAATGGAAGATCTGGGAAATTTAATGGGAGATCCCGGTCGTGAAACTGCACCGGATTCAATCATACCAGCCGGTTTTACATATGTCGGCCAGTTCGTGGATCATGATATTACTCTCGATATTTCTTCCTCTTTAGATGTGTTTACAGATGCAAACACTATTAACAACATGCGAACCCCATCATTGGATCTTGATTCATTATATAGTCGTGGTCCTGGTCTTGATCCGTTTGTTTATTCATTCCCAACCTCAGGTCCGGCAACTGCGATCAAATTTCAATTGGGAACAAACAGAAATGTAGGACCAGGTGGACCCGGTGGCGCTGCCGGAGCCGGAGGAATGAAAGTGCAAACAAATTTTGATGTTCCAAGGATGCACAATCCGTTGAATCCTCCTGCATCATCAAACGCAGCTATTATTGGTGATCCAAGAAATGATGAGAACCTGATCGTAACTCAATTCCATCATGCCATGCTGAAGTTTCATAACAAAGTGGTTGATCTTTTGATCGCTGCAGGTTTTCCTGGTGATATTTTTACAGAGGCTAAAAGAAGAGTTACTCATCATTATCAATGGGCAGTACTGAATGATTTTGTAAGAAGAATTTGCGGAAACACTGCTGTAAATAAAGCTTTACTTACTGTGATCGCTCCTGTTGGCAGTCCATTCAGAATGCCTGTTGAATTTGCTGTAGCCGCTTACCGACTTGGTCATAGTATGATACGGGACAGGTATTGGGTAAATTTCAATTTCCCGGCTGCAACACTTGCACAGGTATTTCAGTTCAATCGCAATCCTAATCTTCCAATTCTTTCAAATTGGGTTGTTGATTTTAATGCATTCTTCGATACAAGTGTTCCTGTGCCTGTAAACAATAAGGCAAGAAAAATTGATAGTGTATTAGCAAACGGTCTTGAAAGTATCCCGGGTGGAAGTGGAATCATGGCAGTGCTGGCAGCAAGAAATTTAAGAAGAGGCCTGGCACTTGGTTTACCAAGTGGACAGGGTATGGCAAAACAATTTGGAATAGCACCTTTGACAGCTGTTCAATTAACTGATGGATTACCTGCAAATGAAATAGCGATCCTGACATCAGGTAGTAGCTTGTTGCTAAAACAAACTCCATTATGGTATTATATTCTTCGTGAGTCAAAAGTTTTGCATGACGGCAATCAGCTAGGACCAGTTGGTGCAAGAATCGTTGCGGACACATTTGTAAGAATATTAAAAAGAGATGCAACTTCATTCCTGAATGTTACCGGTGGCTTTACCCCTAGTCTTCCATCCGCAACGCCCGGCAATTTCACGTTTGCGGATCTCATCAGGTTTTCTGGTGTTAATCAACCAGTTTAATTGCGTCGAAAGATTCAATTTTATTGTCCCGGTTATATTTATCGGGACATTTTTTTTGTGAAAGCTGTTCACTTTGCTTACGCAATGATTGATGTTTTCAATACTTTTGCACCTTTATTTAAATTGGGAATAATATGCCAAAAGTCAAAGTCGGTTTGGTGCAGATGAGTTGTTCAAACAACAAGGATGCGAATTTGCAGAAAGCAATAGAAAAAATAAAAGAAGCTGCTGCAAAAGGAGCTCAAATTGTTTGTTTGCAGGAATTATTCACTTCTCTTTATTTCTGCAATGTGGAAGATTATGATAATTTCAAACTTGCTGAACCGATACCCGGCCCTTCTTCAGATTCATTAAGCAAATTGTCAAAAGAATTAAATGTTGTCATTATTGCTTCTTTGTTTGAAAAACGTACGCAGGGAATTTATCACAACACAACTGCAGTATTGGATGCAGATGGTTCTTATCTTGGCAAATACCGTAAAATGCATATACCCGATGACCCTGCTTACTACGAAAAATTTTATTTCACTCCGGGTGATCTGGGTTACAAAGTTTTCAAAACAAAATATGCTACAATCGGAATACTTATTTGCTGGGACCAATGGTATCCGGAAGCTGCAAGGATCACTTCATTGATGGGTGCTGAGATCTTATTTTATCCAACAGCAATTGGCTGGGCCACTTCGCAAGATGAAGCAACGAATACAGAACAATATAATGCATGGCAAACGATTCAGAGAAGTCATTCAGTGGCAAATGCCGTGCATGTGGTAAGTGTGAACCGTGTGGGATTAGAACAAAATGGAGCTATGAAATTCTGGGGTGGTTCGTTCGTATCAAATCCTTTCGGCACTTTAATTTATAAAGCATCACATGACCAGGAAGAAGTTGCTGTTGTTGAAATTGACACTGATAAAACTGATTTTTTCAGAACACATTGGCCCTTCTTAAGAGACAGAAGAATTGATTCTTATCAGCCAATTACCCAAAGATTTATTGATGAAGAATAGACAGGAAGTCAGAAAGTCCGGAAGCCGGAAAGTATCATTTCCTAAAATTTAAGGTTCTGAATTGAGTAATAACTATTATTTCTTAACCTTAAAATTTTAAATTATGTCATTTAAATTCTGTTATGATTAATTCTTTACGTAACTCATTAAAATAAACTATTCATAAATTGAAGAAACATCTTTCGGACTTTCCGTCTTCCGGACTTTCGGACTTACAAACTCCCAAACAACTTGGCTATTATTTCCCCGCTGAATTTGCTCCACATGTCGCCACCTGGCTTAGCTGGCCGCATAAAGAAGCCTCATGGCCGGGAAAAATTCATACAATATTTCCTTTCTATTGTCGCTTTGTAAAATATTTGACACAAAGTGAAAAGGTTCGGATCAATGTGAATGATGAAGCGATGAAATCTTTTGCAATAGGCTGTTTGCAAAAAGAAGGAGTTGATCTGTCACAGATAGAATTTTTCTTTCATCCCACCAACGACGCATGGTGCCGTGATCATGGTCCTGCATTTTTAATTAATCCTAATGCACAAATAAAAAAAGTAATTGTTGATTGGAATTATAATGCATGGGGTGGAAAATATCTTCCTTGCGATCTGGATGATGTGATTCCTACTAAAATTGGTCAGCATTATAGTATGCCGGTTTATAATCCGGGTATTATTATGGAAGGGGGTTCAGTTGATTTCAATGGAAAGGGAACGGTGATCTCTTCTACGCTTTGCTTATTAAATCAAAACCGCAATCCGAATTTGAATCAAAAACAAATTGAAGAATATCTCTGCAATTTTTATGGACAGGAACAAGTGCTTTGGGTAGATGAAGGTATTGTTGGCGATGATACCGATGGTCATATTGATGATACGGTTCGTTTTGTAAATGATGACACAGTAATTACGGTAGTAGAAGAAAATGTAAATGATGAAAATCATGAATTGCTTGAAAAAAACCTGAAGCAACTGAAAGCAATGCGTTTACTAAACGGCAAGCAATTAAACATTGTCGAACTGCCAATGCCCGATTATTTGGAATATGACGGCCAGCGTCTCCCCTGCAGTTATGCCAATTTTTATATCTCTAATAAATATGTGATCGTTCCAATCTTCAATTGCAAAAAGGACGATAAGGCATTACAAATAATCTCACAATGTTTTCCTGATAGAGAAACGATCGGAATAGACTCAACTGAGATCATCTGGGGATTGGGAAGTTTTCATTGCCTGAGTCAGCAGGAACCAGTCGTATAGAACTATTTCTTTAAAACTTCAGGATTTACAATATTGGGAATAGAATTATTCTTATAATAACTGATTATATTTTCTGCTGCCATTCTTGACATTTCATTTCTTGCTTCGATAGTTGCCGACCCAATATGCGGCAGAATGCAGACATTTTCCATTTCCAATAACGGATTATCAGGTTTCATTGGTTCTGGATTAGTAACGTCTAGGCCGGCACCAAGTATTGTTTTATCCAGGGCATCAATCAGATCTTTTTCGTTATGAATTCCACCCCTGGCTGTATTAATAAATATAGAAGAAGATTTCATTTTACTGAATGCATCTTTATTAAAAATTTCTGTGGTTTCGTTACTCAAAACCGAATGAACAGAGATCACATCGCTTTGCCTCAATAGTTCATCAAAGCTTACCCGTTTTGCATTAAATAATTTTTCAGCTTCTGCATGTACATTTCTATTACAATAAATAATGTTCATATTATATGCTCCTTTACAACGCCGTGCCATTGCGAGTCCAATTCTTCCCAAACCGAAGATGCCAATAGTTTTATTATTGAACTCAATGCCAAGATTTGCATTGGGTTTGAAGTAAGTCCACTCTCCTTTTAAAATCCCTTTATGCATGTAAAAAAACTTTCTAGCCACAGCTATCATCAAACCAAAAGCAATATCGGCAGTTGCTTCATCCATTGCGCCTGGAGCATAACCGATCGGTATCCCTAATTTAGTAGCAAGGTTAACATCAATATTATCGTAACCTACTGCAAACTGTGAGATCATTTCAAGATGTGAACAGGTATTTATAAAACCGGTACCGATATTATCTGCGCTTACACAAAGAATAACATTATGCTTTTTACTCTCAGCAATTAACTCCTGATCAGTCATCGGTCTTTCAAGCGGCCACGCCGTTACTGAAAACCCCTCCTTACGCAGCATTTCAATACCGAGAACAGGAATGTTGCGGGTAACAAGAACTTTTATTTCATTAAGACTTCGTTTCATTCTTTTTCTTGAAATAAAAATACAAAGGAATACCAATTGCAGTTAAAATCAATCCGAACAAAGAATTAATGATCGCTGATTTGCCCTGTATATAATTATTGATATCATTATAAAGCGTGGTAGCGATATAAACAGCAGTAAATAATAAAAAGATGAGTGGTATAACAGGATAGCCCCATGCCTTGTAAGATCGTTCAGCAGTTGGCATTTTTTTTCTTAAAATAAAAAGACCAAGTATAACTAATCCATAAAATACCCAGCTTACAAAAATGAACATGTCGGCTAACATATCAAAAGAACCACTTAATACAAGTAAACAGCTCCAGAATCCCAAAATTAAAACTGCATTACCGGGTGTCCTGTACTTTGGATGCACTTTACCTGCACCAGAAAAAAATGTTTTCGATTCTCCCATTGCAAATATTATACGGGCATTAGTAAGCAGGTTGGCATTGGTTCCCCCAAAAGTGGATACAACAATAAGACCCGCAATAATACCTCCGCCAATATTTCCTAACACAACATTTGTGGCATCGCTGGCAACTAATTTTGATTTTGCCATTACATCAATCGGCAAGACATACATGTAAGAAAGAGTGACAAGAACATAAACAACTATACATATCCAAAGGCCAACGATCAAACTGCGGGTAATATTTTTTTGCGGGTTTTTAATTTCTCCCGCCATCATATTTAAATTATTCCATCCATCATAAGCTGCAAAGGCACCCGTAGTAGCAGCCATAAAGGCGCCTAATAATTTCCAACCGCTCAAATCAAAGCCTGGCGCATTAGTAATAAAATTTTGTGTATCTCCTTTGCCTGAAAACATTATCCCTAAAACCAATAAAAGTATTACAGCAACTTTCAATACAGTAGCTATAAATTGTATGGCATTGCTTGATCTTACGCTTATATAATTCACAAACGTTAAAAAAAGGATCATTACAATTGCTAATGATTTTACTCCAAAATTCTGAAGAGGAAATATATCGCCAAGCAAAGGAATGTGCAATACAATAGATTGCTCTGTTGCTTCACTAAAATGAGGCAACGGAAAAAAATATCCCGTATAAGATGCAAATACAAATCCAATAGCGGCAATAGACGCTGTATTAATAACAGCCATAGTAGCCCATCCATATAAATAAGCAATCAGATCATTATAAGCGTAACGCAAATAAACATACTGACCTCCTGTTTCCGGAAACATTGTTCCCAACTCAGCATAAGCCATAGCTCCAAACATGCTTACTACTCCTGCAATTATCCAAACAAGAATTATCATGTATGGTGAACTTAATTGCGCAGCCATAGTTGCCGGCTTCATAAAAATATTGGCGCCGATAACACTTCCGATCACTATTGTAGTAGCAGACCAGAGACCGATCGTTTTGGCGAGTTGCGGTGAAGACATGCAGTGGCTTTAATGAAAACTGAATATAGGAAAATGATTTGATTAATTTTTCTTGAAAAAGAATCACTAAAAAGAAAAGTCTGCATAATGCAGGTAATGCCTTGATCAAAATATACATGATCAATTTGAAACTGTTCCCTTCAATATTATTTTTTTATCAGGCGTTTTAAAACTATCAAGCATCTCCACCGATATTTTATCCTTGTCAAAATAAAAAGTCATTGTTTCTGTATGCGGGCTATCGATATATCTTAATTGTATTTCCAAAACATTCAGCGCTTTCCAACTATATGCCCCTGCGATCTGTGAAGCAGGTAAACCTACAAAATGATTTTTTGCTACGTCCACTAATGTTGGACCAAGCATGGTTGTTTTCCCTTCTATCCATTTACCATCACCAAAACTCAATGTATATGTATTTCCATTTGTTTTAATGGCAAGTGTAATAACCCGGTTTTTCTCATTGAACGAAATTGTTTCTATGTTTTTGGAGTTAGATTCTACTTTGAACTTTTTAGATTCAACAACTGGTTCATGAAAACTAGTGTCGGCTTCCGCAGGTAATCGAAGTTTCAATAGTGAAAATCTTTTTTTAAGTGTTACCGCATCATTTTTATTCAATGTCGATTTATCAACTTGCATTGCGGGCAATAAATATTGCCAAACAAGATTCAGTTCGCCCTGCATATCCATTGTTTCAGAAGTAATAACGATCACTGCATCTTCTTCGGGCAACACCAAAGCATATTGTCCGAATGCACCATCGCCACGAAAAGAATTATGCCGACTGCGCCAGAATTGATAACAATAGCCTTGCATCCAGTCACTCGAATCTTTTTTTGATTGAGCAGCACCCGGGGCATTATCTATTTTGAAAGTCGTTGCTTCTTCAACCCAAGCTTGTGGTAAAATTTGTTTGCCATTCCATTTTCCTTTTTGCAGATATAATTGGGCAAACCTGGCAATGTCTTCAGTTTTTACCCGAAATCCCCAACCACCAACATTAATACCAACGGGATCCGTTTCCCAATCAACTCCCTGTATACCCAATGGTTTAAATAAACGTGGTGAGAGGTAATCAATTATTTTTTGTCCTGTTACTTTTTGGACAATGGCAGAGAGCATATAAGTAGCAACTGAGTTATATAAAAACACAGAGCCCGGTTTATTAATGATTGGCGTGGCAAAAAAAGATTTTATCCAATCATTAGTCGGCACAACTGTAAACGATGGGTCAGGAGCCTGGCCTGCGGACATAGAAAGCAAATCTTTAATAGTCAATTGCGATAAATTATCAGAAACCTTTTCCGGTAATTTATCGGGGAAAAAAGAAATGATCTTATCGCTTAAGCTTATTCGTTTTTCGCTAACGGCAAAACCAACTGCTGTTGATGTAAAACTTTTACTCAAAGAATACAATGTATGTTTCAGATCCGGGCGATAAGGATTCCACCAGCCTTCAGCGATCACTTTACCATGACGGAGAATCATAATGCTATGCATTTCATGTTTTGATTTTGCAATAGCATCCAGGAAACCCATAATACCTTTTGATGATACCCCTTCTGCTTCAGGTGTGCTTCGTGGAAGCGCAACTGTTTGAGAATTTATTTGAAAACTTAAAAAAAGAAAAAGTAAACCGGTTACAAAAGGAGCTTTTTTGATGGTCATTTTTGCAAAATTGTAGAGATGAAATAAAATAGTCTGAATTATAAATCTACAATTTCTATTTTATTATAAGCTACAAAAAAATGAAACACAAAAAGCCTGTAACAAGACAGGCAAAATAAATTATACAGTAAAAATTGTTCAGGCTTTCTCTTCTCTTTCAACTGTAATACTGCATTCGCCAATTAATGCTGCCAATGCACCAACCGCTGCAAGTACCGGGGCAAAAACAGCCCCAACCACACCAAGGCTTAAAGGAAAACTCATCAGCTCTCTGCCATCTTTTTCATGAATGCTGATCTTCCTTACATTTCCCTCTTTCACTAACTCTTTTACTTTGTTCAGAACTTTTTCACCCTGAACCTGGAAGGTTTCTTTTGTTAGTATTGCCATAATTATTAAGATTTAATATACAGCAGGTATAAAAATGATGCCAGTTCCGATAATGAAAGTAAAAATATAAGCTTTATTAAAGCTTTTGGATAACTACACCTATTGCATCAACATATTGACCAGACTTGACTATGAAATTTCCGATTTTTGTGCCTGCGGTAGCCTGATAATCAAAATATCCTTGTGCCGTAGTATTTTTGTTTCCAAATTCTACATATTGTGGTGTGCTAACTCCAGCAGTTTGTATATACAAATATTCAACAAACTTGTTATACTTTCCCATGACTCTTACTATATACTCCCCAGGTCTAAGTGTTATAGTTCTTGGGCTACCACCCTGGCCACCGCAAATTACTGCTACAGGCTCGGCCTTACCGGCATCATAGGTAAATGAAATGCCATCTATATAGGCGCCTGACCTTACTGTAAGAGCTTTCAAACGATATGCAGGATATTTCGTGTATGTATCGCAATAGGAACCACCTGTTCCACCAGAGGGCCCTTGTTGGCCAGCAACGTATTGACCAGGCCCTTGTGAAAATACTTGAATATTGATAGCAAGCATAATACATAATCCAATGAGAAAATGCATTATCATTTTTTTGTGTTTCATATAGATTTGTTTTAATTGAGTTGAATAACGTGAATCAAATTAAGCAGCTCTCTGAAGTATGAAGAAAAATCATTAAGGAAGAAAATATTAATTCTAAGATACCAACCGCATAAGCCGAAAACAATACCACTTTAGTAGTACTTATTATTATTACTCCAAAATTTAAAATAGAATAAATGAGAAATAAATTGTCATTTAAAATTGAATCGGGCTTTTTGATATGCCCAATCATTTCGCAATTAATTCTCATTTTTGGAAAGGCTTTTGCAGTATGGTTAGAAACCTAAGAATATATGGCCTTACCAGCCAGTCAATCTGCGCAACTACAGCATTTCTTTAATCATTCCAAATTTGAAGAATGTGGCGGATTAATTACTGACCTGGATGGCACAGCTATTCATGAATTCGAGGGTAGATATAGTATTCCGCAATCTGTTCAACTCGGTTTAGATAAGATTTACGATCTCGGAAGGCCTATTATTCTAAATACACTTCGTTTTCCCTTATCTGTTATCCGCACTTTTGGGCAGGAATGGTATAAAATATCCAATGCGCCTATACCCACGGTTTTAATGAATGGAAGCCAGCTTGGCTATATCATGCATAGCGATGAGGGCAATTTTCTCTACAATGAGATCGATGCATTTCCCCTTGAGTCAAATGAAATAGCCGGAGTATTGCAGATAATTACAAGCTTTATTAAAAACAATGATCTTGATCTTCTTGTTTTTTATTATCCCCGTGATTGGCAACAAGGTGAAATGATCTGGACGCCACTTGCAAATAAAATTGAAGCGGTTCAAAAAAAATATCTTAGTGCATCCAAAGTATATTCATCCTCATTGGAAAATTTACAATCAGATCTGCATGACCAGGAAATATGTATGATCTTCTTATTGATCGATGTTCCCCAGGACAGGCTCATGGCATACCAACATACAAAGAGAAATAATTTCTTTACACATAAAGGCGTTGATAAGGATTTTGGTGCGCAACAAATAGCAAATCATCTGCAATTTGAATTAAAACATTCAATAGGCGCGGGTGATTCGGAAATGGATAGCTTTTTGCGTTCAGTAGGGTTAGCTATTCATGTTGGGAATCCTTTGCTTTCTTATGAAAGCCTTTTGCCACCCATCAAAGTGAAAAACTCCTCGGAGTTTGGAGAAATACTTTTTGAATTAGCTGC
>Ga0070698_100004442_pt1 | contig 15409 bp, 16 predicted proteins | sample KBSK1502metaG_FD_65477 | JGI IMG/M metagenome (GOLD analysis project Ga0070698, IMG submission 65477) | Corn, switchgrass and miscanthus rhizosphere microbial communities from Kellogg Biological Station, Michigan, USA - KBS K1-50-2 metaG | ecosystem: Host-associated > Plants > Roots >...
AGCCACGGCTTTCGCGTCCGCTTTCGGTTGGAGTTATCGTCAGCACCAGTTGCACTCCGTCACGCAACAGCGTCACCTGAGACGGCCGCCCGATCGTTTCGCTCGTAAGGAATCGCTGCAGACTGTCCACGCCAGCGACCACAGACGTGTCCAGCGCGAGGATGATGTCTCCCGCCCGAATGCCGGCGCGGGCGGCGGGACCACGCGGTACGGACTCCGTCACCAGGGCCGCCCCCATCCCGGTGAGCCGATTGAGCTGCACCCGACGACGCGAGAGCTGAATCGTTTGCGCGGCGATCCCGATCCAGCCTCGGCGGACCCGCCCCTCGCGGATGAGCTGCGGGATGACGAAGTGCGCCGTGTTCACCGGGACGGCAAAGCAAATGCCCTGGGCTCCGGCGATCACCGCCGTGTTGATTCCGACAACGTTGCCGCGCGAGTCGACGAGTGGTCCTCCCGAGTTACCGGGATTGAGCGCGGCATCCGTCTGGATCACGGCATCGATAAGGCGCCCTGACTGTGAGCGCATGGTGCGACCAAGCGCACTGACGATTCCCGAAGTGACCGTTGAGGCGAATCCCAGCGGATTGCCGATCGCAATGACGACCTGGCCGGCGCGCAAGCGGCTCGAGTCGCCGAGCGTCGCCGCCTGGAGCGAGGTCGCGTGCACACGCAGCACGGCGAGATCCGTGTCCGGATCGTTGCCGACGACATGCGCGTCGTAGCTCGTGCCGTCGGCGAACGTCGCGCGAATCCTCGTGGCACGTTCGACCACGTGGCTGTTCGTAAGCAGGAAGCCGTCGGGTGTGAACACGAACCCGGAGCCAGTGCCGGACGGAACGGCCGCTCCATCGTTGGCCGGCCGTTGTCGGGTGCGTCGCGGTTCGGGGCCGGCAATCCAGACCTCGAGATGGGCAACGCTCGGACCGACGCGTTCGACAGCATCGACCACCGCCTTCGAATACGCATCCAGAAGATCGACGTCGCTGGTTGCGACGGATCGAGAATCCTCGGCTGCCGTGGCAGCGGTCGCAGTGTTTGTCAGAAGTTTGAGCATAGTGTCCTCCTGACTCAAAACTAACAACCGAGACAACTGCCAGTTTCGGCGCGCACCCGAGGTGCGAAGCCTTCCCGCGTGATCAGCCGGGGCGCTGATTGGCCCCTGAACGGTCGAATCGCAGATGCGGTTCATCGTCCCGCTCGGAGCAAGGCTCCCGTTAGGCGCCGAGCAGCTACGGCAGCGACTGGAAGCGGCCGACACGTTTGTGGTCGCCTCGCCGGAGTTCAACGGTGCATGAGCCATTGCGTCAAGCGAGCTGTGCCGCAGGCTGTTCGAGTTGACTCAAGAGGCTGGTGTGCCCGAGATTCGAGTGGCGGCTCGAGGCCGCCTACAAGACAAGCAAGGAGCCGCTACATGAAGTCGGTCAGCTTTCTCGTTTGCGCCCTAACGACTGTCGCCGCGACCGCATCGGCACAGTCGTCGGTAACTACGCACGACAACGTCCGACCAGCGGGGCGACTCGAGAACGGCGTGCTTACCATTTCGCTCCGTGCCGGTGTCGGGCGATGGTCTCCCGAAGGCCCGGCATCGCCGTCCCGCGATATCGAAGCGCTGGGTGAAGAAGGGCAGCCGCTGACGATACCCTCGCCGCTCATACGCGCCCGAGCAGGCACCGCCGTCCGCGTCACCATCCAGAACACGCTGTCCGCGCCACTGCGGGTCTATGGTCTCTGCGACCGTCCGGGTGCGTGCGACCCCCTCACCGTCGCACCAGGCGCCAAAGGTGAAGCGCGCTTCACGCTCAACGCCGCCGGCACCTACCACTACTGGGCCACCACCACGGGCGATCCCCTTACGGTGCGCGACCGTGCCGATAGCCAGTTGGGCGGCGCCATCATCGCGGACGATGGCGAAGTCGATCCTCGCGAACGCGTGTTCGTCATGAGCATGACCCGCAAGGTGCACAATGTCATTGGCGGCGACGAAAGGCCGGTGATCAATGGCCTGTCCTGGCCGCATAACGGGCGCCTCAAACACGCGGTCGGCGACACGATCCGGTGGCGGTTCATCAATCTCACGGCCGTGCCCCACGCCATGCACCTCCACGGCTTCTACTTCAACGTCGAGGCCACCGGCGACGGGACTCGCGAGACGAGGCACACCGCGACAACGCGACCGCCTGTGGTGACCGAGCGCGTTCCCACTGGCGGCTCGTTCACGATGTCATGGGTGCCTGAGCGGGCAGGGAACTGGCTGTTCCATTGCCACATGCTCAAGCACATGACGTCCCAGACCGATTCTGGCGCGCCGGCAACTCATCATTCCCCGACGGCCGACGGCATGGCCGGACTGGTCATGGGCGTCGAGGTGACCGGCTCCGCGGCGCGGGCCGTCTCACCCGACAGGGCGCGGCGCGCCTTCCGCATGGTCATCAGTCCCGACAGCCGGTTTCCGGACGCTCCCAGTTACAAGGTGGACCTAACGAGTAACGGCACCGCGCTTCCGCGGGTGAATGAACGCGTAGCACCCGGGCCGGTACTGGTCGTGACGCGGGGGGAGCCGGTCGCTGTTGAAATCGCCAACCAGATCGGTGAACCAACCGCGATCCATTGGCACGGTATTGAGCTCGAGAGCTACGACGACGGCGTGGCGTATTTTGGTGGCTCGACAGGCAGCATCACGCCTCCTGTTCCACCAAAGGGCACCTTCACGGCGCGATTCACGCCGACCCGGGCCGGCACCTTCATTTACCACACGCACTGGCACAATCCGGACCAATTGTCCGGCGGCATCTACGGGCCGCTGATCGTGCTCGAGCCGGGACAGACCTGGGACCCTGAAACCGATCACGTCATCCTGATTGGACTCGAGGGACGGTATCGCGACCTACCTAACGAGCCGTTCGCGATCAACGGAGAGCCCAAACCACGGCCGCTGGAGCTGAAGCCCGGCGTTGCGCACCGGCTCCGGTTCATCAACATCACTGGCGACGGCGTCAGCCTCACGCTACAATTGCTGGCGATCCATGATCCGATTCGCTGGACGCCCGTGGGCAAGGATGGCCGTGAAGTGGCTCCCTCCGAGCGCATCGCTCGACTCGCACGCCAACAGATTACGGTCGGGGAGACGTACGACTTCGAGCTGGCTCCGATGCCGGCGCGTCCCGACGGGCTCTGGCTCGAGCTCCGGCGCGGAAGTGGCGAGCTGGTTTTACAATGGCCGGTTCGCGTCAAATAGGCACCCCTGCGAGCCCTGCCGTCGACCGATCGCTTCGAGGATGCGGGGAACCAACTCCTCGCATTCCGCCCCATCCATGCGTGCTACCTGTCAAATTCCGTCCTTACCGAGGTGAAGGTCGAACTCGTGTGACGCGACACGTGATGGAACGCACGATCCTCGTGGGCGACATACCGATTGCGGTCACACGGAAACGCATCAAGCACGTCCACCTGAGGGTGCATCCGCCCGACGGCCGCGTTACCATCTCCGCGCCGATGTTGGCTCGACTCCAGGTTGTCGAAGCGTTCGCCGCCTCGCGGCTGGAATGGATTCGTCGGCAGCGGGAGCGTGTGCGAGGACAGGTGAGGGACGCGCCTCGAAGTGCCGCCGATGTTGTGCGCCACAAGGCCATCTTGCGTCAGCTGCTGCCCCCGCTGATTCAAAAGTGGGAGCAACGGCTCAACGTGCACCTGAAAGGCTACTACCTGCAGCGGATGAAGACGCGGTGGGGGACCTGCAACTACCGCACGAAGCACATCCGTCTCAACACGGAGCTCGTCACGAAGCCGAGCCACCTGCTCGAGTACGTGGTGGTGCACGAGATGGTGCACCTGATCGTGCCGAATCACGGCGCCCGCTTCGTTGCCCTGATGGACGAGCACTATCCGTCGTGGCGCGAAGCGCGCGCGGAACTCAACGAGTCCCGGTTCACGCCGGTCTGAGCTGGTCGCGCCGTCCCGCTCCAGTTGGTGATCAGACTCCGTCTGACAGGTGGTCTCCCGTGGGTCCGACAGTGTGCGGCCCGTTCCACCGATGCCAGCCGCATGCAATCACACGGTACCCTTGTCACAACAGACGCAAGTCTCTCACAACTTTCGGAGTGGTACAGTCATGCGAGTTACCATCACGCAACTTTTTCTCATCGCTACGGCCGCCGCTTTGGCCGCCTGTCAGGAAGATCGTCACCAAATCGTCGCGCCGCAGAAGAGCGTCGCGACCGCGCGGAGCGCGGCAAGCGAAGCAGGAGGTCCCGTTGTGCGCATCACGTCCCCGCTTACCAACGAAGTCGTGGCCGGTGGCCAGGGCGTGGTGGGTACAGGATCGTTGACGGGCGGCTCGGCGTTCGCGATTACGATTGAAACCATTACCAGCAACAGCGCTGATGTGCCCGCCGTGGAAAGCACCAACATCCGTAACACCGCGCTGCTGGGTCAAGCGAACCCCAACTTCCCCGGGCTCACGGTGCTGATTGATGCGGACCTCATTACCCCGGACGGTGCGATCATCCCCAAGAACACCAACCTGGCCAACCTCTTCAACACGCTCGGCACCGATGATTCCCCAGGCGACGGCGTGACCATCTGGGTGGGCTGGCACTTCCTCGAATCCTTCCCTAACGAGATCGAACGATTCACCATCACGGCCAGCGTGCGGGATGCTGCCGGTCGCATCGGCACGGACGTGGTGCAGGTGAAGGTGGACAAGCACCGTCCAAGCGGGCAGGCGCTTACGCCGGCGCCGACGGCAGTGGGTGGGGACGGCGTGGACGACGTGGACGGACCGGAAGTGACGTTGGTTGGCCCGCGCGACCCGTCCAGTGTGGCGTCAGGCACCGCGACGGCGGGATCGTTCGCCTTCTTTCAGGTCTCGGCGGTTGACCGCACGGGCGCCGGCATCGGCGTCAATGAAAACGGAGAGGGGATCACCATTCCGGTGGGACTCATCAGGGACGGGGCTCAACTCAATGTCGCCGGCGCCAATCGCAACTTCCCCGGCCTGGATTTCACATTCGACGTCCCATTTCGGCGAGCGAACGGGGTGATCGTCCCGGCCGGCCAGAATCTGGCGCCGCTCTTCGACATTGCGGGCAGCGCTCTGGATCATCGTGGCAATGGGAGCGTCGTCACCACCGCGTCCTGGGTTGTGGGCGGGTCATTCGTCCTGCCCGAGGGCCAGACCACGGTCACGGTCACGACGCGTGTGACCGACAACGCCGGGAAGACCGGCAGCGCTTCTCGCACGTTTGCGATCAGCCCCGTGAGCGAAGGACAGAAGTTGACTCCGGCGCCGTAGGAGCTGCTGCGGCACAAACGGCGGCGCAGCTGCGGTGGGGGCCGTCTCGCGCTAGTGCGTGGGGCGGCCCTTCGCTAACACGTCGAAGACGTTCGGGTTTACCACGTTGATAGGGTTCCCCGCAGCGTACGCGATGATCTGATCGAAGACATCGGCAAACTGGATTTCGTATTCATCGCGAGTCACGTACCCGATGTGCGGCGTGCAAACGACGTTGTCCATCGTGAGCAGCGGGTGGTCAGGATCGCGTAACGGTTCCTCGTCGAATACATCGATCGCGGCCATCCCTGGTCGCCCACGGCGCAAGGCGTCAACAAGCGCGCCTGGCTCAATCAGCCCGGCTCTGCTGGTATTCACCAGCAGGGCAGTGGTTTTCATGCACATCAGGTCATCTCTGCTGACGACTTCCCGTGTTTCGTTCACGAGACGCATGTGCAGAGTGATCACATCAGAGGTCTCGAAGAACTCTCGCTTGTTCGGAGCGACCGCGTAACCGGCATCGCGCGCACGTTCCAGTGATTCCTCGCGCGCCCAGACCAACACCTTCATGCCGAAGGCATTTCCGTAACCCGCGACCGTGGCTCCGATGCGTCCAAATCCGTAGATGCCGAGTGTCTTGCCGCGCAGGGTACTGCCGACACCAGTCTGCCACGTTCCCGAGCGAAGGGCGTACATCTGCTGCGGGATTTGTCGCACAGCGGCGACGATCAGACCCCATGTCAGCTCCGCGGCCGCAAAAGAGGGGCTGCCCGTATGCTGATCGGACGAGACGATGACCCCGTGACGTGCACAGGCATCGATGTCGATGTGAGGATAAACGCTTCGCTGACTGATGAGCCGAAGGGTGGGGAGGCGGTCGAGCAGGGGCTCACGGATGTGCGTCCGTTCGCGAATCAACACGAGGACCTCGGTGTCCCTCAGGCGCTCGGCGAGCGTGCCGACATCTTCGGTGTGATCGTTCCAGACGGTGACATCGTGCCCATCCAGCTTGCGGAAGCACGCAAGCGTGCGGAGCGTGTCGAAGTAGTCGTCGAGAATCGAGATTCTCATGGTCGCTTGTTGCCCAGGCTAGCCTATGCGGCGAGCCGAGCTACCTCATCAGGTCGTGTTCTACGACATAACGCACCAGATCGGCATTGGTGCTGAGGCTCATTTTCTCGAGCAGTCGGGCGCGATACGTGCTGACTGTCTTGGCGCTCAGCTGCAATTCGACGGCCACTTCCTTGACCGTCATGCCACTCCCTAACGAACACAACACCTCGAACTCACGGTCGCTCAACTGGTCGTGTGGCACACGCAACGTGCCCAGATCCACAAGCCCCGCGAGTTTCTCGGCGAGGGCCTCGCTGACGTACTTCCCGCCACGCGCCACGCGATGGATGGCTTCCACCAATTGCTCCGGCGAGTGGTCCTTGGTCAGGTAGCCCGACGCCCCGGCCCGCAGTGCCCGCAACGCCCACTGGTCTTCTGGATGGACGCTCAGCACGAGCAGCCTCACGCTCGGGAACTTCTCGCGGAGCTCACGTACCGTGTCGACGAAGGCCGAACCGGGCATGCTCACGTCGAGGAGCACTACGTCAACCGGCACGCCGGCCACCAGGCGAAACAGCTCCGACGCCGTGGCGGCTTCTCCAGTGACCGTGATCTTCGCTCCTTCCGTGGCAATGCGCCGGAGGCCCTGCCTGACGATGGGATGATCGTCGGCAATGGCCACACGAATCATGTGGTATCGGCTTCGAGGGGAATTCGCAGTTCCACCATCGTGCCCAGCATCGGCTTTCCGCTGATGCACAGCTCACCACCACATGCGAGGGCACGCTCCCGCATGCCGACCAATCCCAGCGATGCCGTTCCGTCGAGTCGCGGTGGAGCGATCCCGATGCCGTCGTCGGAGATTTCGAGCGTGAGTACCTGTTGAGTCACGGCAAGACGGATCACGACGCGGCTGGCGCGGGCGTGACGCGCCACATTGGTGAGCGATTCCTGCAAGATGCGAAACGCGGAGGTGGCTGTGTGCTCGGGAATCGTCGCGTCTCCGACGGCGATATCCAGATTGACCAGGATGCCTGTCCGCACGGAGAACTCCTGTCCCTGCCACTCGCACGCTGCTTCGAGGCCCAGTTGGTCCAGCACACTGGGACGCAATTCCGTCGCGATGCGCCGTACGGTGCTCAACGTGCCGTCGATCCGATCAATCATCGACTGGCATTGCGCGACCAAGTCGTCGTCGCTCGGGAGGCGACGCTTCATCCAGGCGATGTCCAGCTTGATGCCGGTGAGCGCCTGCCCGAGTTCATCGTGAATTTCGCGCGCGATGGACGTCCGTTCCGCTTCACGTGCCCGCTGCAAGTGCGCGGCCAGCGCCCGAAGTTCCTGGCGCGACGCACTCACGCGCGCCGTGGCTTCGTAGCCTTCCGTCACGTCACGCTGAATGCCGAAGTGCCCAGCGATGCGCCCGTGGTCGTCGTGGATGACCACATAGTCCCCTTCGATGCGCATCGGCGTACCATCCAGCCGGCGTTCTTCGGTCTCACTGTGGTACCGACCCTGATCGAAGAACTCCCGCCAGCGTTTCTTTGCCTGGACGAGGTCGTGCGCAAAAAACTGCGCGGGTGTCATCCCGAGGAGCGCGCCGGGCGATGAGGCGTTGAACTGCGCCATGAATGCTGGATTGACCTTCGTCATCCGTTGGTGCGCGAAGACGAAATCCAACACCTCATCCTTGTCGACGTGGTCGCCCCACTCCACTGGTTCGTCCAGCATCATGAAAAAGAACCCATCCTGCGACTCGGCGAAGAAGCGCTCGAGCAGCTCTTCGTTTTGAAGTACCGTCGGAGGTGACATGGGACGTTGAGTGGAGCAGCGAAGACCGTAGAAGATACGCTTCCCGCGCCTAGAATGCTTTGCGGGGCTCGCCGTAAATCACGTTGTCCAAAGCCACGACGTCGACCGTGCCGCCGGCGGTCACGTCGCTCACCGTGGGGCCCATGGCGCCGGTACCCAGCGTGATACGGACGCGGGCGATGATGGCCTCGGTGAAGCTGACGCCGACAAACGTGGATCCGCTCGCATCACTCCTCACTGGCGAAACGAACGTGCCCAGCGACGATCCATCCTTCGCAAACAATTGAATCGTGGTGCGGTCAGCGAGGTCGACGTCGTTGAATACGATGCCAAATCCACGAACCAGCGCCGGTGTCGGCTGTCCCGCGACCTGAAACAACTGGTCCAGCTGGTTGCTGCCCACCGGCGCGAAGATCTTCGTTGGGCTGAAGGCGGTGAACTCTGCCGCGTAGCTCGGGTTCACTTCGCTGAACAACAGCGAATCGTTCCGGAATCCGGTTCCCGACGTCGTGTAAACCGCGCCGACCTTCACATTGATGTTGAAGAAGTCCGCCGGAAAATCGTTGCGGTTGTTGAACGGGTTGGCTGCCGCGCCATCCCAGTTGACCTCACGACGGCCGCCTGCCTGCTCGCCAACGGTCGCGCCGTTCGACGGGCCCAGCGCATTACGGAATTCGTCCACCTTGGCTCTGATATCTCCCGAGGCGGTGATAACCGTCGCAACCGGCTGCGGCGGCGGCGGTGGCGGTGTGATTCCAGTATCGTCGTCGTCGCTGCAGGCGAACAAGAACGCCGCCAGGGCAATTGTGATGACTCCAGTCCTGCGCATTGCGATTTCTCCATCGTTCAAAGTTGTCTGAGCGACACGATCGTGACGCTCGCGTTGTCGGAGCTCCGGGGTCGCGACCGACCGCCGCGGAGCGTTGCGAACGGTATCAGCGCGCATTCCGCGAACGACATCAGCGTGAGGCTGGTTCTTGACGCGCCTGACAAGAAGCGCGACGTAGGACTGCGGACTACACGCCAATGACGGGGAGGGTCTCCCGTTATGTTCGGGCTCAATGGATGCCCTCTCCGACCTGCTTCGCGTCGTTCGGCTCGACGCTGCCTACTTCTATCCCGTCGAGGCGGCGGAGCCATGGAGCGTCGAGTCCGTGGGAGCGGAGGAGCTGGCACCGCGGATCCTGCCGGGTGCCGAGCATCTCATCGCGTACCATGTGCTCATCAAGGGTCGATGTTTTGCCGGAATCCTCGGCGAACCGCAAGTCGAAATGCTTCCCGGTGATGTCGTCATCTTTCCGCAGGGTCACGCGACCCTGATGTCGAGTGCGCGAGACCTGTCGGAAGGACTCTCGTACACGCGCGCCCCCGCGAGATATCCGGAAACAGTGCTCCTTGGTGAAGAGGGATCGCGGGCCACGTCATTCATCTGCGGGTTCCTCGGCTGCGATCGCCGGCCTTTCAACCCGCTGCTGGCAGCGCTTCCTTCGCTGATTCACGTTCGCGGCATGCTGGACAGCTGGACGGGCGGATTCACGCGCCAACTGGTCGAGGAATCCCGGAATACTCGTGCAGGATCCGAGACGGTGCTGACGCGGCTGGCCGAGTTGATGTTCATTGAGGTCCTGCGCCACTACCTGGCGGGACTACCCTCGGAACAGTCAGGGTGGCTCGCCGGCTTTCGCGACAACACAGTCGGTCAGGCGTTGACGCTCTTGCATGGAAGACCGGGACACGCCTGGACGCTCGCTGACCTGGCGCGCGAAGTTGCGTCGTCACGATCGAACCTCGCCCGGCGGTTCACAGAGCTCGTCGGTCAGCCGCCGATGCAGTACCTGACGAATTGGCGGATGCAGGTCGCCGCCAACCTGCTGGTTGAGCGGAGCGACAAGGTATCATGGGTCGCCGGAGAAGTCGGGTACGATTCCGAGGCCGCGTTCAGCCGTGCCTTCAAGAAATCGACCGGACTGGCGCCGGGTGCGTGGCGTGAAATGCGCCGGCTCGAACGTTTGACCAGGATGACGCGATCGGCCTGAGTGTTCGGCCGCCGCGAGCGCAATCCAGTCCTCGTCAGGCACCCTGGCAAACGAGACGTCCGGGCAAGACGTCAGGACGCGCAGTCATTTGAACCAGCGTTCCTCGCTGACACTTTCGAGCCGCGGTGATCACGCCGCCATCGAACGATCAGCTTGAGGACGTGGCATGTACCAGGAAAACATCACTTGCTTCGACCGGCGCGGCACATTCGCCGAAGTGCGCGTGAGGTCGGAAGACACAACGGCGACCAGGGCACGCGCCATCTGGATGGCGGGTGACCTCGTACCGATCGCCAGAAGTTATGCCGCAGGCGCCGCTCAGTTCATCGACCGACTCGGCGTTGGCCGCGGCGATACGGTGCTGGACGTGGCGTGTGGGACTGGCAACCTCGCCATTCCGGCGGCCAGGTCAGGGGCGCGCGTGTACGGCATCGACATCGCACCGTATGTCATCGCGCAAGCGCGACTCGAAGCACGCGCGGCCGGGTGCCACGTCGACTTTGATGTCGGGAACGCCGAGTCGCTGGCGTTCATGGATGGCCTGTTCGACACCACGGTCACGATGTTCGGCGCGATGTTCTCCTCACGCCCGGAGGCTACGGCCGCCGAACTGGTCCGCGTGACTCGTGGCGGCGGCCGCGTGGCGATGGCCAACCTGACGCCCGACGGATTCGCCGGCCGCTACTTCAGCGCGCACGCTTCCGTTCTGCCGCCGCCGCGGGGGCGGCGAAACCCGCTCGACTGGGGTCAGGAAGAGAAAGTGCGCGCGCTCTTCGGCGACTTCGTGTCGTCGATGACGTTCGCCAGGCGGACCATCGAGCTTCGATTTCCGATGCCGCCCAGCGCCGCGAGCAAGCTGTTCACCACGTGTTTTGGACCCACCGTCAAGACGCTCGAATCGCTCGACGCGGGCAACGCCAGGGAGTTGCGCAACGAAATCTCCCGGCTGGTCCATACGCATAACGTGGCTACCGACGGCACCACGGCCGTGTCGGTCGAGTTTCTCGAAGTCCAGGCTCGAGTCGCCTGATCCCTTCGACGTCGAGATCCACCCACAAACCACCACAACGATCATCATGAACACACGAGCCGAAGCACTTGCCGATCGCCTCGAACGCGGAGCGAACGCGCTCGCCGCTTTTGCCAGGGAACTGACGACGGCGGAATGGAAAGCACAGGTACCGAAGGACGGACGCATGGTCGGCGTCGTGATCCACCATGTCGCGAGCGTGTATCCGACGGAGATTCACTTGGCCCAGGTCCTGGCGAGCGGCAAGCCCGTGACCGGCGTAACGATGACCGACATCCATGACGCGAACGGTGCGCACGCCAGGGACAATGCCGATGTCACGAAGGAAGAGGCACTCCGGCTGCTGGAGCGGAATGCCGAAGCCGCCGCGGCAGTCATTCGCGGCCTGTCCGACGAGCAGCTCGATTGCGCGGCGCCAGTGTCGCTGTACGAAGATGCCCCGCTGACAACGCAGTTCATGCTCGAGGACCACGCGGTCCGGCACAGCTATCATCACCTGCAGTTGCTTCGCCTGGCGCTCGGCTTTCGAGCGCCCTGATCTCCCTACCAATCCAGGAGTCGTTATGCATAACCGTTTTCTGCTTATCGCCGCGCTCGTGCTGGCGGCTTGTCGCGGCGCCAATTCCGTGGCCAGCATCCCCGAGGCACCGGTCGCGCTGCCCGCCACCGGGGCGCCGGCTTCGCATGATCACACCGTGGCTGCCAACAGCGAGCCGCTCCCTGTCGCGGAGCTGGCGTTGACACGCCGGGCGACTGCACGGTACCAGGTCTTCGAGAACGCGCTCACGGACGGCTATGTCGACATCAACGTGGTCCTTCCGAACATGGGCCGTCACTTGCTGAAGCAAGCGCTCCTCGACGCGACATTCGACGCCGAGCATCCCGAGCTGCTGGTCTACACCGAGGAGCCCGGCGGACACCGGTCCCTCGTCGCGGTGGAATACGCGGTGCCGCTCAGCCTCACCCCGACGGCGCCTGAGGGCTTCACCGGTGGCGCCGATGTGTGGTTCGCCGACCAGACATTCCAACTGTGGACGTTGCACGCCTGGGTCTGGCGTGAAAACGCAGCCGGCATGTTCAACCCGACCAACACGAAGGTGCCGTGATCCAGGTCAGCCGTGGTTAGGATATCGACCCGCCGCCGTTCGGCCTAACGTTGGTGACCGGCGCGCGGGTCGATCGGCTGCCGGCCGGCATATTCGGCAAGCCGCGCAAGCTCCTTCTTATAGATGCGCGGGAACAGGAGCGAGACGGCCAGGCGCTCCACGACTCCGGCAATACCGGGTTGCCGCGCGAAGTCCGTCGCTATCGTCACGTTCGACGAGCCATCAGCCGACGCTTCCACCGTAAACGTCGTCACCGCCGACCCGTCGGTATTCGTTTCCATGATGACGCGTCCGGGTTCAGGTTCCGTGACTACTTGCTCGAATACGCGTGCCGTGCCGAGGACATTCATCTCCACGCGCGTTCGGGTGCCCGATCCAACGCCTCCCTCGAGCACGTCCAGCCGGCCAAAGTATTCAGGCGGCACAATGTGTGGATGGTGTTGCCGGTAGTCGGCGATGATCGCGTACACCTGGGCAGGCGGATTGTCGGCGCGCCCGCTGGCGCTTACACGGTAGTGTTTCACGGATGGCTCTGGAGTTGGATTGGATCACCCAGGACTGGGCTGAAGAGCAGGTCCTGTCGCTCGCCCACCCAGCCCTGAAGCCGCAGGAGTGTGGCGACCTGCGCCCAGTGGCGGATCTCATGCGTCAAAACGTGCATAACGACTTTCCGAGGAGTGGATCGCACGGTGGAATTGAGCAAGGAGAACTCGAACGGTTCGGTCCACTCCGCCGCGGAAAGTGTCTCGATGACACCCATGAAGCTTGCCCGACCCACGGCCGCCAGCAGAAACAGGGAGGTCGGGTCGTCGATTGCAATCACGCTGGTATCGGTCAGCGGCACTCCCGCGATTCGTTCGGCGTAGCGGAGTTCCGAGGAAAAGATGTGCCGTATCAGGCCGCCAACGGTCGTGAAGCGGCCATCGCCGTGTTCGCCGGTGGTGACGGCGAGGGGGTCCGGGCCTTTCTGCGCGAACCACGTGCGCCAGACCTCTCGCTGCCACGTGGTGTATCCGACGAGGTCTCGCATGTCGAGGGCAAGTCTCATGGCACGGCTACCAGGCGGCGCAGCGTTTCGACCACGTTCCAGAATTCCTCGATGACGTGTCGCCTGAGCAGCTCGACGAGGTGGTGAATCGTGACGACGTTGTGATCAGGTATATCCGTCATGGTCATTTCTCGTGACAGTGTCTCACTGGACCACTACTTCGCCCGTCATCCCCAGCGCCCGGTGCGGCTCGCAGAAGTAGCGATACCGTCCGGGCGTATCGAACCGGACGTCGAACGTCTGGCCTGATGCGTTCAGCTGTTGCGTGGAGAACGCCTGGTGGCCATCGGGCGTGACCGTATGAAACGTGCCCGTGGACGTACGCCAGCGGACCGACTTGCCGCGATCGATCGTGATGGTCGGTGCCGAGAACGCAAAGTCGCGGATGACGACCACTGCAACATCGTCTTCGTTGATGGGTCCCGTCGGCTCGCTGGCGTGTTCACTGCATCCGAAGAGCAGGAACGCCGCGAGGACTTGAACGAGTGCCTGACGAGGACCTGGAAACAGGTTCATGGCTTCGCCTCCCGAACGCGGATTTCAGCTTTCATGAACGGGTGGGGCCTGCAGTAGTAGGTGAACGTGCCTGGCGTCGTGAAGCGGTGCGAAAAGGTCCGGCGCGGCTCGATGGGCGATTCGAAACCGCCGGCTTCAGCCACCACGACATGTTCGACCTGGTCATCGTTGCGCCACTGGACCACGTCGCCGGCGTTGATGGTGATCCGGTCGGGCACGAACTTGAAATTCCGGATCGCGACGACCACCGTATCGGCCTCGCGGGACGGTGTGGCCGCGGGCTGCTCACTGGCTTCCGACACTGCGCGCTCCGGCACCGGGGGACGGCGTGTCCGACGCGATGCATAACGACTCAACGTGATCGGGACGGTGTACTCGAAGCCCCAACGAGTGTGCGAGCCCCGCGAAGCCCCTTCCAGCGAACCCGTGCCCACATTTCCCGCGTGGAGCGATATCGAATGCGGCGTCAGGGGGACCGTGAGCTGCAACCCGGCCCCCCAGACCGGCCGCTCGGTGTCCGCGCGATCGATCAAGGTGGCGTAGTCACCGGCAATGGTGAGCCATGGCAGCAGGCGAAACGCCGCGCCGGCGGCCAGCGCGTAACGATCGCCGTCCTGGTAGAACGCGTGGTGGAACGCTCGCGCGGCGACGAGCAGCCTCAATGAGCCGAAGTCACGCGCGGCACTGAGCTCCGAGTCGAAGCTTTCCGCCGCGACATTCCATCCGGCCTGCACGGAAGCGTCGAGTGGCGCACCACCCTCCGCGGAGAGCACGGACCAGCGCGTGAACCATTCCCATTCGTTCGGATAGGCCGTTACCAGGTCCGAATTCGAGCCGTAGATGAAACCGACGCTGAACGGTCCGGCGACGCCGGTCGCAACCTGGAAGCTCGGTGTGTTGGTGATCTTCCGAAGCGGCGCGTCGCTGATGTCGAAGCGGTGCGTGAAGTTGAACTGGACAATGCCGCGGACCGGTATCCACCCGTTCGAGAGGTTGGGCGTGCGTTGAGCGACATTCTGCGCGAAGCCGTCTGGCGCTGAGAAAGGCAGTAGTGCAACGGCCCAGAGAGCCATGTGTCTCACGCCCGTCATCCAGGGGCTCGACGTTCCGGGTGAACTTTTCTTCATGGTGGTGCGCTTCCTGACTGAACGGTGCATTGACGGCGCTGGGCGAGACCTGCGACGTGTCAGGGATCCCTGTTGGATGCCTGTCATCGGGCGGGAAAGTAGCCTGACGACACCGTTGATTTGTTGAAGTAGGCGCAAGACTGACAGACTGCGTCGTGCGACGCCGACAACCGTTGGGCGATGGCACCGGCTCCCGCGAGCGAGCCGCCCCGGTATCGTGCCGACGTTCTCACAAGCAGCGCCGGCGCGAGCGGGTCACCGTTGGGCCAGCGCTCCTCACCGGCCAGTTCCCGATATCCTACATGCCTGGAGTTCTCGTTATGCGCCGCACATTCTGGACCGCAGTGTTCCTCGTTGGCGTCCTCGCCGCATGCAGCAGCTCGACCTCACCTTATGGTGGAGGTGGTGG
>Ga0070698_100004443_pt1 | contig 15408 bp, 10 predicted proteins | sample KBSK1502metaG_FD_65477 | JGI IMG/M metagenome (GOLD analysis project Ga0070698, IMG submission 65477) | Corn, switchgrass and miscanthus rhizosphere microbial communities from Kellogg Biological Station, Michigan, USA - KBS K1-50-2 metaG | ecosystem: Host-associated > Plants > Roots >...
CTGACCGGTTGCTTTCAGTCGTCCGCTTTACGGACTAAACACCTTGCACCTCTTTTTCCCAGCAGTGAACTGCTGGGCTATTTTCAATCGTCCGCTAATGCGGACTCATTCGGGCAAGGCCAGTTCAAACTTTAGTTTGCTTCCGAATCGGCAGCCTAAAGGCTGAACTCTGAACTCAAACTGCGTCAGTACCCGATTTTACTTATCGTTTGTATGTCACAGCGCTGCGACACATGCTCGTTTCAAGACTGCCTGCTTTGTCGTTCTGCCACTAGCTATCGTTCCCATTCATTCAACTAAGTCACCATGAACAAGCCAACGGCTCTTTCGCTTTCAGAGCTTCACGAAGAAGTTGTCGAACATTTCCGCCGCTGCCAATCGCGGGAAGAATTTCTCTCGGACACGTGGGCGCACACGCTGAGCGTGAAGGGCGCGCTCTACTCAGAGCAGACCATGACCAACATGCTCATGCTCGGAAACAAGGTGAATTCGTGGATCGACGATTTCAACTACCTCATCGACGCAACCATCCTGGATTTAACTGATCCAGTCGTGCAGAAGTTATTAGCCTTCGGCCAGAGCGATTTCGGACGGCCGCGGAAGGATATCGCGATCGGCGGCCAGCGTTACACCAGCAATTTCATCCATCTTGTTTTCTATGCGACGCGGATTATCCATGCGATCGAGGAACGCGGGATTGCCGAACCGCGGGTGCTCGAGATCGGCGGCGGCCTGGGAGCCATCGCCTACCTGCTGCGCGCATATTATGGCAGCCGGCTTACCTTTTATGTGGTCGACCTGCCGTCGACCCTGTTGATTCAGGAGTGGTACCTCCGCGCGTGTTTCCCCGAGGCAGTGACCACTTTCAAAGCGACTGACGCCCACGTGGAGTTCAAGAAGGGCGCCTTCAACTTCATCAATGCCTACGTCATCGAGTCGCAAGACACCCCATTCGACGTGGCCATCAACATAAATTCGATGCAGGAGATGGACCGCGCGGTAGTGGAAACCTATCTGCGCTACATCGAGCGCAACATTAGCACGAATGGCCTATTTTATTTTCAAAACAACTTTGGCCACACATCCTCGCCGGTTGAGGAGCCGTCGGAATACAAGCTCGACGCCAACTGGACGCTGCGGGCTGTAGAAGCCGCCTATCAAATCGACTGCGCCCAGACCGCTGAGCAGTGTCGCATCGTATTCTGGCGGACGCCGCAGCAGGAAGACGTAAACACACGCAGACTGGTGCTGCGCGTGTTGTGGAACGGATTCTGCGCAGGGTCCGTGCCGAACTCAGCCGCCTTAGTTGACGAACTCAGGGGACTACCGGCCCTTTACGCGCCCGACGCCGCAGTGGGTGCGATTGCCGACATTCTCCAACGGCATCGGATCGACATTCCCCGGGAGCAGATTGAAAGGTTGCGGGAGTCGATTTACTTTGGCCCGCAGACGTTCGTAGAGTTCATGGGCCCTGATGTCGTGCCGATTCCCGGCACGAAAGATCACAAGCAACTACACACCGAGACACTATGGGCCATCCAGTCGTCGCTGCTACAGCTAATGAAAAAAAGCGCGTCCGCGGATTCGGCCAACACGGAGGAACTCTGTGACGTGGTGAGAGCGACCGTGCAAGCCAGGTTTCAGGAGCTGCGGGACACGGCGAGGTCGGAGTTCTGGTCCGGCCATTACGGTGGCCTGCTGCTGGCGACGCACTCGGAGCCGGCCGGTAGGGAATTGCTGATGGAGTGCGCCGCGCGATCCGAGAACCAATGCTGGCTGGTGCGTTTCGCGTATCTGCTTTCGCGCTTCCAATTGACCGATGATGCGCGTCGAGTGCTACAAACGCTGACGCCCTTTGAATCGCTCGACTCTTTCGTAGCACTGAAAGCAGCGGAACTGGAGCACGCGCTCGGGAACCCAGGCCGGGCCGTCGAACTCCTGGGCGCAGTTGAGCGTGAGAATAGCGCCGAGCGCGCCAACTGGCTTTCGCTAGCGAAGACCGCGGTCCGTACGGGTAACTACGAGATTGCGCGTCGCGCGGCCTTGCGCTTGATTAATTTTAGCCCCCAGGATGCCGGCAATTCTTTGCTCGCAGTCCTGGAAGTCGATCACCACGCCCCTGACTTCGACGCTGAGCTGATGGCGGCCAACGAGGCAGCACTGGAGCATCCGAAGGTTGCCCTTCGTTACGCTGCCTATCTGTTCCGCAATGGCCATTCGACGCGAGCCAGACACCTGGTCTCGAACGCCCTCGCCAACACGCAGATGGATTACTTCCAACTTGGGCAGGCGGGCCGGGTCCTGCAGGAGGCGGGAATGAATGATTTGGCCGATGAAGTACTTGTGCGTTCCATGGAGCTGCGGCCGCGCGCGTTCCTGCACTATGACTTCGTCGGTAATGTTTACCTCGGTGCCGGTCGCTACCGCGAAGCGGAACAAGCTTACGGCAAGGCTCTCAGCCTGAAGCCGTACCTCCGCCACATTAACGCAAAGCACCTCTACTGCCTGCTGCCCCCTGCGGTGCGCGACGCCAGGGTATTCGGCGATCGCGGTGACCTTGGCATAATCTTTCAGCGCCAGCAGAATTTCTACCACGATCTCGGCGCGGCCACGAAGTAAAGGCGGATCGCCTCAGGACCAGCCGCGCGTGCTCCTTCTGTAATGTTTGCTGAGAACATCGCACCGGTCATTCTCGTCGTCGGCTCGGACAGCCTAATCGGCGGAGCATTGATTAATGAGTTAGAACGGGTGGAGCAGCGTGTGCTGGGAACGACCAGGCGAGGCAGCCCGGTCCGTTCTGATCGGCTCTTTCTGGATTTGGGCCAAAACAGTGAGAGCTGGCAATTACCCTCGCGGGTCTCGGTTGCGGTGATCTGCGCAGGGGTTACTAAGATTAAGGATTGTGGGCGTGATCCGGCTGCGACGTCACGCATTAACGTGGAGAGCGTGATCAGGCTGACGAACAAACTCGCAACCGGCGACACTTTCATAATCTACCTTTCGACGAACCAGGTTTTTGATGGCTCAATTCCAAACCGATTGGCTGACACTGCGCCGTCACCCCAAACTGAGTATGGGAGGCAGAAGACAGAGGTCGAGCGTCATCTCGAAACGTTTGCAGGCAGGGTCTCGATCGTGCGTTTGACTAAGGTCCTGGGAACGAATGAAAGCCTATTGAAGGGGTGGTTAGACGCCCTGCGCAAAGGTGAGGTGATACATCCTTTCAAGGACATGGTGATGTCTCCGGTGCCTCTTTCCTTCGTGGTGACAACTCTCGGAAAGATCATCGAAACGCGCTTAACCGGAATCGTGCAGGTTTCCGGAGAGATTGATGTGACTTACGCGGACGTGGCATATCATCTGGCGACGCGTATCGGCGCGAGCAGCGAGCTGGTTCAGCCAATCAGTTACGCCGCAGCCGGGGTGCAGTCAGAATCCGCGCCGCCTTATACCACTCTCGACACCGGCAGATTGCGGGCTGAACTTGGGCTCAATCCGCCCGGCGTCTGGACGACAATCGATTCTGCGATAGGGTTGTAGAAGGGAAACTGTTGAGCGCTTCAGTCTCAAAGATCAACTGCCACGTTTGTGCTCTGCCATCGCTTGAGATAGTCGATGGATTTGAGGCTTTATGCCGGGTGACCTCGGATTGCAAACCCTGGTCGCGAGGCGGACGGCTGAGTGTCTGCCGCGCCTGCGGCTGTGTGCAAAAAGTGATCGACGAAGCCTGGCGCGCCGAGATCGAAAAGATTTATCAGAACTATTCAATCTACTATCAGAGCGATGGCGTCGAGCAGGCAGTTTTTGATGGCGGTTCCGGCCAGGCATCCCTTCGTTCGGATCGACTGCTCGCGGCGCTGGCTGCACATGTGAAGTTGCCGGAAGAGGGTCGCATGATCGATCTGGGTTGTGGCACCGGGGCGATGTTGCGCGCGTTCAGCCGCTTTGCCCCGCGGTGGACGCTCGCCGGCGCCGAGCTAAATGACCGCACGCGTGGGACCGTCGAGAGCATTCCCGGAGTTGAAGCGTTGTACGTTGGGACGACGGATCAGATTTCGGGTAACTTCGATATCGTGACCATGGTGCACATGCTCGAACACATACCGGAACCTGTCCAGTACCTGACAAGTTTGAAAGACAAACTGAAACCCGCTGCTCTGCTCGTAATAGAGGTGCCAAACTATTTACAGAATCCATTCGATGTTCTGGTCGCGGACCATTCGTCGCACTTCACGGCCCGCACTGCTGCGGAGTTAATCAGGAGGGCGGGTTATGACGTGATATTCGCGGCCACCGATTGGGTTCCGAAAGAGTTGACGCTAGTTGCGCGAAATGCCGCGCGAAAGGCTTCGACGGAAATCAAAACGATGCCCGGTCAAGCCGAGCCGGAGCCGTTCGCAGCCGCAAGCGCGACGGTCGGATGGCTCAAGACAACACTCAAAGCGGCGCGTGAGTGCTCGCAGCAAGAAAACTTCGGACTGTTCGGAACGTCAATTGCGACGACGTGGCTTTTTGCGGAGATCGGGGATGGCGTCACATTTTTTGTTGACGAAGATCCCTCTCGCATTGGCAAGACTTTCATGGGGCGCCCCGTCTATCATCCGAGCGAGGCGCCCGCAGGCAGCCATGTTTTCATCGCGCTCTCCAGAACGTTGGCGGAATCTGTTGAGCAACGGCTCGCCCGCGCAGGCGTCGAGTTTCATCTGCCGCCGCCCACTGAAGTAGTTTTGAGTTCAGAGCTCAGCCTTTAGGCTGCTGAAGGCTTAAGCAAACTAAAGGAAGTCTTAACAAGTACAAAGGCCCCTTCAACGAGCACCGTCTGGTCTGGCTCCGTAGGAGCCAAATGTTTATAGCTCGAGTCGGCAGATTGTTTCCCGCGCTCCTTGTAGGAGCGCAACGAACAGACATTTCGCTCCTACGGAGTTAGGATATCGGGGCCTGGGCCGCTGCTACAAACATTTTCGCCTCTACGAGGCGAGGAATGCTAAAACCAGTTAGTGAGAACTTGATCAGAGCTTGCCAAATTTCAAACCCTAAACGCGAACTGAAACGCAAATATGAGCAACAGGACACTCAGCGTGATCATGCCGAACTATAATCATGGTCACTATCTCATCGAGACTCTGGATTCCATCCTGGGCCAGTCTTTAAAGCCGGCCGAAGTGATAGTCATCGATGATGCTTCGACCGACAATAGTATTGAGATCATCGAGAGTGTTATCAACAGAGACCCGACCGTCAGATTATTACGCAACGAAAGTAATACAGGGCCGCTGGTGGCCGTCAACAGCGGGTTGAAACAGGCAACCTCCGAATATGTCTATGCGATAGCGGCCGATGATAGGATCCTCCCTACCTTCTTTGAAGAGTCAGTTGATCTCCTGGAGCAGTATCCCCAGGCTGGTCTGTGCAGTTCTGACATGGGTTGTATGGACAACCACGGCAACACCACCGGAGAATATCGCGCCGGGGTAGTTGATCAAGCATCGTTTCTTTCACCTCCTGAAATCCTGTCCGCGCTCTACCAAGATCCTGCTTACATCATCGGTGGTACTACTATCTACCGCAGATCGGCTCTGGAAGAAGCAGGCTGGTTCCCACCCCAACTGCTCAACCTTGCTGATTGGTTCACTGAACGGGCGATTGCATTCAAACACGGCGCCTGTTATCTCCCGAAGGTTTTGTTTGTGTGGCGGCTCGCGGAATCTCAATATTCCGCCACTTGTAACAAAGATCCCTGGAAGATGTTGGACGTGGTCGATCGGGCGGTCGAGCTGATGGAATCACCACGATATCGCGAGATTTTCCCGCCTGAGTTTGTCGAATTCTGGTGCCACCGGTTTGGCGGACAGGTGATAGACGAAGCGTTGGCGAATTTGACCCAACGGCAGTATGCTTTCATGGAACAGATCGGCAGATGTGTGGAATCTTCAGGAGTCTTAAACCGGCTGCTGCGAAGGAGTCTTTGGACAGTGAGCCGGGCCGCATTGTCCTTTTCCCGGTCCTCTCTGAAGCGACGCCTTCGTCCGATTCAAAAGAAATCCGGCGCTCGCCTTAATAAGAAAAGTATTTAATGATTGGCTTTTAGATGGAAGCCAATTCAGCCCGTGATTTCAGGCTCTAACAAATGCAAGTTAATTCAGTTAGTCATCCAATTACAGAGCGCGACGCAGACGCAATGATGAACGTCTCTGATAAGCCAAGCCTGGCCGGGCTGCGCATAATCATGGTCGGTAATCTGGAATTTGGCGGAGCTGAGCGGCAAGCGCTCCAACTCGCCCAGTACCTGACCGAAGCAGAGAAAGCAAAAGTAGAGTTCTGGGGCCTGGGCGCCGAAGACGGGGTGGTGTCAAAGGCTTTTGAGAGTCTGGGTGTTCCCTGGCGGGTCGTTCCGGTCAACTGGTTCACCCAGTGGAAAGGAGGCAAGGTCTGGGATCTCGCGCGGCTAACATTGGCGCTTCGTCGCGCGCGACCGGACGTGATCTTGTCGTATCTGATCGTGCCGAATGTGGCCTGTGGACTCGTCTGGCGTTGGACGGGTGCGCGACTGTGTATTTGGAACCAACGCTGCGCCGGTTTTTCCCGATTGGGAGCGAGGGTCGAGCAGTTGGCGGTGCAACGGGTTCCGTGGTTTGTGAGCAATTCTCAGGCAGGCGCTGAATTTCTTACGGGAACATTGGGTGCTCCGGCGGACCGTGTGCGTGTGATTCACAATGGAATTCAACTGGCCAAACCTGGATTGGATCGAACTGCCTGGCGCCAGGAACTGGGGTTGAATGATGACACCTTCGCTGTGTGCATGGTGGCGAACCTGAACATTTACAAAGATCACAAGACCCTTTTGCGATCCTGGAAATTCGTGATTGATAAGCTTGAATCCGAAGGGCGCTCAGCGGTGTTGTTGCTGGCGGGCCGTTACAATGACGAGGTCGATGCGTTGAAAGCGATGGCTTTCGAGTTGAACCTGGGCAGCCAGAGTGTTCGTTTTCTCGGTCGCGTGCAAGATGTGTCCGGTTTGCTTGGGGCGAGCGATCTCACAGTTCTCAGCTCACCCTCAGAGGGCAGTCCGAACGCGATCCTCGAAGCGATGGCGATGGGACTGGCGGCCGTGGGAACAGACAATCCAGGGATGCGCGAAGTACTGGGACCTGACGGATACCAGTTTTTAGCGCCGCCCGGAGACGCCGAAGCTTTAGCCGAACGGATCCTCCGTTTCGCGACCGATCATTCATTGCGTGAGAAAGTTGGCGCGGCTAACAAACAGCGCGTAGCAGAAGAGTTTAATCCGCGACGCACTTGCAAGCAGATGGCCTCGGTAATTGTCGAGGGCTTGCAAGAGAAGAAGTTCCCCGTAAACCATCCCGTTCAGAACCATCCCCAGCCGTGTCACTCACAGAAATAAGCTTAATGCTCTGGCCGTTTGGATTTACAAGTGCGCGTCAGTATGCTTGTTAGCCTTGCGCTAAGGCCGGAGGACGGTTCCAAATTGGCCTTCTGATTGTCCCAGGTTCGCTTGCAGGAGAGTTGATGGAGCAGGAAGAGATAACATTTTCGTTCGGTGAGAACTGGCGCTCGTTTGTTGATACCGTTTCGGAAGGATCGATCAGCCGGGCCATGTCTGACATTGAAGACTGGTTAGGCCGGGACGCAATCGCCGGCAAATCTGTTTTAGATGTAGGCAGCGGCTCTGGCATCCATTCGCTCTGCTTTTTCAAGTTGGGCGCCAAAGAGATCCTTTCTCTCGATGTCGATCCTTATAGCGTAGAATCAACTCGACTCTTGTGGGAAAAGGCGGGCCGTCCTGCCAACTGGACGGTGACGCAGGGTTCGATTTTGGATCGGGACTTTGTCGACGGACTCGGCCAGCACGAGATCGTTTACTCGTGGGGTGTACTCCATCACACCGGTTCAATGTGGGAAGCAATCGAAAACACCTGCACGCTGGTTGATAGCGGCGGCAAGCTTTGGATTGCTCTATACGTTAAGGGCCCGACCTATCCGGAACACCTGGCTCTGAAACAGTCATACAACCGGGCCTCTCGACTGGGCAAGAAACTTATGGTTTGGAAAGAGATTTACAAAATCATGGGCGAGCGGCGTCAGATGGGCCTCAACCCGTTTGGCTGGAACCGAAAACATGACCGCGGCATGGATGTCTATCACGACTTGATCGATTGGCTGGGAGGATTGCCTTACGAAGTGGCCAGCAAGGAAGAGGTCGTCGATCTCTGTAATGCCAGGGGGTTTACGCTCGACAGAATCTTTGAGACAGGCGAGCAGGGTAATAATATCTATTTGTTTTCACTTCCTGCTGCCGAAGGGTAAACGCGCGGTATGTGTGGTATTGCCGGAATAATTCGTTGGAAAGGTGGTCCGCAGCGCGAAGGCGAGGTGGAACGCATGACCGCTGCCGTTGCTCATCGTGGCCCCGATGGGGTCGGGTTACTGCAACGCGAAGGCGTAGCCCTCGGACACCGGCGACTGGCAATCATCGACCCTGAGTTGGGAATCCAACCGATGGCCAGTGAGGACGAGACCCTTTGGATTACCTACAACGGCGAGCTGTACAACTTCCCCGAACTGAAGGCTGAATTACAAAAGAAGGGTCATCGCTTTGTTACCCACTCTGATACCGAAGTCGTGATTCACGCTTATCAGGAATGGGGGCCGGAGTGTGTGCGGAAGTTTCGCGGCATGTTCGCCTTTGCGCTGGCCGACTTTCGCCGGCGTCAACTCTATTTGGTTCGCGACCACTTCGGGATCAAGCCGCTCTACTACCGCCTGGGCGATGGCTACCTTGCTTTTGGATCTGAACTGTCCGCGCTGCGACAGGTCGACGATGCGCTGCCGACCGGAAGTCTTCAGGCGATCGATTTGTACCTGCGGTTCAATTACATTCCGACCCCGCACACAATCTATAAAGAAGTTCATAAGCTGCCGCCGGCAAGTTATATGTTGATTGGCTTCGACGGTGATCGTACCGAACCGGTTAAGTACTGGGAGGCGCGATTCGAGTCGAAGAACGGATTATCGGACGAAGGCTGGGTGGAGCGCGGCGAAGAAATTATCCGCGACTCAGTCAAAGCGCATCTGGTCGCTGATGTGCCTTTCGGAGTTTTTCTCTCCGGCGGGATCGACTCAACTCTGGTGGCTTGGAAGATGAGCCAGATTCTGGAGACTCCGGTCCAGGCTTTTGCCATCGGATTCAACGAGCAGGAATTCTCAGAACTCGCCTATGCAGAGGAAGCGGCCAGGAGCTGTGGCATCGAACTGCACAGCGAGATAGTTCGCGACGATGCTTTGCAAATCCTTCCCGACCTGGTCTCTCACTATGGCGAGCCCTTCGGAGATAGCTCATGCATTCCTACCTGGTATGTTTCGCGTTTAGCTCGCGAGCACGTGCCGATGGTTTTGTCCGGCGACGGTGGCGACGAAGCATTCGGCGGTTATCCAAGATACGACATTTGGGCGGGCCAGGGTCCGAGGACTGAAGCCCGGCGCATGATTCGTTCCGCGGTTGCGTCGACCAGACAATATGCACCGCGGGCCGGCCTCTACTGGCTGCGACAATCAGTTAAGGAGCTGATGAAGGATCGCAACGATGTTTCCGAATGGCAGAACCTAATGAATTTCGTCGATGACGAGTTGCGGCGCAATCTGTGGCGTCCGGAATTTCATCACGTGTTCGATCAAAGCTCGCAGGTCTTTGAAGACTCGGGCACCAGGGCTCGAAATTGGCACCGGCTTGCTTATGCGCAGTATCTCGACATCCAAACTTACCTTCCCTGCGACATCCTGACGAAGGTCGACGTGGCGAGCATGTACCACGGTCTGGAAGTTCGCACCCCGCTCGTAGACAAATGCGTGGTCGAGTTCGCCGCCACGCTTCCTGTAGAGCAGCGCCATCGTCATCAAAATTCCGGGAAGGCTATTGGCAAGTACATCACCAAAAAGATTCTGGGAAAGAAATTCCCGCCCGACTTTATCCATCGGCCAAAAATGGGCTTCGGCATTCCGCAGGCGCAGTGGTTCCTTAACGGAAGCTCAGGCCGCGGCCTGTGGGAGCGGGTTACTTTGGACGAAAAATCACCGCTCTACGAATTGTTTGATGCCGGTCAGGTTCGGGCTTTGCTCAATCAAAGTGGTTCCGACTTTAATTCAAATCCGTTGTGGTTAATGCTCGTACTCGGACTGTGGCTGGAGCAAAACCCCGGCGTATCTTTCAGCCAGGGGTAATAGTTCTTGATGACTGAGGCAGGCAGAGGCGAGACATACGGGGACCTAAGAGACGCTCATATTATTTTCGTCTTAGCGAATTTCAACCTCGGTGGAGCCGAGCGTCAGGCTCTTCTTCTAGCTCGACACCTCATACAGGAGCAAGGCGCCAGAGTCGAGTTTTGGGCAGGTGGAAAACCTGGAAGAGTGTCGGAGCTTTGTGACGAGTACAACATCCCCTGGCGCTCAGCGCCAATCCCTTTGCCCTGGTCCAGCCATCCGCTTTCTCAGATCAGACGACTGGCGAAGTTTGCGATGACCCTCCGCCGCGCGCGGCCCGATGTGTTACTGCCTTACATCTTTCTGCCCAGCGCCGTGTGTGGAATTGTCTGGCGCTTCACCGGCGCGCGTGTTTGCATCTGGAACCAACGCTGCGAGGGCCGGGACCGGCTGAATAGAGCCAGCGAGAAACTGGCCATTTGGTTCACGCGTTGTTTTGTCGCAAACTCAAAACTTGGCGCCGAGTTTATGTTTAAAGAACTCGGTGTCAAACATACTCCAATCCATGTAATCTACAATGGCGTTGAGCTTCAGGCGCCGGAATGGGACAGGGCCGGGTGGCGTAGCCATCTCGGAGTAACCGATGACTGCTTCCTGGCCTGCATGGTGGCGAACTTACATGCATTCAAAGACCATGTGACTCTTTTGAAAGCCTGGCGCATCGTGGTGGATCGTTTGAGCGCTGAAAACCGCCACGCCGTATTACTGCTGGCGGGAGGCTTCTTTGAAACGGAACCCAGTTTGAAGGCCCTGGCATTTGACCTTAAGCTCGGCAAAAGCGTGCGTTTCCTCGGCAGCGTGAAAGATATCTCGGGCCTGCTCGGGGCCATTGATCTCGGAGTTCACAGCTCGGTAAACGAGGGTGTTCCCAACGGAGTTTTAGAGTGCATGGCCGCTGGTCTGGCGGTTACCGGAACAGACTATCCCGGAATATGTGAAGCGGTTGGCGAGGACGGATACAAGTTTCTCGCTCCGCCTTTTGACGCCGAGGCGCTGGCTGAACGGATTATCGCTCTGGCTTTGAACCCTGAACTGCGCCAGGAAGCAGGGGCCGCAAATCGCCGGCGCATCGAAACGGTTTTCCCGCCGCGAAAGATGAATCAGAAGATGGTTTCGCTAATCGCCGAGGGCTTGCACTGAGACGAACGAGGTGGGAGGTTTTATTGTTAATGGGTAGCAGAATCAGAAAATATTTAGAGCGGCGTCAGCATATTAAGAACGAGCAAGCATCACTCGATCAAATACCGAAATTGTCCTGTACCGGCGAAGCCTTACGGGCGACGACTGCTCACGAGCTGGCCGGGATATTTAATCGGCCTGAGACCCAACCAGAGTGGACGCAGGCCGAAGCAGATCTAAAACGAGTTTGCCAGATTGAAGACGGGACGACCGGAGGCGTGAACCCCGGTGATCGCAGGGCAGTCTGGTACCTGATCAATGGCCTGGGCCCGAAATCCGTTTTGGAAATCGGTACGCACGTGGGAGCTTCAACGGTTCACATAGCATCAGCGCTGAAGAATAAGCAGCAGAGCGATCCGGCAATCAATCCTCACCTGACTACCGTGGACATGGAAGACGTAAACAGCGACTCGGGCGCGTTCAAGCGGTACGGACTGGCAGCATCACCCCGGGACATGATCCGGTCCATTCAATGCGATGACCTGGTGAGTTTTGTTAGCGAGAGTTCACTGACTTTCCTGGATCGCTGCGAAGACAAGTTCGACTTTATCTTCCTTGACGGTGATCATTCGGCGACGACGGTCTATCAGGAGATTCCCAGGGCGTTGAAGGCACTCAAGCAGGATGGCGTGATCCTGCTTCACGATTACTTTCCAAAGAATCGCCCGATCTGGGTGAATGGGTCGGTCATTCCGGGTCCATATCTTGGGGTTAGCAGGTTGCGCAAGGAAGGCGCTCCGATCAAAGTCCTTCCGTTGGGCGAGCTGCCCTGGCCGACAAAACTGGGTTCCAGAATTACCAGCCTGGCCCTGGTATCGCGTGATTAGTGATCGGCGTAAGGAACCGCTCGCGGTAGCAAGCGGGTATTTACTCGGAAATAACCCAGTCGCTACCGCGTCCGGTTCTGTACCACGTTGTTTACCTGATTCTTGAGGCAAAGCGGATCGGTTCTAAAAATAATGTGCGGCATTTGTGGAGTCTGGGGCGAAGGCGATGGCCGCGAGGCGGCGAGCGCGATGGTGGGCGCGATGGCCCACCGCGGCCCGGATGACCGCGGCGTGTTCAGCGACGCGCGGATCACCCTGGGAATGACGCGCCTGGCGATTATCGACACGACCAGCGGCGGGCATCAGCCGATGCAGACGCCGGACGGACAAATCACCATCGTCTATAACGGCGAACTCTATAACTTCCGCGAGCAACGCCAACTGTTGGAAGCGAAGGGTTGCGACTTTCGCTCGTCATCCGACACAGAAGTCGTCTTGCGCATGTACGAAAGTTACGGCGACGATTTTCTGACGCGCATGCGGGGAATGTTTGCGCTGGCGATTTACGATCAGCGACGTGGGCCCGGTCGTGAGCGTCTGTTACTCGCGCGAGATCAAATGGGCATCAAACCGCTTCTTTATACTCACAGAAACGGTCGCCTGATCTTTGCTTCTGAAATTAAGGCCTTGCTGGCAAGTGGATTAATCGAGGCAGAGATCGATCCCGTCGCGTTGCGTTTGCTGCTTACCTACGGCTCAGTCTATCAACCGAATACGATCATTAAGAAAGTAAAGATGCTGCTGCCGGCGCACCGGCTGATCATCGAGGGTGGCCGCGAGCGAGTCGAACGATACTGGTCGCTGGGCCTCGATCGCCGCCCCGAATTGCGTGGCCTGCCATACGAGGAACAGGTTTCGGAATTAGCCGCCGTGCTCGAAGAGTCGGTCCGGTTGCAGATGATTTCGGATGTACCGCTGGGTGCATTTCTGTCCGGCGGTTTGGATTCGTCTCTGCTGGTCGCGCTGATGGCGCAACAGATTACCGGCACGCGAGTGAAGACGTTTTCGGTGGGCTTCGAACAGGAAGGAAGCGACATCGACGAAACCGATGATGCGGCGCGGACAGCGTCCTTCATTGGCACCGATCATTCGCGTGTCGTGGTGCGCGGCGAGGACGTGCGTGATCGAATTCGACACATAGCTTATGGTTTGGATCAGCCTTCGGTTGATGGAGTCAACAGCTATTTCGTCAGTTTGGCAGCGCGCCAATCCGTGACAGTCGCGATCTCCGGAACCGGCGGCGATGAACTCTTCGCCGGCTATCCGTGGTTTGCGGACATGGTCGTCGATGACTTGCGTTGGCGCGGGACACAGCCCTGGAAGGCGTTCGCTCGTGCGGCCCTGGCGCCGGCGGTGCGACTGTCGCTTTTCGATGAACTGCCGGCGGGACGCATGCGCAGCCGCGTTGAGCAGCTCCGCTATACGACAGACTTTCGCACGCGCTATGTCGGCAGCTACAACATTTTCGGCAGCGCCGGAGCGGCCCGCGCGATTGCTTCAGATTTGCGCGGCGTGGCGCAGGCCGGCAGGTCAGCCCATTATGATCTGAAGGAGACGGACGAATTGCCGCAGGCCTCGGCCCTCGAGCGAGTGACTGCTGTTTGTCTTCGTGGCTACACCACGAACCAACTGCTCCGCGACATTGACGCGGTTTCGATGTCACACAGTCTCGAGATACGAGTGCCGTATCTCGATCCCGTCGTGGCTGAAGCGGCGCTTTCATTACCGGATCAGGCTAAGATGGGAGAGTCGTCGCCGCCGCAACACTTCGGAACCTTGAGTTATCGCGAGGCCGGCACAAAAAAAGTTCTGGTGGACATTGGCAAGCGGATTCTTCCCCCGCGCTTTGACACCAAGATCAAACGTGGTTTTGGGATGCCTTTCAATTCGTGGTTGCGTGGTCCGTTGCGCGAAGTCTTGTGGGACGCGCTCACCGAAGATCGCGTGCGACAAAGAGGGCTTCTCGATCCAAAGGAAGTGACCGCGGTCAAGAATGACTTTCTTAACGGCTCGACCGACTGGTCGCGTCCATGGCTCTTGATGATGTTGGAACTGTGGTCGCAGGAAGTTCTGGATGGTGCGTCAAGATTGGGAAGGCCCGGTCAAGTTCTTCAGACTGCCGGCCGAGAATCCGTGTTGCCTGGCTCTAGTGGCTCCAGAGGAGCCAAATGTTTATAGCACCAAAGGTGATTTGTTAACCGCGCTCTGCAGGAGCGCATGCACAAACATTTCGCTCCTACGGAGCGGGTAAGAGGGTGCAAGGCGGGTGCTATAAACATTTCGCCTCGTCGAGGCGAGGAGCGCGCAGAGTGAATTGCCACCTTGATCAGGGCTGCCTTTAGGCTCAGATATTAACTGGAACAGTCGCACTGAGCCAGTGTAAAACGCGGCGCGGCTTTGCCCCAAAACTAATTTTTTTGCGCGAACAATAACTGGGGTACGGAACCGCTTGCGGTAGCAAGTGGGTATTTACTCGAAAATGACCCGGTCGCTACCGCAACCGGTTCTGTACCGGATTTTTTGACTGACTCTTGAGGCAAAGCCACGCGTCGCATTGGATGAAATCATTTGAGCACGACCAGTACCCAGGCAAGCCTAAAATCTTGTTTGTGGGAATAGGCGATAGTACCCACACGCACTCGTGGATTGATTTGCTCGAGGGCGCGCAGATTAATGTTCGTCTGTTTCCGGCGACGAATACCTTGCCACCTGACGACTGGAAAGTGAAGACCTATGTTACGCAGTACGACTCGCAGGGTGGGGATCCTGCTTTGCGCATGCGACTGTTCGACAAAGGAAAAGCCGGTCGACTGGTGGGCAGAACCCTGGCCCGCGTCAGTCGCCGGCCCTGGAACACAACCGGTCTCGTTTCGGCGTGGTTGGCTGAGATAGTAAAGAGCTGGCGGCCTGACGTGATCCACACTTTAGGTCTGGAGCCGGCGTCCTATTTCTACCTGAATGTGCGGCGGCAATACGGGTTGAGCGGCATCGGCAAATGGGTGGCTCAGGTCCGAGGTGGACCTGACCTCGCGCTGCATCGTCTGCTGCCCGAGTATGCCGGGAGAATTCGGGGGGTGCTCGAAGCGTGCGACCAGTTAATCGCTGATAACGATCAGAATTATGAGCT
>Ga0070698_100004444_pt1 | contig 15405 bp, 15 predicted proteins | sample KBSK1502metaG_FD_65477 | JGI IMG/M metagenome (GOLD analysis project Ga0070698, IMG submission 65477) | Corn, switchgrass and miscanthus rhizosphere microbial communities from Kellogg Biological Station, Michigan, USA - KBS K1-50-2 metaG | ecosystem: Host-associated > Plants > Roots >...
TTCTCCCACGCCGCCCCGGCGCGCGGCCCAAGAGTACGATGGGCCTTTCGACCTGACAAGGCCCTTCGGGTCAAATCTGGAGCAGTTTTTACACGAGTGTCATGTAAAACCTACACGACGTGACACTTTCCATCGTCCGCGCCGATCGGTCACCCCCGTCTATTGTGGGAGTACCGTCCCCGGCAACCATTCCGCGTCTCCGCGAGAGCCCACTTCCCTGGCACATCCGTTGCGTTCTGTCCCCCCGCGAAAGGAGTGGGGCATGCGTCTGACATCTCTCATGGGCTTCCTCGCCGACGACCTCGCGGTCGACCTGGGCACCGCCAACACCCTCGTGTACGTCCGGGGGCAAGGCATCGTCCTCAGCGAGCCCTCGATCGTGGCCATGAAGGATGGCGCAGTGCTCGCGGCGGGTCACGAGGCCAAGGCCATGCTGGGCCGCGCGCCGGGCACGATCTCGGTCGTACGCCCACTCCGGCACGGGGTCATCGCCGACTTCGACAGCACCGAGAAGATGCTCCACTACTTCATCGCCAAGACCCGCCAGCGCCGGAGCATCGTCCACCCGCGGGTGGTGGTCACCGTGCCGTCCGGCATCACCCAGGTCGAGAAGCGCGCGGTGCGTCAGTCGGCGCGCCAGGCCGGCGCCCGCGAGGCCTTCCTCATCGAGGAGCCCATCGCGGCGGCGCTCGGCGCGGGCCTGCCGGTGGCCGAGCCGGGCGCCAACATGATCGTCGACATCGGCGGCGGCACCACCGAGGTCGCGGTGATGTCGCTGTCCGGCATCGTCTACTGCAAGTCGGTGCGGATCGCGGGCGACGAAATGAACGCCTCGGTCATCCAGCACATCCGCAAGAGCTACAGCCTTCTCGTGGGCGAGCGTCACGCCGAGGAGATCAAGCTCAAGCTCGGCTCGGCCTACCCGATCCCGGGCGAGCACCTCACCATGGAGGTCAAGGGGCGCGACCTCATCGTTGGCATCCCCAAGACCATCCTGGTCACCGGCGAGGAGATCCGCGAGGCGCTGCGCGAGCCGATCATGGCCATCGTGAGCGCGGTGCACACGTGCCTCGAGCAGATCCCGCCCGAGCTGGCCGCCGACATCGTGGACAAGGGCATCGTCGTCTCCGGCGGCGGCGCGCTCCTGCGAGGCCTCGGCCCGCTGCTCCACGACCAGACCGGGCTGCCCATCCGGGTCAGCGAGGATCCCCTCACCTGCGTCGTGCGCGGTGCGGGATGCCTGCTGGACGACGTCAAGCTGCTCTCCCGCGTCGCCCTGCCGTCGTAGTCGCCCGCCCTCGTCGTCCTCTCGTGACGACGCTATAATGTCGGCCACGCCGGCCGCGGGGCCGGCCGCCGATCCCTCGTCGTCCACTGGAGGCCGCCATGAAAGGCGTGACCCTGCCGACCGAGACCGTCTTCGTGATGGAGAACTCGCCGATCAAGTTCGGGCTCGGGGCCATGGACGAGATCGGCTTCGACGCGACCCGGCTCGGCATCCGGAAGGCGCTGATCTTCACCGATCGCCACGTGGCGGAGCTGGGCCTGCCCGAGCGGGTCCGCGCCCTCCTCGAGGAGCAGGGCGTCAAGGCCGACGTGTGGGACGGGGTCGAGGTGGAGCCCACCGACCGGTCGATGGAGGAGGCGGGCGAGTACGCGCGCTCCAAGGAGTTCGACGGGCTCATCGCGGTCGGCGGCGGCAGCACCATCGATACCTGTAAGGCCGCCAACCTCCTCACCTGCCATCCGGCCCCGCTGCTCGACTACATCAACAAACCGGTCGGCAAGGGCGTGCCGGTGCCCGGCCCGATGCGGCCCCTGATCGCGGTGCCCACCACCGCGGGAACCGGCAGCGAGACGACCGCGGTGGCGGTGACCCACGTGATCGATCAGAACGTGAAGGCGGGCGTGTCCCACCGCCTCCTGCGTCCCGCCCTCGGCGTGGTGGACCCGCTCAACACCCTGAGCGTACCGCCCGAGGTCACCGCGGCGGCGGGCGCTGACATCCTCACCCACGCGATCGAGTCCTACACCACCCGGCCCTACGATGCGCGCGCCAAGCACCATCCGCCGGACCGCCCCGCCTACATCGGCGCGAACCCGGCCAGCGACATCTGGTGCGAGAAGGCGATGGAGTACGCCGCGCGCTATCTCCGCCGCGCGGTCCTGAACGGCCTCGACGTGGAGGCGCGCCTGCACCTGGCGCTGGCCGCCAACTACGCGGGCATCGGCTTCGGCAACGCGGGGGTGCACATCCCCCATGCGGTGGCCTACCCGATCGCGGGCCTCGTGCGCGACTACGTCCCGAGCGGCTACCGCACGCGCCACCCGCTGGTGCCGCACGGCATGTCAGTGATCCTCACCGCGCCCGCCGCGTTCCGCTTCACTTACGCCACGTCGCCCGAGCGTCACCTGCGCGCCGCCGAGCTGCTCGGGGTGCCGGTGGCCGACCTGAGCGAGGCGGAGCGGCGCGACGCGCTGCCGCGGGCGCTCCTGTCGATCATGCGCGACATCGGCATCCCGAACGGCCTCACCGGCATCGGCTACACCGAGCGCGACGTCCCGGCCCTCATCGAAGGCACCCTGCGCCAGCCGCGCCTGCTGTCGGGCGCGCCGCGGCCGGTGGGGCAGCCGGAGCTCGAGCTGATCCTGCGAGACTCGATGCAGTTCTGGGGCTAGAGCTGCCCGGAGTCGCCCCAGTCGGCGAGGAGCGCGCGGTAGGCGGGGCTTTCGTACCGTTCGAGGCGGAAGGCGGGAGCGTAGCCGGGCAGCGGGCGCTCTGCGATGTAGTCGGCGAGGAGATCGGCGGCGCCGTTCGAGGACATCATCCCGTAGCCCGAGAGGCCGCCCAGCACGTACGCGCCTTCCACCGGTAGCGGCCCCGACAGCAGGCGGTTCTCCTCGGTCTTGGTGTAGTAGCCGCCGTCGACGAAGTGTTTCGGCAGGCGCGGGACGTAGGCACGCAGGCCGGGGATCAGGCGGGTCATCCCGCGGATCACGATCTCCGCGTAGGCCGGGTCGAACTCCACTGGGAAGCGCGGCTCCATCGGCTCCACGTCGTAGGTCCACACCCCGAGCATGATCGGGCTGTCGCCGCCGCCCTCCGGTCGACCGTGGACGCCGGCGGGCATCTCCTCCAGGAGATGGCGGAGCGATTCGGCCTGACCCAGCTCCTCGCGCTCGTCGTCGGACCACGGCAGCCGAACCGGATCCGTCCAGATCATCATCGGGGCGTGACGCGGCACCACGGCCTGCGTGTCGTGGAACGCGACCTTGGCGTGCCGCTCGCAGAACACCGGGATCTCGACGTCCAGGAGCCGCCCGACCGTCTTTACGTGCGGGCCCGCCGCGTTCACGAACCGGGGTGTGCCGATCGTGCGCCGCCCGCCGCCGCCGCTCACCCGCGCGCCGATGACGCGGCCCCCCGCGGTCTCCACCCCGTCCACCCGTCCCTCGATCAGCCGCACTCCGGCCTCGCGCGCGCGCTCGAGCATGTACATGCCGAGCTGCTGGCCGCTGAACCAGCCGCAGCGGCGGGCGTGCAGGAGCCCCACCGTGTCCTCCGCAAGGTACGGGAAGTGACGGCGGATCAACTCGGGGTCGGTGACCACGTCGGTCCCGGTCGGCTGGCCCTCGTAGCCGGTGGCCGGCGACGGCCGATAGTCGCCGCCGGCCGAGCGGTGCAGGCGCAGCGGCCCCACGCCGCGCGCGGCCGCATCCTCGGCCGCCTTCACGTAGCCCGGGATCTGCTCCGGCTGGGCCGTCGCGAAGAGATAGCCGCGGCGGTTCATCAGGAAGACGTTGTCGCTCTCGCGCGCCAGGTCCTCCATCAGGTCGATGCTGCGGTTCATGAGGGCGGCCATGTCCTCGCCCGGCCCCGGCCACCAGTTGCGGTAGGACTCGGCCGACTTGTCGCTGGTCAGCGTGAGCGGCGGCCGCTCGTCGACGAGGACCACGGACCGGACGCCCCGCCGGACCGCCAGGTGATAGGCCGCCGCGATCCCGGCGATGCCCGCCCCGCAGATCACGACCTCCGCCGTCTCCGCGCTCATTTCTCGACGACTCTACACGCTTTGAGCCGGCAGGGAAACTGGCCGCCACCTGGTGGACACTGTCACCGTCACGATGGGCTCGTGACAGTCCGACAGCGCCCTGACATGCCCGCAAGTGGCCGATAACTTGAGCTTCCGAGACCAGGCATGTCGGTTGCTGGATGCCGGCGCATGATGATCTCCCAACAGAACGATCGCCGCCGGCACCCTCGCTCGGACGTCTCCTGGCTCGTGGTCGTGGAGGCCGGGAAGCGCCGCTTCCTGCTCCAGACGGTGGACATCTCGGCCCGCGGCGCGAAGGTGCGGCCGCGGGAGCGCCTCGACATCGGCACGCCGGCGCAGCTCCGCTTCCGGCCGCCGGACGGCACCCCGTTCAACGTGCCGGCCCTGGTCTGGCGCACCGATTCCGACGGGCTCGCCTTCCTCTTCATGGGGGACATCCAGGACCGCCTGCGCCGCTCCGGTCGCCTGCTCGCCAGCTGATCCAACGGGGCGACCCGCTACTTCTTGAACCAGTCCCAGACGCGATCCCACCAGCGGCCGATCTGCTCCGACACGCCGCCGTGCTCCTCGCACGGCGGCGGCTCCGTCCCGTTCAGGAAGACCTCGGTAACCACGACCGGGCAGTAGGCCGTCGCCTTCCGCCCGTTCGTCGCGTCGATCTTTACGTAGGTGATGCCGGGCGGCTCCGGGAACGCGCTGGCCGGGTAGACGTCGAGGGCCTGGCGCATGAACTCCGACCAGATCGGCAGCGCGCCTTCCGCCCCCGAGAGTCCGGCCGGCGTCCCGTCGTCGAAGCCCACCCACACCAGGGCCAGCACATTCGATGAATAGCCCACGAACCACGCGTCGCGCCCGTCGTTGGTCGTCCCGGTCTTGCCCGCCACCGCGCCCGACACGCCCAGCGCGCGCGCGGAGGCGCCGGTGCCCGAGTTCACCACGCCCTCGAGCAGCGAGGTCATGAGGAAGGCCTCCGGCGCGCCGATCACCGGCCGGGTCTCGCGACTCGCACTCCAGATCGCGCGGCCGCCGTCGTCGCTGACCGTCTCGACCGCGCCGCCGCTCGGGGCGAGGCCGCCGTTGGCCAGCGGCACGTAGGCGCGCGCGAGATCGAGCGGGGTGGTCTCAAACACCCCGAGCGCGAGCGCCGGCACCGGCTTGAGGTCGCCCTCCACCCCGAGGCTCCGCGCAGTCTGGACCACGGTGCCGAGGCCCACCGCCTGGGCGAGCCGCACGGTCGCGGTGTTGAGCGAGCCTTCGAGCGCGCGCCGCACTGTCACCGGTCCCTGGTAACGATCGTCGTAGTTCTTCGGGCTCCACGGCTTGCCGTCCACCATCACGGTGATCGGGGCGTCCTCGATCATCGAGGCGGCGGTGAAGCGAGGCCCGTCCTCCCGGGGGGTGAGCGCGGCGAGGAACACGAAGGGCTTGAAGGCCGAGCCCGGCTGCCGCCGTGCGAGGACCGCGCGGTTGAACTGGCTGACCCGGTAGTCGCGGCCGCCCACCATCGCGCGGACCTGGCCGGTGGCGGGGTCGAGCACGATCAGCGCGGCCTGCAGGCGCTCCTCCGAATTCTGGCGACGCAGCCGTGGCCGCGCGGTCTCGAGCCGGTCGATCCCCTTGACCACCGCGGCCTCGGCGAATTTCTGCAGCACCGGGTCGAGCGTGGTGTACACGCGCACTCCGTGCTGATCGGCGAGGTCCACCTCGGTGGAGCGCTCGAGCTCGGCGCGGACGTAGTCGAGGAAGTAGGGTGCGGTCAAGCCGCTGCCCGGGGCGGTTCGCGCCTTGACCGGCTCGCGCCGGGCCCGCCGGTAGTCCGCCTCCGAGATCTTGCCGAGGTCGCGCAGGCGCGTCAGCACCACGTCCCGCCGATCGCGCGCGCGGTCGGGGTTGGTGTTGGGCGAGTAGCTGTTCGGACCGCGGATCATGCCGGCCAGGAGCGCGGCCTCCGGCAGGGTCAGCTGATGCACCTCCTTGCCGAAGTAGGCCCGCGAGGCGGCGCCGACCCCGCGCACCGCCGCGCCGCCCGCCTGCCCGAGGTAGATCTCGTTGAGGTACGCCTCGAGGATCTGGTCCTTCGAGTACCGCCACTCGAGCGCGGTGGAGAGGAACGCCTCGTTGAGCTTGCGCGAGAACGTGCGCTCCGGGGTGAGCAGCCGGCTCTTCACGAGCTGCTGGGTGATCGTGCTGCCTCCCTCGACCACCCGCCCCTTGCGTACGTTGGCCCAGACGGCCCGGAGCACCCCGCGCGGGTCGAGCCCGCCGTGCTCGTAGAAGCGCTCGTCCTCGATGGCGAGGACCGCGGTGCGCAGCACCGGAGGCACGTCGGCCAGGCGCACCGGGCGGATGTTCTCGCCCATGCTGGCGCCCGCGCTCGCGAGCAGCTCGGGCGGCAGGGCCACGCTCTGGACATCGGCCCCGTTCTGCCGCAGCCGGGTAATCCGCCCGCCCGACACGGTGAGACTCACCCGGCCCGCGCCGCCATTTCCGGAGCCGACCGCGATGTCCCACGCCCCGTCCGAGCGAGAGAACTGGCCCGGGCCGGCTGCGCTCCGCGTCTCGCGATAGCCGAGCCGGCCCAGGATGCCGGCGAGATCGAGGGCGCCCACCGAGACTCCGGGGCGCAGCACCGGCGGCGCCGCGTAGAGCACGGTCGAGCGGCGGGCCTCGACCCGCTCGAACTTGGAGAGCGCCCGCGCCGAGTAGATCGCGAGGCCGCCCGCCACCAGGACCAGGACGCCGAAAAGCGCCGCCGCGAAGAGGGTCAGGAGGCGCAGGACGCGGAAGCGGCCCTCCCACAACGCGACCATCACGCGTCCGCGCGCACGCCCGGGGAGAGAGTCGAGAGGCTCAGGAGCCGGCGCCCCTCCGCAGGGTCACCATCACCAGCCGCGCCACCTCCGGGTTGTCGGACAGCTCGACGACCACGAAGTCTCCGATGTGCACGTCGTCGAGGGAGATCGTCCGATCCCGGAACGCGTCCTTGAAATCCCGCCCGGTGTAGTTGCGCTCCGAGGAGACGACGAGGGCGTCGCGGGGCACCTGGATCCGCAGCGCGCGGCGCTCGCCGCCCACCCCGAACTCGTCGACGGTGATGGTCCGGGCCTGGGGGTCCACCGCGAGCACCGTCCCCGCGTGGCGCTCCCCCGCGGGCGCCGACGCCGGAATGACCGCCGCGCCGACGAGGAGAGTGAGCAGCGCCATCAGGCCGAACCCGAGTCCGGCTCGCCGGCCCATCCGACGCCTCACGACCGGGGCGAGGCGGGCGCGCTGAGTTCCGCCGCCTTCATCTTCCGGACCAGCTCGGCGTACGAGGAGGTCTGAATGATCTTGTCGAACTGGGTCCGGTAGTTGTTGATCAAGCTCACGCCCTCGACGGAGACATCGTACACGAGCCACCGGTCGCCCCGCTGCTGCATGCGGTAGTCGATCGGCACCTCGGTTCCCTGCTTGGTGACGAAGCGGGTGCGCACGGTCGCGAGCCCTCCGTCGACCGCCTCGCCCGCGTAGGCGATCCGCTCCCCGCTGTAGCGCTCGATCTTCGAGATGTAGGCGCGCTCGATCAGATCCGCGAAGAGCCCGGTAAACTCCTGGCGGTCCTTCTCAGAGATGTTCTGCCAGTGGCGCCCGAGCGCGCGCTTGGCCGTCTCGCCGAAGTCGAAGACCTCTTCCGCTTCTTTGCGAATCGCGGCCCGTCGGTCCGCCGCCCGCGCGTCGGCCTTGAGCGCCGGATCCTCCAGGACCTTGATGATCTGCTCCACCGAGGCCTTGAGCTGATCGGTGGGCGCCCCGGCGTCGGCCGACGCCGGGGCACACGCCACGAGTCCCGCGAGCGCCACCAAGACGATGCGCGCGACCCGATCCAGGCGCATCGTCAGGCGGCCCGGCCCAGCAAGGCGGGATCGACCTTGATGTGATCCTCGATACGGAAGTCGGACCGGCTCCGCGAGATCTCCCGCGTGGCGACGTCCATCGCAGCGGTGCGGAGCTCCGCCTTCGGTACCGCGCCGCTGATCTCGAGAACCAGCGGGGTTCCCTTCCAGAGCGGCAGGTGCGCCGTCGGGGTCAGGGGCATGCCGGAGAGGGCAGCATCCATCAGCAGGGCGTCCGAGACTCTCGCCTGGGCGGCTACTGCTTCCTCCTCCCGCTTGCGCTTGAGATCGTAGAGCTTCACCGCGATCCCGAGCAGCACGACCAGGGACAGCATCGCTGCGACGACGATGATTTCCATGGTGGTCACCTCCATGGGGCCGGGAAAATGCATCGCGCGTGCCACAAAATTCGCGGCCGGGTCGACTCCAAGTTACCACCGCTTAAGCCGTCGATCATCACAACTGGACGAAGTGTCTCGACCGAGTAGGAATTTCCCGGACGATCGTGTAAACCTTCCCGGCACGCGATGCGTCAACGCGCCCCCTGCGGCAGCGGGTCCCAGGCCCATTCGTCGGCGAGCACCGCCCGCGCCACGTCACCCAGACGCTGCCGCGAGTCCATCGCCTGCTTGCGCAGCCAGCGGAAGGCCTCGGCCTCGCTCAGCTGCCGATCGCTCATGAGCTTGCCCTTGGCCTGGTCCACGAGCGGGCGCTCCGCGCGCGCCTGCTGCATGCGCCGGATGTCACGAAACCGCGCGAGGGCCAGATCGAGCGTCGGGGCGACCTCGGCCGCCCGGAGCGGCTTGAGCATGAACGCCAACACCCCGGCCCGATTGGCCTGCTTCACCACCGCGGCGCCGGTATCCCGCGTGAACAGCACGGCCGGACAGTCGCACGCCGCGGTGATCTGCGGCATCAGGGCCGGCTCACGTCGCCCCGAGAGGCTGGGGGCGATGATCAGCACGTCGGGCCGCGTCTGCTGCATCAGCGCCACCGCGTCGAGACGCAGCGGCGCCTCCAGCGCCACCGTGCCCCCCGCGTCCTCTACCGCGGCGCGCAGCGAGGCCCGCGACGCGGCGTCGCCGTCGAGGACGGCGACCCGCCATCTCGGCGAACCGCTTCTCCAGACCCTTCCGATCATTCGCATGGCACCTCCTGAGGCGTCGCCCCGTCGCAACCCTTGTGCCAACGAAACGCGCTCCCGCGATGCCGGTCGGGCGCCCGTCGGGCGAAGAAATTTCCGGTTCCCTCGAGAAGTTCTTCCCATCTTCAGATGCTCCCTGCGGGCGGTCGGCGCCGTCTTCGGGCCCACTCGCGGTTCGAAGCCGCGACTCGGCGCGGTCATCGGGTGGCACACCACTTGCGTCCAGTCATCGTCATGCTCAGGCTCAAGGGAGAACACGACGCCGACGACGCTCTGCCACCAGAGGACGAGGGCCGGTCCCGGGCGGTTGACCGCGGCGAGACGGACGAGCTCACCGGCGAGGACGTATTTCCGCGTGAGCGGCCGAATCGCGGGCGGAATGCCGCGGCGGACGACGAGGATGAGCCGTACGACCCGTGGAGGCCCGAGCGGACCTTCCCGCTTCGGGGTCTCGCCATCGCGGGAGCGGCCTTCGCTCCCACTTTCTTGCTGATCTTTTTCGGTCTGCCCTACTTGGTCGACTCCGCGGCGCCGACGCGGACACCGAGCGCGCCCGTCGCCACTGTGGTGCCGGAGCTCGACCCGAAGAGCTTCCCGTCGCGCTCGGAGGCGGCCCGTGGCGACGCCCGGGCCGGCGCTTCGGATTCGCGGGGCGCGCCCGGCGGCCGCACGGCGGGCGATCTCTTCCGCAACACCGCGCCGTCCGTGCCGATTCCGCCGGCACCGATCCCGCCCGCGCCGATCCCGGACGCCCCGAAGGTCGAGGAGCGCGCGGCGGCGGTGGCGCCGGAGCCGGCTCCGTCCCTGCCCCCCGCACGCCCGACTCCGTCAGAACGGCCCGCCGCCCCCGAGGCCCGGGCGCCCGAGATCCCACGCACGGCGGCGCTGCCGCCCGCGTCGACGCCCGCCCCAGCGCCTGCCCCGCCGGCCGTGCCAGAGCCGCGCCGCGGCGCCCGCGAGTCTCGCGAGTGGACGCCGGCGGCCGCCTTCACGGATCGCGCGGCGGCCGGACGGCTGGCGAGCAGCATCGAGAAGCAAGGCTATCCCGTCGAGATTCGACAGGATGCCTCGTCCTCGAGGCCGTGGGTGGTGTGGATCGGCGCCCAGCCTAGCGGCGGCGGCGCGCGCCGCCGCTAGGCCGCGCGGTCTAGGCGCGCTTCTCCGGCTGACGATCCAGCTGCAGCTCCCGCCAGCGGCGCGCCTTGTTGTGGAGGGTCTTCGGGGTGGTTCCCAGGATCTCGGCCGCGCGGGTCTTGTTGTTGTTCACCGACTGGAGCGTCCGCAGGATGAGCGCGCGCTCCCCATCGTCGAGGGTGGTCCCGAGCGGGAGCACCACTACGTTGGCCCGCTCCACCGGCGGGGTGCCGAGCGGCGACAGGGGCAGGCACTCGGGCGTGATGAGCCCTTCCTCGCACGACACCACCGCGCGCTCGATCACGTTGCGGAGCTCGCGGACGTTGCCCGGCCAGTTGTGCTCGTTCAAGAGCTTGAGCGCGGCGCCGTCGACGCCGCGGACCTGACGGCTGTACTTCTCGTTGAACTCCGCAATGAACGCGTCGGCGAGCAGCGGGATGTCCTCCGGGCGCCGCCGCAGCGGCGGCAGCGGGATCGTCAGCACGTTGACCCGGTAGTAGAGGTCCTCGCGGAACACGCCCTCCTGCACCGCCTTGACCACGTCCTTGTTGGTGGCGGCCACCACGCGCACGTCGACGCCGATCTCGTCGTGCCCGCCCACGCGCCGCACCTGGCTGTCCTGGAGCACGCGGAGGTACTTCGCCTGCAGGTTCGAGCTCATCTCCGCGATCTCGTCGAGGAAGATGGTGCCGCCGTCGGCCAGCTCGAAGTAACCCGGCCGCCGGGCCATCGCGCCGGTGAACGCCCCCTTCTCGTGCCCGAACAGCTCGCTCTCGAGCAGGGTCTCGGGGATCGCCGAGCAGTTGACCGCCACGAACGGCCCCTTCGCCCGCTGGGACATCTGGTGGATCGTGCGAGCCACCAGTTCCTTGCCGGTCCCCGTCTCGCCCAGGACCAGTACCGGGGCCGGGCTCGGGGCCGCCATCTCGATCAGGCGATAGACCTCCTGCATCGCCGCGCTCACGCCGAGGAGCGGGCCGAGCCCCCGGCTCTCCTTGAGCTGGCGGCGGAGCACGGTGACCTCGCGGTTCACCTGCACCTTCTCGACCGCCTTCTCGACCAGCACGCGCAGGCGGCGCGGGTCCACCGGCTTGGTCATGTAGTCGTAGGCGCCCTCCCGCATGGCCGACACCGCGGTCTCGATCGAGCCATGAGCGGTCAGCAGGATCACCGCCGCCTCCGGCACCGCGGCGGCCAGGGGCTTCAAGAGCCCGATGCCGTCGATCACGGGCATGATCATGTCGGCGATCACCACCGAGGGCCGGAACGCGGGCGCGCGCTCGAGCGCATCCTTGCCGTCCACGGCCTCCTGCACCTCGTACCCCCACATGCTCAGGAGCGCTGCCAGCCCGCTGCGGCCGGACTCGTCGTCGTCAGCGATCAGGATGCGATGCTTCATTGTTCGTCCCCTTTCGGGTGAGTGATGTGCGTCGGTGGCAAGCTCGACTGACACTCCGCGTCGGCCTGCAATCGATGTGCCTCGAAAGTTCCCGGCGGAAAAACGCTCCGAGCTCGAGGAGACAAACCCATTTCAAACACTATCTTGCCTCACGACTTGAAGGCTGGGTCTCAGCCCAGAGACCCGGCTCCGCCGCCACGGCCTCGGGAAGATTTTACCGTGTAGTTACCACTCGGTGGCGCCCGTATCCCCCCAATCGAGGTCGATAAGGGCGAGACCAGTCACCGGATCCGTCTTCCTCTGAAGCGTGGACGGCTCCTCCGCGAGGGTGACCTCGAGGGTCGGGTCCACGCTCCCGCCGAGCAGGTGCCCGCCGAGCGCCTCTCCGTCCGATCGGCCGACGACCACGTGGACGTGCACGCGAGGGCTCCCCTGGTCCAGCGCGATGTTGCCGATCAGCGAGACGACCTCGACCTGCTCCCGGATGACCCGGCGGCGGTAATCCCGGCGCGCGTGATCGAAGAAGCCCAGGGTCACCGCCGAGAACGCGCCGATTCCGGTCAGCGAGGCGGCGCGGAGATCGGAGCGCTTAGCCGCGTCGGTCAGGGCCTCGACCGGATCGTCGCCCCGATCGCAGACCAGCACGAAGGTGCGCCGGCCCCCCGCATCGCCCAGCTGCCGGATCTTCACGGTACGCGCTCCTCTCAGGCCCGCTCGGCCACCGCTTCCTTGTCGCGCTTCCGCAGGAGCAGCTGGTCCAGCATCGCCACCACGCTCGGCGCGACCTCGGTGAACGCCTGTGCGATCCGCTCGCGCGCGGACGCGCTCTGGCTGGTGCGGCTCATCGCCCGACGCCCGGCGGCCACCGGGTCACAGCCGCCCGGTGAGCACGACGGCCAGCAGGATGAGGAGCGCCACCGTGAGCGCGCTGCTCGGGTAGTAGCCCCAGTCCCGGCCGTACGGCCACGCGGGAATCGCGCCGAGCGCCAGCACGACCAGGACCACGATGAGCACCAGCGGCATGTCGAAATCGCCTCCGGCCCGGTAGCGGCAATCGCTGTGCCAGCCGATGGGCGCGCGCGGCCCGTCGCTAAGCGTTCGGATTTCGACACGGCGCCGGAATCCTCGGCCGCGCGCCCGCGCCGGCCACACGCGCGGCGCCGGTAAACGTTACCGGAGCGGCCCGGTAACGCCGACCGGACCGTCGCGTCTTTCTGGCGCGTGGCTCGCGTGGTACCGTGTGAACGATCTGTTGGCGTCGACCCTGCTCTCCTGGAGGCGCGGATCATGACCGATATGTGGGGCGATCTCGTGTGGGCCGCTCTCGGCGATCTCAAGACGAGGCTGATGCTCGTGCTCCCGGGAATCCTGGCGATGTTGACCCTGGCCGCGGTCGGCCTCGCCGGCGCGTGGATCAGCGCCCGCGTCGCGCGCCGGCTCGCGCAGGCGGTGGCCTTCGACCGCCGCGCGGAGGCGTGGGGCATCGTGGCCGCGCTCAACCGCGCGGGCGTGCGCAAGCCGCCCTCGCAGGTGCTGGGGCTCGTCGTCTTCTGGAGCGTGCTCGTGCTGTTCCTGCCGGTGGCCATCGACGCCCTCGCGATTCCCGGGACCGGGCGCCTCACCGAGTTCGTCTTCTCGTGGGTTCCGCGCGTCATGGGCGCCGCCCTCATCCTGCTGGTGGGCTGGCTGGTCGCGAACTTCCTCGGCGAGGGCGTGCTCATCGCGGCGGTCAACGCCCGCCTGCCCGAGGCGCGGCTCCTGGCCCGCGCCATCCGCTGGGGCGTGCTGCTGTTCGCGAGCGCCACCGCGATCACCCACCTGGGCATCGGCAAGGAGATGGTGCTGGTCGCGTTCGGGATCACGTTCGGCGGGCTCATCTTCGCCCTCGCGCTGGCCTTCGGCCTCGGGGGGCGCGGGCTGGCCCGCCAGATCCTCGAGCGGCACATTCGCAGTCGCGAGCCGCACCCGCGCGAGACCCTGACCCACCTCTAGGCGCATGATCGACGCCGGCGTGCTCCTCCAGCAGGCGGCGGCCGCGCTGCGCCACGAGCGCCGCGCGAGCTATCGCCTCCAGCTCGGGAGCGCGCTGGGCTTCGACGACGTGGCCGCCCTCGCGCCCTACCTGGACGCGCTCGGGGTCAGCGACGTCTACCTCTCGCCCTGCTTCCGCTGCGGCCCCGGCAGCTCCCACGGCTACGACGTCACCGACCACAACGCGTTCAATCCCGAACTCGGCAGCCCGGCCACCTTCGACCGGATGGCCGCCACCCTGTCCGCGTGCGGCCTCGGCCTCATCCTGGACGTGGTGCCGAACCACATGGGCATCGCGGGCGACGCCAACCCCTGGTGGCTCGACGTGCTCGAGAACGGCCCCGCCTCCCCGCGCGCCGAGTTCTTCGACATCGACTGGGCCCCGGCCAAGGCCGAGCTGCGCAATCGCGTGCTGCTGCCGATCCTGCCCGACCAGTACGGCCGGGTGCTCGAATCGCAACAGCTCGCGCTCGAGTTCGTGGACGGCGCCTTCCACCTACGGTACGCGGGCGCGCGCCTGCCGATCACCCCGCGCACCTACCCGCAGATCCTCACCGACGGGCTCGAGTCCCTGGCCGAGCGCCTCGGGCCGGAGGACCCCGGGCTCCAGGAGCTGCGCAGCATCCTGACCGCGATCGAGCACCTCCCCGGGCGCACCGAAACCGATCCGCGGCGGGTCGAGGAGCGCATGCGCGAGAAAGAGATCGTCAAGCGCCGCCTGCTCGCCCTCGTGAAGGAGTCGTCCGACATCCGCGAGCACATTGAAGAGACGCTGCGGCGGTTCAACGGCGTTCCCGGTGATCCGGCCTCCTTCGACGCGCTCGATCGCGTGCTCTCCGCGCAGACCTACCGCCTCGCCGACTGGCGCGTCGCGGGCGACGAGGTGAACTATCGCCGCTTCTTCGACGTGAGCCACTTGGCCGCGATCCGCATGGAGCGTCGCACCGTGTTCGACGCGACCCACCAGCTCGTCCTGCGCCTGGTCGGCGAGGGCAAGGTCACCGGGCTGCGCATCGATCACCCGGACGGCCTCTACGCGCCCGGCGAGTACTTCCGCCGCGTGCAGGAGGGCGCGCTGGTGGCCACCGCGCGGCGGCTGGTCCCCGAGCTGACCGCGCCGGAGGCGGAGGCGCTGGCCGCGCTCTACCGCACCCACGCGGCCGATCAGGCGGCCAGCCTGGAAGCCCGGCCGCTCTGGATCGCGGCCGAGAAGATCCTGGGCGCGGACGAGCCCCTCCCCGCGTGGTGGGTGGTGGCCGGCACCACCGGCTACGACTTCCTCGCCAGCGTGAACGGGCTCTTCGTCGACCGCGGGACCTCGCGGCAGATGAGTGCGCTCTACGCGCGGGTGACGGGCGACGGCGCCCGCATGGCCGATCTCACCTACGGGGCGAAGCGGCTCATCATGCAGGTCTCGATGGCGAGCGAGATCAATCAGCTCGGCTACCATCTCGACCGCATGTCCGAGCGTGACCGCCTCGCCCGCGACTTCACCCTGCCGAGCCTCGGGCGCGCGATCCGCGAGGTGGTGGCCGCCTTCGCGGTCTACCGCACCTACGTGGGCGACGACGGCAGCGACGGCCCCGGTCCGCGCGATCGCGGCTACATCGAGTCCGCGGTGGCGGAGGCCAAGCGCCGCAACCCCACCGTGAACGTGTCGATCTTCGACTTCGTGCGCGACATGCTGCTGCTGCGCCACCCGGAGCGGAGCGGCTCCGACGAGCGCGCGGCGCGGCGCCACTTCGCGATGCGCTTCCAGCAGACCACCGG
>Ga0070698_100004446_pt1 | contig 15403 bp, 10 predicted proteins | sample KBSK1502metaG_FD_65477 | JGI IMG/M metagenome (GOLD analysis project Ga0070698, IMG submission 65477) | Corn, switchgrass and miscanthus rhizosphere microbial communities from Kellogg Biological Station, Michigan, USA - KBS K1-50-2 metaG | ecosystem: Host-associated > Plants > Roots >...
CGCTGATCGCCCGGGTTGTAGCATTCGCCCTGGCACAGGCGCTGGGTGCGCTCCTCGCCGAGCGCTTCGACCGCGTCCGGCGGGCAGCCGGGCTTCTGCTCGAACGAGCCGACCGCGCGCGCCTGGAAGATCGGCGCATCGCTCATCGACACCTCGCTGCCCATCGGCATCGGCTTGCCCTCGGGCCCGTTCAACAGGTCGAGCCAGAGCAGGATGTGCGGACCGCTCGTGCCATACACCTCTCTGCGTTGGAGCGCGTCCCAGATCGCCTGGCGGCTGCGGCCTTCTGCGTGCACCGCGGCGAGCCCGCCGTTCAGGAAGAACGACGCCTGGCGCTCGGTCTCGAACGCCGCGAACGGCGCCTCGCCCGGGTGGACCTCGTAGCGCTCCGATTGCGCTACGGGCTCGCGATCGCGCGGCTTGCCGATCGGCGTCTTGAGGAACGTGCCGAAGCGCGTCTCGGTGAACTCGGTGCGCGCCACTTCCTTGTAGCCGGTGCCGGGGCGGCCCGAATGGTTGTCGCTCGACCCGATGAAGCCGAACCGGAAGTGAAGCGGGTTCGTCGAGCTCGGCTTCTCGAGCGACATGATGTACTGCACCGAGCTGCGCGGCCGGAAGTTGAACGCGGGCTGGAAGCAGTCGCGGCACTGGCCCGCGTCCTGCCAGTCGAGCAGCTTCGCGGCCGGCACGGTCGCCGCGCCGCCGTTGTTGCCGGCGTCGACGTAGTTCTGGCGCGCGGTCGCGGCGCGCTCGGCGCACTCCTCGTCCGACGCGCCCTCGGCGCGACAGCGCGCCTCGATGATCTCGCCGGCGCGCCAGCACGAGGGCAGATAGTTGTCGGCCGGCGCCGGGCACGAAGCGGTGCCGTCGGCCGCGAACACGACCTCGCGATAGGGGCGGAACTGCTCGGAATTGCCGTGCCCGGAGTACACCTCGATCAGCTTCTGCTGGCTCGGATCGTGCTGCTCGGGCGTGAGCTGCTTGTCCCAGCTCGAGCCGAGCGGCGTGTAGAAGCCCCAGGTGGTGCCGTGCGGGATCACGATCGAGGGGACGTTCCACTCGTGCAGCTTCGCGAACAGCTCGCCCGGCGTCTTCACCGATTCGCGGCAATCGAGCGGCAGGTCGCGCACCGGCACACCCTCCGCACACTCGGGCACCGCCTGGGCGTTCATGTAGCGCGCGAAATCCGCTCCGCCGCCCGAATAATCGGTCAGCGCGAGCAGGCCGAGCAGGAGCGGCGAGGGGCGCAGCGCCTCGGACGCACCCATCAGCGGGATCTTGGCCGCGATCGGGCGCGCGGGAATCGAGCCGTCGTCGAGATCGCGCAGGATCACGTTCTTGTGTCCCCAGTGATCCTTGGGAGTCGCGCCCACCTGGGTCCACTCCCAGCCGAGATAGGCGACGGTGTCGGGGCTCTCCGGGTTCTCCGCCACGGCGTTGCACTGGCGGATCGTGTCGATCGTCTCCTTCCACATCCGCGGCGTGAGCGTGAGGTCGTGATCGGTGATCGACCAGAAGTCGAGAGCCGCGCAGTGGCGCGCGAAGTCGCACGCGTCCGCGACCGGGTGCGCCCCGTCGCCACCCGACATCGGCAGGGAGAGCTGGAACGCATCGAACGAGAACGTGGTGTGCACGTGCAGGTCGCCAAACAGGATCTGCTTCGGCTGGCCGACGCCTACTGCTTGGGCTGCGGCGCGCTCCGCGTCCGCGCGCTGACCGACGATCTCCTTCGCCCTCGCGCGCCCCGCCGGCTTGCCGGCGTGTGTCTCGGTGCCGAAGACGCCGAGCCCTGCCGCATAGACGAGCGCGAATCCGAGGACGACGAGAAGTGCGATGCCGCCGAGCCAGCGCGTCATGGGTGTGCGGACCTCCGTGCGGCCCTTCCTAGCACTGCATGCGGGTCAGGGGGAAGGCTTTTTGCGTGGTGATACGCTGGGCCGCGCAGCGAATCGAGTGGAGGCAAAGTGATGGCGGCAGCGGGTGCGGTGCTCGTAACGGGCGCTGGCGGCGGGATCGGCCTCCCGTGCGCGCGCTCGCTCGCGGGCATGGGGACGCTCCTGCTCCAGGACCTCGACCGAAGCAGACTCGCATCGGCGCAGCAGACGCTCGCCAGTGAGGGGATCCCCGCCCAGACGATCGCCGGCGACCTCTGCGATCCGGCGCACCTGGCCGCGCTCGCCGAGGCGGTCGCGCGCGCAGGTGGCCTGCGCGCGCTCGCGCACACGGCCGGCCTCTCACCGACGATGGCAGACGCGCAGCGCATCTTCGCGGTGGATCTGGTCGCGACCGTGCTGCTCGTCGACGCGCTCGCGCCGCTGCTGCTGCCGGGCGCGGCCGCGGTGCTGATCGCGTCCCAGGCTGGACACATGGTCGCCGCCGCCGCGACGCCCGAGATCGACGCGATCCTCGACGCGCCGCTGGCACCCGACGCGCACGCGCAGCTCGTCGCGCTCGCCGGTCCGCTCGCGAGCGCGCCCGGCGGCGCGTACGGGCTCGCCAAGCGCGGCGTGCACCGGCTCGTCGTGGCGCGCGCGGCCGCGTTCGGCGCCGCGGGCGCGCGGATCGTCTCGCTCTCGCCCGGCATCATCGACACCGGAATGGGTCGCGCGGAGCGCGTCGCGCAGGCGGCGGCCACCGATGTGATCGTGGCGAAGACGCCCGTGGGCGAGCGCCTCGGCCGGCCCGAGGAGATCGCGTCGGTGGTGGCGTTCGTGTGCTCGGACGCCGCGAGCTTCGTGACGGGTGTCGACTGGCTGGTCGACGGCGGGAGCACCCACCAGGTGCTCTCCGGGCGTTAGGTCTTCGGGCGCGCCTCGAGCTCGCTCGCACGCCGCTGCGATTCCGCGCCCTGCGCGGACTGGCCGAGCAGGGCCTGGAGGCGCGCGAGATTCGACCAGGCGTCGGCGTTCTCGGGCGCGAGCTCGACCGCGCGCCGCAGGTCGGGCTCGGCGCGCACCAGGTCGCCGCGCTTCGCGTAGGCGATCCCGCGCGCGAGGTACATCTCGCCGCTCGCGGGATCGAGCGCGAGCGCGCGCGTCGCCGCTTCGGGCACATCCGCGAAGCGCCCCGCCTGGTAGTAGCGCCACGCCACGCGCGATGCGGCGAGCGTCGAGTGCGGCGCGTGGCGCGCCGCGCTCTCCCAGTACGGGATCGGTCCCGCGAAGTCGGGCAGACGGCGCGCCGTCACGATCGCGAAGCCGAGCGCCGCGGCGAACGCGAGCGCGCTGGCGAGCGACGCGGGCGCGCGCGGCGCGAGCGCCGACGCGAACAGGAGCAGGCCGACGAGCGGCAGATAGAGGCGGTGCTCGAGTCCCCAGGTCTGCGCCGGCACCGAGAGCGACGGCACGAGGAACGCCGCGCACCAGACCAGGCCGAGACCGGCGGGACCGCGCAGCCGCGCGCGCGCGGCGTAGATTGCGAGCGCGAGCACGGCGATCGCAGCGACGCTCGGCCACCACGGCGTGTCGGCGGGGTGGGGGATCGGTGCGAGCCCGACCGGGAACAGCGCCTTGCCGAGGTACACCGGCAGCTCCCAGAGGTTCGCGAGTGCCCTCGCGACGCCGATCGGCGAACCGCCGAGTGCTGCGTGGCGCAGCGCGGCCCAGACCAGCGTCACCGCGAGCGCGGCGCACCCGGCGTGGCCGAGCGCGCGCGTCTCGCCCGCACGGCCGGTGCGCTCGAACGCCGCGAGGGCCGGGAGCACCGCGAGCAGCGCGACGCCCGATTCCTTGCTGAACAACGCCGCGGCATAGCACGCGACGCACAGAACGAGCGCCGTGCGGCGTCCGCCGCGCACGAACGCCAGCAGCGCGAGCGCCGACCCGATGCACGCGATCGCGAGCATGCTCTCGTTGCGGCACGGGATCCACGCGGCGACCAGCGCGCTCGCCGGGTGACAGGCGAAGATCAGCGCGAGGCCGGTGGCGAGCGGGATCGCCGCGCCCAACGCCACGAATAGCGTGTAGGCGAGAGCGCTGGCGATCGCGTGCAGCGCCAGGTTGGTGGCGTGGAAGACGGCGGGACTCGGGCCCGCGATGCGCGCCTCGAGCGCGTAGTCCGCTACCAGCAGCGGCCGGTAGAAGACGCCACGCGCCTCCGGCCCGAGCACCGCGAACGCATCGCGCCAGAACACGCTCGCGACGTGCTCGACCTTCACCAGGTCGCCATAGTGCAGCGCGAGCAGCTCGTGGTCGTCGTACTGCACGAAGTCGTAGCCGAGCACACGGCCGTAGAGCGCCGCGATCGCGATCGCGAGCGCGGCGATCGCGCCGGCGTGCCGGCGCAGCAGCGCGCTCACCGGTCTCGTTGCGCCAGCTCGCGCGCGATCGCCTCCTCGCCGAGCGGCTCGGGATGCACCACGCGGAAGCTCGCCGCCCACTCGGCCGCGACGTCGCGCCCGAGCGCGCGGTCGACCGCGAGCGTCACCGCCATCGCGCACAGCGCGCCCAGGCTCGCGAGCGCCATGTCCTTGTGCGCATCCCAGACGTCGCCCTGGGTGCCGAGGTAGGCCTGCCCCAGCTCGCTGCCGAACGCCATCGCCGCGCCCCACTCGATCAGCTCGTAGATCATCGAGGTCGACATGGTCAGGTCGAGCGGCAGGAAGTAGCCCCAGAAGCCGCGCACGTCGACGATGCGCAGGAAGATCTCGCGGATCGGGTAGGCGAGCAGCAGGCCATAGGCGAAGTGGACGAGGCGGTCGTACATGTTGCGGTCGAAGCCGAGCGCCGCGTCGAGCGAGAAGCCGAGCCAGCGCTGGCACGCGGCGTCGTAGGGCACGAGCGAATAGGTGTAGTGCGCGCCGATCTCGTGCAGGGAGAGGAACACGAAGATCATCGCGTACGAGGCGCGCGAGAAGCGGAATCGGCGGTAGCTGAGTGCGAGCCCGGCAACCGCCGCCACCGAGAGCGCGTTCTCGAGCAGCCAATCCGAGCGCGACGTCGGCCCGATCGCGAGCACCGCAAACTCCAGCGCGAACAGGCCGGCGAGCACCGCGAGGAAGCGGGGGATCGGCGTGCGGAACGACAGCGACATTCGACGGACTCGATTCTACGAGAGATCGGACTGCCGCCGCGAGCCGTGGCAGATTCCCGCCATGCAGGACGACGCATTCGAGCAGATCGGCGATCCGCTGGCGGGGCCGCTGCTGTTCACCTGCGAGCACGCGACGCGCCGGCTGCCGGAGTGGGAGCCGAGCGCGGCCGATCTCCCCTATCTCGAGGATCACTGGGGCTGGGACGTCGGCGCGGCCGACCTCACGCGCGAGCTCGCGCGCCACTGCGGCAGCGCCGCGCTGCTGACGCGCTTCTCGCGCCTCGTGTGCGACCCGAACCGCGCGCCCGACGAGGCGAGCTTCGTGTTGCGCGAGGTCGCGGGTCACACGCTCTCGTGGAACCGCGCCGTCGGCGAAGCCGAGCGAGCACGGCGCCGCGCGCGCTATTTCGATCCCTATCACGCGGCGATCGACCGCGCGCTCGCGGCGCGCGTGGCGTCGGGGCGCGAGGTGCGGCTGTGCTCGATCCACTCGTTCACGCCGGTCTGGGAGGGGCAGGCGCGCGCGATGGAGGTGGGCGTCTTGTACGACGACCACGAGACCCACGCGGAGCGCCTGGTCGGTGCGCTCGCGGGCGAGGGCTTCGCCGTCGCGCGCAACGAGCCGTACTCGGGCTTCGCCGGGCTGATCTACGCCGCGCGCCGGCACGGCCGCACGCACGGCGTCGTCTATCTCGAGCTCGAGGTGCGCAACGACCTGATCGCAACGCCCGAGCTCGCGTGCGCGGTGGCGCCGCGGATCGCGCGCGCTCTCGCGGTGTACGCGCCGGAGTCCTGATCACGCCCCGCGCGCGAAGCGGTAGCGGACCGGCAGGTGCTTCACGCCGGCGACGAAGCTCGACGCGGTGCGCTCGGGCTCGCCCGCGAGCTCGAGGCGCTCGACGCGCCGCGCGATCTCGGTGAACAGTGCCGTCGACGAGCGCCGCGCCAGGTGCGCCCCGAGGCAGAAGTGCTCGCCGATCCCGAACCCGAGGTGGCGGTTCGGGCTGCGCTCGACCCGGAACGAGAACGGGTCGTCGAACACCTCCTCGTCGCGGTTGGCCGAGGCGTAGCAGAGCATCAGCTCCTCGCCGGCGCGGATCTTCTGGCCGCGCACCTCCACATCGTGGGCCACCGTGCGCTTCATGTAGTTGACCGGCGTCGTCCAGCGCACGATCTCCTCGACCGCGGAGGCCGCGAGTGTCGGGTCGCGCCGCAGCTTTGCGAGCTGGTCGGGGTTCTCGACCAGCGCGAGCAGGCCACCCGAGATCGCGTTGCGCGTGGTGTCGTGGCCGGCCGTGAACACGATCAGGTAGTAGCCGAGCGTCTCCACCGGCCCCATCGGCGCGCCGTCGATCTGGCCGTTTGCGAGCACCGTGGCGAGGTCGTCGCGTGGATTCGTGCGGCGATCGGCGATGATCTTCGAGAAGTAGTTGTAGAACTCCAGGCCGATCTGCTGGATCCGCTCCTGGCGGGTCCCCGCGCGCTGGAACTCGGGATCGTCGCCGCTGAACAGCTCGTTGGTGAGGCGCAGGATCAACGCCTCGTCGTCGCGTGGGATACCGAGCGCGTGCGACAGGATCCGCAGCGGGTGCGCGACCGCGATGCGCGTCACGAAGTCGCACTCGCCGTCGCCATCGGCCGCGAGCGAATCGACCAGCGAGCGCGCGCTCTCGTCCACCGCCGATTCGAGGCGCGCCAGGCTGCGCGGCGTGAACCAGCCGCTCGCGACCTTGCGGAACGTGCGGTGCGCGGGCGGGTCCATCTCGATGATCGTCTTCATGCTGGCGAGCGGCGACTGATCGGCCTCGCGCATGCGCCTCTGCTCGTCGTCGAGCACCACGATGCCTTTGCTGTTCACGAACGCGTCGGGACGCTTGGAGATGTCGCAGATGTCGGCGTGCTTCGTGATCGCCCAGAACGGGCCGAAGCCGGGCGGCGCGCAGTGGTGGACCGGCGACTCGCCGCGCATCCGCGACCAGACGTCGTGCGGATAGCCGCGCTCGGAGTACTGGTTCGGGAAGATCAGCTCGCGGCCATCGGTGATCTGCATGCGCGTCCTCCGGGTTGCCGGAAGCTAGCGCGGGCGAGGCGTGGCATGCTGACGCCGTGTTCGATGCGCTCGACCACGTGATCCTCGCGGTGCGCGACCTCGCCGACGCGACGCGCCGCTACGCGACCCTCTTCGCGCGCCGGCCCTCGTGGCGCGGCGAGCATCCGGGTCAGGGCACGGCGAACACGCTGTTCAAGCTCCACAACACCTACCTCGAGCTGATCTCCGTGCAGGGCGAGGGGCCGACCGCGAGCCTCCTGTCGGAGCGGCTCGACGCGCACGGGGAAGGGCTCGTCGGGCTCGCGTTCGCCACGCGCGACGTCGACGCCGCGCGCGCCGAGCTCGCGGCGCGCGGGCTCGATCCCGCGCCGGTCGCGCCCGGGCTCGGCCGCGACGCGGACTCCGGGCTGATCCGGCGCTGGCGCACGGTGATGCTGCCGGCGGCGCGCACGCGCGGCGTGCTGCTCTTCGCGATCGAGCACGGCTCGCCGGATCTCCTCCCGGAGGCCGCGCCGGTCGGTCCGGAGGACGCGGTGATCTCGGGCATCGACCACGCGGTGGTGCAGACCCCGGATGCGGAGGCCGCGATCGCGCTCTATCGCGACGGGCTCGGCCTGCGGCTCGCGCTCGACCGCAGCTTCCCGGACTGGGGCATGCGGCTCGTCTTCCTGCGCGTGGGTGGGGTCACGGTCGAGCTCGCGCAACCCTTGCGAGATGCTCCGCAAAATACTGAAGTGGATCAGCTTTGGGGGATCTCCTGGCGCGTGCCCGACGCCGAGGCCACGCGCGCGCGGCTCGCCGAAGCCGGGCTCGACGTCTCCGACGTGCGCCCGGGGCGCAAGCCCGGCACGCGCGTGATCAGCGTGAAGGACGGCACGTGCGGCGTTCCGACGCTGTTGATCGAACCGGTCGCATCGCCCTGAGGCTTGCCTAGCGGCACGGAATCTTCCCCGCGCAGTACCGCCCGGACGGCCCGGGCGCGCTGCCGATGAGCCGCGCGAGCAGCGCGGCGTCAGCATCGTCGACGACACCGTCGCAGTTCAGATCGGTGCCGCGGCCGCTGTCGCGGCCGGCCGCGCGGTCGGGCGCGAAGTAGACGCTCACGTCGACTGCGTCTACGCGCCCGTTCTCGTCGAAGTCCCCGTCACAGGCGTTTCCATAGCCATCCCGGTCGGCGTCGCACTGGTTCCGGTTGGACACCTCGGTGCAGTTGTCGCCCGTATTGGTCTGTCCGTCGCCGTCGGGGTCGCAGAACGGACCGGTGCAGTTGGGGCAGGGGAACACACCGGCGCAGTCGAGCCCCGACGGACCCGGGCAGTTGTCCGGAGGAGGCGACGTAAGCAGGGGAAGGAAGTAGTCGGTGTAGTCGACGTCGTCGACGACGCCGTCACAGTTCATGTCGGTGCCGCGGCCGCCGTCGCGTCCGGCCGCTCGGTCGGGCGCGAAATAACCGATGTAGTCCTGCTCGTCGACCCGCCCGTTCTGGTCGAAGTCGCCGTCGCAGGCGTTCCCATAGCCGTCCCGGTCCGCGTCGCATTGACGCGGGTTCGCAATCCGGATGCAGTTGTCCGCGCGATTGATCAAGCCGTCGCCGTCGTCGTCGCAGGTCGGCCCCGTGCACGGCCCCGGGCACGGAACCGTGCCTGCGCAGAGCCGCCCCGACGAGCCCGGGACTGGCGTGGGTCGCTTGAACGGCGGGTGGAGGTCGGGGAAATCCGCGTCGTTTACGACGCCGTCGCAGTTCATGTCGGTACCATGGCCGCCGTCCCGGCCCGCTCGGCGATCGCGAACGAGAATGCTGAAATCGAGCGCGTCGATGCGGCCGTTATTGTCGAAGTCGGCATCGCAGAGGTTTCCGTAGCCGTCGTGGTCGGTGTCGCATTGGCTCGGATTCGCGACCTGGAGGCAGTTGTCGTTGCGGTTCACCACACCATCGCCGTCGTCGTCGCACGAGTCGCCGACGCACTCGAGCGGGCAGGTCGGACACTTTTCCGGGTAGATCAGGAAGGTCGGAGCTTCGGCGGGTACGGTCGTCCCCTTGCCCTTCCGGTCCAGCACGGCGCACTTGGTGGTGGCGAAGCTGTTGCAGGTGTCGTCGCTCAAGTCCTTGCCGGAATCGGCCTCCACCGACGCATGGTCGGAGGCGTTCACGACGCCATCCCCGTTGTAGTCGGCGTCGCACGCATTGCCGAGCCCGTTGGCGTCGTCATCGAGCTGACCGCCCGTGGTCGTGCGGAATAGATGCCCGTCGACGTGCGTGTAGTTCGCCGGATCGCCGAGGTCGTAGCGGGGGTTCCATGTCCATACGCAGTTGTCACAGGCATCGCCGACGCCATCGTGGTCGACGTCCGCCTGCTTTCGGGTCTTGACTCTGGGAGGCGGCGCGTTCGCGACCGTCGGGCAGTCGTCGCAGGCGTCGCCCAGACCATCGCGATCGCGGTCGCGCTGATCCGGGTTCGCGACCTTCGCGCAGTTGTCGTCGCAGCCGCGCGTCGCTCCCGACTTGCACGGCGCATCGAAATCAGAGCCCGAGAGATCGCCGTCGTCGGGTATGCCGTCGTTGTCGTCGTCCGGGTCGCAGGCATCACCCAGCCCGTCACGGTCCGCGTCGTTCTGATCCCGATTCGCAACGAGCTTGCAGTTGTCACACGCGTCACCGACCCCGTCGCCGTCGGTATCGGTCTGATCCGGGTTCGGAATCGCCGGGCACACGTCACAGGCGTCCGCGCGCCCGTCGCCATCCGTGTCGCGCTGGTCCGGATTGCTCGCGGTCGGACAGCTGTCGCAGGCGTCGCCGAGCCCGTCGCCGTCCGAATCGGCCTGATCGGGATTGGGCACCACCGCGCAGTTGTCGCAAGCGTCGCCGACGCCATCCCCGTCGGCGTCGGCCTGGTCCGCGTTGGCGGAGATCGGGCAGTTGTCGCAAGCGTCGCCGAGGCCGTCTCGATCGCGGTCGAGCGGATCGGGAGTCGTATAGGAGTACGTCGGGACGATGTTGGACCGGGCCGGGCAGTTGTCGACAACGTCCGCGAGGCCGTCGTTGTCGGAGTCCGGCGCTGGATCGTCGGGGCCGGCGTCGCAGACGTCGCCTCGTCCATCGCCGTCGCGATCACGCTGGTCCGGATTCGGGATCGAGACGCAGTTGTCGCAGGCATCGCCTTCGCCATCTTTGTCGCGATCGGCCTGCGACGCGTCGGCGACCGCCGGGCAGTCGTCCGCGACGTCGGGCACGCCGTCGCTGTCGGTGTCCTGCTGCGCGGCCGGGTCGATCGCGGTCACTCGGCACAGGCCGTTGCAGCCGTCGCCGTCGTAGTAGTTCCCGTCGTCGCACTGCTCGCCGGGATCGACGACGCGGTTCCCGCAGATTGGCGTCGCCACGAAGTTCGCGACGCGGAGATTCGGATAGGGAGCGACGAGCACGTCGGGATCGCCGTCGATGCCGCGGATCGCGTTGTTCTGATTGCCGTCGGTCGCGTCGGCGACGAGCATCCGCTGGCCGATCGGATCGTAGGCGAGCGCGACCGCGGCCACGTTCGGATGGCTCTCGAGCGTGAGCGCCCCGCTCTCGCGATCGATCGCGGCCAGCGTGTCGGAGGCCAGTCGGCCGGAGCTGCGATCGATGGCGATCGCGAGCAGGACACCGCGTCCCGCGTCGAACGCGAGCGATCTCACCTCGCGATCGATCGCGGCGCGGCGCACGACACGCGCGGTCGCGGGATCGATCGCGAGCAGCTGGGTCCGATCGGGCGCGTCGGGATCGGCGATCAGGCCGTAGAGCAGGCGTTCGTCGGCGGCGAAGGAGAGCGCTGCGATGCCGGTGGTGCCGACGCCTGCGACGAGCTTCACCGCGCCGTCGGGCGACACACGAAAGAGACGGTCGCCGGAAGCGGTTTCGGGCGACACGAGGTAGAGCGCTCCGTCGGCGGGGTCCCGCGCGAGGCCGGTGATCGGCGCGCCGAAGTCGAGGAAGCGGTCGAGCTCCGAGATCGACGGCGACCCCGCGAGCGGGGTGCTGCGGTAGAGGAGATCGTGGCTGCCGTGCGCACTCGATTCGACCAGCAACAGGCCGGGCAGCTGCGCGTCGACCGCGATCTGCTGTTCGCACGGGACGCACTCGGAGCGGCTGCCCGTACACGCGCGGCAGCGGCCCGCCGCGCTGCAGTCCGCGCCGCGCGCTGGCAGCGCGCTGCCGTCGACGCACGCCTCGGGAGCGTCGACGCAGCGTCCTTTGCCGTCGCACCACCCGCTGCGACCGTCGCAGGCCGTGAAGCGCGCGTTCGGGGTGTAGGGATCGGGGCTCGGCGGCAGGCCGGACCCGGAGATGCACGCAGCGACGCCGCGCTGCGCGCCGCGCCGCTGCGCGTAGTCGATGTAGAGCTGACACAGGCGCGGAGGGACGGTGTGTGTGCGCAGACCGCCGCCGGCCATCAGCGTGCCGTCCCAGCCCACGTGGTCGCCCGGCACGCCGGCCAGGTGTCCCATCTCGTGCGCGTAGGTGGCGCCGGCGTCCTCCGCGTTCCGGTAGAACCCCGCGCCCACGAACAGCCCGATCCCGTCGAACGTCTCGTTGGCGCAGCCCGACGCCTCGCCTAGCACCGATTCGGGAAACAGCGCGGCCTCGTGCGCGACGCCGGTGCCGCAGGCGTAGGGCGGGCTCGGGGCCGGCTCGTAGCGGCGGATGTTCGAGGCCCGGAAGCGGACCGGACACGACGTCTCGGCGGGAGACAGGGCGTCGACGCCCTCGAGGATGCGCGTCGCCTGGTCGAGCACGGCCTCCACGCGCGCCGCGGTGTCGGGCGGCGATCGCGGCTCCACATCGGGATGCACGACGATCGTCATGTCGAGCTGGTACTCCTCCGCGGGCTCTGCGGAAATTCGCACCGCGCTCGCGCACAGGAGCAAGCCGAGGCTTCCGCTGACGAGACAGGCGTTGTAAGGAGCCAGCATCAGGACCCTCCGATCGGAAGGGTCGGAACCGATCCATGCTTCTAGAGTAAGTTATAGTTACGTAAGTATCAATTACTCACCGGCGGCAGCGCGGCGACGGCCGCTCGGAACGCCGCGTGGGTCTCCGAGTCCCACTCGTCCGGCCCAGGGTCGCGGTCCGCGGAGACCTCGGCCAGCCGGCCGAGGTAGAACGTCCAGCCGAACGCGTGGAACGCGTCGTGGCCGATCGGGATGCCGGAGTGGCGCAGGGTCAGCACGGTTCCGTCGCGGTCCCGGCGCAGCGTGAACTCGACCCGGGTAGAGCCCGGCGGCACGAGCCGGTCGGATCCCTGCCAGCCCCAGGTGAATACCACGCGATGGGGACGGTCGACCTCGACGAACTCGCCACAGGCGAAGATGCCCCGGTGCACCATTGCGCAGCGAAAGATGCCGCCCGGGCGCGGATCGAGCTCCGCGCCGATGCCCATCCACTGGGACATCCGATCCGGGTCGGTCAGGAAGCCGAAGACCACCTCGGGCGGCGCCTCGATGCGAAGGGTCCGCTCGATGGTGCGCTCATCGACCACGGCGCTGGCTCGTGCGCTTGCGCTCGACCGCCGCCTTGAGCAGCGCGAGGCTGTCGTCCCACATCTCTTCCAGGAACGGCCGCACCTCAGCGAGACCCTCGGGGCGCGCTCGGTAGAAGCGGCGTGTTCCTTCCTTTCTTTCTGCGATGAGCCCAGCTTGCTTCAGCACCCGCAGGTGCTGAGAGATCGCTTCGCGAGTCACCTCGAACTCCGATGCGATCGCACCGGCCGATCGCTCCTGGTCGAGGACCAGGCGCAGAATCGCGCGCCTTCGCGGCTCGGCGATTGCGCGGAGTACCACTCGTCCGGAGCCTGTTGCCATATGGAAGCGATTCTTCCATATCGCGGCGGTGATGGCGAGGGGCACGCGGATCATCGGGCGCTCCCTCGCGATGCGGCTCGTCGGCTAGGATGCGCGCGGCCGGGGTGGCGATGCCGAAGAGCGCGAGCGAGCAGGTCGAGCGGAGCTGGGGGCGAAACCCCTTCGAGGTGATCGTGTACCTCGCGGTCGCGCCGCTCCTGCGCGGCCTCGCGAGCCTGCCGCTGCGGGCGCTCTACCGCCTATCGGATTTCGCGTTCTGGGTGGTCTACCGCGTGCTGCGGCTGCGGCGCGCGGTCGTGCGCGACAACCTGCGCGGCTCGTTCCCGGACGCGACGCCGGCCGAGCTCGAGCGCATCGCCGAGCGCTGCTATCGCAACCTGTGCGACTTCGCGGTCGAGTGGCTGAAGCTCATGACGATGAGCGAAGCCGAGATCCGCGATCGCGTGAAGGTGGATCTCGCGATCGCGCACCAGCTCCACGAGCGCCGCCAGAGCGCGATCTTCGTGCTCGGCCACTGCGGCAACTGGGAGTGGGCGATTCCGATCGCGGTGCTCTCCTTCCCGGGTGTGTCGATCCACGTCATCTATCACCCGCTGCGCCACACGGGGTTCGACTGGCTGGTCCATTCGGTGCGGGCGCGCTTCGGCGGCAGGTTCACGCGGATCGACCGCGCGCCGCGCGCGATCGTCGGGATGCGCAAGGAGCTCTCCGCGACTTTCCTGGTCGCCGACCAGCGCGCGCACAGCCGCAATCCCTACGTCACGACATTCTTCGGCCGGTCGACCGCGTTCGTGCGCGGTCCCGAACGCCTCGCGCGCAGCCTCGACGTGCCGGTGGTCTACGTCGAGGTGAGGCGCGTCGAGCGCGGCCGCTACGACGTGAACCTCGAGTGGCTGTGCGAGGATCCGAGCGCGACCGAGGACGGCGAGATCACCGAGCGGTTCGCGCGGCGACTCGAGCAGCAGATCCGGAAGGCGCCCGACGACTGGCTGTGGCTGCATCGGCGCTGGCGGGATCGCCGCGCCGAGCGAGCGGCAAATTAGGCGGAGTCCACGGCTCTCCGCGCCGGCGGCAGACCACGTCCGGCGATGCGAGCGTCGACGCGACGAGCAGGCGTCCCTCGCCGTCGGCGCCGTCACACACCGCCGCCGCGTCGGCGACGCGCAGCCACAGGCCCGCGCAGGTCTCGCGCAGCGGCAGCGCGAGCGAGCCGTCGGACCCGGTGTCACCGCGCGCGAGCGCATAGCGCGCATGGGGATGATTCACGGGCATCCAGCCGGTCTCGAGCTCACTTGCACCGCTGCGCGCGATCTCGGGCGAGACGTGCACCGTCACGGGACAGCCGTGGAAGCGCACGATCGAGAGTCCGCCGCGGCGCCAGTCTTCGCGGAAGCCGAGCGCGCGCAGCGCATCCGCCTCCGCCGGGCGGCCGAAGAAGATCACGTCCTCGAACCCGCCGGCGCGCGACGCGAGCCAGGTGAGCAGCGCCGCGCGGAACGCGGGATCGTCGCCACGTCCGGGCCGCGAGAGATCTTCCAGGTAGGAGCGGTCGAGCGCGGGCGCGCGCGGGGCGTCGGGCCGCGCGACGAGATGGTGGATGCGCGGGTGGGTGACGAAGCCGTAGGGCGTGAGGCCGCCCTGACTCGCCGCGTAGAGCTGCCCGAGGTTCACCCACGGCAGCGCGAACGGCATCGCCGCGCGCGCGAGCGGGACCTCCGGATCCGCGCCCGTGTCGAGCACGATCGGCAGCCGCAGGCCGCTGCGCGCGATCCCCACATCGAGGCCCGAGAGCGCCACGGCGGAGGCGTCGGCGAAGCTTTCGTGATAGGTCCACGCCCACGCCGTCGACGCGAACGCGAAGCCGGTGAGCGCGGCCGCCGCCGCCGCGCGCAGCGGGCGTGCGAGCCGCTCGATCGGCAGCGAGAGCACGAGCGCGGCAATCCCGATCGGCAGGAAGCGCGGAGAGAAGTATTCCCACGAGGCGATCGAGAGCGGGAGCCACGCGGCGGCTGCGAGCGCCGCGCCGCCCGCGACGAGCAGCGCCTCGTCTTCGGCGCTGCGCGCGGAGCCGCGTCGCGCGAGCGCAACGAGCGGAGCTGCGAGCGCGAGCAGCGTGAGCGGCCACGCGCGCCACGCCGGTCCTCCGGTGAAGCACTTCGCAAGCGCCCACCACGGCGCGGGCGCGAACGGGGGCGGTGGCGCGCCCGGCTCCCCAAGCGGCGCCGCTCCGGGCCACACCAGCGCGAGCGCGACGCACAGCGCGGGAAGAGCGATCGCGGCGATCCGCAGGGTGGTCGCGGCGAGCGCGCCGCGCGGCGCGCGCCGCCAGAAGAGCGCCGCGAGCGCCGCACCGGTCAGCGCGGCGCTCATCACGTGCAGGAGCGCCACACCGCCGAGCAGGATCGCGAGCGTCGCGATCCGACCCGGTGTCACCGGCCGCGCCGCGATCGCCCACGCGAGCACGAGCAGACCGACCGAGGTGGCGAG
>Ga0070698_100004448_pt1 | contig 15403 bp, 17 predicted proteins | sample KBSK1502metaG_FD_65477 | JGI IMG/M metagenome (GOLD analysis project Ga0070698, IMG submission 65477) | Corn, switchgrass and miscanthus rhizosphere microbial communities from Kellogg Biological Station, Michigan, USA - KBS K1-50-2 metaG | ecosystem: Host-associated > Plants > Roots >...
CTCCGCGCCGGTCAGGCCAAGCCTCAACCAGGTGGCGCGCCATGTGGGCATGAGTCCATTTCATTTCCAGCGTTTGTTTACGCGCTGGGCAGGGATCAGCCCGAAACGGTTTTCGCAGGTGCTGGCACTGGAATACGCCAAGGGTCGCCTGCGCGAATCGCGCAACATGATCGATGCGACGTACGACGCCGGTCTCTCGAGCGGCGGCCGGCTGCATGATCTTTTCGTGACGCTCGATGCCGTGACACCGGGTGAGTTCCGGGAAGACGGTGAGGGACTGCTCATCACCGCCGGCTTCCATGAATCGCCGTTTGGTCAAGCGCTCATCGCCACCACCGAGCGTGGAGTGGTTGGACTCACATTTAATGACGGCAACCGAAAGGCTGCGCTCCGTGACCTTGCCGCTCGGTGGCCGCGGGCGACGATCGAAGAACGCCCGCGGGTGACGGCACCGGTGGCATCACGGATCTTCGCCGCGCTCGAAGTGCGTGACCCTGAAGGCCTGGTCCCGCTCGGCCTCCTGGTCCGCGGCACGAATTTTCAGGTCAAGGTGTGGCGCGCGTTGCTGCAGGTCCCCGTCGGGACGGTCGCGACCTACGAAGACATCGCGACGGCCATCGGATCACCGACCGCCGTTCGCGCCGTCGGCACGGCGATCGGACGGAATCCCGTCGCCTTCCTCATCCCCTGCCACCGCGTGATCCGTACTACGGGTGCGTTAGGCGGCTACCAGTGGGGGCTGCCGAGGAAGCGGGCCATGCTGGCCTGGGAATCGGGGCGAGCTAGCGCGGTGCCCGCGCTGGCTGGGTAGAAGGGTGGAAGGGTGGAAGGGTGAACGAGAGGTGTGCACCCTTTCACCCTCTCACCCTTGCACCCTACGCTGCCAGCGCCAGACTGACCGCGCGTCGCGCGCCCCGCTTAAGCGCCCGGTGCACGGCGCGCGCATAACGAACGAAGTTCGCCCCGGCAATCGGATACCGCGCGAAGAACTCGTGCGGCAACATGTCCCCCTTCAGCCGGTTACAGGGGGCACAGGCGGCGACGAGGTTCCCCGGAACGTGCGCCCCGCCGCGGGCTACCGGATGGACGTGGTCGAGCGTCGCTTCCATCGGGTCGAGCCGGTGCGCGCAGTACACACAGCGACGGCCGCAGTCGCGCATGGTCGCGCGCTTGAGCTTTCGCTTGTGGTCCCGGTCGAACCGTGACACGTGCGATAGTAGTCGGCCGCGGTGCCGCAAACTCCGTTGTGAGTGTCGGCCGCGATGGCAGAGAAGCCGGAGGTGCCCACGTCGAGCCATTTCACCTCGCCGGAAAAGGCGACACCCCGCGCCAGGCTGGATGCCCAGGGCGGGGTGTCTCGCGTTGTTTGACTGGAGGACTGACCAATGGCGACGCGGCCTTCTGCCTTTTGGCCTCCGGCCGTTGGGCCTTCGGCGCGTGCGCGGCGCGGGTCGGTTCCGGGTAATGATCGTCGCCAGACGTCCATCAGCCTCCAGGCGGATGGAGCCGGCCGCAGCCGGCGCCTGCCTTACGATTATGTGTTAGGCGCGCTCCGCGCAAGAGGCGACTGTGTCACTGCCTGACGACAACTCGGCGGCGAATGGTCACCGCCTGACGAGCGTCGTCAGGCAGCCACCGACACGGCACGGGCAGGATCGCGCAGTTCGGCGATGATCCGCGCCGCCATGGCGTCGAGCAACGTCCGGTCGGGCGGCGACGATCCCGGGAACGGCAGCGTCACGGCAAACCCGTCGTCGCTCCGCCGCGGAATCACGTGCACGTGGTAGTGAAAGACGTCCTGTCCCGCCGACGTGCCGCTGTTCACGATCACGTTCAACCCGTCGGCGCCGGCCAGCCGCCTGACGATTGGGGCAAGGCGGAGCGCGACGTCGAACAGGTGGCGCGCCAGGTCACCCGGAATGTCCGCCAGCGACTCGTAATGCTGCCGCGGCACGACCAGCACGTGACCGGCGTTCACCGGCTGGACGTCCATGAACGCGATCGCCTGCGAATCCTCGTAGCAGATGGAGACCTCTCCGCTACCGTGAATCAGCTCACAGAAAATGCAGGGGCAGTTGGAAGCACGCATGGGACGGCCTCAGGATCGGGTTCAAGCCTGTCTCATTGGATCTCTTTGCATATTGAGTGCCGCCGGATGTCGAAGGTCACGTGGACCAGCCACATCCGGAAAACCGGGCCAGACAACACGATACAAGACACGCGAGGACGCCGACCGATCCAATGGAGCGTGGCGTCCCCACCGCGATTGCGATCTGGACAATTGCCTGCCCCTGGCACCCTCGTCAGTTACTTGCGATCGCTATCTTTCCGGCCATGCCGACCAAGACAAATCAAGCCGTCGACGCGCCTGCGACAGCAAAAATGCTTGATCGCGACCGACTCGTTGCCGCCTATCGGACGATGTTTCTCTCGCGCCGGCTGGACGACAAGGAAATCCAGCTCAAGCGGCAGAATCGAATCTTCTTCCAGATCTCGGGTGCCGGTCACGAAGCTGTCCTGACCGCTGCCGGGATGCATTTGCGTCCGGGATACGACTGGTTTTTCCCGTATTACCGCGACCGGGCACTCATGCTCGAGCTGGGCATGACGCCGAACGAGATGCTCTACTCGGCGGTCGGCGCCGCCGACGATCCCAACTCCGGCGGCCGGCAGATGCCGAGCCACTGGGGACAAAAAGCGCTGAATGTGGTCTCATCGTCTTCGCCAACCGGCACCCAGTGCCTCCAAGCCGTGGGGTGCGCCGAAGCCATATGGCGTGCGAGAAAGCTCGGCGTCAACGAAGGGTTCGGCGGTGACGAGATCGTCTACGTCTCGCTCGGAGACGGAACCACCAGCGAAGGTGAGTTCTGGGAGTCGCTCAACACCGCCTGCAATCTCCAGCTCCCGATCGTCTACCTGATCGAGGACAACGGCTACGCCATCTCGGTGCCGGTCGAGGTAAACACGGCTGGTGGTTCGATTTCGAAGCTCGTTGCCGGGTTCCCGGGCCTCCTTACCATGGAGGTCGATGGCTGCGACCTCCTGGCATCCTACGAAGTCATGAAAAAGGCAGTTGATCACGTCCGGGCCGGCAACGGCCCGGCTTTCGTTCATGCCCAGGTCATCCGCCCGTATTCGCACTCGCTGTCCGACGACGAAGTGCTGTACCGGCCGCCCGATGAGCGCGACGCCGATGCCGCCAGGGACCCACTCAACACGTTTCCGGTGTTTCTCGTCCGCTCCGGACACGCGACCGAGCAGGAACTCGAGGCCATCCGCACCGAAGTAAACGAGATCGTGCTCGCCGCCACCGATGATGCGCTGGCGCGCGAACAACCGGCCGAAGACACGATTCCGTTTGGCGTCTACTCGCCGGACGTCGACCCGACGAGCGAGCAATTCGACACGGAAGACGACCCGCAGTTCTCGGGCAACGAAACCACGATGGTCGACCTGCTCAACGTGTGCCTGAAGGACGAGATGCGTCGCGACCAGCGCATCGTGGTCTTCGGCGAGGACGTCGCCGATGCCTCACGACGCCACAACCTGGAGAAGGTCAAGGGAAAAGGCGGCGTCTTCAAGGTGACGTGGGGACTGCAGAAGGAGTTTGGTGAACTTCGCGTCTACAACTCACCGCTAGCCGAGGCCAACATCGTCGGGCGCGCCATCGGCATGGCGATTCGCGGCTTCAAGCCGGTCGTTGAAATCCAGTTCTTCGACTACATCTGGCCGGCCTACATGCAGATTCGCAACGAGCTGTCCACGATGCGCTGGCGCTCGAACAATGCATTTGCGGCTCCGGTCGTGATCCGCACGACGTACGGCGGCTACATCCGTGGCGCGATCTATCACTCGCAAACGGGCGCTTCCCTCTTCACGCACTGCCCAGGCCTGCGCGTCGTCTGTCCGGCTACCGCGCTTGACGCCAATGGACTCCTGCGCACCGCGATCCGCTGTGAGGATCCGGTGATCTTCCTCGAGCACAAGCACCTGTATCGGCAGACGTACAACAAGGCTGCGTATCCGGGTCCGAACTTCATGATTCCGTTCGGGAAGGCGAAGGTCGTCCGCGAAGGGAGTGACGTGACCATCGTGACGTACGGTGCGACGGTTCAGCGCGCGTTCACGGCCGCGAACCAGATGGCGGAAGAAGGGATCTCCGCCGAAGTCATCGATTTGCGCTCGCTGTCCCCGTGGGATGAGGAGCGGGTGTTTGCGTCGGTGAAAAAGACGAATCGTGTCATCGTTGGATATGAAGATTCGATCAGTTGGGGATACGGTGCCGAAATCGCATCACGTATCGCCGACGAGTGTTTCCCCTGGCTCGATGCACCGGTGAGGCGCGTAGCGTCGCTGGACACGTACGTGGGCTACGCTCCCCGGATCGAAGACGCCACGTTGCCGCAAATCGACGACTTCAAGCAGGCCATCGCCGAGATCGTTCGCTTCTAGGTTCTAGGGGACGGAGTGGGGACGGAGTGGGGACGGAGTGGGGACGGAGTGGGGACGGAGTGGGGACGGATTGGTGTCTGACCCCCCTCGTTGAGTCGGTGGTGCGCCTTGCTTCACCGCTGGCGCCCTGACCACAGGTGGCTCCCGATGACGGCGCGCAGCGACCACGCGGCGCCGCCGTGCATGTCCTTTCACTGCTGACGTTTACGTCGCGTGATCCGGACGCTGAGTCGGCGTCTTCAGTCACTGGCCCGTCGTTTGCAACAGAGACCAGCAGGACAGTCGGTGTTGACTGTCAGTTTTCCAGGGGTCGGTCATGCTGGCCATCACCCACAACGAAGTTCGGCGTCACCCGCGCTGGCACGAGGAGCCGAGTACACCCGTGCCCTCGCCAGACCTCACGCGACGGTCCGCTGCGTTACTCGTCGGAGCCGCTGTCTTCCTGATTGTTGTGGCCGCTGTCGCCATCCTGATCCTCAAGGGATGGCTCTTGTCTTTGCGCGACTAGAAGCAGAACCGGGCCGCGATTACTGACGTTCGAACACGATCCGACCGCCAACGACAGTCATCGTTATGCGCGCGTCGCGAATCGACTCTGGCGCGATCGTCGTCAGGTCCCGGTCGATAAGCACCAGGTCGGCAAACTTGCCTCGGACCAGCGTCCCCTTCCGACCTTCGTCGAACGACGCGAAGGCTGCGCCGACGGTGTACGCGCGTAGCGCCTCCTCCACGGTGATCTTCTGCTCCGGCACCCATCCGCCGGGATTCCGATCGTCGATCGTCCGCCGCGTAACCGCAGCGTAGATCCCCTCCAGTGGAGTCGGTGGCGCAACAAACCAGTCGCTGCCGAAGGCCAACGTCGCCTTGCTGTCGAGCAGCGAACGGAACGCATACGTGCCCTTCGCGCGTTCCGCGCCGATGACTCGGTCCGCCCACCGGCCATCGTCGATGGCGTGGTAGGGCTGCATGCTGGCGATCACGCCGAGGGTGCCGAAGCGCGCGACATCGGCCGGGGCGATGTGCTGCGCATGCTCCATCCGAAACCGCCGGTCGCGTGCTCCATTTTCGCCAGCAACGCGTTCGTACGTATCGAGCAGCATGCGAATGGCGCGGTCGCCGATCGCGTGGATCATGACGTGAAGACCGGCCTTGTCGGCTCCCGAAGTCCACCGGTACAGGTCTTCCGGCGTGTTGACGAAGAGCCCGCGATCGTTAGGTGCGTCGGTGAAGGGCTCGAGCATGGCCGCGGTGTGTGAGCCCAGCGAGCCATCCACGAATCCCTTGAGCCCGCCGATCCGAAGCCAGGCATCGCCAGTGCCGCGGGCCTGCACCGTGTCGCGGAGTTGCTCCCAGGTCGATAGCGGAACAACGGCGTAGATCCTGGTCTTCAGGCGTCCGGCGGCGCGGCCGCGCTCGAAGATCGCGAGATCTGACCACGAACCCATGTTGTGCACCGACGTCACGCCCTGAGCCGCGACGTACGTCATCGCCGTGTCGAGCGCCCGATCCTGCAGAATCGCCGGTGGTGCTGGCATGACGCGATCGACGAGTGACTGCGCGTTGTCCTTGAGGATTCCGGTCGGTTCACGTCCTGGTCCACGAACGATCGCACCGCCGTCGACATCGCGCGTCGCGCTGGTGACGCCGGCAGCTCGAAGGGCGGCGCCATTCGCCAGCGCCATGTGTCCGTCGAGTCGGTTGACCCAGACCGGATGATTCGGCGTGACCGAGTCAATCCACGAACGTTCGGGCAGCGAGCCGCCCCAGAGTTCGTGATCCCAATCGCCGCCCGTGATCCAGGTGCCGGCGGGAACGTTCGCCGCGAACTCGCGAATCCGCCTGATGAACTCGTCAGGCGTGCGCGCGTCGCGCAGCTGTACCGAGGAGAGTCGGAAGCCGCCGTCGACAAAATGGACGTGCGAGTCGATGAACCCCGGGGTGACCATGCCACCTTGGGCGTCCACCACACGCGCCGCTCCGATCTTCCTGATTTCGGCGGAAGAGCCGACGGCCAGAATGGTGTCGCCACTGACTGCGATCGCGTCGGACCAGGGCCGTGCGCTGTCCCCTGTCCATACTCGCGCATTGACGATCGCGATTGATGCAGTAGCGGATGGAGTCATGTCACAGGCGGTCAGTCCAAGTCCAAGTCCAAGAACAACCCTGCTCCGGCGAATCATGCGCGCACCTCTTGGACTTAGACTTGGACTTGGACTTGGTCTATCTGTTGTTGCGTTCAATCGCATCTCTCACATCGAGCAGAATCTCGAAATAGAGCTGCTCCCGCCGATAGGCGAAGTCGAGTGACACCATCGACGAGTCGTCGCCGGTGGTCTTGGCGCGTTCGAAGGCCTCGCGATACATGTCGTCGAGGTTGGCGAGGATACGTTCACGGGATCTTGGCATGCGCGTTCTCTCTATGGCGCGTGGAGTAAGTCGCGGTAACTCTTCTTCAGGTGACGGTTTCGGGTCCCGCTCCACCGCGTTGAGCAGGAACTTGCGGGCTGCACCGAATATCAGGCGACGCGAATCGAATGGACCTGGCATGAACCGAGGCGAGATCTTCGCGCGGGATAACTACCGGTGCGTGTTCTGCGGGCAGATCTTCCCTCAGGAAGAACTGACGGTCGACCACCTGCAGGCGCGATCGCGCGGCGGGGACCGGTCGGGTGGCAACTTAGTGACCGCTTGCATGGCCTGCAACGCAAGCAAGGGTCGTCAACGACTCGCGCACTACCTCGCCGCAAATCCAGCGGCGCTCTCCAACTTCCGGATCTACGCCATCCACGTTTGGAAGCGACACCTGGCGGCGATCGAGGACGAGATCCGGAGAGTCAGGAGGGAGGTCAGGGAGTAATGCCTTCACCACGGAGGACGCGGGGGACGCGGAGTAGGCTCGGAGGAAATCATTTTGGGTGGCAATCCTGTGACCTCCCTCCGTGTCCTTCGTGTCCTCCGTGGTGAAAGCTGTCCTCAGTTTCCTCCCGATTCAAAGTCGGTGGAACACTGCCTCCTCTACCGGCCTTCCGCCCTTGAGGTGCTCCACCACGATCCGCTCCAGCAGTTCCGGGGTGACTCCGGCATACCAGATGCCCTCGGGGTAGACAACGACGATCGGCCCACCGGCACAGACGCCGAGGCAGGGGGTTTCGCCGCGCTTCACACGAGTTGGACCGAACAGGAGGTCTTCGCGCTCGAGGAGGCTGGCCAGGTGCGCGTAGAGGCCGCGACCGCGACGCTCCACGGAGCAGAAGCCGCCCGTGCAGACGATCACGTGGCGCCGATACGGCTCCATGAGCGCTTTCGGCTGCGACATCGTCACGCGGATGCGCGGAGAGACAGAGGGGCAAACATCAGCTAGTCGGCGACGAGCTTGTTGTCCCCTGGTGGCGCCACATGTCGAAGCGAGTCAACGGGTCGTCCGCCGACGAGGTGCTCCTCCAGGATACGCAGTGCGCCTTCCGGATCGACACCCGCGTACCAGACGTCGTCGGGGTACACGACGACCATAGGACCATGTCCACACTGGTTCATGCAGCCCGCGTGATTGATGCGGACGATTCCCTTCAGGCCTCGATCCAGCGCTCCCTTTTTCAGGGCCTCGTGGACGTCCTTGGAGCCCTGGGTTGGACAGGTCTTGCCCGAGGTACAGACGAAAACGTGATGGCGATACTGGCCCATTCGGATGGCGGAGGTCGGATGGCGGATGGGAGATTAGCTTACACGAAGCTACCATCTGGAGCAGCATGAGCGTCACTCGGGAGTATCAGGCGCTGGGCAAGAAGCGCGTCAATCACATTGTCGCGCATTGGACGCAGGGCGAAGCGTTTGACGTCGGCCAACCCGGTCAGATGACCGTGCGGATCGACGGCATGAAGCAGACCGGTCCCGGTCCGGTGGACATGCTGCTTAGCGCACTGGCGACATGTTCGGCAATCGACGTCGTCTCGATCATGAACAAGCGCCGCACGCCGCTTTCTTCCCTGGACATCGACGTTCGCGGCGAGCGCGCCACGACGGTGCCGGCGAAGCTCACGTCCGTCGCGATGATCTATCGTATGGCCGGCGAAGGGATCGACCGCGAGTCAGCCGAACGCGCCATCGATCTCGCGCTCAACAAATACTGCTCAGTGCGTGATTCCCTCGATCCCGCGATCCCGATCGAGTGGACCTTGATACTCAATGGCGAGCAGGCGTCGGCTTAACGGTCTTTCGGCTCAATGACGCCCCAGCCCGCCGCCCGCCAGGTGCACGATGAGGATGCTCATCACCACCACCCCAATGACGGCGAGAAAGATCCTCAGTCCAGCGGGGAGTGCTCCGCGCGTCCCGGGTTGCAGTGGTTCAGCCATCGCCGCCTGCTCCAGCCGCCCTCGTCCGAATGGCGTTCGCCCCCATGGTTTGTATACCGAGAGAATCGTCGTTACGAGCAGCACGAGGACTGCCGCTCCCGCATCAACGATCAGCTGAATTCCCAGACGCCCCGTGCTGGGCAGTGCTCCCGGCGAGGTGCTGGAGACCAGTCCCGCCGCGGTTGCGACCGCTGTGAACTGGTGCAGGAGCAGGAGCGTCGTGGCGATGATCGTCAACGCAAACTTCGTCAGCACCCAGTAGTGCTGGAACAGACCCCATTGCGTGCCTAACGCCTGGATGAGTCCTGTCAGCAGCGCGGCAAGACTCAGCGGCACGATCATGAACTGGCCTACGAGATTCATCGCGACATAGGCCGAGCGCACCGTCTGCGGACTCTCGCTGGTCAGTCCGGCGACGCTGAGCACCAGGAAGGCTGAGACCGCGCCCAACCAGCCCACCGAGCACGTCACATGCGCCGTCAGTGTCAACTTGCGCGCGCCGGGAAGCATGATCACACGCAGCCGGCCCGAGGCAGTGTCGCCAGCGCCGCCTGGCTTACTCGACGGCACGCGCGCTACCGCGCAGTTCCGTGATGCCTCAACTCGACGATCTGCCGGTACTTGACCACCTGTTCCGGCCGAAGGACGTCGACGATCTCCTGGTGCGCCGAATCGAGCGTCGCCCGCACGTGCGGTTGCAGCGTATGCCACGTCGAATCCAGCGCGCCCTGGCGTCGCGCGAGGATGGCCGCGATCATCTGTCGCTGCTGCGAATCGAGGCCGAGTTCGTCATGCAGACGATCCATCATATGGTGTGCACCTGTCGCCTCGTGCGCCGACAGGCGACGGCGTTCATAACTCACGCCAAGAGCAATCCCAGCGGCGAGTGCCACCGCAAGCAAAGACGTTCCCTTGAGCCAGGATGGTAGCAGCACGTCAGGTTCCTCCAGGGAGCAACAACGCGCCAATCGCGGGCGGACGATCGGGAAGAACGATCGCTCTCCCGATGTCATCGACAGGAGCAAGCGCGTTCGTCAATTCCGTGGCGACTCCTTGCGCCACTGGAATTACACCGGACGACACTACGGACAACAACGCGACGAGCATGAGCAGACATGCCGCGACCCACATGCGTCGTGAGTTGCCCAACCATTCGAAACCGCCCCTGTTCAACTCGCGAACCACGTCGGCGGCGACCTGTTCGGCGCGTGCGTCCCAGTGTCCGGCGTCATCGCGGATCCGGCTCGTCGCAAAGCGATTGGTTACGTCGTCACGCATAAGCTTTCAGCTCACCTGGCTTCATGATCCGCCCGGCTTCCGTTATCCTCGAGAATCGTGCGCAGCGCAGCACGAGCCCGGAATACATGCTGCCGCACCGTCGATTCGCTGATGCCGTGCATCACCGCCACCTCTTCGATGGAGAGATCTCGCATCACGACCAGGTCGAAGCAGGCCCGCTGCATAGGTGAGAGATCCTTCAGGGCATGTGTTGCCGCCACTGCGTCGAGCCGTGCCAGCAGTGCCTCGTCGCCCGGGGGCGATGCTTGCTCCGCAACGACGCCCCTCCCAAACACTCGCATTAATCGCGCGCGCCGCAAATCACGCGATCGTTTGTTTGCTGCCAGTCGCCGAACAATGGAAAAGAACCAGGGTGGAAACGGTCGCTGCGCGTCAAACCTCCGGGCTTTCCTGAGCACCACCGTGAACGCTTCCTGTACAACGTCATCGGCGTCGTCCTGGTCGCCCATGAGCTGAACAGCAAGGAGCGTAGCCGCCCGGATATACCGGCGAACGAGTACACCGACCGCGACGCCATCGCCGCCTGCTGCTGCAGCGAGCAACTCCGCATCAGAACGGCCATCATCTTCCACGTGCACCCGTGCTGCAAATCCTCAGGGGGCGCGTTGCCGACAACTGGCGCGCCGTGTCATGCCGTTTTGCGCAGCGAGAACACAGTCTCACGATCTTCACACACAAGCGTTCCTTGCATCGTCGCCACAGCGCGCGGTGTTGCGGCGCTGAGAACCGAGGTCGCCTTGCAGCTCTTCCCCGACACGCTCTGAGTCCACCGTAACGTGTCGCCCTTCAGGGCGACATCCGCCACGATGCCCGCCGGGTGCGATTGATCGGTGTGCATTGTGAAGGTCATCCGATGCAGGCTGTCATGCGCGATCGACAGAGTCATGTCGCTCGAAACGCCATGATGAGAACTGACCGTTCCCGTCCAACTGCCAAGCAGCATGGCGTGTATGGCCGCATGCGTTGCCGAATCCGGCATAACGTGTCCCGGACCATGTGGATATGGCGGAGTGTGTGAGCGCGGGTGCGATTGCGCGAAGGCGGGCGTTGCTCCAAGTACGAGCAGCGAAGCCGCCAGAGAGAGGGCGCGAAGCATTTGAGTCTCCATTTGAGTGGTAAACACGAATCTGGGAGCTGGATTTCGAGAAGCTGACCTCCGGACGGCGGTTTCTCCGTTCCCTTTCACTAAAGGTTCGCGCCACTCGCTCCCCTGTTTACGCAAACGAGTCGTCGTTGGCCGGACTGCCCTACCAGGCGATTAGATCCGGACCCTCCGCAGCAATTGCGCGTTGAGCGCCACAATCACCGTGCTCGCCGACATCAGCACCGCGCCCGCCGCCGGATGGAGCACCACTCCCCACCGAGCCAGCAATCCGGCTGCCAGAGGGATCGCGATAATGTTGTAGCCGGCGGCCCACCAGAGATTCTGCACCATCTTCCTGTAGGTCGCGCGACTCAGCGCAATGATCCGCGGCACGTCGCGCGGATCGCTCCGCACCAGGATCACGTCGCCGGCTTCCACGGCGACGTCTGTGCCGGCGCCAATCGCAATTCCTACGTCGGCGGTGACCAGGGCCGGCGCATCGTTGACGCCGTCGCCAACCATCGCCACGCGCTTGCCGCTGCGTCTGACTTCTTCGATTTTCGCCACCTTGTCGCCCGGGAGCACCTCGGCAAATACGGTGTCGATCTTCAGCTCACGACCGACCGACTCGGCAACTGCCTTCGCGTCTCCCGTCATCATGATGACCTCGATGCCCATCGCATGCAGCCGGTCGATCGCTTCTCGCGACTCTTCTCGGATGGCGTCGGCGACTGCGAAGACAGCTACGGCTTGACCGTTCTCGAGCAGGGCAACGCTCGCCTGACCATGATCGGCAGCCGATGAAGCCAGCGCTGCGAGCTCGCCTGTCAGATGCACGCCGCGTTCGCGCAGGAGTGCCGGTCCCCCCATTTCATAATCACGGCCATTCGCCTTCGCCCGCACGCCACGACCCGGGATCGCCTCGAAGTCGGAGACCGCCGGCAAGGCGAGCCTCTTTTCCTCGGCGCTGCGGACGATTCCCATCGCAATCGAGTGTTCCGAATTGCGTTCGACGGCGGCGGCGATCGCGAGCACGTCACGTTCAGTTCGCGCACCGGCGACGGCCTGAGCCACCACCCGGAACTCGCCGCGGGTCAATGTCCCGGTCTTGTCGAAGAAGACCGCATCCAGTCGCCGAGCCTCCTCCAATCCACGCCGGTCTCGGACGAGCAGACCATTCTGCGCCGCGAGCGTGGTGGAAATCGCGACCACCAGCGGGATGGCCAGGCCTAACGCGTGCGGGCAGGCGATGACGAGTACCGTCACTACCCGTTCGATGGCGAACGCCGGGGCAGCGCCGGCGGCGAGCCATCCTGCCAGCGTCAGGATACCAGCGACCAGCGCGACAATGGTCAGCAGCAACGCGGCACGATCGGCCAGGGCCTGCGCCTTCGAGCGCGAACTCTGCGCCTCGGCCACCAGCCGCATGATTCCCGCCAGCGCCGTCTGCTCACCGGTCTTCGTGACTTCCACCGTCAGCGCACCGTTGCCGTTGATCGTTCCGGCGATGACGGCCGCACCAGGCTCCTTGTCGACGGGACGCGATTCACCCGTGATCATGGACTCGTTGACGGCGCTGCGGCCGGACCTGACCATGCCGTCTGCGGGGACCCCTGTTCCCGGGCGAATCAAGACTACGTCGCCGGCATGCAGATCCTCGATCGCCACTTCCTCTTCGCGGTCGCCGGACAAACGCACTGCCGTGGCGGGAAGGAGTTTCGCGAGAGCCTTCAGGGCGCCCTGAGCACGATCGATGGACCGCATCTCGATCCAGTGCCCGAGGATCATGATGGTGACCAGCGTCGCCAGCTCCCACCACAGGTCCATCCCTTCGAAACCCAGCGTGACAGCGGCGCTGAACAGGAAGGCGACCGTGATGGCCAGCGCGATGAGCGTCATCATGCCGGGCCGCCGATCTGCTAGCTCGCGCCACGCCCCCTGCAGGAAGACGGAGCCGCCATACAGGAAAACCGCCGAGCCAAGCAGAGCCGGTACATAACGAGAGCCAGGGAAGGCGGGCGTAGTGAAGCCGAGCCAGTGCTGGATCATTGGCGACCAGGCGAGCGTCGGGAACGTCAGGGCCAGCGTGAACCAGAAGCGGCGCCGGAACATTTCCACGCTGTGCCCTTCGTGTCGGTCATGATGCGCCGGCCGCTCCCGCGGCTCACGGGAATGCCGATCTGCGGAATTCACAGCCGTGCCGGTTTCGGACTCCGGGTGACGGTGCCCTCCGCCAGCGGAAGCGGGTGGTTGGTGGTGTTGATGCTCGGTCACGTCAGCCGCTCAACTCCCGCGTCGCTGCCCGGATGACCAGTGGATCGCTGAGATCTTCCAGCCCTGAGTCGAGCGAACCAGGACCATCAGCTCGGCGCCGGTTGAGTTGATCGCGCGACCGTTCATCTCGCCTTTTGTCGTGCTGGTCGAAGATGCCCACGCCACATCGCCGCGGATTCGGACGAGCACAGGCCCACGCTGGCTCCGAATCGCCTGCGCGAATTTGATGTCACTCGCCAGGTGATGCGATCGATAATCAGCACGCGTCTCGATGCTACCCGACTCGAGAATGACCACGTCCTCCGCAAGCAGAGCGAGGGCGGCCGCGCTGTCGCCGGCGGCGAGCGCTTCATGGTACTTCGCGATAACGCCCGCGACAGCAGCAGAATCTCCACCGTGTGCGTCATGTTGCGCCGCGGATTTCGACGACAGGGTCGCGATCGACACGACCAGGATCATTACGAATCTTGTGGTCGACTTCATGGGTTCCCTCATGAGCAAGTGTGATTTTGAAGCAGAGCTAGCGGACGGGTGGCGTGGTACCGGTGAGAATTGCCGTGAGTATCAGCACGAGAAGGACAAGCACGACATCGAGTGCGATCGACCTCCGTAACCGCGCAATCGAGCGATCAGTGTCGAGTGAAGGCTGGGCAACCCGCCAGTGATAGGCGCCCAGCACCGCGATGAGCAGCACGAGCACCACCTTCCTGAGGAGGACGAGGCCATACGGACTGCCCAGGACAAGCCCGAGATCGCGCAACTGAAGCCACGCGCTCGCGGCTCCGGTAACGAAGAGTGCCGCCGCACACGTAAGGGCCAACGGCGAAAAAGCGCGCAACATCGTCCTCACGAATTGCAGGCGAGCGTCGGCGGAAATCGTGAGCACCTGAGGCAGCGCGGCAACTGCCATGACGAGAATTGCCCCGGCCCATCCGCCCGCCGCGAGCACGTGAACCGCGTCGAAGCCCATTGCGACCACTGGCACATCGGTCACGGCCGACGGATGGCCGAGGAACGGTGAGGAGATCGCCAATAGCGAGGCGATCCCGGCCAGCACACTCCAGCGGGCAGCGAGTGCCGACCGGAGTGCAAGAAGCAGCGCGACGGCCGCCCCGACCTGCAGCAGCCAACCGCGACCAAATGTGGATCCGCTCAACAAGTCACCCAGGTCGCCGAGGCGAAGGGCCTCCAGTGAACCGCTGAGGACAGCGCCGTGACTAACCAGGCGCACGACCGCGAGTATCACGAGCGACCACGCTCCCAAAGTGCATAACGAGCGGAGTCGGCGATCGATGGCAGACTTGACGTCTGCCGATCCGCCGGAGTCTGCGCGGGCAGCAACGGGCAGCACGAACAGCGCAAAGGCGGCACTTCCGATGATGACCAGCAGTGACAGGGACGAGATGAAGCGGATTGCCTGCTGGACCAGCGAATCGTTGGAAGACCCGCGGATCTCTTCCTGCCGAGCCGGCGTTTTCTCAATTGCAGGCGCGATGGGGATTGAGTCGACCGTGAAGCCGTATTGCCCCGTCACCGCGTGGCCGTCGGGCCCGACCAGCCTCCACTCGACCCGGTACTGGCCTGCGACTCGCAGCGGGGGGACTTTCGCCAGAAGAACGCTTGAATTGCCGGAGTCGGAGCGCAGCACGAGTTCGAATCGCTGCGAGTCCGGCGTCACCAGTGCAACCCGTGAAGTCCGCACAGCGACCGCTTCGCTGAACTCCAACCTCAATTGGGCCGGCGGCAAGGTCACGCGACCACCGCTCGGTGGATCGGCGCGGCGAAGTGTTGCGTGCGCCAGCGCCAGCCCCGCCGCAGCCACGACGAGCAGGACGGCGACAATCGCGACCCTGCCAACCGCCCACGGGACTTTCACGGAACCACGATGTGTCACCGTTGAGGCTCGGGGTGATCGTGATGCATTCCCGCCATTCCCCTTTCC
>Ga0070698_100004449_pt1 | contig 15401 bp, 12 predicted proteins | sample KBSK1502metaG_FD_65477 | JGI IMG/M metagenome (GOLD analysis project Ga0070698, IMG submission 65477) | Corn, switchgrass and miscanthus rhizosphere microbial communities from Kellogg Biological Station, Michigan, USA - KBS K1-50-2 metaG | ecosystem: Host-associated > Plants > Roots >...
CGTTGCCCAACTCACGCCTGTGACAGCTCAACTAACAGCCGTGGCCGCATAGACGCCATGAAAAAAATCTTTGCAAACGGAAAACATTTTGAAGGTTAGTAATACAGAGGATCATAGGGTAGCGAGAAAGCATTACCTTGTGATTCCCTGTCCCTCTGGGGTTGCGTTTTCTTGGAAGACCATCACTTTGCCGCCGCCACCGCCGCAACCACATCAAACAAAAGTTTCGGCCCCCGCCGCACTTCCTCTACCCGGATACGCTCGTCATTCCCATGCTCAGTGTGTCCTTCCTCATCCGTCGCCGCATATGGCGAGAAGCCGTAAGCATTGATACCCAGCGGCCGATAGCGCTGGTTCTCGGTATATCCGCTGGTGATATGGGGAACCACCGGCGTTCCCGGAAAATAATGCCTAGAAACTTGACCGACCGCATCGAACAGCGCCGTCTTGGTGGGCGAGTAGTTGGCGACCCGGAACTCCGCATTCAGCGGCTCGATGGTCACGTTGGGGTCGTTCACAACCCGCCGGATCGCTTCCAGGACCGCTTTCGGGTCTCCCCCTGGCAGCAGCCGCACATCCAGGTTCGCCCAGGCTTCCGGCGGAATTACATTGGTCTGTTCGGAGCCGCCCATCATGGTGAGTGAGATGGTGTCGCGCAGCAGGAAGTTCAACGATTCGTCTTTCTCAATTTCGTCCTGAAACTTTTTGTCTTCGAGCGCCTTCTGGATATTGCCGAATTCACGCTTTCGCTCGGGCAGCTCGTGAGGGGCCATGTCGCGCAAGAACTCATCCACCACGGGCAGAACTCTGAGCGGCGTACGGTAGGCCAGAATGCGATCAAGTGCCCGCACCAGCCGGTTCGGAGCGGAATCGGCGATCGGACGCGAACCGTGACCCGGCCGGCCATGCGCCACAACGTGCAGCCAGAAGGTGGTCTTTTCGCCCACGTCCACGCCCACATACTTCACCTTTCCAGCTTCGAGCAAATTCTCCCCGCCCTCATTGAGCAGGAACTCGGCATTTCCCAATAGTTCGCGCTGGTGTTCGATAAACCAGTCCGTGCCGGTACCGCCCGCCTCTTCATCGGCCACGGCGAGAAAAATCACATCCCGGTCGAGTGCGATGTGTTCGCGCTTCAGCATAACCATCACAACTAGCTGCGCGAGTCCTTCGTCTTTCATGTCCTGAGCGCCGCGGCCCCACAAGTATCCATCTTTGATCTCGCCACTAAACGGTGGAACCTTCCAATGCGCCGCATCGCTGGTCACAACATCCATGTGGTTCAACAAAATAATAGGTCGTTTCGCCTCTCCTGCGTTGATACGCGGCAATCGTGCCCAAAGGTCGGCCCGACTGGGCGCGTACTCGAAGACTCGGTTCTCAATCCCCTCCTGGTCGAGGATCTTCTTGAAAAACGCTGCCGCGCGCATTTCATTGCCCGGAGGGTTGGTCGTATCGATTCGTAGATACTCCTGCATCCATTGAAGCGCCAAGTCCGAGTACCGCTGCAGATGTTCGGCTGGAATGCGCGACGATGCCAGCCCAGCGTCTGGCAGCTCGCGCTGGGCTGCTTCGGCGAATCTGCCTGTGGCCCAGGGACCGCCGCCAAAGACCAGGCAGGCGATCACCAACGCCCCAAAGGACTTCCGCAAAATCCCCAAGTTGCAACAACTTGCTCCTCGACTTGACCCAAACGTTCCCAAGATTTCCTCCCGGAGATTTGAAAAATCCACGCAGTTTTTATATCAGGTTCGCCAAATTTACCCTGCCATTGCACTCCCTGCTCTCGCATCCGAGGAAACGGCGTTCCAATGTCTATGTATATCAATGGGTTAGCACTTCGACCGTTGGTTTAGATTTGGCATCTAACCTGTAACAGAAAGACTTGGCGTCGTTGATTTTGGCGCCACGAATTTTAGGCACGCGTAGCGTCAGCGCGAGCCGGCAAATCGACCACCGTTTTGCTTCGGTTTATCTGTTTAGGACGCAATCAAATCAAGCGCCACGCCCCTTTGGGCGTGTTGGAGTGGAGTCCTAAAGGCTCCCACCTTGGAGGAAGTTTAATTATGAATAGCCGCATCCTACTCGCCCTGCCGCTGGCCGCAGCGCTCGCATTTCCGGCCTTTGCGCAGACCACCTCGTCTACCCAGGATCAGCCCGCAACCGCTCAAACGACCCAGTCCACCTCTACTGACACGGCCACCGGCAAACAGCCTCTGCAGCCACCCAGCCGCGAAGGTTTCTGGGGCCGCGTCAATCCCTTTGCCCGCAAGAGATACGTGCAGCGCCAGACCGACCCCATTCGCGACCGCGTTAACGAACTCGATGACCTGACCGCCACCAACGGCAAGGCGATCAAGGACACCGATGAGCGCGCACAGAAGGGCATCAAACTAGCCTCCGATAAAGCCACCGAAGCCGATCAGCACGCCATGGATGCCGGCAACAAGGCCACCATGGCACAGCAGACCGCGCAACAGGCTACCACTCGTATCCAGACTGTCGAGCAGGTGGTTGGCAATATCGATCAGTACAAGGCCTCGAATCAGACCGAAATCCGCTTCCGTCCCGGCCAGACTGTGCTGAGCAAAAATGCCAAGGACGCACTCGACCAAATGGCCTCTACAGTGAAGGGCCAGCGCGGCTACATCATCGAAGTCCAGGGTTTCTCCTCGGGACACGGCCAGACCGCGATTTCGAACTCGCAAAAGATGGCCGAGTCAGTGGTGCGCTACCTCGTTTTGAACCACGAGATCCCGGTCTACCGCATCTATCTCGTGGGCATGGGCAACGCTCCTATTGCGAACGCGGATGAGACCGTGAAGTCGAAGCGCATCAGTGGCGGTCGCGTGGAAATCAGCCTGTTGAAGAACGACCTTGAACAGCTTGCCTCCAGCGGTTCCTCCGCTCCGGCGACCAGTCAGGATCAACAGCAGCAACCGAAATAAGTGAACTAAGTTTGGGACCGGCCGCCTTGGCCTAAAGTCCCTCCCCCGAAGAAGGCCCCTCGCGTAAGCAAGGGGCTTTCTTATTCTTTAGCGAACTCTCAGTCGGTCGGTCTCATTTGCTGTCGGCGTAGAGATTCAATCGATTCCGCTTCAGAAATTCGAGCTTTTCCTTCATTTGAATGCACTCTGGACAAGGATAGAGCTGGAAGTGGGCTTCCGCGTCACAAAACCGGATGTCTTCGTGCGCCCGGTAGCATTGTTTCCAATTCTGTTTAAGCGCCGAGAAGGCTTCGATTTCCTTGTGATACCGGTGTACACAACTGGGCAGTAAAACAAGAATAAAAATCCCCGATAGCACGACGCGCTTGCCCTGGTTAGGGATAGCGAGAATGCTGAAGTATATTCCCAGGAACGCTGGGATTAACAGCGTGAGATAACGCGACGCGCGCGCACCTTCCGGGCCCAAGCAGACACGGCCCACGGCTGTAGCAGCCGAGAATGCCAGGCTGAATCCAAGCAAGATGACAATCAACATGCTCGCACGGTCCGCAGAAGAGTTTTTCCAAAGGGCTCGAATGTGCAACACCAGTAGGCTGCTCACAACAACCATGACCCCCACTCCGAGGATCGAAGCGAGCATCACGCCCTGCTTCACAGCCAGAAAGTTGGCGAACATCAGTCCCGAGAAAACGGGATAAGCCGCGGGGTCGTGATACGGAAAGTGGTAACACGCTACCGACGGATCGAACTGATAACCATAGAAGAACGACGCCAGAGAGGCGGTTGCTATCGCCAGCGACAGCAGGGGCGTCTTTGTCCGCCAGTGATCGTGTGTCTTTGCGCCGTGATACGCCTCAAGCCCGAACAACAACAGCGTGATTCCGGCGATGAAGACGCCGAAGCCAGTGAAGATCAGCAGGAAGTTAATGATGAGAACCGCAACATTCCTTATTACGCCGCGGCCTTCGATCCAGGCAAAACAATACGCAACAATAAGAAGCAGCGGGAAGGCCTCAGGCGATGCTCCCGTCGCACCCAGTAATGCCTCCCATTGGCCAAGGCCCAGAAATATGAGCGGAATAGCGATATCCCACGCTGAAATTGGTCCGAACGCCCGTATCTTGAGATAAGTCGCCAGAATCATGGCGAGCACTATGGCAGCTGCTATGGTGAACGCCTGTACTCGACTGTCCCAATGCGCGAAATAGAGGAGCTTGGTAACGATTACAACGCCCAAACCTTGCCTGTGGGGGCCGTGCTGGGCGACGAATACGTGCCACAAAGGCTGCCTTTCGAACAATGAAGCGTACGCGTTCCACTCATCGTAGAAGAAAAGGTTCACCGCATACTTCAAAACGACCCAGCAAAAGCGGAAAATCAATGCCAACGCAGTGATCCCGAACAAAATGCTGGATGCATAACCATGCCCACCGGCAGTGGGCACAGCAGTTCTGCTCGGCATCGGCTCGCTGGCAAGACTCATCCCTGGAATGCTACAGGGAGTAGACCGGGAGCGCGAAGTCCGCTGGCTGATTCCCGCCCGGCGTTTGCCACTGCGAAGGGTTGCCGAAGCACTGGCTTTAGCGACTATTGTTCGCCTCTGCGAAGAGCAGTCCTCAGCAGGGAGGTGCCCACCCCCAAGGCGAATGCAAGCATCAATTACGTCAGTTCGGACGTAAATCGATGAGCCGTCAACCGCCCAGAATCGGTTTTCAAGTTTCTAGAACGGATTTCTGGCTCGTTCACTGAGCCGTCAGTTCTAGGGTGCGGGGTTGGTTCCCCTGAGATATTGATCGAACCAGGCGATGGTGCGCCGGATGGAGTCAATTTGGTTCTCGCGTTTCACGAAGCCGTGACCTTCATTCGGGTAATAGTGAACATCCACGACCCGGCCTTCTTTCTTGAGGATATCGACAACCTGTTGCGCCTCCTCCTTCGGCACGCGCGGATCATTGTCGCCCTGCAGCACGAGTAAAGGCGCCTTCTCGCTGCGAATGTAAGTGATCGGCGAGTCCTCCTCATAGACTTTGCGGTTCTCCTCAGGACTTCCCAAAAGCGCCTTCAGGTACTCGTTCAACGAGGGATCGGAGCTCTTCAGCATCGTAGACCAGTTGATGATCCCGTACTCGTCTACCGCCGCCGCCCAGACATCAGGCGTCCTACCGATGGCCATCAGCGTCATGAAGCCGCCATAAGAGCCGCCGTAAATGCCGATTTTCCTGGGATCAACGTAACCCGTGGCTTTGAGGAAGTCTACGCCGGCAATCTCGTCTTTGAGGTCGCCGCCGCCTAAGTCCTGAAAGTTAGCCTTTTGGAAATCCAGGCCATAACCCGTGGACCCGCGCGGGTTAGGAGCGATGCAGACGTATCCGCGCGAGGCCAGCGCCGCCACATCGGTGTTCCAGTAGTCGACCATCTGGCCGGTGGGTCCACCGTGCGGCAGTACGATCGCGGGATTGCTCCCGTCGCGCTTCAGATTGAACGGTACCCAGAGCAACGCCGTGATGATTTTTCCATCGAAACTTTTGTAATGGACAATCTGAGACGGCGGAAGCGGGGTCGCGCGCAAGCTGGCAATCGCGGAAAAAGTCAGTTGGTCAGTGTGGCGGGTGCGGAAATCGTAAACCCAAAGATCGGCGGGCTGATTGGAGGCCTCGTGGGAAACGATCACGCGGTCGCTCTGCGGCGCGAACTCGTTGGGATTGCCGGAGAAAGCATTCAGGCCGTGCGGCAGTTCTACCTTATCCCCAAGGTTGGTTGAGCGATCGATGAGATATGCGTCGATCACTCCGTCCTCATTGACGACGTAGGTGTAGCGTTTGCCGTCGGGCGAAAAATTCCCGGCGAAGGTTTCCCATTTCAGGTCGGTGACCCAGGTGACTCTCCTGGTGGCGACGTCGAGCAGGGCGACGTTCATGTAACCGCCCTTGGCATCCGAACTCAGCAACAGCGTCTTGTCGTCGGGCGAAAGCGACGAGCCGAGATAGCGAATCGTGCCCTGATGGGCGGTGAGATTCTCCATCTTTCCGGTCGCCACATCGATGCGGTAGACGTCCGCGTCGGTGAAGGGAGGATTCACGCGGCCGCCATAGATGGTCTTATCGTCACTGCTCCACGCCACCACGTTCCAGGCGTAACCGGGTTGCTGTTCATGGGTCAGCAGCTGGACCTTGCGGGTGCTCCAGTTGAGCAGAGCAATGTCATATTGGGAACCATCCTTCGGTTTATAGGCGAAAGCAATGGTGCTGCCATCGTGGGACCAGTGCGGATCCTGCTCGCGAATCGCAGGCGTTTTAGTCAGGTTAATGATCTGGCCGCCGTCGCTCGGGACAGCGTAGAGATCCCAGAGTTCATCGCCGGCTCGGTCCTGCTGGTAGACGATCCACTTGCCGTCGGGTGACCAGGCAGCGTTGTACTGCCGATCGTCGGACTCGGTGAGTTGAATCGGCCATCCACCGGAGGCGCTCACCTTCCACAGATTGAAGCGACCGGCAATGTCACTGGTGAATACAATCTGCTTCCCGTCAGGCGACCAGGCGGCGCCAAATACACTTTTTGTGTAGTAAAGGTCGTCGATGGGCGCAGGCCGGGCGAATGAGTTTGACGACGAGACCACCGACTTGGGATCAGTGAGCGGACGGTCATCGGGTCCCGTGGAGGCGGCCAAGCGGGTACACAGGCTGCAGCCAATGACAACCAACGGCGCCAACAATTGGCGGATTCGCATACCAACCTCTTTTCAGCCAAGTCCTAACCCTGGGCGTTGGGCATGCTGCCCACGATCGAAAATGGGTCTGTGCGCTTATCGGAGCAATTGATATATCACGGATTTTCCGATCTGGAAAGGCCGTCGGCTGCTCGGTTGGATTGCATCACGGACAAGCGCACCGATTGGAAATTCTGGGTTTGGAACAACGGTCATTCCTTAGAGCCTGCTGTAACAAAACCCTGCGAAGACTCGCAATCGAATCAATGTCCCATAATTTCGTTGTTTTCGGGCCGCGATGGGCACAAGTCCGGGATGGCATGTGTCGCTGACTAGCCGGAAACCACGGCCTATTATGCTGATCGCCTGCAGGGAGAGATGGGTAGCCTCCCTAGATGATCGGCCAAACCATCTCGCACTATCTTTCCTAAGCAGTAGGCTTCCGGCATTTTGTCGGGTTGCGCCACCGTCGTCACAATGGCGAAGTTGATCGGGTCCGAACTTGCGTGGAGGCATAACGGCAAACTTTCCTCCTGTTCCTCGATTGACATCGAACAGCGAGAGACCTACGATTCGAAAATGGGCGAGAATGAAATGGACCTCGTCTCTGCCTGTTGCGGTCCAGATCCCAGATCTGTCAACATCCCTGACAGTCTCGGACCATGGTGACGCCCTCCTGATCCGAGACCTGAGCAAGGCGAGGTCCGCGAGAACCCAGGAGTCGGGGTCATCATGTCAGTCAAATGCCCGCGATGTCATTCCGATCTTCCCTCGGGTTCCCAGTTCTGCGAATTGTGCGCCATGACGGCGGATGCAGACCCGACAAAAGTGTTGCGACCCAGATTGCCTACGCAACCCAGTGGGAGAACCGCGCGAATCTCGTTCCGATCCTGACCAGCAGTGTCCAGGGCAAGCCTACTTTCGTAGATGTTCAACGTCCTCGAAAGTAGCTACTCCGTCCACGGCCCCTTTTGCAAAATCACCGTCACCAAAAACCCGTCTATTAGAATCATCTATTTCCCCGCCCCAGGTTTGCGCTTCTCCACGGTGTACCACGCGGGACATTTCTCAACGGTCCGCAATTTCTTCCTACTCCCCCACTTTCTGCAGCTTCAACATCACCGTTCCCCATCCCATCTTTCCCTGCATCTGCAGAGGCATGTGCTCTGCATCGTCGCTGAACCAGACCCATAGCTTCCCTTTGCCCTGAAGTTTCCCGCTGGCAGCTTCCACAGAGACGCGAATAGCGTGAAACGTTCCCGCTGGAACGTTCACTTGATCGCGGCCTTCCACGCGGACCACCGCCACGCTCGTCTTCCCTCCGTCACTGACAGGGAAGTAGGACACGCTTCCGGTTTGCAGCGGAAGAGACGCAACATAAAAAAATCCGCTAACGATGTCGGTTGCGCAAGCCGGGGCGTCATTCTCCTCATGCTTGGTTTCGCCTGTCTTAAGATTTTTTTCGTCGAGCACGCTCTTGCGCCGTTCATAGTCAACTTGAATATGCACTTCCCGGTGGCGCTTCCCTTCTTCACTATGTTTGAAAACGCGGCTGGAACAGAAAGTCTTGGGATCGAAGTGAGCTTCAAACCAGTCATGCACCGGAAAGAAGAGATTGACCGTCCCAGATGAGTTTGCCACCGCGCTCAGTTGTTCCGTAGTCCCGTCGGGGCGTAGTTGAATGGTCGCTGTTCCCGCGTTGAAGGCGTGCCAATCCGCGCCGTACACCAGAGTCTTGTTGGCCGGAAAGTGGTAACTCGGCGATGGTGGAATGATCCGCCCTTCTGTCGAGGCAATCGAGGTGGCCGTGCCTGGCTTACTAGCGTTCTGCGGATTGCCCACACCGATCCCGCTAAGTATAGCCACTGCCAGCATGAAACCATTCCTACCAAACTCTGAAGACATAATTCATCTTTGATGCCAAGAAATCACCTTCCGTAGAATGCGGAGAGATCGCCTGTGGATTGACCCTCGCTACAGGGCGACATGTTCACTTATGTGCCCCCAATATTAGCTTCATGGCAAGCGCCGCCGTCAAGGCGACGACGCCCAGAAGTGCATGGTATTCACGATGTTGGCGGTATAAGTCTGCGGAGAAGGTGCGCGATCTCTCCCGAGCTCCGGGATGTCCGAGCCGTGGAAACATCCTCGGCACCCGCCGTGCGTACTCATCGAATTCGGGAAATTTCTGTCGCAGTAATTCTTCTTCGCCGCGTATGACGGGAATATAGATGGCGAAGAACATTACCAGCAGGAGCAGACCAACCCACCAACTGCGCGCCGCCATGGCGAACCCAACCCCGATTAGCAACGATCCCAGATAAAGCGGATTGCGTGTGTAAGCATAGGGGCCGGAAGTAGCCAAGGCTTCATTCTTCCGCACATGACCGGAGGCCAAGGCACGAATCCCTAGCCCGGGCAAAACCACAATCGAACCCAAGACTATGGATCGCCACGTCGGCCGTGCTAATAACAAATAAAGCGCCGCGAAGAGAAATCCAAGAGGCACGCGGATGCGGCGCGCAATCACCGACCATGCAGGTGTGGACTTGTTCATCGCTTCAAGTGGCCGCTAAGAACTCGCGCGCTGCCGCCACGACCGCGTCAACACTAATCTCCAACAAGCCTTCATCCGGTCCGGTTCGGCGCTCATGAGTGGTAGGACTCGCAGGATTGCGCAATACGACGCTGGGAGTTCGATAAGGTCCATTACGCTCTGGATCGGTCGGGCCAAATATTGCGACCACTGGAATCCCCAACGCTGCCGCCAGGTGCATGGGACCTGTGTCACCTCCTATAAACAAGCGCGCCCGCCGCGTCAAAGCTATGAGTTCGCTCAACGAACATTGAATGGCCTCGGCCGCACCTCCACTGGCGGACGCAGCAGCATGAGCCAAATCTCTTTCGCCTGGACCATAGTTAAGAATCGGGGGTATGCCATCGTCTGCCAGGCTGCGAGCCACCTGGCCATATCGTTCCACCGGCCATCGCTTTGCCCCCCAACCAGCACCCGGATTCAGAATGGCGAATTGGCTGATTCGACGTGCGCTAAGCCGGGCTGCGATTCTCTCCTCCGACTCGGGATCACGCGGAAACTCCACGGGCCGCGGTTCCAAGTGCCGCCCCGCCACAGCCTCTGCCACTGAGAGATTTTGTTCGATGACGTGCCTGCCGCGGGCGATTGGTTTCCGGTTGTACAACAAGCTCGCGGCGGACTCTCGCGGCTCCGCGGCCCCGTAGACTACACGCGCTCCCGACCACCGCGTCAGCACCGCCGAACGCAGCGCTCCCTGCAGATCTACCGCAATATCGTATTGTGCTCCTCGCACGTCATTCCAAACCGTAGCAATCTGCTGCAACGTAGGGAGCGAAAACAGTGAGTCGCGCCACCCTCTCAGACGTACGGCGTGTACCCAGTCCACCAGCGGCCTCTGCGGAGATCGTGGTCCCCGACGCGACGCTCGCGGCGCACACAGAAGCTCGGCCCAACGTTCTTCCACCAACCAACCAATCGCCGCCTGGGGAAATGACTCACGCAGTGCATATGCAGCAGGCAAGGTGTGGATCACGTCTCCCATCGAGCTAAGCCGCACAATCAGCAGGCGCTCAATCCTTGGCTGCGCCATCTGCAACAAATCGGATTTCTCCCTTTGTGCGAAGCCCATCACCACAGTCCCCGTTGCTATGGAAGAGACAGTGTGCGACTCCGGAGTCAAGAGCGCCTCGGCGCCAGCTGCGAGCGGATGATTTCGCTGGAGGAATGATTCTTGGCGTCACCAACAATTTCTACGCGCCCTCCGTATTCCGCGACCACATCCCGCTCGGGAACAGATTCCGCTGTGTAATCAGTCCCCTTGGCCTGTATATCCGGCCGAATCTCGCGAATGATTGTCCGCACATCCATTTCCGGGAAAATGACCACGGCATCGACGTCTTCCAGCGCCGCTACCATCTCAGCCCGTTCATCCACTGGCATGATCGGTCGGCCTTCTCCCTTGAGCGCGCGTAGCGATTCGTCGGAATTGATCGCCACCACCAACTTTCCGCCAAGTTCTTTGGCGCCGCGCAAATAACGCACGTGACCCACATGCAGCAGATCGAAGCCGCCATTCGCGAATATGATGCGCTCGCCTGCGCGCCGCCATTGTTCCACGCGCCGTCGCAGCTGATCGCGTCCCAGGATTTTGCCGTTTACCGTCAATGAGATCTAGTGCTGGGCGGTGTTTGTTCGAGTGCGTTTAACAGCTCTTGTCGAGACACGGTCGCAGTGCCCCGCTTCATCACGACAATTCCGCCTGCGTAGTTGGCGAGCTGCGCCCCTTCTTCCGTGGTTGCTCCAGCGGCCAGGGCGGCGGTAAAAGCCGCGATCACGGTATCGCCGGCGCCAGTGACGTCGGCAACTTCGTCAGAGCCAAAAATTGGGATGTCCACCGGCTTGTGCCGATGGTTGAAGGCCACCATGCCGTCGCGGCCGCGTGTGATGACCAGCGACTGCAATTTCATCCGCTCCATTATTTGCTCCCCAGCGGAAACGAGCGTTTCCCAGTTTTGACCGATGCGGCTGCCTAAGGCCTCCTCTACCTCGGGCTCGTTCGGAGTCGCCGCGGTCACTCCGGAGTATTCGAACAAGCGATGCCGCGAATCCAGCACCAGTGGCACAGTCCCCATCCGGGCTTTTTGGCGCACGACATTCACGATGGCAGGGGTGGCTGCTCCATAGCCATAATCGGAAACCAGCAACGCGTCCGAAGCTCGCACATACTCCCGCGCGGCAAGAATCAACTCGCGTGTAAGGTGGGAATTGGGAGGCCGCTCGGGCTCGCGGTCCACCCGCACCACCTGCTGGCGCCAAGTGTGCGTCATTCCCGCCAGGATGCGTGTCTTCGTGACCGTCGTGTAGCTCTTGTCCTTCAACACGCCGCTAATGGCAATACGCTTTTGCCGAAAATATTTTAGTAGCAGCCGTCCCGGTTCGTCGTCGCCCAGCACTCCTACCGGCAGCACATTCACTCCCAGATCTGCCAGATTGTTCACGGCATTCGCTCCGCCACCCGGTACCACGGTGCGTTCGCGGTGCTTCAAAATCAGCACCGGAGCTTCGCGCGAAACGCGGGAAATTTCACCAAAGACGAATTCGTCGGCAACCAGGTCAGCTAGAACGGTGACCGTGATCTTGGGGAAAGCCTCCACAATCTTCCTGAGGCGTTCGCCTTCTTTGGGATGTTTGGTCATTCGAAGTCGTTAATGCGCCGGCATCCTGCCGATTGTGAAGGAAAACATCCTTGATCACCGGCAAGTATGCCTTCGCCCCAATCAAGCACAGATTCTCTCATGACCTGCGCCTCCGTTCCTCAATCACACGGAGCATGGTATCCACAGTGTCATCTGCGTTTTCGAGTTCCATCTTCACCGGCACCACCGCAAGTGGTTCGAGCGACGACAGGTACCCTCCTAGATTGACCGCGTCTTTCTCGGTGGTGACAAATCCGCCAGCATCGCTCCGCTGCTTAAGTTGAAGGAGTTCGCGCACATCTTTTTCATCGTAAGTGTGGTGGTCCCGGAAGAAAGCTTCGGCCACGGGCTCAATGTTGGCCGTGCGCAGTTGCAGCAGAAAACTTTGCGGCCGCGCGATTGCGCAGAACACGACTGGACGAGGCGGAATGTTTCGCGGAGCAATCCCTCTCCGGACACGCCACGCTCGCTTTCCCTCCAGCGGGAAGGCTTCCTTCGGTGCCCCGCCAGCAAGTACGACCGCGTCCGCTCGCCGCAAAGCCTTCAACGGCTCCCGCAGATGTCCGGATGGAAGCAACTGGTCGCTCGCCTCCTGCGGCGTAACCAAGACAACATCGAAATCGCGGGCTAGGGCTCGGTGCTGGAAGCCATCGTCCAGCAGGTGCATTTGGGGCCCGAACTGTTCCTCGGCAAAGCGTCCAGCTTCGAACCGATCTTCCCCCACGACCACCGGTACCTGCAGCTTTCTCGCAATCAACAAAGGCTCGTCGCCGAACTCTTGAGCGCTCCCAGCCGGATCCACCAGCTTCACGCCGCGCGTCTTTCGACCGTAACCGCGCGAGAGCGCGTCAAATTTCACCCCCCGTGCCTGCAATAGCTCGCCTAACAGCATTACAAACGGAGTCTTGCCTGCGCCGCCCACGGAGAGATTACCCACGCTGATCACCGGGCCCTGGAGTTTTCGCGCACGAAGGAGTCCGCGGTCATGGAGCGCATTTCGCATGCCAACAGCGACGCCGTAGATGGCCGACAGGGGGTTCATTCTTTCCCGGCGGCTGGCGCTTGCGCGGCGGGGGTTGGAGCGCTGGGATGTGCGCTGTTTTCCGCGAGCAGCATCTCCAATGCCTGCGCCGTCCGAGCTGTGGCGCCGGTCTGCGAGCGGATGGTTTCGAAGGCATGCCTTCCCAGGGCTGCGCGGTCGACATCATTTTCCAGCAATTCCATGAATACAAGCGGCAATTCCGCGGCGCCCACAACCCGTACCGCATCGCGGCCCTGAAACAAGCCGACGATGTCGCGGAAATTTTCGGTGTGGTTCCCCACCACGATGGGGACGCCATGCAGCGCCGGCTCAATAATATTGTGTCCCCCGCGCGGGGCAAGACTTCCGCCGACAAAAGCGATGTCCGCCAGCGCATACAGCGCCGCCAACTCTCCCATGGTATCCACCAGCAACACCCCGCTGGCGACCACCTCATCCTTCCATCGTGATCGGCGCCAGAAACGTATATTCATTTGCGCCATCAAGGCAGCCACATTATTGAAGCGCTCCGGATGCCTCGGCGCCAAAATCATCACCGCTCGCGGATGTCTGACCAGAATGTTTTCAAACGCCTTCAACAAAAGCGGCTCTTCGCCTTCCACCGTGCTGCCACACACCAGCACCGGGCCCGCATTAGCCTGTTTCACTGACTGCCGAACGCTGTCCACAATTGGAGGCGGCGCCGGCAGAGTCAGGTCAAATTTCAAGTTTCCCGTCACCCGCACACGCTTCGGCGGTGCGCCCATCGCCATTAAACGCTTTCGATCCACCTCTGTTTGAGCCAAAAACAAATCAATATTGGGCAGGACTTTTTTCAGGAGCCACGAAAACCGATTGTAGTTCGGCCAAGAGCGGTCTGAGACGCGCGCATTCACCACCGCGATGGACGATCCCCCGGCGTGAGCCAGGCGCAAAAAGTTCGGCCAGAATTCCGTCTCCGCGATGATGATTAATTTGGGACGCAGGGTCTGCAAGTAAGGCCGGATCGCAAAACCGAAGTCCATAGGGAAATAGAAAGCGTTGTCTTCGCCGAAATTTTTGCGGGCCAGCGCCTGTCCGGTATCCGTGGTTGTGGTTACCACGACTCTATGTTGGGCAAAGCGCCGCCGAATGTCTTCCACCAGGCCGCGAATCGCCGTCACTTCCCCGACAGAAACCGCATGCACCCAGATCACCGGCCTGGATTGGGACGCCGGCTTCGAGGAAACTCGTTGCGCGGACGCAGTCTCTATGGAAGTTGTCCGCAGCCGCACGGGAACGCGGCCCAACCGTTCCCCCAGTCCGGCCCGATACTTGCCGTGACGCAGCATCTGGAACACCCAATAGGGGAGGGTTACCAGCATGGCGAGGGCCAGCAGTACGCTGTAGAGGAAGTACATCAAGCTGAGCCATTCTAAACTTTGACGTGGGACATCTACCTGGTCATTCTGCACCCGCTATAATTCGGATCGTATTCCGCGCATCCAAGAAAATATGCTCAAGAGTATCTGCCGCCATGTATTGTTCGCCAGCTGCATCATAGGCCTTGTGGCGCTGTGCGTTGCCGCCAAGAACTTCGTTAAGCCGGTGGCGCGGCCTGCGAACAGCTATCCCGCGCACGACGATCATCCTTTGGAAAAAATTGCTATCGCCGCCGATCCATACGACATGCCCGACAAGGCGAAGATTTTCTCCGTTGATTTCCGTGAGCATGGCTTCCTGCCCATCTTCTTCATCGTCACCAATGATGGCGACCAGCCCATCTCCATCGGTAACATGGAAGTCAAACTCATCACCGTAAACCGGTCGAAAATTACACCGAGCGCTCCCGAGGATATCTATCGCCGCCTCTCTAATCCTCAGGCACGCACTTCGAGGGCGCCGCTGCCTTTCCCCATCCCCGGGAAGAAAGTGAAAGGAACGATCAGCCAGAAAGAAATGGACGAGATCGAATCATCGCGGTTTGCAGCAAGAGCGGTTGAGCCGCACACCACGCAGTCCGGATTTCTGTTTTTCGATGTAGGAGGAATATCCACTCCTCTCGCCGGCGCACACCTCTACGTAACCGGAGTAAATGACGCGAAGGGTAACGAGCTGATGTATTTCGAGATCGCAATGGAGAAGTATCTGAGCGCGCCGTCGAAGGCAAATTAGAGGCTAGACCCTTTTGCAATTTGGTTCTGAGTTTCGCATGGGCCAGCGGCCCACCCACGGGAAATGAAAAAGGCGCGGCTGAGGCTCAGTGATTCTACATGAGTCACACGCGTCTTTCGACGGAGTGTAATGGCCTGATCTATAAAAGGGGATGTCAAGAACATTTTTCTCCCTCCGCCGGAGGCGCGAGTTTGGTTTGCGACATCCAGCCCCCTCTCACCATAGAAGACGCTCGTCTGGTGTCGTGCCCCTGGGTTATTCCATCTCAGCAGGTTCATCTTCAATTAGTAGCGACGACGCCGATCAGTTTCGAAAACTAATCAAGCCGTGTGGTTGTACG
>Ga0070698_100004450_pt1 | contig 15399 bp, 15 predicted proteins | sample KBSK1502metaG_FD_65477 | JGI IMG/M metagenome (GOLD analysis project Ga0070698, IMG submission 65477) | Corn, switchgrass and miscanthus rhizosphere microbial communities from Kellogg Biological Station, Michigan, USA - KBS K1-50-2 metaG | ecosystem: Host-associated > Plants > Roots >...
AATGCTTCGAGGCGGGTTTTGGTCATGCCACGAATTTATGTACAACCAGTAATAATTCAAGTTTTTGTTTAACCAGAAGATCACCTGGCCGGTGCTACTTTTCCGGAAAAATTGATCCCGGACCGATTCGTCATTATGAAGTTAGCCTGTGCCGAACCATTATCAAAAAAAGTAAAAGTCATGGATTGAACTTCTGAATTTGGTGGCTTGATCGTCACCAACCAGCCTCCACCTTTTTTATCTTCTTTTGTAAGTTTAAAATCTGTGGATTGAAAATCTAATGGATTTCCACTGTTAAGGCCAACGGCCCCATTTACTTTCCCAAAATATGGCAACGCAACTATTAATGTATCCTTGCGGCATTTTACATAATAACTTCCGGTTATATTTCTCGAAGCGCCATAAGAGGGCATAGCATAGTCTGCTGAAAAATCCCACCGATCATTGTTAATTGCCTGGCTTATTTCGTCCTGAGAAAACACAGAGTTTATTTGATTACCTGAAGAACAGGCAATAAAAAAAATTAAGAGTAAAAAATGACCTGCCAGTATTATAATTTGTTTGTTTTTTACCTGTTTCATGATATTACGTTTAGTTTGGAATTTATTAGCCTCTAAAAGACAATTCAAACTTCGTACCTATAATTAGCTTTCCCGCTTGCTTACGTAGAGTTCAAGAATAATTGGAACTAAGGCCCAGGTATTTGCGCTGTTGCGACTCGCATCTTAATGGATCAAGAATTTGTATAAACAAGAAGAAAAGTCAACACCCCTGTAATAATGATAGTTGCTAACATTTTATTTTCGCTTATCGAAAATTCACTCCTCATATTTTGTTTGCAGATAGCATAAAGTGTTCCTCCAAAAAAAATAAGTTGAATGAGCAGTGTCGAAATCGATGGTTTTGGAAAAAAGCTATCTAATGCCGAATTACCTGAAGGCCCCAGTAGAAGAGATTGAATTAATACCCACAGCACATCAACCGTGGAGAATGTCAGGAAGATTGCTAAAAGAAACCATCCAATTCTGATTTTTTTCCAAAAAGTAAATATTGCTACTGGTAAAAGTATTAGCGGTGCAAGATATAAAGTGCTTTCAAATGGAAATCGCGGGATATCTTTTATATATATCACATGTATCCTGAAATCCTTGATGAACTGATAAAGAAAAAGACCCCCAAAAACAATTACAATTAACCTAATGATCTTTTCTATTGAAGGAATGCCAGTTTGAATGGGATTCAATGTGTCAATTAAGGTGTACCCTGTAGTTTTTACCTTATTCTCAATTGCTTTTACTTTTTCCCGCTGTTTTTCTTTTTGTATTTGTTTGGCAATGATTTGTTCTCTTGCTTCTTTAATTTCTGTTTCACTAAGTTGTCTCTTAAATAACTCGTTCTTTGCTGCTTCAACCGCTAATGGTTGATAATCGCCGGGATTGTCCAGGATGCTCAATAGTTCGGTGTTGCTGATTGACTTGTAAAATTCGCTGAAGTCGATTGATGGTTTCATATACTTGGTCAGGCTGGTTGTGCCTCATGTCAACAAAAGCACAAAGTTTAGATCCTGGTTTAGTTATATAATACTAATCACGGTATAAAATAGTTATCGATTCTATTTCTTTATGAAAATGACGGTCGAGAAAACCCAGGAAAGAATGAAGAAGTTGCCAATCATTGCTATCATCTGATTTCTGTTTCAACTCGAAAATTGAAATGTCTTTATTTGCTTTATAAAAATCAATAATACCTTTATAGTTTACATGTTTCCATCGATTGGGCTTTACCGGGTGCAAAGTTCCTCGCTTGTTTCGTCTTAATTCTATTTCTTTTTTCTTGATCAATGAATAAAGATTTTCATGATCGGGCTTTGAAACCACTTGTACAATTCTCATGGTTTTTGTTTTAAATATTGATAAAATGTTTTTCTTATCTCATGTTCTTCTTTTTCTCATTGGCCAAGTAGAATTACCGAACGTACAAGAGTGCGGCCCTTCGACAAGCTCAGGATGAACTGCACAAAAGCTTAATAGTAGTACAAAAGCTGATTACATAATTTTGTTTTATAACCTCACCTCTTATCCCTCTCCATTTGGAGAGGGACGGTGCTCTTGTAAAAATCAAAACTTCATATCTAACATTTCAACTATAGCAAAATCCTAACAAGAAAAACTTTTGAATCTAAGTCCCCCCCTTTAGGGGGACAGGGGGTTGGGATTACCACCCAATCCCATAATCTTCCCCATTATTAGAACTACCACCCCAAAAACTTCCATGTTTCCAGTCAAAATAAATTGCATTGATCGGGCCACTTGTTCGATTGCCGGTTGTTACTTTATATCCCATTTTTTTCAATTCATTTCTTACTGCTTCAGGTGTTGCATTGCTTACCAAAATTTCGCCGGGATGCGGTTTACGGTCTTCCATTTTTGTACCGCCTAATGATAACCATAATTGATTTGTATTGATGTTAGCAGCTTCAACCGCTTGTTGGATCGTCATTCCGAATTCAACGACATTCAAAAAACATTGCAATAAATTTTGATCCTGTGTATCGCCACCCTGCACGGCCCAACTCATAAATGGTTTGCCATCTTTCATTGCAAGTGTTGGTGTCAATGTTACCCTTGGTCTTTTACCCGGTTCAACAATATTAAATGGATCAATAGAAGCATCGAGAACAAAACTTTGCATACGCTGGCTCATGCCCACACCTGTGCGGCCTGCAATACATGCGGGCATCCAACCGCCACTTGGAGTGATCGATACCACCCAACCATCTTTATCTGCAGCTTCAACAGAAGTTGTTCCTCTTAATAAACGATCCATATACTCGGCCCCCTCTAAATCTCCCCCGAAGGGGGAGACTTCGCCATCCCACAAGCCTGATAGTTGTGCTTCTTCAATTGAGTTTGGGAGCACTTTATGTGCAACAGATGAATCATGCGATGGAACAAAATTGCGATCACCTTCCGATGATGAAGCTCTTTGTTTCAAAAGATCGAGATAAGGATTTGTTTTTCCTTCGAAAGGATAAGGATCGCCGGGGCCAATATTCGGATCATTCATATCCCACTTTATCAATTGTGACCTTTGTTTTGCATAATCTTTACTCAATAAACCTTTGATAGGTTCAACAGGCGGGAAGTAAGGATCGCCATAATAAAAATCACGATCAGCAAATGTGAGACTCATTGTTTGATAGATCGTATGAATATATTTTGAGCTGTTATATTTCATCTCCTTTAGATCAAAATTTTCTAAAATATTTAATGATTGTAAAAGCATCGGGCCTTGTGTCCATTGTTGCAATTTGTACACTTCAATACCTTTATAATTTACATGCATTGGTTCTTCTTCAATAGGTTTCCATTTTGCCAGGTCTTGCATTGTTATCAATCCGCCTTGTTCCTGGCAACCACGAACCAATTCTTTTGCAATATCTCCTTTATAAAAACGATCATAAGCAGCCATGATCGCATCTTTGCGTGATTTTTTTTGTTTGAGAGCATTCTGTTCTGCTTCTACCATTTTGGTCAATGTTTCCAGCAGATCTTTTTGTACAAAAATTTCTCCTGGTTCAGGTGCTTCTCTTTTTTCACCGAAATGAGGATAAAAAACGGCTTTACTATAAGGCCATTGCATTATCCAATCTTTATTTCTTTTTGATTCCATTGAGTTTGCAGTTTGTGCATCTATCGGATAACCTGCTGCCAGATCCATTGCCGGTTTCAACACATCTTTCAAACTCATCGTTCCATAGTTAGCTAGCATATAACACAAGCCACCGACTGTGCCGGGAGTAACTGCAGCCAATGGTCCGTATTCAGGCGGGAATTCATATCCTTTACTTTTAAAAAAATCAACAGTAGCTCCTGTTGGCGCCACGCCCAGTGCATTTATTGCAATTACTTTTTTTGTTTTTGGATTATAAATAAGTGCTTGTGTTTCGCCGCCCCAGCTCAATACATCCCACATAGTGCACGTTGCAGCAAGCATTGAGCAAGCAGCATCAACGGCATTGCCTCCTTTTTGAAAAGTGATAGCACCGGCAGTTGCCGCTAATGGTTTACCGGTTATAGCCATCCAGTTTTTCCCATGCAGCGGTGGCTTTTGTGTTGCTTGAGAAAATGTGAGTAGTGAGAAGTGAATGGTGAGTAGAATAAAAACAAAACGTTTCATGTGATTGTAGTTTTGTCCGAAGGACCCCTTCGGGAATATTAAAGTTAAGCGAATCCAATTCAAAAAGATTTTTCAGAAATTAACTTGGTAAACGTTATTTTACAGGGGTTCATATTTTTTTTAAAAACGGTTGCATGCCACTACCACTGGAACAATTTTTAAAATGGGAAAAAGAAAACCCTGACAGGATATTTCTTCGCCAGCCAATAAATGGCGTTTGGAAAACATGGACATGGGCGCAAGCAGGAAATGAAGCAAGAAAAATTGCGAAAGGTTTTCAATCGTTGGGATTGAAAGATGGCGATCATATTGGGATACTTTCAAAAAATTGTGCTCAATGGATCATCGCTGATATTGCTATAATGATGGCAGGCTGTATTTCGATCCCGATTTATCCAACATTGTCTGCATCTGCTATCGAACCCATTTTAGTTCATAGCGAAGCAAAAGCCATTATCATTGGTAAATTGGATGATTTCAAATCCCAAACAAATGGTATTCCGGCAAACATGATCCGCATCGGCATTACAACTTATGGAATAAATGAAAAACACAGCATAGAAGAGATGATCGCTAATATTGAGCCAATTCAAACAATCTATAAATGGAATAATGATGAGATATTAACCATCATCTATACATCCGGTACTACAGGAAAAAGTAAAGGTGTAATGCATTGCGCCGGTGCATTTGCTGCGACACTTAATGCAGCGATCCCGCAATTGGAACTTCCGGATCAACCGCAAATGATCTCTTATTTACCATTAAGTCATATTGCAGAAAGGGTAGGAGTTGAAATGAATGCGTTTTATACTTGTGGTACTATTTCATTTGCAGAATCGCTTGAAAGTTTTTCAAAAAATATTGCAGAAGTACAACCGCAAATATTTTTTGCTGTGCCACGCATCTGGCAAAAAATGCGGGAAGGTATTTTATCAAAATTATCTCAACGAAAACTTGATATCATTCTTTCCATTCCGCTTATTGATTCATTCTTCAAAAAAAGTTTAAAAAAGAAACTTGGCTTTTCAAGAGTTTCACATTTTTATAGCGCTGCTGCACCGATCTCGGTAGAATTACAGGAATGGTATAAAAAGATCGGCATCATTATTTACCAGGCTTACGGTATGACAGAAGATTGTGTATACGGACATTATTGTGGTCCGAAAGCACATCGGTTTGGAGCAGTTGGAAAACCATTACCCGGTGTGAAAGTGAAAATTGCTGATGATGGCGAAGTGCGGGTAAAGAGTGAAGGGAATATGAAAGGTTATTATAAAGAACAGCAAATGACAGCAGAAGCTTTTGATGAAGAGAATTATTTAAAGACTGGTGATATGGGTGAATATGACAGTGATGGGTTTTTAAAAATAACAGGTCGTGTAAAAGATCAATTTAAAACTGATAAAGGAAAATATATTTCGCCTGCGCCAATAGAAGTGAGATTACTTTCTAATGCTGATATTGAACATGCCTGTATTGTTGGTACAGGAGTGCCGCAACCAATGGCTCTTGTTTGTTTATCAGATACAGGAAGAAAGAAAACAAAAGATGAATTGATAAAAGGCCTTACTGAAACTTTGAATGAGATAAATCCTTCTCTTGAAAAATTTGAAAGAATAGAAAAGACAGTCATCATGAAAGATAATTGGACGATCGCCAACAATATGATAACACCTTCATTGAAAGTAAAGCGAAATGAGATCGAGAAAATTCATTTACCAAAATACCCGGCATGGTATGATAAGCCGGGCACAGTTGTTTGGGAGTAATTATTCGTGATGATCTTTTTTTATTTCTTCCTCTCTTGTATCAAAATCAAGCTGGGGTAAAAACATAAAGCTTATCGGCGTTAATGCATAAATAATTATAGAGATATAATTATTCAAAAGCCCGAGGGCTATAGCCACCGCAAATAATACCGGCCCTGATATTACTTGTTTATACATTTTTTTCCTTGACGCCATTGTTACTTCCGGGTAAAATAAATTTGCCTTAAATGCAATATGATGATACATCCAAACAGCAACAACCGAAGCAAGACAAAGCACTAGGCCATAACATGCATTTGCAATAAATGAATCTATATTTCTTGCGATAAATGCAGTAGTAAATGGGATAAGGCTGATAAACAAAAGAAATATAATATTGAGATAGGTTGTTTTTGTATCAAAACGAACGATCACTTTATTAATAGCATCATGGTTTACCCAGAAAATAAGAATATTTAAAAAACTAAAAACAAAAGAAACGAGAGATGGAATTAATTCACGGAACTCATGCCACTGTTCTCCAATGCTAAGACCGGATTTAAAATGAGGGATATCAATCTCCAAAACAAGCAGCGTACAGGCAATTGCAAAAACTCCATCAGAAAGGGCCTCAAGTCGTTTAGAAGCCCCCGGTAAAAAAGCATGAGGATGATGGGCCATCGGTTTCGGTTTAGGTCTTAAAAATGCCGCATTTTTTTGATATTAAAAAAGCCTTCCGCCATCCATCATTCCAGCATGGTTTTCCGAAGGTTCATTTTAAATGAGGCGTCTAAACTCTTGAATTAAAATTTTACAATGAAAGTCAGTCTCTTAGCTCTGGTTTTGCTTGGCTTTTCCCTCGCATCTTTTTCGCAAACTCCTGTTCTTAGCGGCACTATTCGTGATGCTGAAAATAAGCAGCCCCTTTCCGGGGCCACTGTAAAGATCGTACGTGGCGCAGATTCACTAACTGTTGTTTCAGATAAAACAGGTGCTTTTGAATTTAAAGACATAATTGATACTGGTATGTATAATCTTGTTATTACATTTTCCGGGTATGAAGTAACCAGGAAAGAGATCGTTTGGGAAAATGTTACTAAGAAACTGGATGATATTCTTATCAACAAAGAAGCAAAAACTTTGGGAGGAGTTACTGTTATAAGTACGCCGCCATTGGCAAAACAAAAAGCAGACACTACTGAAATAAGTGCGAGCCAATTGAAAGTAAATCCTGATGCAAACTCTGAAGACCTGATCAAAAAAGCTCCGGGTATTACAGTTGAAAATGGGCAAGTGAAAGTGGGAGGCGAGCAGGTAAAAAAGATAACGGTTGATGGAAGAGATTTTTTTGGTGATGATGCTGCAGCAACACTTCGCAATTTGCCCGCAGAAATTGTTGATAAGATACAGGTGTTTGATCGCTTAAGCGACCAGGCACAGTTTACTGGTGTTGATGATGGAAGTGCAGCAAAGTCGATCAACATTGTAACAAAAGCAAACATGCGCAATGGCAACTTCGGAAGATTTTTTGCCGGCTATGGAACAAGTAATCATTATCTCGCCGGTGGCAATATGAGTTATTTTAAAAATAATTCAAGGATATCTATAGTTGCTTTGACAAATGACGTGAACCAACAAAATTTTGCAGAGATAGATCTGTTAGGTGCAACAAGTAGTGGCGGTGGAGGCGGTTTTAGGAACCAGGGCGGTGGTAGACAAGGTGGGGGCGGATTTGGTGGCGGAGGCGGCAATTTTGGAGGCGGCGGTAACTTTGGTGGAGGCGGTGGTGGAGGTTTTCTTGTTGGACAACAGCCCGGTGTAAGCAAAACAAATTCTATTGGTATTAATTATAATGATAAATGGGGTAAAAGACTTGATGTAAGCGGCAGTTATTTTTTTAATAGCAGGAGAACTATCAACAACGAATCATTAACAAGAGAATATTTTTTAAGTGGTGATTCCAGCCAGTTCTATGATCAACGGACATTATCTGATAATACGAACTATAATCACCGTGCAAATTTCAGGTTTGATTGGAAGATAGATTCATTCAACTCAATTTTAATTACGCCGTCGGTCAATATTCAGAAATACGATAACAGCAGTGTTGTATCAGGGGTGAATTATTTTACAGAATCGGATATTATAAGTAAAACGCTTAACAGTACATCATCGGACAGATCTGCTTATAATTTTAATAATAATATTCTTTATCGCCATTCATTCAGAAAAAAAGGCAGAACATTCTCTGCTAATTTTAATACCGGCATCAATAATCAAAACGCAGATATATATACAGATGCGTTGAGCGTTTATTACAAAGGCAATACAAATCTTAGCGATACTACACGACAATTTAATGATCAGACAACAAAAGGTTACCAGCTATCAGGCAGCTTGAGTTATACAGAACCGATTGGTGAAAAAGGCGCTATTGTTGAGTTCAGATACAATCCTTCATATTCATCAAACAAATCAGATAAAGAAACATTTTTCTTTGCAGATGGTACTGGTAAATATTCAGTGTTTGATACAAGCTTATCAAATGTTTTTGACAATACCTACCTGACAAATAGAGGTGGTATCACTTATCGCAAAGGAGAACGTAATAAGCAAATATCTTTTGGTTTGGAAGCGCAATCAGCAACGCTTGAAAGCCAGCAAATATTTCCTTATATGTCAAATGTCAAAAAATCATTTTCCAGCATTTTGCCAAATGCGCAGATCAATCTGCCGCTGTCTAAAAAAGAGAATATCAGGATATTTTACAGGGCAAATACAAATCCTCCTTCTGTAAATCAGTTGCAGGATGTGATCAATAATACGAATCCTTTACTTATTTCGATCGGCAACCCGAATCTTGATCAGTCTTATGCTCATAGGATCGGCGGTCGTTATCAATACACTGATACAAAGAAAGGAAATAGCATTTTTGTAAACTTCTTTGGCTCGCTGACAAATAATTATGTGGCTACTGCTACTTATATAGCAAAAAATGATTCTGTTCTTACACCTTCGGTCACTTTATTCAGAGGCTCGCAATTAACAAAGCCAGTAAATCTTGATGGTCAGCGCAACTTTAATGTGTTCGTTACTTATGCACAGCCATTGAAATTTATCAAAACAAATATTAATTTAAATGCAGGATTTGTAATGAACAGAACACCTGGTCTCATTAATAATGTTTCAGGGATTACCCGTTCTTATAATTATAATGCAGGCGTTGTTCTCGCAAGCAATATTAGCCAGTATGTTGATTATACAATTTCCTATAATGGAAGTTTTAATAATGCCAAGAGTAGCTTGCAGTCGCAGCCTGATAATAAATATTTTTCTCATTCAGCCTCAGCAAAACTTAATTTATTAAGTAAAAAAGGATGGCTGTTCAATACCGATCTTACCAACCAGCTTTATTCAGGTTTGAGCGATGGATTTAATCAAAGCTATTGGTTGTGGAATATGGCTGTAGCTAAAAAAATATTCAAAGGTCAGAAAGGGGAGATACGTCTTTCCGTGTTCGACCTGTTGAATCAGAACCAGAGCATCACCCGCACAGTATCTGAAACGTATATAGAAGATGTAAATACAAAAGTGGTGAAACAATATTTCATGCTAACGTTTACTTATAACCTGAAAAACTTTGGAAAGGCGCCTGCAAGACAGAATTTTAACCAGAACCAGATGGGAGATTTCAGAAGAAATTAGTTTTTGCCTAAATTGAAAACCGAAAACCGATGACCTGCTTTGATCAACGAAACGGAACTAATAGAACAACTGAAACTAGGAGATGATGCAGCTTTCAAAACTATTGTAGAGCAATGGCAGAATATGGTTTATAATACGATCCTGGGCATCGTGCAAAATGAAGCAGAAGCGGAGGACCTGGCGCAGGATGTTTTTATAAAAGTGTTTGAAAAGATCGCCACTTTTAAAGGCGATTCAAAATTTTCGACCTGGCTTTATAGGATAGCGACCACCACGGCACTGGATCATTTGCGGAGTAAAAAAAGAAAAAAGAGATTTGGATTTTTACAATCTTTAGGTGGGGGTGGTGATGAAAAGGATATTGTTCCTGATTTTCATCACCCTGGAGTAAGCCTGGATAATAAAGAAAGGGCCGCAGTTCTTTTTAAAGCGATCGATGCCTTGCCCGAAAACCAGAAGACAGCCTATACGCTGCACAAGCTGGAGGGGCTTAGTTATCGTGACGTGAGTGAAGTATTAAATACTACAGTCTCTGCCGTAGAATCGCTGATGAGCCGTGCAAATCAAAACCTTAGGAAAGAACTCGAAGATTATTATAATAAGCATTATCGATAGAAGGAATCAATATTATATACCGTCAAATTACCAGTAAAATGACATCAAAAGAACAAATACAAAAGGAGATCGAGCAAACGCTTCAAAGCCTTGATGGCGCAAAAAGGGCTGAAGCAAATCCTTTTCTTTTTACCCGTATACAAGCCAGGATGAATAAAAAAACAAGCCAGTGGGAAGAAAGAACATTTTCTTTTCTTAGTAGGCCGGCAATTGCTTTTGCCATCGTTGTATTGGTAATGGTAGTCAATGGCTGGGCACTTTGGGGCAGCTCCGGTGCAAATGAAGGTCTTACTGCAGATAATACTAATGTTTCTGAATTGGCAAACGAGTATAATGTAGTTGCTTCTGTGAACAATTACGATTACGAAAATATGACTAACGAATAATGAGCTATTTAAGAAACCATAAATTACTTCTTTTGATCATCAGTGTTTTGCTGATCGCTAATATCGGGTTATTGTATTTTTTTGTTTTTAATAAACCAGGACATCAACGTAAAATAGATCCCGACGGAATGCGGAAAATGGCAATAGAGAAAGTGAAAAAAGAAGTTGGGTTAAATGATGAACAAGCTGTTGCATATGATTCACTGCGGTCACAACAGTTTAGGAATATGAAGCCCTTGTTCCAGGATCTTACAAAATCAAAAGAAGATTTTTTCTCTCTTATCTACCAGCAGGGAGTCAGTGATTCTATTTTAAATTTTTATGCATCAAAGATCGGGGAAAAACAAATGCAACTTGATATTAGCACATTTCATTATTTCCAATCAATAAAAGATTTGTGTAAAGAAGAACAAAAACCCAAGATGGATTCGTTCATAAAACAAATAGTAAAAAGAATTATCAATAACAACGGACCACGCAGGCCATCAGATAAAAAAGAAAATAAATAGTTCTTAGTTCTCATTTAATTTTTAAATAAATAAAATACATACAAATGAAAAAAACGATTATTGCTTTAGCGGTTGTGATGCTTGCAGGCACCGCATCTTCGTTTGCACAAGGTGGTGGATTCCAGATGCCAACTCCTGAAGAAAGAGTGCAAAGAGTTCATTTTAAAATGGACAGTGCATTTAAATTGGACGAAACAAAAGCAAAACAAGTGGATGCTTTATACCTTGATTACTACAAGCAACAGGATAAAGTAAGAGAAGAAGTAATGGCTGGTGGTGGTGGCGGAGGTTTCCAGGCAGTACAGGAAAAAATGAAACCTTATGCAGAGGAACTAGATGGCAAGCTGAAACCTATTCTTGGCGATGACAATTTTAAGATTTGGAAGGAACAAATAGAACCAACACTTCGCAGACGCGGCGGCCCTCCAAAACAGTAATTAAAGTTTAATACCTGCCTGCCGCAGGCAGGGTTTAGTGATTTGCGATCCCTCGATTTTTTCGGGGGATTTTTTTATTCTGCGATTGAAAGAAAACATATCATGACAAATGATCAATCAATTTCATTTTCGCCTAACTCTTTTGTGAGTTTGGTAAAGCCGATGACCTCTCCATCATCATCATGTAGTGCAGTGATAAGGATGCTGCCCCAGAAAGTTGAGCCATCTTTTCTTACTCTTCTTCCTATGTGCCGGGCCCGGCCTTCTTTAATTGCCAGGTCAATTAAATTTTCCGGTAATTTTTCTTCCCGGTCCCTGGGCAAATAAAAAATGCGAAAATTTTGCCCCAAAATTTCTTTCTCTGAATACCCTTTTATTGATTGTGCCCCTTTATTCCAGGTAAGAATTGTACCATCAATATCCATAAGGATGATCGCATAGTCCTGAATTTCAGCTACCATTTTCTCGTGAAGCTGTTGAAGCTTTTCGGTTTTGTTCATGCCGGTTCTTTAGTAAGTTGGTTTGGCACTATGATATTGCAAAATAGATGCCTGAGGCTAATACACCACTAACATATATAATGAAAAAAAATTGTGACAATCGCAAAGAGTAAAAAATTTTTAAGAGTTGAGATTATTGGGTTATAAATAAAAGGCAGGTAAAACCTGAGAGAAAATTATTCCTCATTTCATATTGCTGATTAGCGATAGATCGTTTAGTGTATCAATCACTTTTTGTCAGGCCTTCGTGCTATCCCTGTCATCTTTATTCGTCATTTGAATTTATCAGGAAATTGCTTAATAATACCATCTGATAGCATGTCAGACATTTTAAGAATTTCATCATGAACTTTATCATAGGCTTTAATGTCCCCGTCGTAATCTTTTTTTATTCTTGCAACCGCTTCCTCAGTGGTTAGTGCTAGATGGTCGTGCATCATCATTTTCATATCACCCAATCCCCAGTTGGGATTAGCTGTACTTAAAAAACCAGAAATTTCGTCTGCATTATCATACCATTTTTTATTTGCGCTATCAAGTGCTTTCTTATCATTAACTTTTGCTGCTTTAACTACATCGGCTGAAATAGTTATGTGGTCATGAAGTAATCCTGTCAATTTCTTTCCAGCTTCATCTCCATAATATGAACTAACGGCGTTACCAATATCGTCCTGATTTTGCAGAAGTCTTTTTACTGCCTGGTCAGCGCCAGGAAGATTATCTACTAAACAAAGAATTACATTTCGGGTCCAGGTAATATGGTCTTCCCACAATTTTCTCATAGTGCTGTGAAGCTTTTCCGTAGCTGTGTTTTGTGTGGCTGATTTGTTCATGTCTGTGGAATTGCTTGTGGTAGCATTTTCTGATGAATCTTTACAACCTGAAAAGCTCAATATAACTACGAGCAGACTAATAAAAAATAACACCTTTTTCATAAAATATAATTTTGATTATTAAGCACTCGCCAAAAATAGTGCCATTAGGGTCCGATATTTTTTTGTATTCCATCAGCTAACAACAGAAGCCGCTTTATTGATGATGATTTGAAGACCCAGATGGGACTGAATGCAGTGAAAGCTTCATGATTATTTAATTATCTTAATAATAATTTATTTTTTTATCATTTTTCTTTAATCCTAAAACAATTAAAGATGATTTGCTAATCTCCATACATATTTCGTCATTATCCGAAATCATGTTAAAATCTTTATCATCAATTTGTATCTGACGCTTAGAAAATAAAGGAATAGATAAATAATATCGATTGAATACCGTCATGGCATTTTTTTCAGGTTTATAAAAAACCAGCATTTTTGTTTTATGCTTAATATCTTTTATGATCGGTAGAATAGATTGATAAAAAATTTTTCCAAAAAATATAGTGGACATTAAAACCACAAACAAACTTACATAAGGAGCAAGTCTCCACATTCTTTCAGTTTCCTCATCATCTAAGTTTGCGTTATGATCAACAACCATCTTAAAGCTATTGGGAGCATTCATATAAATAATAAGTGCTCCACCAAGCAATAACAAATATCCCGGAAGATAAATGATGATCTGTCTGAAAACTTTATCTTTCAATAGTTGTATTTCTTCGGGCTGTAACTGTTGTTCTTCAGTATAAGAAATTTGTTCTTTTAGTAATTTTTCTTTAGGCAAGTGTATTTTATTTAAATCTACTACTAACAACTAACTCCCTATTCCCTGCATTATAAACATAAAACCCCTCCCCACTTTTGCAACCAAGTTTACCAGCAGTTACCATATTTACAAGTAAAGGGCATGGTGAATATTTAGGATTACCAAAACCATCATGCAATACATTTAAGATAGAAAGACAAACATCCAAACCAATGAAGTCAGCAAGTTGTAACGGTCCCATTGGATGCGCCATGCCGAGCTTCATTACTGTATCTATTTCTTCCACGCCGGCTACACCTTCGTATAAACTATAGATCGCTTCGTTTATCATTGGCATTAAGATGCGATTGGCAATAAAACCGGGATAATCATTAACAACACAAGGAACTTTTCCAAGTTGTTTGCTGAGTTCAACAATTGTATTTGTAACTTCTTTACTAGTTGAATAACCATTGATCACTTCAACTAATTTCATAACCGGAACAGGATTCATAAAATGCATGCCGATAACTTTATTGGCACGGCCGGTTGCGTTTGCAATTTTGGTTATAGAAATAGAAGAGGTGTTGCTGGCGAGTATAGCATGTTTAGGCGAAGCTTCATCTGCTTCTTTAAAAATCTTCAGTTTCAGATCTATATTTTCAGTTGCTGCTTCTACCACAAGTTCTGCATTTGAAACCCCCTCGGCAAGATCAGATTCAACAGCAATGTTGGCAAGCAATGACCTTTTTTCTTCTTCAGTAATTATATTTTTTGTTACCTGCCTGTCGCAATTTTTACCAATTGTTTCCAACGCCTTATTTAGTTGATGTAATGAAATATCAACCAGCGTTACTTTAAAACCATTTTGTGCAAATACATGTGCAATACCATTGCCCATGGTACCTGCGCCGATAACAGAAACATTCTTCATATGGAATACTTTGACGCAAGATAGCGAGTTTGATTAATTCAGGTTTTGCAAAGTATTACAGCGTATAAAAGCTGAATAGAATTGTTGCAGTACAAGAGTGCGACGCAACGGAAGATGATAAGAATTACTAAAGCTGGCTAAATAAACCTCATCCTCCAACTCCTTCTCCTTCAGGAGAAGGAGCGGTACTTCAGTTCAATGCCAGACATTATATCTTCCATTTCAACAAAAAAATAATTTCAAACAAATAGGATTGTTTAAATCTAAGTCTCCCCTTTAGGGGGACAGGGGGTTAATTCTTCTTCTTAAAATCTCCCCGCTTCCATGCTTCTATAAAGTCCATCCATGCTGCAGGATTAAAGATATTTTGAGGAGGATTCTGACCGGCATAATAAGCTTTTGTAGCAACATTCCTTAATTGTATGTTGGATGCTTCGCGGCCATCGGAAGGAGTGCTTTGCATCAATGCTCTCCGTTTTGCCACTGAAGTATTTTTTCTTGCGGTTTCATAATCATCATCAGGGATCTTTGTGTTTGCAAAATCACGGGCAAATTGTGCAGCACTGGGCCGGGGCCTGATGATAGTGGCGGGCAAGTAAACCGTATCAGCAACCATTAACTGTACTACGCTATATTGATTGCCCTCTAAATTTTTTGGAATAGAAACAACTTTCGGTTTATAGCTGACGTGGGTAAACTCTACTACATCGCCTTTGAGCACCACAATTGAAAAAACACCCTGGTTATTTGTGATGGTTCC
>Ga0070698_100004451_pt1 | contig 15398 bp, 13 predicted proteins | sample KBSK1502metaG_FD_65477 | JGI IMG/M metagenome (GOLD analysis project Ga0070698, IMG submission 65477) | Corn, switchgrass and miscanthus rhizosphere microbial communities from Kellogg Biological Station, Michigan, USA - KBS K1-50-2 metaG | ecosystem: Host-associated > Plants > Roots >...
CGGCGCGCGCCTGTTTATCTCCGAGCCCACCGTCGCCACCCATATCCGCAGCATTATGAACAAGCTCGGGTTTAACTCACGGGCACAGATCGCGGGCTGGATGGCATCGTCGAATCGATAGTGCTGGAACCTGAGTCGCCTGTAGCTCACAGGGTCGGATGGGGGTTCATGTCGCTGTACACGTTGGCGTTCATGAGCATCAATCTGCTCTTCCTCGCGCCGATTCTGGTCACCCTGCCGCTAAGGATCAACTCACTGGTGGGGATCAAACACGCACCGAACAGCCTGGCGCTTGTCGCGGGGACCGGCGCGCTGGTCTCAATGTTCGGTAATCCGTTCTTCGGGAGGATGAGCGACCGCACCTCGTCGCGGCTCGGCATGCGACGCCCATGGATGGTCATAGGCCTGGTGGGCGGTACGTTAGGCATCCTCATCGTGGCGTTCGCACCCAACATCCCTGTCCTCCTCGTCGGATGGTGCATAGCTCAGTTGTTTTTCAACGCACTACTCGCCGCCCTGGTGGCGGTTCTGCCGGACCAGGTCCCACGCGCGCAGCGCGGTCAGGTCTCCGGTGTCCTGGGCGTCTGTCTGCCGATTGCGGCGGTTAGTGGCACGTTTCTGGTCAAACTTTTCACCGGCCACCCGATCGCGACGTTCCTGGTCCCGTGCGCGACTGGCGGGTTCTTCATCCTGCTCTTCGCGGTTGCGCTGAAGGACCGCCGGCTTGCCAGGGCGGCCAGGCCGACCTGGTCGCTGCGGGAATTCGCAAACACCTTCTACGTCAAACCACGTACAAGCCCAGACTTCGCCTGGGCCTTCGCCAGTCGCTTCCTGTTCCTTATGGCCTACGCCCTCCTGACCACCTATGAGGCTTACTTCCTGCTGAGCAGGATCGGCAGCGCCGTGGCCGACGTGCCGCAACAGATATTCGTCGGTACTGTCACCCAGTCGGTCCTCATCGTCGCTGCTTCGCTCATCGCTGGCAGGCTCTCAGACCGGACGGGCCGGAGGAAGATCTTCGTTTTCGGCGCGTCGATCGTGTACGGCCTGGCGATGTTCGCGGTCGCGATCGCCAGCAACTTCAACGGATTCCTCGTGGGTCTGGCCTTAAGCGGGCTCGGCTTCGGCATCTATACGGCCGTCGATCTCGCGCTCGTCGCCGACGTGCTACCGAACAGGGCCAACAACGCCAAAGATCTCGGCGTGTTCAACATCGCGGGAGCTCTACCCTTCTCAATCGCGCCGGCGGGTGCGCCGGCCATCCTGGCGATCGGCGGCGGCAACTACGGCGTGCTTTACGCCGCAGCCGGGATCTGCGCCATCATCGGGGCAGTCGCCATCCTGCCCGTGCGGGGTGTCCGATAAGTTATGGCGATGCCAGCAATCGTCAGGAGGGCGTCGGCCTTGCCAAACGCCCTCCAGGTAGAGATGGCCGCTTCTGCGTTGCTGTTAGCTCCGGGCGCGTCATTCTCGACGAGATAAGCTTGCGCGAAGCCCCGATCTTCGATCGAAGGCCTTGATGAGTGACGAACAGTTCGAGAAGGTCAAGTCCGGGTCCGGTTTCGTCGCCGCCTTGGACCAAAGCGGAGGCAGCACGCCGAAGGCGCTGGAACTATACGGGATCCGCGAGGACGCCTACTCGGACGACGACGAGATGTTCGCCCTGATGCATGAGTACCGCCGCCGAATAATCACCAGTCCCAGCTTCGCCGGAAACCACATTATCGCTGCGATCCTGTTCGAGGACACCGTGGACGGACAGATCGACGGCCGAGCTTCGGCCGACTATCTGTGGAACGTGAAAGAGGTGGTGCCGTTTATGAAAATCGACAAAGGCCTCACCTCGGCCGCAAATGGGGTCCATATGATGAAGCCCATCCCCGACCTTGGCGAGCGGCTGGCAAAAGCCAGGGGGAACGGGACCTTTGGCACCAAAATGCGCTCTGTCATCAATTTCGCCAACACTGACGGTGTTAGGGCAATAGTTGATCAGCAGTTCGCGCTCGCTCGCCAGATCCTCGCCGCCGAACTGGTTCCGATCATCGAGCCGGAGATCGACATTCATAGCCCCGAGAAGTCCGCCGCGGAGGCGATGCTCAAGACAGCCATCCTCGAATGGCTTGCGACTCTCGGCGCAGACCAAGGCGTGATGTTGAAGTTGTCACTCCCGGACGTTGACGACTTCTACGCAACGCTGGTGAGCCATCCTCGCGTCGTACGCGTCCTCGCGCTCTCCGGGGGCTACAGCCGGGAAGAGGCGAATGCCCGGCTCGCTCGCAATCATGGAGTCATCGCCAGCTTCTCGCGGGCGCTCACGCAGGGACTCTCCGTTGACCAAACCGACGCGGAGTTCGACGCCGTCCTCGACCAATCGATCGGCAGTATCGTGAAGGCATCCAAGGCGTAGCTGGCAGTTCGAGCTTGTGGGTGAGCACTGGGACACTGGAGAGGCAGACCCCGCCAGCATCTAGGCCCGGGTCATGACCGCGAAATCGTCGCGAGCCACGCCTGGGCGTCACCAAGGTTGGTCTCGAAGGCCGATGGCTCGATGGAATTGACGCGCCAGCCATCGCCAAAGACCGCCCGGATCTCGGCCTGGGTTACCCGGCGCGGCCCCCAATCGCCTGGCTGCTGATCGCTGAAGCACATCAGGAAGTAGGTGCCGCCGCTTCGAACGACGCGCCCGAGGCTATCCCTGAAGCGGGGACGCTCGTCGTCGGAGAACACATGAAACAGGCCGGAATCAATGACGGTGTCGAACTGTCGCTCTGGTGTGGGGAGGTTGAGCGCGTCCCCGACCTCGAATGACGCGTTGAGACCACGCCGTTTGGCCTTGGCCCGAGCCTTTTTGATCGCGGTCGGCGCGCCGTCGACGCCTGCCGCCGTATAGCCGTGCTCGGCCAGGTAGAGGGCGTTTTCGCCGGTCCCGCACCCGACGTCGAGGACCGACCCCGTGATCTGGCCTGTCTGGGCAAGCCGCACGATCGCGGGCTGTGGACGGCCAATGTCCCACGGGGGCGTTCCGAGGTAGGCAGATTCGAACGAGTTTGCGGGCATGATCAATCGGTCACCGTAGTCTAGTCAGGGACGGCGGAGCCCACAGTCGTCGTTGCCAGGGAGACGCCCGGTGGTGGCTCCTCGCCGAGGCGATCTCAACCCCTCGATGCGACGGATCAGCGCGATGCTCGTCCCTCGAGATGTCATCGATACAGAGGTTTGACATCTTCGGGCCAACGGTGCTAAACCGGTCCAAGGCGGCCACGCATCGAGGAGCCAGTTTGCCTATGCCCATTTCTGGACGACCGCTGGGATTGAGGTCGACGGATCTAACTCCCTCGAGATCAATGGTTCACACGTGATCATGGTTTCGCAACCGCGGGCTATAACCGATGTGATCCTCGAGGCACTCCAGGCCGTGGCGAAGCCTGTGGCAGGCGCCGGGCTGCGAAATAGACCATGAGCACCGTCGCGCAAACCACAACGACGGCTGCAACAAGCGGGAATAGCGCGCTCGGTTCCCTTAAGCAGATCGATGCCGGCGTTCTCAATGTTGGATACGCCGAGGCCGGTCCCAGCAGCGGCCCGACCGTGATTCTTTTGCACGGGTGGCCGTACGACATCCACAGCTTCGTCGACGTCACCCCGCGTCTGGCGTCGGCCGGCTACCACGTGATCGTCCCCTACCTGCGTGGCTATGGCACGACCACGTTTCTGTCAAAAGAGACGTTTCGAAACGGCCAGCCATCCGCCCTCGCGCTCGACGCCATCGCGTTGATGGACGCGCTGCAGATCCAAACGCCAATCATCGCCGGCTTCGACTGGGGGGCGCGCACCGCCGACATTGTCGCCGCGCTCTGGCCACAACGGTGCAAGGCCCTGGTCTCGGTCAGCGGATATCTGATTGGCAGCCAGCAAGGCAACCGCCTGCCATTACCACCCCCGGCGGAACTCCAATGGTGGTACCAGTATTACTTCGCCACGGAGCGAGGCCGCCTCGGCTACGCGAAATACACTCGCGAATTCAACAAGCTCATCTGGCAGCTCGCTTCACCCGAATGGCAATTCGACGACGCGACATTCGATAGGACGGCTGCGTCCTTCGACAACCCGGATCACGTCAGTATCGTGATCCATAACTATCGCTGGCGACTCGAGCTGGCTGAAGGGGAGCCGGAATACGACGCCATAGAGCAGCAGCTCGCCCAGGGCCCGACTATCGCCGTCCCCACTATCACGTTGGAAGGTGATGCCAATGGCGCATTCCACCCCGACCCGAGCGCCTATGCCAGAAAGTTTTCGGGCAAGTACTCGCACCGCGTGATCACAGGCGGCATTGGGCACAACCTGCCGCAAGAGGCGCCACAGGCCTTCGCCCAGGCGATTCTGGACCTCGGCCTGATGTCAGAGGAGTAAACGGCCCTGAAAGCAAAGCAGTTCTTTTTTCCGGGGACACATCCCCCCGGCGTGGAACCGCCACGCGAGGCGGTCAACGTCGACGATCAGCTGATGCGGCAGCTCAAAGAAAGGGCCGCGAAGCTGCCCATCGAAGGTGAGCTGGCTTCGTTTGCCGGCGCAACGGGGTGGCTCAATTCCGAGCCGCTGACACCGGTTGATCTGCGAGGCAAAGTCGTGCTCGTCGATTTCTGGACCTTTACCTGTGTCAACTGGCTGCGGACGTTTCCCTACGTTCGTGCCTGGGCTGAGAAATACGGCGACAAAGGCCAGGTGGTGATCGGCGTCCATACGCCGGAATTTCCGTTTGAGGGAGACATCGACAACGTCCGCAAGCAAGCAAAAGCAGTGGGGGTCGAATACCCAATCGCGGTCGACACCAACTACGGGGTCTGGCGGGCGTTCGACAACAACTACTGGCCGGCGCTCTATCTCGCGGATGCCCAGGGACGGATCCGAGCCCATCACTTCGGCGAGGGCGCCTACGAGATGTCGGAGATGATCCTTCAGCAGTTGCTCGCGGACGCGGGATTCAGCGGGTTCCGGGATGACCTGCTAACGGTCCAACCGGAGGGTACTGAGGTTGCCGCCGACTTGAGCACCCTCGAGTCGGCAGAGACCTACACGGGCTACGAGCAGGCGGACGGTTTTGCCTCGCCCGGTGGTGCAGTCCCGAACGAGCCTCGCGCATACACCGCTCCCAGCCGTCTGAACCTGAACGAGTGGGCCCTGTCGGGGGTTTGGACGATCACCGGGCGGGCAGCGGTTCTAAACGAAGCGAACGGGCGTATCGCCTTTCGCTTTCATGCCCGTGACGTCAACCTCGTCATGGGACCGCCCAAAGGTGCCGCTTCGGTGCGGTTTCGCGTCTCGATCGACGGCAAGCCGCCGGGCGCAGCCCTTGGAACCGACGTCGATAGTCAGGGCCAGGGCACTGCGGATGATCAGCGGCTCTACCAGCTGATCCGCCAGCCGGGCAGCATTGAGGATCGAACCTTCGAGATCGAATTGCTCGACGCTGGGGCTGAAGCCTACTGCTTCACTTTCGGCTAGACAGCCGGCCACCAAAGATCGCGTTACGGCGAGGCCGCCGCGGGGAGCCTACACCTATTTATATATGCGATGTCTCCAGCATTGGCTGCCGGTCCGCAGCCTTGATCTGGCCACCGTCGCCCCGGAGGACCACCGGGATCGTCGCCAGGATCACGCCCAGATCCAGCAAGGGCGACCACCGCGAGATGTACTCCAGGTCGTAATGCACGCGCACCGCCAGCGATGGGTTCGTGCGGGCCCTGATCTGCCAGAGTCCGGTCATGCCGGGGCGCATCGCTAGCCGTTGCCGGTGACCATCGCCGTCCGGGGAAACTTCTCCGATTTGATGCGGGCGCGGTCCGACCAGGCTCATGTCGCCGCGAATGACGTTCCAGAGTTGCGGTAGCTCGTCGAGGCTGTAGCGGCGAAGCCGGCTACCCATGACGGTGACCCGAGGGTCGTCGACGATCTTCACCATCCCCTGGGCAAGGTTGCGGCCGCACAGGTCGAGCAGGGCCTCCTCGGATCCGGGCGCCATGGTACGGAACTTGTACATCCTGAACGGCCGGCCCCTTCGGCCAAGGCGCGTCGCGCGAAAGAAGATCGGCGTTCCGCTGTCGAGCCAGACGAGGGCGGCCACGACTCCGAAGACCGGAGCCAGGGCGACCAGAGCGCCGCACGCGACCACCACGTCGGCGACGCGCTTGCCGGCGAGGGTCAACGTCCGGGCCGGCCGCTCTCTGGCCGCGATCCGCCGTGCCATCTGGGGACTGGTCAACAGGGCGAGGGCCCAAACCATAAGAACGCGACCGGGCGCCAGCGTCCATAGATAGTGGTCGAAGAGCAGCAACGGAGACAGCGTCGCGATCGCGACGAGCGGACCGGTTCGCCCTCGAGGTTCGCTGCGCCGCCGCCAGGCCACGAGCAGCAAGCCGCCGAAGATGGAGAGCCATCCGAGCAATCCCAGCGGGCCCAGCTCAGCCAGCGCGATGAGGAACACGTCATGCGCCGGCCCGCCACCGCCGAAAAATCGCTCCTCGACCAGGACGTGATTCCCGGCTCCGACCGAAACCCCCGCGCCGATCACCCTCCACGTGACCGAGTACGAGGAAAGCCGCGTCTCGATCGAATTGCGTTCGACCAGGGCGCTCAGGTCGCCGACCCGCACCAGCGTCACAAGCCCGAGCAGGAGGACGGCCCCGGCAATGGCCACGCGAGCGCGACGCGCGACGACGGCGTGATAGCCTGGCCCGTCGCGCCGAATCAGCACTAAGACAGCGCCAGCGAACAACACGGCAAGGCCAGCCGTCCGTGAAAAGGTCAGCAGCAGTGCCAAAAAGCCGGCGGCAAGGGCAACCGCCCGCCATCGCCGGATCCGCGGATCGTCGACGACGGCGAACAACCCGAGGGCCAGTGCCAGAAAGCCGCCGAGGATGTTGGGGTGCGCAAAGCTGCCGTAACTGCGCAACCAGCGGCCGGCGATTGGAACCATGACCACCGCGGCGCCGAGGCTGTGGGACGTTGCCTCCTTGGGCCAGCCGTTGAAGATCGCTCCCGCAGGCGCGGTGCTCTGAGTGACGGCCTGCCAGCCGGCGAGCAGCGCCTGCGATACCACCACAACGGTAAGGATGGCGAGCAGCGGCCGGACGGGAAAGTGCAGCAACAACTCGGCGGAGGCGAGAAAGAAGAGCGCCAGTGTCGCCAGTTGCAGCGCGACGCCGAGGGCCAGCAACCGGTCATAGGCAGTTACGACACTCACGGCGGCGGCGAGTGCCAGGATGGCAATCCCGGCGATGACCGGGAGATTGCCCCGCGGCAGCCGCGGCTTTTCAGTCGCCAACAGCCGCCAGCCGAGCCAGCCGAGACACGTCATGACGACGAGGACGTCAGCGGGGTAGAGCGCGACCGAGCGGTACTGGTACGCCAGGCCGGTGGCGCGCGCGATGTAGATCGGCCAGAACCGCCCGATGCCCAGGCTGACGGGCAGCAGACAGAGCGCGACCCAGCCCACGTTCGCGGCGGCACCGGCAAGGCGAGGGCGGATCGTCATGTGACGCTGGCCGGCTCCGCGCGCAGCCGCCATGGCAGCGGCGTCGTCCATCGCTTACGGTTCGGCTCGAGAAGGCCGGCCAGCGATTGCACCGTGGCGAGGAGCAGCACGAGGGCGAAGCACGCAAGCGGCAGGATGCCCCAGAGGATCCCCTGGACGTCGGGAGCGCCGAAGCGAAGCGCAGCGGCAGGAAGCGGCGGCGCGGTCGCATTCTCCCAGACCTCGATGCCGCCGGGCAGCGGTCCCCGTCGGATGAACCCGGCGGCGTTCAAGTAAGGGGCGTAATGCGGATCGAGGACGAAGGCCCAGCGGATCGAGTATTGGTTCGCTGCGGCCAGCGCCCGATGGAGTACCGTTCCCGACGGATCCCACCACAAGGCCGCATCGAGCATTCCGATCCCGCTCGTGGCAAGCACCGGCAGGCGCCGCGCCGTGTAGTAGGTGCCGTCGATTGTCGTCGCCAGGGTCATGGTCCCCAGCTGCGCCCCGGGATCACCCACTCCGAAGGTCTGGAAGCGCCACGCGGTGCGTCCGTCGTTCATGAACTGCGCGATCGGTCGCAGGTCTCGCTGGTATGGCAGGGTCGGGCCGAGCACCGACGACACGGCGTCCGCCCCCGCAAAGAGGATGACGCCCGTCAGCGCCGCGATCGCCAGCACGCGGCCGCCCGCGATCCGCAACGACAGCAGGTGACCGATCGCGATGCCCGCCAGCGGCAGCAACGCAACGGCACCCCAAAGCGCGAACCGATCGTAGGTCAGCCACTCCCACTGGCGCCCAAACACCAGAGAGGGCAATGGCGTGGTCCCGCCCAGCCCGAGAACGCCCAGCATTCCGGCGAGGACCGCGACCGCCGCCGTCCGACGATCGGGACGCCGCCAGAGCCCGTAGACCGCCAGCGCGGGGATCAGCCCATAAACCCCCCAGAGAAAGAGCGCCTGGGCATTGACGTCATGCACGAAGTCGCTCCGACTGTTGTGCGGGATGAACGCATCAGGGATTCCACCGCGCGCCCACAGCCAGAACGGGAGGACGACAATCGCGCCGGCCAGTGCGCAGCCAATCGCGGCCAAGATCAGTCGACGAAGCCAGACCGAGAGTGCTCGCGAGCGCGAGCCGGGGAGGACCGCCGCCGAGGCCGCAAGCAAGGCGGGCGCCAGGAAGAAGAGCGCGGTGGCGTGGTGCGCCGCGAAGACGGTCCCGCTCAGGGCCACCACCAACCCAAAACGGATCGCGCCACCACGTTCCAAAAAACGAGTGAACTCGACCACCAGGAACAGCGCCAGTGTCAGGGCGACCACGGTAGGTAGCTGACCAAAGGCGTGGGCCGCCAGCGCGAGCCCCGGCACGAACGGAGCGATCACCGCCGCCGCGGTGGCCGCCGCCGGGGAGACAAACACCCGGGCGAAGCGCCAGACGGCAACCGGAAAAAGGACCAGGGTCGTCAGCAGCAGGAGCCCGAACGCTGCGTCGTACCCGAAGGGCAGGCTGACCAGCGCCAGCAGTTGGTGGGTAAGCGGCGGGTACGAACTTACCGAGAACCCGCCGAACCAGCGGGGATCCCACAGGGAAAACCACGACCGCCGGTAATGGTCGGCAAAGAAGATGTGGGTGGCGGCGTCCCAGCTGTAGCGAAAGAGGCCCCCCGCAACCAGCGGGCCGTGGAAGGCGAGCGCGAGCACCATGCCGGGAACCGGCCCGCGAACGTTTCTCACGCCTCGCCTCCAGTGCTGAGCGCCGGTGCCGGATTGAACGCGGCCAGATAGGCGTCGACGATCTTCGCGGGCCTGAGCCGCTCGATGGTCTGGAGGTTGTGTCGTACTAGCCGGCGGCGCCGCTCGGCATCGCTGAGCAGGCAATCGAGGGCACGGGCAAGACCTCGGGAGTCACCGGGCGCGAACCAGGTCAGTTGCAAATCCTCGTCCTGGGCGAGCCCTCGGAAGTCCGGCAGGTCGCTGGCGATCACCGCGCGAGCGTGGCTGACGGCGCGATAAATGACACCCGACGAACCGGTCGACGCCCGCGACGGCACGACGACGACGGTGGCGCGGGCAAAAAGCGCTGCGAGGCGTTCGGCCGGAACGTACCCGACCCATGACCCGCCGAGCCCATGACGCGCGACGCAATCGGCCATGAAACCGGGATAGCGTGGATGGTCGGCGCCCGCCACGATCAACTGGAGGTGGGGGCGCGTCCGTCGCAGCTGGGCGACCGCTTCGGCAACCAGTCCCGGCTCCTTGTGAGGGCCAAAGGTTCCGAACACCAGCGCGGTCTCCTGCTGCGGCTCGGCCTCGTTTCGTGGCCGGTCGTGCCCACCCAGCGGGATACGTCGGATGTTGCGCGCGCCGTAGCGCTCGATGAGGAAGCGGCGATAGCGATCGAGAGTGACCACGACCGCGCTCGCCCGGAGCACGAGCCTTGGGACAAGCGCTGCACCAACGCGCATCTGGCGGGAGCGCAGGCCGAGGGCCCCGAGATCCGCGAGCGCAGGCAGTTCGTGTAGCGTGACGACGGTTCGATAGCCGAGCAGCGTCGTGACAAGGGGCACAACCAACCCGCTCGCCGCGGCGATCGGCCGGGTGCCAAACATCGTCAGGCCGAGGTTGAACCAGACAGCGTCGGGCCGCACGGACTGGAGCGCTCGCAGCAGGGCGGGCCCGGTTCCAATCCCGTTTCGACGCCAGACTCGGCGGACGTCGACCTGGCCAACCCGTTGATACGCAGGCAGACCTGGCAGCTGTTCAGCGAAGACGGTAACGCCCTCGACGCTCGGGTCGACCGCAAGATATTCGGTCACGTGGGCGGCGTAGTCGGATATCCCGGCGATGGTGGGCGGAAAGGAACTGACGACGCCGATCCTCACGCGTCGTCCTCCGCACCTTCCCTGGATTCCCGATTGAAATGGCTGAGTCTGAGGAGGGCGAAGAGCAGGGCCCCATTCGCCGCCAGTGCGCCCACGTCGACCAGCCGGGGATCGATCGCACCCATAAAGCCGCGATGCTGCGCGTAGAGGTGAGTCACGACCATGACGACCCCCACGGTCAGGCTTGCCAGCAACGCCGCGGCAACCAGCACCAGGGTCATCGGGCCCCTAGCCACGTCCAGCTCCCGAACGGACACCAACGTCTCGATAAAGGTCGAGGAACCGGGTGGTGCACAGCTCGATGCTGTATTCGGCTACCGCCCGCTCCCGTGCGGCGCATCCTGACCTGGCCCGGCTCGGCGCGTCCTCAACGAGCTCTGCCATACCGTCGGCCAGTCCCCCGGCGTCGCCGACACCGATGGTCCTGGCGGCGGGCCGCAGTTCGGGGATGACGCCGACCGCCGTACCCACTACCGGCACTCCGCAGGCGGCTGCTTCCAGCGCAACCATGCCCTGCGCCTCGTGACGGGAGCTCAGCACGAAGAGGTCGGCTCGCTGGTAGGCCCGGGGCATCTGATCGTGCGGAACAGCTCCCCGCCAGCAGATGGTCTCGGATAGTCCCAGGCATCGGGCGAGCGACCGCAGCTCGGGCTCGAGTGGGCCGGTCCCGACGACGTCGAGCTGAAAGGCGTAGCCGCGCTCTCCCAACGCCGCGGCGGCGGACAGCAGCGTGGCCTGATCTTTCACCCCGGACAGTGACGCAACGTGCAAGATGCGCGTCCGACTCGCGTTCCGCGGCGACCTCCCAGGTGCGAACATCGCGAGGTCGACGCCAAGCGGCACTCGCCGGGCTAAAGACGCGCCACGAGCAGGCAAGAATGGCTCGGCGGATGCCAGGGCGAGCACCGAACCGGCTGTCACCGCGCTCGCCAGCCGCAGCGCCAACCGCGTCTTCACCCGTTCGAGCCGGCGTAGGAGACCGCCGTAACCGATGTCGCGCAGACGAGCCAACTCACCACCCGCGATGCTGACCACGGTTGGGATGCCCAGCGCGCGACCGAGCAGCGTCGTGACAAAACCTGGCTCGCCTGCCCAGAATGCGTGGAGCACGTCGAAACGACGACGTCGGTGCTCGGCGGCGATGGCACTCGCCGTTCGTTGCCATAGGCCGGCACTCCGAGCGCCAGTCGCGTCACCGCCGCCTAACGCGGTGACCTGCGCGCCGAAGACTCGGTACGATCTCCGGTGGTCCGGGTACCGCAGGGCGAAGACGTGAACGTCGGCGGCGCCGACGAGCCGGACCACGAGGTGCCGCAGGGCCGGAATGCACCAGTCGTGCGGATCTGCGCTGAACCCGGGAACAACAAGACCGATCCTCATGCGCCCTCCTGCCGGACGGCGAAGAGGGTGTAGCCACCGCGAGTCCCGAGCGGCGTCAAGCCTGGTGCGGCCAGCAACGCGTGGTACCGCTCCCAGGGCGCGCGGCCGGTCCACTGGCGCTCGAGCCCACTGACGTCGACGAGCACGAGCGTGGGCCGTCCATCGCGAAGGAGCGCACCGATTCGCTCAGTGCTGACCTCCGAGAGGTCGAGCGTCTCGAGCCGGCCGTACTCCTGAAAGGTCGCCGTCAGCCCGAATGCCAGCAGCTGTCCGTTCAGTGGGGCCACGCCATCCGCCCAACGCACGATGGCCACGTCGTTCTGCTTGCGCTCGATGAACTCGTGTGTCAGGACCGCGCTACCGGCGGCCGCAAGCGCCGTGCCCGCAAGCAGCCAGGCGGCGGCGGCCCGGCGAACCTGGAGGTGGGAAGCCCGTCGCAGCTGGTCGTAGCCCACCGCGGCGAGAATGGCCAGCGGTGGGAGATAGGCAAGCGCGAACCGCGGGTTCTGCCAGGGCGCGCCGGCATGAAAGGCAAGGACAATCGCCGCCCAGGCCACGAGGATTCCCAGTGTCGGAGTCCGCGTTTGCCGGACCACCGCCCAGACGCCCGGCGCAATCAGGGCGGCCAGGAGAGGGCTGAAGTACCACCAGTTGGCGGGGGCGAGCGCGTAATACAGCCCGGTCGGGAGGTTGTAGGCGAGCTGTCCGTCGCCGGTTGTGAAGGTTGCGTGCAGTGCGTTCAGCGGACTCCAGGCGTAGACCTGTAGATCACCTGCGAACGGCGCGTCGCCACCGCCGATGAGGCCGATGACAGCCGGGACAACGGTTGGCGCCAGGACCACGATTCCGACCACCACCGCCCCCGCGCCGTGAAGCAGCGCGGTTCGCCAGGGACGCCGCCAGAGCAGCATCAGCCCCCAGGCCGCAAAGGGCACTGCGACCAGGCCGTAGATCCAGCGGGTCAGGATTGCCCAGGCGAACGCCAGGGCGGAGAGCAGCAGCCAGCGCTGGGCACCCGTCCGTCGATAGCGGGCGAGGCCCCACGCGCCGGCCGTCGCCGCCGCGAGACCGAGCGTGTCCGCCATCACGACGAGGCTGGACTGGAGCAGCTGCCCGGTCACGGCCACGATCAACCCGGCGAGGATTGAAACGGGCAACCAGCGATGGCGGGCTAGCGGCCAGCCGGCTGCGTCGTCGGTGCCCAGCTCGCGCGCCAGCAGGATGGTGAAGACGGGCACGGCCGCGCCCGCGGCGACGCTGACGATCTGGCCGGCGACCGGTGCCACGCCAACGACGGCGGACACCGCTGCGACCAGTAGTGGATATCCCGGTGGCCAGAAAAAAGGAGGCGGCAGTTGCCCGTGTGCGAGCGCCTGGCGCAAAGGACCTGTCGCGTAGTGGAAGTACGCAAAGGAGTCCTGACCGTACAGGCCGTCGACGCGCGTGAGCGCGAGGATGGCCAGCGCCCAGCCGGCAAGAAGGACCGCCGGGCCAAGCGGCAACCACTGGGCCAGACCGCCAGAAACGGCGGGCTGGACGGGGGCGCCCGCCGCGCGTGCCACTTCCCCGCGGCGCCAGGTGCGATCGGTATCGATCAATCGGCTCCCGGCGCCAGGTAGAGGGTGCAGACGCATTTCTGGCAAATGGGATCGCGCCGGACGTCGAGCGCGCGGCGGAAGGCGATCGCCTGGTCGCCGTTCAGGATCTCGTCGAGCGGGCGATCGTGGATATTGCCAAGACTCCGGTGGAAGAAGCAGGGGCGAACCGTTCCATCGGCCTCGACCACCGTCGACACCCAGGGGGCGTTGCAGTGGTTCTCGGGAAAGGTCTCCTCGCCATTGAGTGCCGCAAAGTAGCGGGGGAGCCGGCGCAGCCTGGCGGGGGTTTCGGCGACGAATCCGCTGGCGAACTCGTCCGGATAGGCGCTGATCGTCTCCTCGACCACGCGAGCAAAACCCTTCACCTCGTCGGGGCTGAGCGCGACGTCGCTGACGCGCTCCGGCGCCCATCCCTGCGGCCGATTGAACGCGGTGCTCGAGACGTCGACGGCAAAGAACGAGATCTGATCGATGCCGATGTCTTTTGCGGCGTCGATGACGTTCGGCAGGTCGAGGTAGTTCTGCCGCTGGATGACACAGCGCGCGGTCACTCGGAAATCCGGTGCGAGGGCCTTGAGGGCGCGGACGCCGTCAGCGAGACGGTCGTATGCGTTGGGGATGTTTCGGATCCGGTCGTGAATCGACCGGCTGCCGTCGAGCGATACCGTGACCTCGTCGCAGTTCGCAAGCACGGCAGCGGCGTGACGCTCGAGGAGCAGCCCCGTCGACAGCACGGTGATTCTGGCGACGCCGGCCTCGCGCAGCAGGTCGCACAGCGTCCAGAGGTTCGAGTGCAGCAACGCCTCGCCACCGGAAAGCACCACGTGCCTGGTGCCGAGCTTGCGCAGCGCGGGTAGATGCGGGATCAGGTCCTCGCGGGACAGCTCCCGCTTGTTGCGGTTCGCCAGCCAGATGTCGCACATCACGCAGCGGCAGTTGCAGGCGCTGTGTGGCATCAAGACCACAACGGGCAGCACGTAGATCCGATCGGTCGACAGGGTGAGCTGGCGTTTGACGAGCGCGACAGGCCCCGTCACCGTCGTTCGAGCTCCAGCACGAAGAAGCGGCCCCAGTCCCGAAACGGCCAAAGCCCACGCAGCGGCCGCTCCAGGCGCTCGAGTCTAGAGATGATCACAGAGGGAATCCGGTGCACGGTGTGGGGCGGGCGTATGATGCCGATCCCGTAGGCCCGGCGAAGCGCAAAGCGCGACTGGAAGAAGCGGGTATAGGTAGCCCCCGGCTGATACAGGTAATGCGGCACCGTGCGACCACCAATCATGAAATTCCGTACCGGGTTACGGCCCAGCCGGCGAGCCGCACCAAAGCGACCAGAGCGGAGCAGACCGAGCCATTCCCAGAGGCTCCAGCGATTCAGCAGGTGCACGACCAGCATCCCCCGGGGTACGAGCAGGCGGGCAACCGACGCCGCGACCGCATCGAGCTCGGGGGTCGTACTGAGAGCGGCAAACGCGCAGATGATGCCATCGAAGCCCGCCTGGGGCAGCGAGCCGATGCGAGCGATGTCCATCACCCGCAGCTTCACGAGGTCACCGAGGTCAGCGGCGGCCAGCTTGGTCCTGGACTGCGCGATCATCGCGGGGGAGGCATCGATCCCCATGACGCGAATGCCACGCTGCGCCAAAAAGACCGCATCGATCCCGGTGCCGCAGCCGAGGTCGAGAACGGCCTGCCCCGCGTAAAACAGCCGCGCGTACCGATCCCAGAGCACGTCGCGCATCCAGCCGTCGCCCTGGACCTGCCGGTCGTAGTCGGGCGCCGCCGCTTCGTATGCCTCGAGCATCAGCCGCCCGAAGGCCTAGGCGCCGCGGGTCTCCGGCCGCTGGTAGCCGGCGAGCTTTTCCAGGATGCGCAATTCGATCGGGAGCTCGTAGCGTCGCAGGTGGTACCGCCACGAACTGAAGGTCCGCAGGATCCAGCAGAGAGGCCCGCGCAGCATTCGCGCGTCGGTGACCGTCGGGTAATAGGCGTTGAGCACCCGCTCGAAGGTGCGAACGCGAGTGCG
>Ga0070698_100004452_pt1 | contig 15397 bp, 14 predicted proteins | sample KBSK1502metaG_FD_65477 | JGI IMG/M metagenome (GOLD analysis project Ga0070698, IMG submission 65477) | Corn, switchgrass and miscanthus rhizosphere microbial communities from Kellogg Biological Station, Michigan, USA - KBS K1-50-2 metaG | ecosystem: Host-associated > Plants > Roots >...
CTGGAAGCCGGTCGGGCCGGCCGAGACCGCACCGCCTCTGCCGGCGCCGCCGCCGCGCGCGCGCCGCCGCCGGTGGATCGCGCCGGCCGCCGTCATCGGCGGGCTGGTGGTGGTGGTGGTCGCCATCGTGCTGGTCGCGCGCTCGCAGGCCGAGGGCGAGTCGGACGAGGTGTTGGTGGTCGAGTCTGGCCTGCCGGCCAGCGACCCGCCGCCGCCGCGACTGCCCGACGCCGGCGTGGTGCCGGAAGGCGAGATCGTCGTCATCGCCGACGTCGATCAGTCGGTCATCGAGGTGGACGGGCAGGTGGTGGCTCGCTTCGCGCGCCGCGCGGTGGTGCCGGTGTCGGTCGGACGGCACGACATCAGGGTCACCGCTGCCGGCTACCGGCCGTTTCACACTCGCGTCGAGGTCGCAGCCCGCGTTCGGCTCGAGGTGCAGGCCGTCCTGCGCCCGGCGGAGGACAAGAACCGCCGGGTCCGTCCCCGCCATCCGTGAGGATGGCCACCCGGGTAGCCGGGACGGACCGCGGAGCGCTGCTGAAGCAGACGCCGGACAGTGCCCAAGTGCGCGCGGCTGCACAGGGGGATCATGGTTCGCGGCTTGCAGCCCGCACCCACCGCCGGGAGGACCCCATGACGCGAACCACCTCTTCGTTGTGCACGCTCGTCTTGCTGACCGCTGCCTGTGGCAGCGGCCACATGGGTGACCCCGCGGGGTCGGACGGCCCGGACGCCGCGGCCGGAACGCCGGACGGTCAGCCGCCGCCGCCGCCCGAGCCGGACGCCTCGCCGTACGAGAACCCGTGCCGGCCGCCGCAGCTCATGATCGTCCTCGACAGGAGCGGCAGCTTCGCGCGCCGGCCGAACGGCACGCTGCCGCCCAACACGGCGGACGGCAAGAAGGAGACCCGCTGGCACATCGCGCTGACCGCGATCAAGTCGGTGGCCGCCGACCTCGAGGACGGCCTGCAGTTCGGGCTCGCCCTGTTCCCGCGCGACCCGGAGGGGGCGGGCGGCGAGGACTGCTCCAACCTCGGCACCTGGCTCGACGAGTACCTGCCACCGGAGACCACCGACGGGATGTGCAACCCGGGTGAGATGAAGGTGTCGCCGGCGCTGATGAACGCCGGCGCGCTCGACGGCGCCCTCACGCTCAACAACACCGGCCTGTGCAGCTGGACGCCGATCGGCGCCGGCCTGGCGGCTGCCAAGGGCGAGCTCGACGCCATCCGCGACGACGAGTACGAGCAGTACGCGCTGCTCATCACCGACGGCAAGGACAACTGCGACGGCAAGGACGGCTATTCGACCGGATCGCTGGCCACCACCGACGCGATGGCGGCAGCCGGCATCGATCTCTATGTGGTCGGCTTCGACGGAAGCGGCGAGGACCTGGATCCCGCGCACCTCAACGACCTGGCGTGCGCCGGTCACACGGCGGTCGACTTCGCCACCAACTGCCATCAGGTGGGCGACGGCTACCGCGCGGTGGCCAGCCCCAGCCCTGCGCGCCTGTACTACCTCGCCACCGAGCTCGGATCGCTGCAGGCGGCCATCGCCGCCATCAGCGAGGACCTGAGCTGCGACCAGGTCGACTAGATCGTCTCGCGTTCCGCGGCGTTCCTGACCTCTCGAGCATTCTGGAACCGACGACCGGTTCCTGGTGTCGAGGGGAATGACGGGATCGTGACCAACGTTTGCGTAACCGTGACAGCCGGCTCTCTCCACTGTGAGACCGTGAAAGCCATGCGCCGCGTGGTGTTCCTCCTCGCGCTGGCCGGATGTGCCGGCGGCAGGGAAGGGCCGGTCGTGGAAAGGCCGCGGGCTCCGCGCACATTGACCGTGATCCTGCAGCGGGGGGCGCTCGCCAGCGTCAGGCTGACACTCGACGCCGGCCATCCACAACCGGACGATGGCCTGCCGGACGCACTCCGCCCCGGCGCCGCGCGCCGCTACCTCGAGCGCGCGCTCCCGAGCGCCCAGAAAGGGGAGCTGGCGGTCGCCCGCCTCGGCAAGGCCGGCCGCCTGGTCGGAGTGGCGATCGGCGACTTCTCCGGTCCGCTGGTGGTGGTGCAGGATCCTGGTCGCGACGCCACCCCCGACGTCTTGCTCGAGGGCGGCAACGTGAGGCTCCTGGTCGCGCTGCCGCGCCGGCTCCTGCGCGACGTCACCACCGACAGCGCGCTGCTCGCGGTCGCGCCGCAGGCGGGCAGCGACGCCGCCATCCGGCTCGGCCCCGGGCTGCCGGTCGAGCGCCTCACCGGCGCGAGCGATCCGGGCGGCCGGACCTGGGTGCGCTACCGCGATCCGGAGGTCGAGGCGGTCGGCCTCATCGATCCGGCGCGCATCGGACAGATCTATCGCGAGTCGGCGCCTGGCCTGCTCACCGCCGGTGACGCCGACGTGCCGACGCCGCTCGTCCTGCTCGACCAGCCGAACGGCCGGCCGTTCGCGACCATCTGGCGGCCGGCGGGGCGCCTCATCCCGGCGGCGCGCATTCGCAGCGAGCACCACTACACGCTGGTCCGCATCGACCTGTCGCACGACCTCACCCTGACCGGCTGGATCCGTTCGCCGCGCGCCGAGGCGTCGGCGACCGACGTGCGCGAGCGGGCACGACCGCCGGCACGCGGGCAGTGGTTCAGCGTTCCCGGGCTGCCCGGCCGCGAGCTCCGCTGCGTCGAGCTGGCGCGCGGCGTGCGCCTGCACGAGGAGCCGGGCGGCGCGGTGCGCGGCCTGGTCACCCGCGCCGATCGCTTCATCCTGCTCGGCGGCGGGCGGCCGGGCTGGCGCGAGGTCGGGATCGGCCACCCGTTCGGCCTGGCCCGCCTGTGGATCCAGGACCGCCATCAGCGCGCGGTCCCCTGCGACAGCTCGAGCCCGACCCCCGGCACCACCTGATCCGCGGTACCCTCGGAGGGCGATCGCCGCGCACCGCGGCTGGATCGAACCGGGAGGACGGACGGATGGGGTACCTGACCGCATTCTTGCTCATCGCATGTGGCGTGCTGGCGGCGGCCAGCTGGATCGTGTCGAAGAAGCCGAACGCCAAGCAGGCCCTCGACAAGCTGGTCCCGTTCCAGGGTCTGCTCGGGGTGGCGCTCCTGGTGGTCGGCATCATCAACCTGTTCCGCTCGCTCGACGGCATGAAGTACTGGATGAAGCTCGGAGCGCTCTACGGGATCACGATGTGGAGCACGATCATCGTGTCCATCCTGCTCGGCTTCCTGCTCGGCATGCCGCAGATCGCCAAGTGGATCCCGGGCGACAGCCCGGCCGAGCAGAAGGCGCTCGACATGCAGAAGAAGCTCGGCGCCTACAGCACCATCGTGGGATTCGTCGGCATCGTGTGTGGCGTGCTCCTGCTCCTCTACCTGCTCGAGATCCTCAAGGTCAAGATCGCCGTGGGCGGCTGACACCGAGAGCGGCCGACAGGCGCGCACAGTCGGAACTGCGTTCGCGGGCGGCAGGCCCGCGATAGGATCGGAGAGATGGGGATCCGCCGCCTCATCCTCCTTCTGTTCGCGGTCAGCTCCGGCTGCGCCGGAAGCGGTGACGTCTGCGACGGCACCGCCATCGAGGTGCGGCCGGCGCTGAGCGAGCCGGTGCGCGAGACCAGCATGACCTGCACCGGCCACCTGGTCGATCTGTGCAGCCAGCCGACCGTCAGGCTCGACGACACCCGTTGCGACGGCCCGCAGGTGGAGCTGGCGCCGCAGGGCGGCGATCCGTGGATCGGCGTCACCCTGGTGGTGGAGGGGGGCCAGGTGGTGGAAGCGCTGGCGTCCAGCAACGCCGGCGAGGTGTCGCAGCCGGTCGCCGGCGGCTGGCTCGAGCTCTACGCCGGTTCGCTCGATGACCCGGACGAGCTGTCGGGAGAGCTCGAGATCCACACACCGAACGGAGGGGCGGTCGCCGGGCGGTTCTCGGCCCTGACCAATCCGTAGGGGTTTTTTTGCCCCCGTCAGACCCGGGGGATAGCCTCGAAGCCATGCGCGTACTGGGCGTCGACCCGGGCAGCCGCGTCTGCGGGTATGGCGTCATCGCGATCGAGGCCGCGCGCCGCTACCACTACGTCGAGTGCGGCGTGCTCACCGCGCCGCCCCGCGCGGCCGCGGAGAACCGGCTGGCGGAGATCGCCCGCTCGCTCGGCGAGGTGGTCCGCGAGCTCGAGGTGTCGGCCCTGGCGGTCGAGGACGTGTTCAGCATGATCAACCCGCGCTCGGCGCTGGCGCTGGCGCAGGCGCGCGGCATCGTCCTCGCGGTCGCCGGCATGGCCGGCCTCAAGGTCTACTCCTATGCGCCGGCGATGGTGAAGAAGACCGTGACCGGGCGCGGCCGAGCCAGCAAGGACCAGGTGGCGCGCATGGTGCAGGTGCTGGTCGGACTGCGCCAGGTGCCGCAGGCGGACGCCGCCGACGCGCTCGCGGTCGCCATCACCCACGCCCACCGGATGGAGATCGGAGGTTCGTCGTGATCGCACATCTGCGCGGCAGCCTGCTCGAGCGCTCCGGCGCCACCGTGGTGGTGGAGGTCGGCGGGGTCGGCTACGAGGTGGTGCTGTCATCTCATAGCCTGGCCGAGATCGGCCCGGACGGGTCTCCGGTCGCGCTGCGGGTCTACACCCACTACCAGCAGAACGACGTCACCCTGTACGGCTTCACCGACGCGCTCGAGCGCCAGCTGTTCGACCTCCTCATCACGGTGAAGAACGTCGGGCCGGCCTCGGCGGTGAAGATCCTCTCATCGGGGGCAAGCCCGATCGATCTGGCGCGCTTCATCGCCGGCGGCCAGACTGCGGCGCTGCACGGCCTGCGCGGGGTCGGCAAGAAGACGGCCGAGCTGCTGGTGGTCGAGCTGCGCGACCGCTGCGAGGAGCTGCTCCTGTCCTGGGGCCAGCCGTCCGCGCCCGTCCGGACGTCGATACCGGCCACCCGCGAGGTGCGCGTGCCATTGGTCGACGATGTCGCGAGCGCGCTCGGCCAGCTCGGCTGGCGGCCGACCGAGGTCGACAAGGCGATCGCGCAGCTGGCGCCGACGCCGGACGCAACCTTCGAGGGACTCCTGCGCCAGGCCCTGCGATCCATGCCGAGGTGATGTGAATGGCCCGTAAACGCCACGAGGAAATTCGCGCCGACAGCGAGCTCACCCCGATCGAGCGGGCCGGCGAGCGCGAGCTCCTGGCCGCGCTCAGGCCGCAGCGGTTCGGCGAGTATGTCGGCCAGCGCGAGGTGGTGGACAACCTCCAGGTCGCGGTGGCGGCGGCGCGCCGCGGCGGCTGGGTGCTCGACCACTTCCTGTTCGCCGGCCCGCCCGGGCTCGGCAAGACCACCCTGGCGCACGTCATCGCCAACGAGATCGGCGTCCGGCTGCACGTCACCAGCGGCCCGGCCATCGATCACAAGGGCGTGCTGGCCAGCCTGCTCACCTCGCTCGGCGAGGGAGATGTCCTGTTCATCGACGAGATCCACCGCCTGAGCCCGGTGGTCGAGGAGAACCTCTATCCGGCGATGGAGGACTTCCGCTTCGACCTCTTCATCGGCGACGGCCCGCACGCGCGCGCGGTCTCGATGCCGCTGCCGCACTTCACGCTGCTCGGCGCCACCACCCGCATGGGCCTCCTCTCCTCGCCGCTGCTCGACCGCTTCGGCTTCCACTGGCAGCTCGGCTACTACGACCACGGCGAGCTCACCTCGATCGTGACCCGCTCGGCCGGCCTCATGTCGCTCGGCATCGCGCCGGACGGCGCCGTCGAGATCGCGCGCCGCTCGCGCGGCACCCCGCGCATCGCCAACCGCCTGCTGCGGCGGGTGCGCGACTTCGCCCAGGTGGAGGGGCGCGGCGCCATCGACCGCGAGATCGCCGCCTTCGCGCTCGAGCGGCTGCGGGTCGACCAGCAGGGCCTCGACGCCCTCGATCGCGCCTACCTGGCCGTCATCGTCGATCGCTTCGACGGCGGCCCGGTCGGCATCGAGGCGATCGCCGCCTCGCTGTCCGAGGAGCGCGGCACCCTCGAAGACGTCGTCGAGCCCTTCCTCCTGCAGGCCGGCTTCCTCGCCCGCACCTCGCGCGGCAGGGTCGCCACCCGCGCCGCCTACGATCACCTCGGCTGCCCGGCGCCCGAGCGCGCCCCCTCCGGCGCCCAGGGCCGTCTCTTCTGATCGAGGTGCAAACGCCCTTTTGGGGGAACCGCCAAGACGCAGAGCCCGCAGAGTGCGCAGAGTTTTTTTGGGGGGGGGATGCCCCGCACCGATCGCCGCGAACCCAACCAGTTCTGTACTTTGCGTCCTTTGCGGACTCTGCGTCTCTGCGGTTCAATCCGATTCGCGGGCCTCGGGGGATGATTCGGCCGGGGGGGCGTCCGTGAGACGGCGGATGCGGGCGCGGGAGACGCCGTGGCCTTCGACCTCGATGACCTCGATGGTGAGGGCTTCCCAGGTGACCTTGTCACCGACCGCGGGTGGGCGGTCGAGGAGCGAGAGGACCAGGCCGGAGACGGTGTCGACCTCCTCGTGCTCGAGCGGGAGGTCGAAGTGCTCGCCGACCTCGTCGATGCGGACGGTGCCGGCGGCGATGAGCGCGCCGTCCGGCTCGACGTGGCGGTCGGGCGGCTGCGCGCTGACCTCGTCCTGGATGTCGCCGACCACCTCCTCGAAGAGGTCCTCGGTGGTGATGATGCCGTCGGTTCCGCCGTGCTCGTCCATGACGACCGCCATCTGCACCTGGTGGCGGCGCATGGTCTCGAGGACGGAGGCGAGGGTCGCCGTGCCCGGCACGAACGGGATGGCGCGCAGGTCGCCCTGCCGGATCGGCCGGCCTTCGCCGAGGCCGCGCACCAGGTCCTTGATGTGGATCATGCCGACGATGTGATCGAGGTCGCCGGCGTAGACCGGATAGCGGGTGTGCGGCGCGGCGCGCACCACCTCGGTGATGTCGGCCCGGGTCGAGCCGACCTCGATGCCGACGATCTGAACCCGCGGGATCATCGTCTCGCCCGCGGTGAGCTGCGCGAAGTCGACCAGCTCGGCCACCACCTGCGCCGCGTTCGACTCGATGAGCCCCTCCTCCTCGCTCTCCCACACGATGTCCTGCAGCTCCTCGGCGCTGTAGCGGTGGGCGCCGAAGCGGCGCTCCACCCCGAACAGGCGGAGGAGACCGGCGCCGACCAGGTTGAGCCCGACCACCGCGGGCAGGAGCAGGAGCTCGAAGCCGCGCAGGAGCGGGGCGAGCAGCACCGCGGCGCGCAGCGGGTCGGCCAGCGCGATCGCCTTCGGCACCATCTCGCCGAGAACGATGTGGAGATAGGACAGGGCGAGGATGGCGAGCGTGCCGGCGGCGCCGTGCGAGACCAGCCAGTCGGGGCCGCCGGTCTGGCCGAGCCGGTCGTGGATCCAGGCGGCCAGCTCTCCCTCCGCCACCATGCCGAGCGCCAGGCTAGCGCCGGTCACGCCGAGCTGGCAGGTGGCGATGATGCGATCTTGCAGTCGCGGGTCGCGGGTCGACTGCGCCACCAGCTTGGCCCAGCGGCTGCCGCGCTCGGCGCGCGCGCGGGCCGCCACCGGCGGGGCCCCGACGAAGGCGAACTCGGCGGCGACGAACAGGGCATTGAGCGCGATCAGGACCGCCACCAGCGGCAGGAGAAGCGGATCCACGCTCACGCCCCCGGCGCCGGCGGGCGCTTGCGCGGCCGCGATCGCAGGCTGTCCTTGAGCTCGTCGCTGAGCGCGCCGAACACCTCGGACAGCACGTCCTCGAGGGTGATGAGGCCGACCACCTCGCCCTTGTCGCCGACCACCAGACCGAGCTGCACCCGCCGCTCGCGCAGCATGACCAGCACCCGGTCGGCGCTGGCCTGCGCCGGGACGCTCACGATCGGCCGCACCAGGTCGCCCACCGAGACCGGCGCGCCGCCGGCGGCCATCTGGCGGAGCAGCACGTCCTTGGTGTGGAGGAAGCCGGCCACCTGATCGAAGCTGCCGCGGTAGACCGGCACACGGGTATAGGGCGCGTCGGCCATGAGGCGCATCACCTCGCCCGGCGGGCTGTCGATGTCGAGCGCGACGATGCGCTCGCGCGCCACCATGAGGTCGCGCGCCCGCCGGGTGGCGAGCTTGAGCGCGCGGCGCAAGCGCCGGCGGTCCTCCTTGTCGAGCGCGTCGTCCGACACCTCCGCCTCGGCGAGGAGAAGGTCGATCTCGCCCGCCGAGTGGACGTGGTTGTGTCGGCTCGGCTGGACGCCGAACAGCCGGAGGAGCAGGAGCCCGCTGCCGTTGAACAGGTAGAGGAACGGCGACAAGATCCTCTGCGACCAGGTGATCGGCACGATGGTGGCCAGCGACACCTGGGTGGGGAACTCGAGCGCGAACGACTTCGGCAACAGCTCGCCGAAGATCATGTGGACCACGGTGAGGACCACCAGCACCACCACCGCGGCGGCCGACTCGGCGGCCGCCACCCCGGCCAGACCGAGCCCGCTGAACAGGTCCGCCAGGAGCGGCGCCAGCGCCGCCTGCCCGTAGGCGCCCAGCGCCAGGCTGGAGACCGTGATGCCGATCTGGCAGGCGGCGATGGCGCGATCGAGCTCGGCCGGCTGCTGGACGACCGGCAAGAGGCGCGCCGCCAGCCAGTGGCCTTCCTCGGCCATCTGCTTCACCCGCGTGCGGCGCACCGCCACCATCCCGAGCTCGGCGGCCACGAAGAGCGCCGACACCAGGATGAGGAACCCGATGACCAGCAGGCTGGACAGGATCATGGAGCGCGGTCAGCCGACGAGCGCCGCCAGGTCGAGATCCGAGTCGAAGACGTGGCGCGCCGGCCCGGTCATCCGCACGCCCGACAGGTCCGGCGCGACCCGGATCGACAAGGTGCCGCCCGGCAGGGTGACCGCCACGTCGGAGCCGGCGCTGGCGAAGCCGCGCAGGCAGGCGGCCACCACCGTGGCGCAGGCGCCGGTGCCGCAGGCGAGCGTGATGCCGCAGCCGCGCTCCCACACCACCAGCTCGATGCGATCCGGCGCGTGCACGTGGGCGAACTCGACGTTGGCCTTCCTGGGGAACCAGTCGGAGGTCTCGACCGCCGGCCCGACCTCGCGCGCCAGCGCCATCAGCGCCGGCCCGGTCTCGTCGACGAAGCTCACCGCGTGCGGGTTGCCGGTCGACACGGCGGTGACCTGGAGCTGGCGGCCCGCGATCGACAGCGGCGCGGCCACGCAGCCCTCGTCGGGCGGGCCGGTCATCGGGATCTCTTTGCGGGTGAGCCGCGGGCGCCCCATCTCGATCGAGACGGTCTCGACCACGTCACCGGCGCGGCGTATGTCGCAGGTCAGCGGGCCGAAGCCGGTGTCGATGGTGAGCGCGGCGCGTCCGGCGAAGGCGGGATCGCGCTCGGCGAGGAACTTCACGAAGCAGCGGAGGCCGTTGCCGCACATCTCCGCCTCGCTGCCGTCGGAGTTGATGACCCGCATGGTGGCGTCGGCGCCAGCGCTCTGCGGCGGCAGCACCGCCAGCACGCCGTCGCCGCCGACCCCGAAGTGGCGGTCACAGATGACGCGCGCCACCGCGGGATCCTGCACCGACGGACCGGGCGGCTCGCCGCCCCGCACATCCACCACCACGAAGTCGTTGCCGAGCCCGTGGTACTTGGAGAAGCGGACCGTCACGGCGTGGAGGGGTTCGGCGCCACCGGCGCGGCCGGCGGCGGAACCGGCGTGGTCTCCGGCTTGGTGTCGGCCGGCGGCTTCTTGGCGTCGGCCGGCTTGCGCGGCGGCGGCTTGGTCGTGTCGACCGCGTCGGCGCTGTCCTTGCCGGCCGGCTCGGGCGTCTCGACGGCGTCGCTCGAGTCGCCCTCGGCCGGGATCTCGACCTCGTCACCGGTGTCCTCGTCGCCCGTCTCGATCATCTCGTCGGGCCCGACGCCCTCGCCCTCGGTGCCGGGAGCCGCCTTGTCGCCAGTCGCCGGCGCCTTCTTGTCACTGTCGAGCGCCTGGTCGTGCGCCTTCTCGCGATCGAGCGCCGCCTTGTGCTGCTGCGCCCAGTACTTCTCGAGCGGATCGGTGGACGGCGTCGCCATCCACGCCAGCGTCATGGACGTGATCATGAAGATGACCGCGGCGCCGACCGTGAGGCGTCGGAGGAAGTTGCCCGCGCCGGAGCCGCCGAACACGGTCCCCATGCTCGAGCCGCCGCCGAACGCAGCGCCCATGCCGCCGCCCTTTCCGGCCTGCAGCAGGACCGTCAGCATCAAGAAGAGGCAGACGATCACGTGAAGAATCTTCACCAACGTTTCCATGATCCCGTGGTTTCTAGCAGCGTTGCGCTCGAATGTCTATCAGCGCCTTCGCCGCCGTGAGAGCTAAGTCCGCGGCCTGGCTGCCTTCACGATCGCGGAAAAATCGTCTGCCTTGAGCGAGGCGCCCCCGACCAGGGCCCCGTCGATGTCCTTCTGGCGCATGAGCTCGACGGCGTTGTCCGGCTTCACCGAGCCGCCGTACTGGATCCTGACGCCCTCGGCGGCGGCCGCGAACCGGTCGCGCAGCATGGCGCGGATGAGCGCGTGCACCTCCTGCGCCTGCGCCGGGGTCGCGGTCCGCCCGGTGCCGATCGCCCAGACCGGCTCGTACGCGATGACCAGGCTCACCACCTGCGCCGGCTCGACCGCGCCGAGGATCGCTTTCACCTGCGCGCTGACCCGCCCCTCGGTCTGGCCGCCGTCGCGCTCCGCCTCGCTCTCGCCGACGCATGCGATGACCCGCAGCCCGGCGGCCAGCACGGCCCGCACCCTGCGCGCCACTAGCTCGTCGGTGTCGCCGAACAGCGTGCGCCGCTCGCTGTGGCCGACGATGACGCCGGTCGCGCCGGCGTCGGCGAGCAGCGTGGCCGACACCTCGCCGGTGAAGGCGCCGCGCTCCTCGTGGTGGCAGTTCTGCCCGTAGACGGCGATGTTCGAGTCCTCGAGCCGCCGCGCCACCGGGTGGAGCGAGGTCGCCACCGGCGCGACACCGATCTCGACGTCCCGCACCGACGCCAGCTGGTTCTTGAGCTCGGTCACCAGCGCGAGCGACTCGGCGAGGGTCTTTTGCAGCTTCCAGTTGCCGACCACCAGCGGGATGCGCGTCATGCGCTTTTGTATCACGGCCAGCGCAGCGCGAACGCGCACGGTCGCGCGCCGGTCGGGTCGTGATCCGGGTGCTCGACCACCACATCGGAGGCGCCGGCCAGCTCGACCAGCCGCTCGAGCCAGCCGCTCACCACCGCGCACAGGAGGCGGTCGGGCAGCGCCGGATCGACCGTCGCCTTCATGCGGCCGGTCGCCAGCTCGCCGACCGCCAGCGAGGCGCCGCGGAAGAAGCGGCTCCAGACCTCCGGGGCGGCGGCCAGCAGCGCCTGTCCGTCGAGCTTGCGGCCCGCCACCAGCTCGTCGAAACCGGTCGTCAGGGTCGCCGCCCCCAGCTGGCGAGCCAGCTCGAGGCGCGCCGGCTCCATCCGCTCGGCGCCCTTCAGCACCATCACCAGGAGCTCGGCCATGTCCCAGCTGGCGGCCGGGGTGGAGGGCCGCACCAGCCGGGCCAGGGACGAGCTCTGCGCGCCGATCTGCATGAGCCACGAGGTCCCGCGCCGGCGGCCGAGCGAGCTGTATGCGCTCCTGAAGAACTGGCCGGCGCACTCGAGCGGCCGGCGCGGCCGTCCGCGCGCGTCGACCCGCACTGCTGGATAGCGCTGGGTGTGGATGATCTCCTCGTCGAGCTCCGGCACCGCCGCGTCGGCCTCGGTCGACTGCTCGAGCGCGCGGCCGAGCGCGAAGGCGAGCGCCGAGGCGGACCGGTAGCGGTGCGCCGGTTCGGCAGCCAGGGCCTTGAGCAGCACCGTGTCCACCTCGGCCGACAGGCCATGCCGGAGCGCCGACGGGGCCGCCGGCGTCTCCTGCATCTGCCGCTCGAACACAGGAAGGAGGTCACCCGAGCCGAACGGCGGCAGGCCGGTCAGCATGGCGTAGGCGGTGGCGGCCAGCCCGTAGACATCGAGGGCCGGGGTCGGATCGCGATCCATGAACGATTCGGGCGCCGCGTAGCCGGGCGTGCCGGCCGCCTCGCGCTGGGCGCCCTTGCGCTTGGCGACCCCGACGTCGACCAGCACCGCGCGGTCGTGCACCCGGTCGATGAGGATGTTGTCCGGCTTGACGTCGCGGTGGACGATGCCGACTGCGTGGATCGCCTCGAGCGCCGAGGCGATCTCGTGGGTCACCTTGGCGACCAGCGGCACCTCGATCGGACGCCCGCTCTGCTCGACCGCGGTCATGGCGTCGGCCACCGCCTCGCCCTCGACCAGCTCCATGACGAAGTAGACCAGCTCGCCATCGCTGCCGAAGGCGTGCACCTGGACCAGGTTGGTGTGGTGGAGCGAGGCCAGCATGCCGGCCTCGGCGCGGAACCGCGCCACCAGGTCGGCGTCGGTGGCGAGGTCGTAGCGCAGGACCTTGAGCGCGACCTGGCGGCCGAGGCCGAGGTCCTCACCGCGGTAGACCACGCCCATGGCGCCGCGGCTGATCTCGTGGAGGACGCGGTACATGCCGCCCAGCGTGACGCCGGAGGGCAGGGCGTCGCGGTCGCCGGTCGTGATCGGCTCGAAGGAAGCGCTGTCGCTCGGCCCCGCCACCGCCACCTCGGTCGAGTGCCGCCGGCTGCGCCGCAGCGCCGCCTCCGCGCGCGCCAGGACCGCGGCGGCGCCGTCCTCGCCGCGCTGGATCTCGGAGACGCCGATGCGGATCGCGAACTCGATGACCAGCTCGCCCTGGCGAAATGGCGCCCGGTGAACGCCGGCGCGCAGGTGATCGGCGGCGGCGCGCGCGCCGCCGGCATCGCAGCCGACCAGGAGCACCGCGAACTCGCCGCCCGCGACTCGACCGACCACGTCCTGCGCGCGCAGATTTGCCGCGATGAGGCCGGCCAGGTGGGCGAGCACCGCGTCACCGGTCATGTGGCCGTGCCGGTCGTTGACCGCCGACAGCTTGACCACGTCGATGACCATCAGGGTGAGCGGTGCGCCGGTGCGCGCGGCCGCCTGGATGTTCGAGCTCACCGCCTGCTCGAGGGCGGCCCGGTTCCACACCCCGGTCAGCGGGTCGAGCAGCGCCGCCTCGCGCAGCCGCTCGTGCTCGACCAGGAGGCGCGCGTGCGCCGACACCCAGGCCAGCTCGGCCGTCATGCGGCGAGCCAGGAGGAACAGCGCGTCGCGCTCGCCGGCCGAATAGAGCCGCGCTCCCTCGGCCATGAGCGCGATGCCGCCCAGCACCAGGTCGCCCGAGCGCAGCGTCAAGGCCAGGATGCTGTGGCCGACCGCGTCCACCATCGCGTTCTTGCCCGGCTGGGCGCGCGGCGCCACCAGCACCGTGCGGGACGCCTCGCTTGCAACCCGCACCCGCTCGAACAGGGCGGGGCGCTCTTCCTCGGCGAGCGGGCGCGCGGTGCGCGGCCAGGTGCGGCCGTCGCCGCCCCACGCCCACGCCGCGCAGTCGGCGACCTGGAAGGCGAGGGCGGCGCGCGCGGCCAGATCGTCGAGGCCGCGCACGATGTCGCCGCCGAGCAGGCTGAGGTCGAACAGCTCGCGCAGCCGGGTGGCCGGGTCGAGCTCGCCGGCCGCCGCGTCCGGCGCCTGGCCGGCGATGGCGGCCAGCGCGGCGCGCGAGATCGGCAGCACCACGCAGGCGTCCGGCTCGAGGGCGGCGGCGGCCGCCAGCTCACCGGGCGCGCACATGATGTAGGTCGCCGGCTGGGTGCCCATGTACTCGTCGCGCAGGCGGCGGAGGAAGACGTCGCCGCCGCGGGCGAGCGCGGTCAGGACCACGCCGGGTCTGAGCGCGGCGAACCGCCGCCAGCCCTGCTCGGCGTCATTCACCAGCTCGGCCTCGACCCTGAGGTCGCGCAGCGCGGCGTACAGCTCCATGCCGCGCACCGGATCTGGATCGATGAGGAGGACCCGCCGGCTCACCGGCCGGCTCTCTCCAGCGCTTCGATTCCGGGCAGAGTCATGCCCTGCACGAACTCAAGGGACGCTCCGCCGCCGGTCGACACGTGGGAGATCTTGTCGGCGAGACCTGCCTGGTTGACCGCCGCGACGCTGTCGCCGCCGCCCACCACCGTGAAGGCGAGGCGGTTGTCGGCCACCGCGCGGGCCACCGCCAGCGTTCCGGCGGCGAACGGCGGCCGCTCGAACACGCCCATCGGGCCGTTCCAGAAGATGGTGCGGGCGCGCGCGATGTCGTCGCCATAGGCGCGCGCGCTGGTCGGTCCGATGTCGAGCGCCATCTGGTCACTCTTCACCTGATCGACGGCGACCGGGCTGCCCGACTCGGAGTCGAACGAGCTCGCGACCACCAGGTCGACCGGCAGCCTGACCTGCACCTTGGCCTCCGCCGCCTTGCGCAGGAAGCTGCGCGCCACCGGCAGCTTGTCCTCCTCGACCAGGCTGGCGCCGAGATCGAGCCCCCTGGCCTTGAGGAAGGTGTTGGCCATGGCGCCGCCGATCGCGATGCCGTCCACCCGGCCGAGCAGCGCCTCGAGGACCTCGATCTTGTCCGACACCTTGGCGCCGCCGAGGATCGCCAGGTACGGGCGGTCGACCTCGCCGAGCAGGCGCGACAGCTTGTCGACCTCCTCGTACATGAGAAAGCCGGCGCCGGCGTCGGCGACGTGCGGGATCATACCGACGGTCGACGCGTGCGCCCGGTGGGCGGTGCCGAACGCGTCGTTGACGTAGATGTCGGCGTAGGAGGCCAGGGCGCGGGCGAAGGTCTCGTCGTTGGCTTCCTCGCCCGGGTTGAAGCGCAGGTTCTCGAGCATCGCGATCTGGCCGTCGCGCAGATCGGCCACCACCTTGCGCGCCCCGTCGCCGACCGGTTCGTCGGTCAGCGTGACCTCGGCCGACAGGATCTCGGCGAGGTGCGCCGCCACCGGCTCGAGCGAGTACTCGGGCGACGGCTTGCCCTTCGGCCGCCCGAGGTGCGAGGCAACCACCAGCCGCGCCCCGCGCTCGACCAGGTGACGGATGGTCTTGAGCGCCGCCTGGATGCGCGAGTCGTCGGTGACGTGCCGGCGGCCTTCGTCCGCCTTGCTGAGCGGCACGTTGAAGTCGACCCGCAGGAAGACTCGCTTGCCCTCGACCGGCAGGTCCTTGACGTGGCGGATGGCGGCCATGCTTTCCCTCTCTACAGCTTGCCGGCGACGAACACCGCCAGGTCGAACAGGCGCTGGGCGTAGGCGGCCTCGTTGTCGTACCAGGCCATCACCTTGGCCAGGTCGCCGACCGCGTTGGTCTGCTCGGCGTCGACGGTGGCGGAGTGGAGATCGCCGTTGAAGTCGCACGAGACAAGGGGCTCGTCCGACACCGTGAGGATGCCCTTCAGC
>Ga0070698_100004453_pt1 | contig 15396 bp, 17 predicted proteins | sample KBSK1502metaG_FD_65477 | JGI IMG/M metagenome (GOLD analysis project Ga0070698, IMG submission 65477) | Corn, switchgrass and miscanthus rhizosphere microbial communities from Kellogg Biological Station, Michigan, USA - KBS K1-50-2 metaG | ecosystem: Host-associated > Plants > Roots >...
CCTGTCCAACGAAGACGCCTGCGACATCGCGCTGAAATTCAACGACGCACCGTCGATGCTGCCGGCCGACAAACGCGGCCCGCTGATGCGCTATCTGCTCACGGTGCAGTAGCGGTGGGCGTAGCGCAGATGGCGGTTGCGCTCTTCCGGCGAGCCGCCCAGCTCCGGCGGCTCTTGCGGCTGGCTCTTGCACGGGCGCGTCATGACTAGCGCTCGTAGCTGGGCTTGCCCATCTTGGACGCCGCGCCAGCCGGCTGCTTTTGCTCGACGTCATCCGACGGCGGCTCGTCCGCCGTGAGACGGTCGCGGACCAGCTTCACGCCGTCGACCAGACAGGCATTCTTCTCGGCTTTCTGTATGTCGGCGCGTCGCCGCACGGAGCCGCTTAGCGTCACTTCGCCATCCCTCACGTCGACCATGATGCCGCTGGCGTCGAACGCGGCATCCTCGGCGAGCCGGCGGCAGACCTGGTCCTTGATGTCGGCGTCGGACAGCCGATGGCCGGCCGGCTCGCGCGCTTCCGGCGCATATTCCTCGGCGGCAGGCGGCGTATGGCGATTGCTGTCGATCATGCGGGAGACTCCCGGTTCCTGGAAATCAACGACCCGGGTCAGCTTCGGGTTGCCTTGCCTTTGCCGCGACGGCCCGGCCCCCGCGAGGTCGGAACCTGACCGGCGGCTTGCACCGTGGTCAGCGTGCGATCGCCTTCCTTCACCGGAAGGGGCTCGATGAACGCCACCGGGTCGCTCGCCGGAAAACTGTCCTTGAGGGCTTGATCGAGCTTGTCGTCGACCCGGGCCTTGAGTGTCCGCCGCCTCTTTGCCGGCATGTCGTTCTCCTCCGGGGCCGACGACCCTTCTGGACATGGGTTGCCGCGGCAACAATTTCCAGGCGGCGATCGTTGTTGCGGCATGGCAAAGGCAGCACGCAAGAAAGCATCGTCCCGCCGCGGCGGCCGAAAATGGTCGGCCAAGGTGACCCGCGAAAGCCATGCGCTCGACCTCGACAAGGGCCTCTTCACCCGCCGCAGCGCGCACGACATCGCCAAGTCGCTGAAACGCTCGGCCGAGCGCAGCCATGCGCGCAAAGCCTCGCCATTGAGGTCGGCGCTTTCGATGCTGACTTTCTACATCAACCGGGCGGGCTCGGGCCTGTCGGCCCCCCGGCGCAAGACCCTGGAAGCGGCCAAGGACGAATTGCGCAAGCTCTTCGGCAAGAAGTCGTCGGCCATCCATCACTGATTTCGTGCAACAAAGAGGTTGCCTATTCCTGTCCATTGGTCTATCGGCATTCGCAACCAGGAGGTTGCTCATGACCGATCGCATCGAGAAGACCGTCGAGCTCAAGGCTCCCGTTTCGCGCGTTTGGCGCGCGCTGACCGACCACGAGGAGTTCGGCAGATGGTTCCGGGTGCGCCTGGACGGGCCGTTCGTGCCCGGGCAGGCGTCGCGCGGGCACATCACCTATCCCGGCTATGAGCACCTGAAGTGGGAGGCCGTCGTGCAGAAGATGGAGCCCGAGCGGCTGTTCTCCTTCACCTGGCATCCCTACGCGGTCGACCCGCAACAGGACTATAGCGGCGAGACGCCGACCCTGGTCGAATTCACCCTGGAGAAGACGGCGGCGGGCACCTTGCTGCGCGTCGTCGAATCGGGCTTCGACAAGCTGCCGGCGCACCGCCGCGACCTCGCCTTCCGCATGAACGACGGCGGCTGGAGCGAGCAGCTCAAGAACATCGCCCGGCACGTCGAACATGGCGCGTAGTGCCCCCGCCGCGCTCCGGACCAGCGCCGCGGTCTTCGCCGCCCTGGGCGACGAGACGCGCCTTGGCTTGCTGGCCAAGCTCACCAGGGGCGAGCCGCAATCGATCGCCCGGCTCACCTCGGGCACCCGGCTGACGCGCCAGGCGGTGACCAAGCACCTGCGCGTGCTCGAGGGCGCGGGCGTCGTCCGCTCGGCCCGGGTCGGCCGCGAAAGCCGCTTCGTCCTCGATCCCAAGCCGCTCGACGAGGTGCGGACTTATCTCGACCATGTCTCCCGGCAGTGGGACAATGCCCTGGCGCGCCTGAGGGCGCTGGTCGAGGAACAGTGAGGGCATCCCATGAGGGCGCTCGTGACAGCGGTCATCTACTTCGGGACGTTCCTGGCGATCGGCTTGATTGCCAAGATGCTCATCGGCAGATGGATGAACCGACGCGGCGTCGGCCTGGACGATGTTCAGGCGCAGGCAGGACCAAACCGAAAGAAGCGCAAGGTCTTCCTGCTGGGCGCCTGGCGCTGGGAAGAGTAGCGGGTGCGGACTCGGAGGAGACGTGGCGTTTTCCAGAGAGTTCTTTGACCTGCAGATACGGTTTGCCTGCCGGGTCGCGGAACTGTCTGGAATGCCGCTCGAGCAGGCCCTGCTCGATTACACCAACCTCTATGTGCGCTTCGGCTTGGGACGCGGGTTCGACGCCGAACATCCGGGCTGGATCGATTTCCTGGCCGGGTTCCGGTGTGCCGCCGATCGCGCCGAGTGGACGCACCGCTATTTTTTTTTGCGAGACCATCGCCCGGGACCGCCATCCGCCGTCGCGACGTTCGGATGCTTCTCCTATGCCTGCGAGCAGCGTGAGCGTATTCGCCTCCACTTCGCAAACGCCGAACCGGCTGGACGGGCGCCGCTCGGCGTCGAGCGGATCGAAGCGAGATTGGCGGAACTGCGCGCGCTCTTCGGGCACGTGAAGCGCACCGAGCACGGCATCCAGCGAGCCGCCGGCGTCTCCTGGCTCTACAACCTCAGTGCCTACAGGCGTCTCTTTCCGGAAACCTACCTGGCGACGGCGAAAGTCGCCAGCCAGCGATTTCGCAACATGCCGCTGTGGGGCCAGTTCATCGACCGGCACGGTGGCATAAGGACGGATGCAGCCGCGGTTTTTCTCGACCGGCTATCGCGCCAGGCCGACATGGAGCATCTGCCCCGATGCTTCCCGCTGCAGCCTCTGGCGGTCGAGGCACCCCTGACGGACTTCTACAAGTTTCATCGCATCGGCTGATTGTCGCCGGCCCTACCCGTTCGCCTCATGGGGCTGCGGCCTAGTTGCTCTTCAGGATCCTGGCCGCGGCATCGGCGAAGACCTGGCAGCCCAGCACGATATCGGCGTCCGCCGTGTTCTCGGTGAAATGGTGCGAGACACCGCCGATCGAAGGCACGAACATCATGGCGGCCGGCAGGCGCTGCGCCAGGATCTGGGCATCGTGACCCGCGCCCGAGGGCATGCGCATGTGCTGGCCGGGCGCGTGCGTCTCGGCCGCGCCGTCGAGTGCGTCGAGCAGGCGTTCTTCCATCGGCGCCGGCAGGGTGCGCGAGAGGTTGACGCAGTCGATGGCGCACGGCCCGCGCGCCTGATGGTTGGCGACGATTTCCAGCAAAGCGGCTTCCAGGCGCTGCAGCACGGCAGGGTCGGCGTCGCGGAACTGCAGGATCATCTCGGCCTTGCCGGGAATGATGGCCGGTGCGCCGGGCTCGATCGACATCTTGCCCACCGTCCACACGCTGCGCGGTCCCGCCAGCGCCGGGAACTTGTCCATCACCTCGTTGTAGAGCCGCATCATGGCCACGCCGGCGTCCTTGCGGATCGGCATGGGCGTGGTGCCGGCATGGTTCTGGATGCCGCTGAACGTCAGGCGGTACTGGTTGATGCCGACGATCGCCGTGACGACACCGATCCTCTTGCCCGTCGCCTCGAGCACGCCGCCCTGCTCGATATGGGCCTCCAGGTAGCAGCGGTAGCGCCCCTCCTCGAGCTCGACGCGCGGCGCATTCTCCAGCCCGGCGGCCTTCAACGCGTCGCGCATCTTGCTGCCATCGTCGCGATGACGCGCGGCGTCGATGTCGCTCTCGCCGATGCGGCCGATGAACGACTTGCTGCCGATCATGCCGCCCCAATGGCCCTCTTCGTCGGCCCATGAGGCGACATCGACGGCGAGATGGCTGGTGTCGGGATCCTCGGCCAGCGCGCGCGCCACCTCGAGGCCGTAGATCACGCCCATCACGCCATCGAGCCAGCCGCCGCGCGGTTGGGTGTCGGTGTGCGAGCCCATCAGCAGGCGCGGCCCGGTCTTGGGGCTGCGGCCGATCACGTTGCCGACGCCGTCGATCACCGGCTCCAGCCCCGCCTCCTTCATGCGGCCGACCAGCCAGTGCCGGCTCTCGACGTCCTGCGGCGAGAGGTGCGGGCGGTGCACGCCGGTCTGGTAGCGGCCGAAATCGGCGATGCGGCGCAGGTCGGCTAGTAGTCGGTCTCCGTTAATCTTGGGCAGGCTTAGGTGCTCCTGATCATCAATTCAAATGCGCCGCGACCCAGGCAGCGGTGGAGAGCAGCCGGTCATCCTCGTGGCGCCGCCCGATCAGCTGGATGCCGAGCGGCAGGCCCTTGGCGCCGGTGCCGGCCGGCAGGGTAACACAGGGCGTGCCGGCGAGCGTCCAGATCGAATTGAAGCGCGGATCGCCAGTCGATGCGATGCCCTCCGGCGCCTCGCCCGGCGCGCTGGGACAGATCAGCGCGTCGACATGGTCGAACAGCGAATCGACATGGGCGCGGAAGGCGACTGCTTTGCGCTGGGCGGCGACGTAGCGCTCGAAGCTCACCTCGAGACCGCGTTTCATCGGTCCGTCCATCAGCTCGCGGCTCACCTTGTCGGGGCTGCGCAGGCGCTCGTCGGCGTAGTTGCGCACGCTTTCCCAGCCCATGATGGCGCCGTGATCGTCGAGGATATCGGCGAAGGGCGCGGCGAAGGCGACGTCGATCATCGCGGCGCCCTTGTCGGCGAGCTGCGATGCCGCCCTTTGCAGCAATGCCTTGGTGTCGCCGGAGGCGTTGTCCCACACCGGCGTGCGGCAGAAACCGATGCGCGGCCGTGCGCCCCTGCTGTTGAGAGGCGACCGGTCGATCTTCACCGGCGCCAGCTTGAGCACGGCGCCGCGAAACAGCGCGATGTCGTCCAGGGTGCGCGCCATCAGGCCCAGCGTGTCGAGCGAATGGCATTGCATCTTGATGCCGACCCGCGAGAAGTCGCCGAAGGTCGGCTTGTAGCCGATCACGCCGCAGAAGGCCGCGGGACGGATCACCGAGCCGCCGGTCTGCGTGCCGAAAGCGAGCGGCACGTGGCCGTCGGCGACCGCGGCGGCCGAACCCGACGACGAGCCGCCCGGCGTGTGGGCCGCGTTGTGCGGGTTGGTCGTCGGACCGGGATGGCGGTTGGCGAACTCGGTCGTCACCGTCTTGCCCAGGATGACGGCATTGGCGGTCCGGCAGAGCGCGATGCAGGCGGCGTCGCCGAACGGCACCTTACCCTGGAAGATCGGCGAGTTGTGGCCGGTCGGCATGTCGTGTGTGTCGATGATGTCCTTCACGCCCACCGGCACGCCGCGCAGCACGCCGCCTTTTGTCGCGTCTGCCGCCTTGGCCTGGGCGAGCGCCCGCTCGGGATCGAGGAACGCCCAGGCTTTCACCGCGGGCTCGCGTTCGGCGATGCGGTCGAGGCAGGCGCGCACGAACTTCTCCGACGTGAGCGTGCCGGCTTCGATCTTCGCGACGGCTTCGCTGGCGCTGAGGGCCTTCAAGTGAGCGCCCCCCTCACCCAGGCGGCGATGTCGAGCAGTGCGGCATCCTCATGCTGGCGGCCGACCAGCTGGACGCCGACCGGCAGGCCGGTCGGACCCTTGGTGAACGGCAGGGCCACGCACGGCATCCAGAGATAGGTCCACAGAAGATTGAAGGTGGCCTTGCCCGTCGTCTCGAGCCCGAGCGGCGCCTCGCCCGGCGCCGGCGCGGTCAGGATGGCGTCGAAATCGGCGAACAGCGCATCGACGCGCGCGCGCCCGGTTTCGCCCAGCTTGCGGGCGGCGATCCAGGTCGCGTAGTCGATCTTGGCGCCGGCTTCGAGCTTGTCCTTCTTCAGGCTTTGGCTCAGCAGGTTGGGAAAGCGCCGCGCCTCGTCGGCATGGGCGCGCGGGCCGTCGAACGCCGACAGGATGCGCTGGCCTTCGGTCATGTCGCGCACCGGCGCCGGCAGGTCGAGCTCGGAGATAGCAGCACCCGCCTTGCCGAGCTGGACCGCGGCATCCTGCACCGCCGCCACACCCTCGGGTGAAAGCTCGGATCGATGATGGGTGAAGCAGACGGCGATGCGCGGCGGCGTGTCGAGTTTGCGGATCGGGACGTAGGGCATCGCCATCAGCGCGGCGCGGAACAGGGCGATGTCCTCGACGCTTCGGGCGTAGGCGCCGATCGTGTCGAGCCATTCGGTGTTGGCCTTCATGCCGGCGGGGGCGAAATGGCCGTAGGAGGGCTTGTAGCCCACGACGCCGCAGAAGGCCGCCGGCCGGATCACCGAGCCGCCGGTCTGGGTGCCGGTGCCCAGCACGACCTGGAAGTCGGCGACCGCGGCGGCCGACCCCGACGACGAGCCGCCTGGCGTGTGCTTGGGATTGTGCGGGTTCTTGGTCGGACCGGGATGGCGGTTGGCGAATTCGGTGGTCACCGTTTTGCCCAACAGGATCGCGCCCTCGGCCTTCGCCAGGGCCACGGTCGCGGCATCGGCCAGCGGCTGGTGCGTCTTGTAGATCGGCGAGCCGTAGGTCGTGGGCTGGTCCCAGGAATCGATGATGTCCTTCACGCCCATGGGGATGCCGTGCAGCAGCCCCTGGCGTGGTCCGCGATCGAGCAGCCTGGCGCGTTCCAGTGCAGCCTCGCGCGCGAGATGCGACCAGGCGAGCACGTCGGCGTCGCGCTGGTCGATACGCTCGAGATGGGCGCGCACGATCACCTGGGAGGTGGCCGCGCCTGAATCGATCTTTTGCGCGAGCTCCGTCGCGGTGAGCGTGTTCAGCGCAGCCATGGTCGGCGATGGAACAGCAAGAAACATGCCGCGTCTAGCGCATCATTTACCTCCCCCGTCATTCGGGGGAGGTGCCCCGTCATACGGGGCGGAGGGGGAAGGCAACACAGACGATCTTTGAAAATCTCAGATCTGGAATCGGCAAAGACCTCGTCTGCGGCTTTCCCCCTCCGGCCCTGCGGGCCACCTGTGCGTTTTGGCCCGAGGGGCCAAAACGCAGACCCGTATGACGGGGGAGGCCAAGGAGTGGCGCGCTTCATGCTTCTCGTCATGAAACCCAACGGAGATTTCGCATGCTCACGCGTCGTGCCACCCTGCTTGCCAGCGCCGTTCTTCCCTTTGTCCGCCCCGCCCAGGCACAATCTCCTTCCACCCTGCGCATCGCCATGACCTTGGCCGACATCCCGGTGACCGACGGCGCGCCCGACCAGGGCACCGAGGGCATCCGCTTCATGGGCTATACGCTCTACGACCCATTGGTGATGTGGGATCTCACATCGGCCACCGAGCCTGCCAAGCTGGTGCCCGGCCTTGCCATCAAGTGGTACCAGGCCCCGGCCGATCCGACGAAATGGATCTTCGAATTGCGCCAGGGCGTGAAGTTCCACGACGGCTCGACCTTCAACGCCGACGCAGTGATCTTCAGCCTCGATCGCGCGCTCAACGACAAGTCGGAGGCGTTCGATCGCCTCGGCCGCAGCGTGCTGATCGCCGCACTGTGGCCGCTGGTCGGCTATCGCAAGATCGACGACTACAAGGTCGAGCTGCAGACCAAGGGCGTCGACACGGTCATGCCGTCGCTGCTCAACCGCTTCACCATCGCCAGCCCCGCCAACTTCGAGAAGGTCGGCAAGGATTGGCAGGCCTACCGCAAGTCGCCGTCGGGCACCGGGCCGTGGAAGATGAAGGCGTGGACGCCGCGCGAGCGCGCCGAGTTGGAGCGCAACACGGAGTATTGGAACAAGGACCGCATTCCCAAGAGCGAGCGCATGGTGCTGCTGCCGCTGCCCGACGTCTCGACGCGCACCGCGGCCCTGCTGTCCGGACGCGTCGACTGGATCGAGGCGCCGGCGCCCGACTCGCTCGACAAGCTGCGTTCGGGCGGCTGCAAGATCGAGACCAACGCCATTCCGCACATGTGGCCCTACACGCTCAGCATGCTGCCCGGCGCGCCGACCGCCGACATCCGCGTGCGCAAGGCGCTGAACCTCGCCGTCGACCGCGACGCCATGGTGAAGCTTTTGAACGGGCTCGCCGCGCCGGCGGTCGGCTGCGTGCCGTCCGACCATCCGTGGTTCGGCACACCCAGCTTCAAGATCAGGTACGATCCCGCGCAAGCCCGGAAGCTGATGGCTGACGCGGGCTACGGTCCGTCCAAGCGACTCAAGATGAAGGTCGCGATCTCGACGTCGGGCTCGGGGCAGATGTACCCGTTGATCATGAACGAGTTCATCCAGCAGCAATTCGCCGAGATCGGCGTCGATCTCGAGTTCCAGGTGATGGACTGGAACGCGCTCTTGAACATGATGCGCCAGGGCGCCAAGTCGTCCGAAGGCGCACCCTATGGAGCGATCAACGTGAGTTGGAACACGATGGACCCGCACAACGCCTTCATGCGCTTCGTCGACAGCCAGCAAGTCCCGCCCAAGGGGTCGAACTGGGGCTACATCAACGATCCCGAATTCGACAAGCTCGCCAACGAAGCGCGCAATACGTCGGACCCGAAAGAGCTCGACAAGGTGCTGGCCAAAATCAACACCCGCATGGTCGACGAGGCGGTGTTCGTCTGGTTCGTCCACGATGTATGGCCCAACGCCATCTCGTCCAAGGTCAAGGGCTACGTCCATCCCAAGAGCTGGTACGTCGACTTCTCGCCGGTGATGGTGTCTTAGCCCCCAGCAAAGCCTGCCACACGCGCTCGGGCGTCGCCGGCATGTCGAGCGTCTCGACACCGGCGGGCCGCAGCGCATCGAGGATGGCCGCCATCACGGTCTGCGGCGCCGCGATGCAGCCCGCCTGGCCCGAGCCCTTGACGCCCAACGGATTGGCGGCGGTCGGCCGTTCGATCAGCATGATGTCGAAGCCCGGCAAATCGTCGGCGCGCGGCAGGGCGTAGTCCATCAACGAACCGCTCAGCAGCTGGCCCGACTGCGGATCGTAGACCGTGTGCTCGAGCAGCGCCTGGCCGATGCCCTGAGTGACGCCGCCCTGCACCTGGCCTTCGGCGAGCTGCGGATTGATCAGCCGGCCATAATCGTCGACCGCGGTGTAGCTGAGCAGGGTCGTGGCGCCGGTCTCGGGGTCGATCTCGATCTCGGCGACATGACAGCCGCTCGGAAAGGTGAAGACGTCCGTCATGTTCATGACATGCTCGCCCAACCCGGGCGTCATGCCGTCGGGCAGGCTCGCCGGATCGCGCGCGCTTTCAGCCAGCGCCATCAGGCCGATGCCACGGTCGCTGCCGCGCACGCTGAAACGTCCTGCTGCGAAGTCGAGCTCGTCGACCGAAGCCTGCAACAGATGTGCCGCGAGCTTGCGCGCCTTGCCCAACACCGCGTCGATCGCCTTCACGACAGCCGCGCCGCCCATGTGCATGGACCGCGCGCCGCCGTGACCGGCGCCGCTCTTCACCGCCGAGGTGTCGGCCTGGACATAGCGAAACGTCGCCATCGGCAGGCCGAGCCGGTCGGCGGCGATCTGGGCATAGGCGGTTTCGTGGCCCTGGCCGTTGGACTCGGTGCCGACGGCGATCGCCACCGTGCCGTCAGCCTCGAAGCTGAGCTCGGCGCCTTCGTTGGGCGCGCCGCGCGACGTCTCCAGGAAACAGCCGACGCCGATGCCACGCAGCTTGCCTGCCGCCTTCGAGGCGGCGCGCCGCGTCTCGAAGCCCGCAACGTCGGCGCGCGCCAGGGCGGCGTCGAGATTGGCGACGAAGCCGCCGGAATCGATCGCCATGCCCAGCGCCGTCTTGTGCGGAAACGAGGCGATCAGGTTCTGACGCCTGAGGGCGGCGGGAGCGCGCCCGAGCCGGCGCGCCGCCTCTTCGAGGGCACGCTCGATGATGTAATTGGCCTCGGGCTTGCCGGCGCCGCGATAGGCATCGACCGGCACGGTATTGGTGAAAGCGCCGCGCACGTCGACATGGATCGCGGGAATGTCGTAGACGCCGCCCTGCGCCGTTGACGCGGCGACGACCGAGGCGCCGGGGCCGTTGCCCGACAGATAAGCGCCCATGTTGGCCACCATCGCCACGTCGAGCGCCAGAACCCGGCCCGTCGCATCGAGCGCGAGCTTTGCCTTGCCGGCGATATCGCGCCCCTGCGCGCCGGTGACGAACTCCTCCGCCCGTTCGGCGACCCATCGGATGGGCCGGCCAAGCTTGCGTGCCGCCCATAGCAGCAGCACCCATTCGGGATAGAGGAAGTTCTTCATGCCGAAGCCGCCGCCGACATCGGGGGCATGCAAATGAAAGCGCTCGGGCGGAAGCTTGAAGACGAACTCGGCGAGCTGGCGGCGGATGCCGTGCAGCCCCTGCCCCGTCAGTTCGAGCTCCATCGTCTGCGTCGAGGCATGATAGCGGGCAATGCCGGCGCGCGGCTCCAGCGGCGCCACGACGACGCGGTTGTTCATCACCTCGACCTCGACGACGTGCGCGGCCTGGTTCATCGCTCGCGCGACGCCATCGGCGTCGCCGCGCCGGACGTGGAAGGCGAGATTGCCCGGCGCCTCGTCCCACAGCGCCGGCGCACCGGCAGCCAGCGCCGCCGTCCCGTCGACGACTGAGGCCAGGGCCGAGTAATCGATCTCGACCAATTCCGCCGCCTCGCGCGCGATCGCCTCGTTGTCGGCAACGATGAAGGCCACCGGATCGCCGACATGGCGCACGCGGCGCCAGGCCAGCGCCGTGCGCGGCGGCACGATCAAGGGCTTCACCGCCGCCATGCACGGCAGCGGGCCTAGTCCGTCGGCCGCCAGATCGGCCGCCGTATAGACACCGTGAACACCCGCGAGCGCGCTAGCCCGCGAAACATCGATCCGCTCGATGAGGGCATGGGCGTGCGGCGAGCGCAGCACATGGCCGTAAAGGTCGCCTGCACTGGCGATGTCGGCGACGTAGCGGCCGCGGCCCGTCAGGAAGCGGGCGTCCTCCAGACGCCGCACCGAACGGCCGATCATCACGTTTGCTTCAGCGCTCTTGCCCATGCCGCTCCGCCCGATAAGCTCCCGCCCGATCCAAGGAGGACACCATGATCGATCTGCACTACTGGCCCACGCCCAATGGCAAGAAGGTCACCATCCTGCTCGAAGAGTGCGGCCTGCCCTACAAGATCGTACCCGTGAACATCGGGCGCGGCGACCAGTTCAAGGCCGACTTCCTGGAAATGAATCCCAACCACCGCATGCCGGTGATGGTCGATCACGAACCGAAGGGCGGCGGCAAGCCGATTGTCGTGTTCGAATCGGGCTCGATCATGATGTACATCGCCGAGAAGGTCGGCAAGTTCTGGCCGCAGGACACCAGGACCAAGTACGAAGTGAACCAGTGGGTGATCTGGCAGATGGCCAACCAGGGGCCGAAGTCCGGCGAGTGCGGCCACTTCCGGCGCGTCGACCAGGCGCAGTTTGGCGACCAGAAATATGCCATCACGCGCTTCACCGACGAGGTCAATCGTCTGTACGGCGTGCTCAACAACCGGCTCTACAAGCACAAGTATCTGGCCGGCGACCAGTACACGATCGCCGACATGATCTGCTACCCGTGGACCATCAACTGGAAGTTCCAGGGCCAGGACATCGAGGAGTTCAAGCACTTCAAGCGCTGGTTCGAGGAACTGGGTGCCCGGCCGGCGGTGCAGAAGGGCATGGCGGTCGGCGCCGATCTCTCGGTCGACAACACCAAGCTGCCGGCCGAGGAACAGGCCCGCATCCGCAAGATGCTCTACAACCAGCGCGCCCGGCCGGCGCCTGCGTAGCGCGCGCGTCTCGTTGTCATGGCAATGAACTCCGGGACCTTTCGGCCCCGGAGTTTCTTTCGACAGTAGTCGCCGCTAGCGGATGGTCGTGGCCTTGATCGCCGTCTGCTGGCTCCACACGGTCATCACCTGATCACCCACCTTGATTCCCGCTAAGGCCGACTTGCCGGCGGCGCTCTGCACCGTCGGCATCTGGATGATCTCGCCGCTGTCGGGCGAGGGCTCCTCGGGCCGGCCGTTGGAGGCATTGATGATGAAGATGGAGCCGCTCGGCTGGTCGACCTTGGTCACCATGCCGGACATGCTCCAGAGCTTGATCGGCTCCTGTGCGCCGGGAATGCCTTCGAGCCGCGCGCCCTGGGCCAGCATGGCCTTGGCCCGCGCCTCGGTCTCAGGCGTCTTCTTGGCGATCAGGAAGTCCAGGTAGTCATACCAATGGCAGTCGACGATCATGCCCTCCTTGAGCTGCCCGTAGTTGGTCACGAGGTCGGCCGCCCTCAGCTTCACACGGCCGAGATCCTCCCAGACGATGTTGAAGATGCGCCGCTCCGGATGGAGGCTGTTGATCGTGCCGCGCTTGAAGTTCTGGTAGGTGTTCGGCACCACCAGATCCTCCGCCGCCGCGGGCCGTGACAGGAGCGGCAGGGTCGCAGCCCCGAGCGCGGCGCCACCCAGCAGCCTGAGTGTCATACGACGATTTGTCTGCAACATGGAGAATTCCCCTCTCGTAGAAGCGGCCCGAATATGAGCCTGCACGTCGCCAGGATCGGCGACGTGCGGCGGCTTTGCCTTGATGCAGGTCAAAGTGCCGCCACAACCACGCTATAGCGCAAAGCGCCATCGGCCTTTGTGGTGTTTGTCACTGAGTTCCGGGCCGACCTGCGGTGGGGATCGGCCCGTATGCTCCGGGAAAATCGACGATGTCGAGCGTCGGCACACCCGGCACGCGTACCAGCCGGCTTTCGTGCGTGCCGTCGGGCTCCAGCCGGTGCTCGACATAACCCACTTCCTTCAGCCCATAGCGCGGCTGGCGATGGTCGGGGATGACGAAGGCCGTCGAGGCGGCCCAGACATGCCGGCCGCCCTGCACCCACATCTCGCGGTACTGGTGGACGTGACCGCACGCCACGAGCGCCGGGGCCGCGCCGCCCAGCGACGCGAGCAGCGCCTGGCGCGGCCGGGGGTTGACGAAGCGGCCGGTGATTTCGCTTTCGTCCGGCGTGCGGTCGAACAGCGGCTTGTGCAGGAACAGCGCGAGCCTGCGGCCGCCGAGATTTGCGGCGCCGGCCGTGATCGCTGCGTCCTGCTTGCGCGCCGAGGCAAGGTCGCTGCCCAGCAACTGCGTATTGATCCCCAGCAGGCGCCAGCCAGCGACGTCGAGCGCCCACCAGTCGGCGCCGAAGTGCGCGAGGTAGCGGGCGCGCCGCGCGTCATCGATCGCCGCCTCGCCGTGCGAGGGCGCGTCCTGGCAGTCGCCGAGGTCGTGGTTGCCGGGCAGGAAACGCACCGGCAGGCCAAGCCCGTCATGCAGCGCGCGCGCCGCCGCGAGGTCGCTTTCGTTCGACGCCCCGTCGAGCGAGATGTCGCCGGAATTGAGCACCAGGTCGGGCCGGTCGGCGCGCAGCGCCTCGCCGATGCGCACGAAATTGTCGACGAAGAACGGCTTGTCGTCGCTGAGATGGGTGTCGGAGATCTGGGCGATGCGGAAGGTCATGCCTGACCCTAAACCGGCAGTGTTGCAGAATCGGGAAGGCCGTCAGCCGCCGGGACGGTGTTCCGAGAGCGGCGGCGCCACTTCCTCGAGCGGCCGGCACTCGGCGTTGACGCCGAGTTTTAACGTGACCAGGGCGGCGGCAATCATCAGCGCCGCGCCCAGCATATAGCCGAAGACGATCTCGTGAGGGCTTTCGCTGGCGATCAACACGCCGAACAGCCACGGCCCGCCGACGCCGCCCAGCAGGGTGCCGAAGGCATAGAAGAGCGCGATGGTGAGCGCGCGGAGTTCCAGCGGGAAGCATTCGCCCACCGTCAGATAAGCCGCACTGGCCGCCGCCGAGGCAAAGAAGAAGACCACGCTCCACAGCGCCGTCTGCGTCGTGGCGTCGAGCAGGCCCATGCTGAAAAGCAGAGCCGTTGCCGCGAGCAGCACGCCCGACAGGCCATAGGTGGCGGAGATCATCGTCTTGCGGCCGACCGAATCGAAAAATGGCCCGAGCAGCAGCGGCCCGAGGAAATTGCCGGCGGCGAAGGGCAGGATGTAGAGCCCGACCCTGTCGGCCTCGACGCCATAGAAGCGCGTCAGCACCAGTGCGTAGGTGAAGAAGATGGCGTTGTAGACGAAGGCCTGCGACGCCATCAGCACCAGGCCGAGCGTGGTGCGGCCGGGATACAGGCGCAACAGCGTGCGGGCGACCGAGACCAGCGTCACCTTGTGCGTCGCGCCCAAGGCGAGAGTCGCGGTCACCGGCGGCAAGGTCACGCGCCCGCTGGCCATGACCCGCGCCTCGATCTCGCCGACGACCCTTGCCGCCTCGCCCGGCTGGCCATGGAGCATCAGCCAGCGCGGACTCTCGGGCAGGAAGCGCCGGAGATAGAGGATCACCAGCCCGAGCACCGCGCCGCTGCCGAAGGCCACCCGCCAACCCAGGTCGGGCCCGAGCACGTTGGGGTCGAGCAGCCATACCGAAAGCAGTGCGCCGCCCGCCGCGCCGACCCAGAAGCTGCCGTTGATGGCAAGATCGGTGCGGCCGCGCAGGCGCGCCGGAATCAACTCCTGGATCGCCGAGTTGATGGCCGAGTATTCGCCGCCGATGCCGGCGCCGGTCAAGAAACGAAACAACAGGAAGCTGTAGAAGTCCCAGGAGAAGGCCGTCGCGGCGGTGGCCACGAGATAGACGCCCAGGGTGACGTTGAACAGCTTCTTGCGGCCGAGCCGGTCGGTGAGATGGCCGAAGAACAGCGAACCCAGCACAGCGCCGGCGAGATAGGCGCTGCCCGTGAGGCCGACCTGCTCGGCGCTGAGGTGCAGGCGCGGGCTGGTCTGCAGGGCGGCCGCCACGGAGCCCGCCAGGGTGACTTCCAGGCCGTCGAGGATCCAGGTGATGCCGAGCGCCACCACGACCAAACGATGGAAGGCGCTCCACGGCAGCCGGTCGAGGCGCGCCGGCACATTGGTGAGCGTAGGTTGGTTGGAATCCATCGGATATGGCTACGAGAACGCGGTGGGAATGTCGGATGTTCCGGCGGAAAGAACGGGCGCCAACTGTCGTCTCGGGCGGAGTATCCTCCGCCCTGAGCGAAGCTCAGGATGACAGTGGAGGCTCGTTCCCGCCACTGCAACGCTGGCTTGCCGCGGCGGCGCTGGTCTGCCGCCGGCCGGCTGCTATGGTCCTGCCATGTCCGATAATACAATGACGGCGGCCCAGGCACCCGCTGCGGCACCCTCAGTATCCACGGCAAGCGCCAACAGCACGACCTTCGCGGTCATCCTCTCGCTGAGCTTCTGCCACCTGCTGAACGACATGATGCAGTCGCTGGTGCC
>Ga0070698_100004454_pt1 | contig 15392 bp, 14 predicted proteins | sample KBSK1502metaG_FD_65477 | JGI IMG/M metagenome (GOLD analysis project Ga0070698, IMG submission 65477) | Corn, switchgrass and miscanthus rhizosphere microbial communities from Kellogg Biological Station, Michigan, USA - KBS K1-50-2 metaG | ecosystem: Host-associated > Plants > Roots >...
TCATCTTGTCCAACGTGGACCGCGCCTCGTTCGCCGGCAGCCGCCGCAGGCTCGGGGCGAGCTTCGACAGCGTGCTGACCGCGCAGGACATCGGCTCCTACAAGCCCTCGCCACGCAACTTCGACGCGCTGCTGGCCGAGGCCCGGCGGCTGGGCGTCGCCGAGGGCAGGCTGCTGCACGCCGCGCAGAGCCTGTTCCACGACCATGTCCCGGCTCAGCGCGCGGGGCTGCGCACGGCCTGGATCAACCGCCGTCACGGGCGACCCGGCTGGGGTGCCACCCCGAGGCCGTCCGCCGACGTCACGCCCGACTGGGAGTTCCCGTCCATGGCCGCCTTCGCCGCCGCCGCGACCCGCGCTTAGCTCAACCCCCGGCATAGGCAGCACTGGTCGAAGGTGAACGGGGTGGCGCGGGCCTGGTCCCAGATGCGGCGGCAGCTGCCGTTCCAGTCCGGGTCGATGACGCGGCCCACGACGATGGCCGCCACGGCCGACGCTCCGTTCAGGCGAAGAGCGGAGACGGCGCTTTGCAGCCGCGCGCCGCTGGTCAGCGTGTCGTCCACGACGAGCACCCGCTCGCCGGTGAGCCGACGCGGCACGGTGAAGGCATCGTCGTCGGCCAGCTTGTGATCCACCTGCCCGGGCCCGCGGGCGAGCAGCGGCTCGTAGCGCGGGGCCAAGGCTCCGGCCCTGCGGATGGCGGTCTGCAGCGGATGCCGCCCGGGCCGCCCCTCGACGCGGGTGCTCGGCACTCCGGTCACCAGGTCCGGTTCGCCGCCGAGCAGGCCGGCGACACACCGCAGGTGCCGTGCGGTGAAGCGGGCGATGATCGCCGCGACCTGCAGGGCGAGGAGCTCCGAGCCGGGCCCGGACGCGTCCTTGTAGTAGCGCAGCACGTGCCAGAGCTGGCCGTTCAGCGTGTACAGCGAGATCGGGACCACGCTCGTTGTCGGGTAGCTGACCTGCCGCATGACCTCCTCGCAGCTGCCGCAGACGCCGTGGCCCGGCCGCGGCCCGGATCGGCACACGGCGCACACGCCCGGCCCGGCGGCGGGCACCGGCGTGTACGTGTGCTGGTTCGGGTCGATGTACCGGGCCGCCGTGGGCATGGCTCCTCCCCACCCTCGGCGACACCATAGGGCCGCCCGCTGACATTCGGGCCGGTTACGGGCGTTCGGGCACGGGCGGCGCCGCCACCTGCTGCGAATCCTGGGGGACGGCGCCGGGCTGGCGCGTCGCGCCCTGCCGGGTGAGCGGGCCCCAGCGGAACAGGCTCCCGGCCACCACCGCGCCGAACGCGAAGATCGCCGCCGACCACCAGAACGCCGTGGTGTACCCGTGCACGAGCGCCAGTGCACGAAGATCGCCGGGCGGGCCAAAGCCGTGGAAGACGTGGGAGGCCAGATAGCTGGTCACGGCGCCGGTCGCGATCGTGTTCAGCAGGGCGGTACCGATGGACCCGCCGAGCTGCTGCCCGGTGTTGACGCTGGCCGAGGCCACGCCCGCGTCCGTGGGCGCCACGCCGAACGTGCCGGTGTTGATCGAGGGCGCGACCGTCTGCCCGAGCCCGATGCCCGCGAGGAGCAACGCCGGCAGCACATCGGTCGCGTAGCTGGAGTGGATCCCGATCCTGGTCAGCCACACCATCGCACCGCCGGCGATCAGCATGCCGCAGGTGACCAGCGGCCTGGGCCCGACCCTGGGCATCAGCACGATCGTGGCGAGATTGGCCGAGACCATGATGCACCCGACCATCGGCAGGAACGCGACGCCCGTGACCACGGGGGAGAACCGGAGCGTGAGCTGCATGTAGTAGGTGAGGAACAGGAAGATGCCGAATATCCCGCTGCCCGCGATGAGGATCGACAGGTAGGCGGCGCCGCGGTTGCGGTCCAGGACGATGCGCAGCGGCAGCAGCGGCGCGGGAGCCCTGGTCTGCCACCAGGCGAACACCGCGAGCAGCGCGACCCCCGCGGCCAGGAATCCCCAGGTCGACGGCGTGTGCCAGTTGTGCGTGGCCGCGTTGGCGAAGCCGTAGACGATGCAGAACATCCCGCCGGACACGGCCAGCACGCCCGGAATGTCCAGCCTGGGCCGATCCGGTGACACCTGCTGGCGCAGCAGCATGGACGCGCCGACCCCGGAGACCGCGGCGAAGACCAGGTTCACGTACAGGCACCAGCGCCAGGACAGGTACTCGGTCAGCACGCCGCCGAGCAGCAGGCCGACCGCCCCGCCCGCGCCGGCGATCGCCCCGAACACCCCGAACGCCTTCCCGCGCTCCTTCGGGTCACTGAACGTAACGGTCAGCACCGACAGCGCCGCGGGCGCCATCAGCGCGCCGCACGCCCCCTGGAAGGCCCGGGCGACGGCCAGCATCGTGAAGCTGGTGGCGGCGCCACCGACCGCCGACGCGGCGGCGAACCCGGTGATCCCGACCAGGAACGTGACCTTCCGGCCCAGCAGGTCGGCGAGCCGCCCCCCGAACAGCAGCAGGCTGCCGAATGCCAGCGCGTACGCGGTGACCACCCACTGCCGGTCCACGGTGGAGAAGTGCAGCGCCCGCTGGGCCGAGGGCAGGGCGATGTTAACGATCGTGGCGTCGAGGATCACCATCAGCTGAGCCAGGCCGACCACGCCCAGGATCAGCCAGCGCCGCGGATCCGGCGGGCTCGCCGAGCCCTCGCCGGCCGCCTGCCCCGGTCCCTCAGGGATGCTCATCTCCGACATCGCTCTCCCCTAGCTGGAGGACATGTCTCCGCTTCTGCAGGAGAGCCTAACACGATCCGGAGATGATACCTCCGTTTGGAGTAGGCTGAGGGACGTGAGTTACGCCGATATTCATAACGGCGGCCCGCGGACCGGGCCCGGGACGGCCGGGCGTGGCCGGCGGGCCGCAACCGAGACCGCCGGGCGTGGCCGGCGGGCCGCAACCGAGACCGCGGCGCGCGAGCCTCGCCCGCTGCGCGCGGATGCCGAGCGCAACCGCCAGCGCATACTCCGGGCCGCCGCCGAGGTGTTCACCGAGCGCGGGCTCCAGGCCACCCTGGACGACGTCGCGGAACGCGCGGGCGTCGGCGTGGGCACCGTGTACCGGCGGTTCCCCGACAAGGAGGCCCTGGTCGAGGCCCTGTTCACCGAGCGTCTTGACACGCTGGCCGGGTTCGCCGAGCAGGCTCTCGCCGAGCCGGATCCCTGGGTCGGCCTCGTGACGTTCCTCGAGCAGGCCGCCTCGGTGATCGCCCGCGACCGTGGCCTGCGCCAGATCCTCATGTTCGCCAAGTACGGGCGAGACCGGGTGGCCAACGCGCGGTCGTGCATGCAGCCGCTGGTCACCAGGATCATCCAGCGCGCCCAGGACTCCGGTGACGTGCGCTCCGACCTCCAGCCCACCGACATCCCGCTGATCGAGTTCATGCTCGCGTCGGCGGCCGAGTACGCCGGCCAGGTCCGGCCGGAGATCTGGCGCAGGTACCTGGCCCTCATCCTCGACGCTCTCCGGCCTGGCCGCGCGACCGCCACGCACCTGCCCGAGCCCGCGCTGACCCCCGACGAGATGGTCCAGGCCATGCGCTCCGGCGCCCTCTGATCCAAGGCACTCCCCGGCCGCAGGATGCCTGGGCCGGGAGCGCGTTACCTACTTATCGCCTGGCTGTCCTCCAGCGCCGCGCTCGCCCGCGACAGCTCCTCGGCTGAGCGCGGCCACGGCTCTGATCATGTCGTCGCAACCTTGCTTGTAACCGTCGGCCCATCCGCTCGTGTCCCGTGCGGCCTGGTCTCCGCGGATCCGCGCCCGTTCCGCCTCGTCCCGCAGACGGTCCATCTCGGCGAGCAGCTCGGCCCGTACGCGGCGCCAGTCCGCTTCCCGCGCCGCGGCCCGGCTGCGCAGGCGCACGGTGGTTCCGAGCCATGTGGCTACGGACAGGGACAGCGCCAAGAGGACGACTATGACGTCCACGGGACGCCACCATCTCTGCATAGCTCATGTCCCAGCGACCGCTCGAGCACGCGGATCCCCGATGGAAATTGCGCAGAGCCTTGCATCGTGCTGCCATGGGCGTACGCTCAGTCATGTTGAGTTCCTTTCGTTTCTGACCCGGATGGGATTCGGCAATCAGCTGGGCTAGAGCGGCCCCAACCGCCTGGCCCAGCGTCGTGTTGGCGGGAATTACAGTCAGCTGCACGGCTTATCGATTAGCGCTTGGAGAGACGAGGTCATCTCTGCGTGCATCATGAGCCGCGCGCTCCCGCGCCCGGCTGAGCAACGGCGGCCCGCGAGGGGCCGGGAGCGGGTGTGCCGCGCGGGCCGACTGCAGAGCGCAAGGGCGCGCTCTGGAGACACAAGGCGGGCCCAGCGCCCGCTGGCCCCGCCCACCGATCATGGGGTCTCTCCTTTGCCCCTCATCTTGAGTGAACGACAGAGAGCCCGGTAGTGCAAGTCTAAAGTAAAGTTACTGCGGAACATGCGCCTTCCACCCCTTCTCACTGGGCTCGGCCGTCCCTAAGCTCGTAATCAGTAACAGCATTCGCGCGCCCTTCCGCCTGAGGATCAGGAAGGAGGCTTGACGGATGTCGGACTTCGGTAGCCCTGCGGCGCGCCAGCGTCGGCTGGCCAGTGAGCTACGTCGGCTTCGCCGAGCGGCCCATCTGACGGGCAAAGAGGTGGCGACGCGTCTCGGATGGTCCGAGGCCAAGCTGTCCCGCATCGAGAACGGCCAGACCAGGGTCAAGATCGCTGACCTGAATGAGTTCATGGAGCTCTACGGCGTCTCCGGCCAGCACCGCGGCGAACTCGTCGCGCTAGCCGAGGAGTCGCGCGAAACGGGCCCGGTCGAGGAACTCGGGGGATACCTGCCCGAAGGGCACGCCGAGATCCTGCGAGCAGAGTCCGAGGCTTTGGCGATCTGGACCTGGGAGCCGCAGGTCGTCCCGGGCTTGCTGCAGATCGAGGACTACACCCGCGCCCTGGTGCAGCTATGGCCCAGCAGGCTGCCGAGGCCCGCCGCGGAAGTCGAGCGCCGTGTGCAGACCAGTCAGCTGCGCCAGCGCGTCCTCAGCCGCGCTCCCCCACTCGAGCTCTCGTTCGTGATCGATGAGTCGGTTCTGCTGAGGGGATTCGCCGCCCGCTCAGTAATGCACGATCAGCTACTGCACCTGGCTGAAATCTCCGAGCGGCCCAACATTGAGCTGAGGATACTAACCCTGAACGGGCAACAGGTCATCGGGACCGGCGCGTTCGTCTATTTCAGATTCCCGCAGGTCCATGGCGTGTCGCTACCAGACACTGTCGCTCTTGAGCATCTGCATGGGACGGACTTCCTAGATTCAGAGCTAGACGTAAACACGTATCAAGTGTTTTTCAGCGCGCTGCGCGATAATTCGCTCAGCACGCACTCATCGCGCGACAAACTGAGCAGAACGGCTCGCGAGATGTGGCAGTGAAAGACGCAGGGCCTAGATGTTATCGAACTGTCCGCCCTTTGCTCCCGAAACAAAGGCGATCCACTCCCGCTCGGTAAACATCAACACTGGCCCAGCGCCATTGTCCTTGGTGTCACGAACACCAATAAGGCCAGGTTGGAGCCGACCTATCTCGACGCAGCTGCCATTATAATTACTGAAGGAACTCTTGCGCCAGGAAGCCTCTCTGACCTGGGCCGCAGTGACTCCGCGGGCCTGGCTGTACATCTTCCAGCTCAGTGCAGCAAACATCCCCATAGGACCTGCCCACCCTCTTGAAGCTAGTACAAGCCCGCGGGCGGCGGCCCCGCGATCAGGGGCCACGCTACCCACAAGTCAAGATCATCAAAGCCGAAGTCGCAAATTTTACCAACGTGTTGCGCGGGCAGAGGCTGGTTGAGGGCTGAGTATCTGCGCTGCCGGTCTCTTTGCTGGAACCGGTGGACGCCTCTCAGGCCGGAAGCGTTAGACAAGCTCCTTGCGCGTCTAGCTCGCTGATGGTTTCGTCGTCGAACCAGACGCCGCCTTCGGCCAGGTAGCGGAAGTGCAGCGTGGCACCTGCGGGAATGGTCACCACGGCGCTCCGGACGCCGTTCGAGCGCTTGCGGAACGGGTGGGCGTGAGGGTTCCAATCGTTAAAGTCGCCCACGACGGACACGGCCCCGGCAGGCTCGGTCCCGGGCAGCACGAACGTGACACGAACCGTGCCGGCGCGAGTGGGCTTGTCTACCTTGATCAAGTGTTTGCTCCTTCCGCCGCTTCTCGGCCGAGTCGCATGCGTTGACGCTTCCCCGTGCGCCCGGCCTCATGATGCAGCACCCCTGTGTTACCACCATGTCATGGGTGCAACACCTGCATGAACTGGACCCGCCGCCTGCGTAGAGGCCCTCGTGCAGGTCGATGCGGGAGGCCCCCGCGAGCTCCCGAATCCGGAGGCCGAACTGTAGCACCGCCAGACCACTTCGCCCGGGGATTGTTACAATCGCGTGTGGATCCAGAGCGCACGTACCGGGGCATTACTCCCGCGCAGCGCCAGGCGGCGCGGCGGGAGCGCCTGATGGACGCGGGCCTGGAGCTGTTCGGCACGGTCGGCTACGCGCGTACCTCGATCCGCGCGGTGAGCGCGGCCGCCTCGCTCAACTCCCGTTACTTCTACGAGTCGTTCGGCAGCCGCGAGGACCTCCTGGTCGCCGTCTACCAGCGGATCGTCGGCGACATCTTCAAGCGGGCCACCGAGGCGATCGCCCTGGAGCACTCGATCGAGGGCCAGGCGCGAGCGGGCCTGCGGGCCGGATGGACGGCCGTCACCGAGGACCGGCGCAAGGCGAGGATCGTGGCGATCGAGGTCGTCGGCGTCAGCGAGCGCCTGGAGCGGTCGCGTCGCGAGAACCGGCACGCGCTCGCCCAGCTGACCGCCGACGGGGCGCTGTCGCTGGCCGGGGGGGTCCGGCTGCGGCTCGACCCGGTGATCACCGCGCGCTTCCTGATGGGCGGCGTCGTCGAGCTCCTGGCCGACTGGATCAACGGCGACCTGGACGCGTCGGTGGACGAGGTGGTCGAGCACTTCACGGTCCTGTTCACGGCGGCGGCCTACGCCGCGCTGGCCGACGACCCCTGATCGGGTCAGGCCGTCAGCATCTGCTCGAGCTTGAGCGGGTCCGACAGGTAGACCGATCCCGCGCCGGCCGACACGTCGTCGGGGAACACCACGGTCTCGCCCGCGGCCAGGCCGGCGACGATGCGCCGGGCGACGACCTCGGGGGCCGCCTTGTCGATCTCGACGCCCGCCAGCATGTCGGTGTCGATGCCGCCGGGGTAGGCGCCGAGCACCGTGATCCCGCGGTCGCGCAGCTCGGCCCGCAGAGCCTGGGTCATGGAGTGGGCCGCCGCCTTGGACGCGCTGTAGCCCGCCATCGCGCTCACCGGGGCCAGCGCGATCACCGTGAGCACGTTGACCACGGCGGCCGGCGCGTTGCGCTCCAGGGCCGGGACGAACGCGCGGGTCACGCGGAGCGAGCCGAAGTAGTTGGTGCGCAGGTCCCGCTCGAACGAGGCCAGATCCCCGTCGAGCGCGCTGCCGAACGCCAGCACGCCGGCGTTGTTGACCAGGACCGTGACGTCCGGCGCCGCGGCCGTCGCGGCCGTGACGCTGGCCGGGTCGGTGACGTCGAGGGCCAGGGCGCGCACCCGGGGATCGGCGGCGGCCACCGAGCCGGGGGTGCGCGCGGTCGCGTAGACCTTCGCCGCTCCAGCGCCCAGCAGTTCGATGACCAGGCTCGCGCCCAGGCCGCGATTCGCGCCGGTGACCAGGGCCACGCTGCCGGTGAGGTTCATGGACGACCTTCCGTTATAGATTTTTCGGCTCCTCGTCCGGAGCCGGTTGCGTCCTCACCGTATGGTGCCGGTGCTGCGAAGATCGATGCCTGAATACGTCAGAACCTTGTCCGTTCTGCTCAGCAGGAACGCCAGTCTGCGCGCAACGTAGAATGAGCCGGTGGATGCCCTGGCCTCGGTGCTCGCGGTGGCCGGCGTGCGCGGAACGGTGGCGGGCGCCGTCAACGCCGCCGAGCCGTGGGGCCTGCGCCTGGACGACATCCCGGGCGCGTCCTTCCACGCGCTCACCGCCGGCACGGCCTGGCTGTGCGTCCCCGGGCGCGCCGACACTCACCTCATGCCCGGCGACGTCGCCCTGCTCCCCGCCGGCCCTGATCACGTCCTGGTCAGCGCGCCCGGCGCCGCGACCGTGTCGATAGACCACCTGGCCAAGGAGCAGCGTCAGGCCCTTGGCGGCGAGCTCCAGCTGGGCACCGGCCTGCCGCAGACGCGGATCCTCTGCGCCCGCTACCAGCAGGATCCCGCGATCACGCTGCCCCTGCTCTCCCTGCTTCCTGAGGTGCTGCATATTCCGGCGGCCCGGGCCGGCGACCCGCTGGACACCACCCTGCGGCTACTCGGCCATGAGCTGAGCCAGCGCCAGCCGGGACTCGCGGCCGTCCTCAACCGCATCGTGGACATCCTGTTCGTGCAGCTCCTGCGGGCCTGGCTGGAGAGGGACCCGGCGCAGGCCCCGCCCGCGTGCTGGCTCGGCGCGCTCACCGACCCGGTCGCGGGGCCCGCGCTCGCGGCCCTGCACGCCGACCCCGGCCGGGACTGGACCGCTGACTCGCTCGCCGCCTCGGTCGGCGTCTCCCGGGCCACGCTGGGGCGCCGGTTCCTCGCCCGGGTCGGTGACACCCCGGCCGGCTACCTCACCCGCTGGCGCATGGACCTGGCCGCGCAGCGCCTCCGGGACACCGACGACACCGTCGGCGTTATCGCCCGGTCGCTCGGATACACCTCTGAGTACGCGTTCAACCGCGCGTTCGCCCGCGCCCGGGGCCTCCCGCCTGGCCGCTACCGCGCCAGCAGCCGCCGGTTATTCGCCGACCGGGACGTTGCGGGCCGACCTGGTCGTGATCGCGCCGGTCCCGGCGACCCGCGCGGCGATGATCACGGGGATCAGCGTCAGCAGGATGACCACCGACACCACGGCGTTCACCTCGGGGAGCTGCTGCCCGAGCCGGATCGCGCCGAAGATCCACAGCGGCAGGGTGTTCTCCGCGCCCGCGGTGAACACCGTGACGATGACCTCGTCGAACGACAGGGCGAACGCGAGCAGCGCGCCGGAGATCAGCGCGGTCGCGGCCATCGGCACAGTCACGAACCGCAGCGTCTGCCAGCCGCGAGCGCCGAGGTCCATGGAGGCCTCGGTCAGCGAACCTGGCATGCGCCGCAGCCGCGCGATCAGGTTGTTGAAGACGACGACGATGCAGAACGTCGTGTGCCCGATCACGATCGTCAGCGTGCCGAGCTGGACCCCGGTGAACGAAAAGAACGAGTTCAGCGCGATCCCCGTGATGATGCCGGGCAGGGCGAGGGGCAGCACGAGCAGGAACGAGATCGCCTCGCGGCCGAAGAACCGGAACTGGTGCAACGCGTAAGCGACCGCGGAGCCGAGCAGCAGGGCCACGGCGGTCGCGAGCAGCCCCACCTTGACCGACAGCCAGAGCGCGCTGCGCACCTGGGAGTCGTGCCAGGCCACGCTGAACCAGTGCAGCGAGAAGCTCGAGATCGGCCAGCTCTCGATGTTCGAGCGGTTGAACGCGTACAGCACGATCGCCGCGATCGGCACGAACAGGAACACCAGGACCAGCGCGACCCAGATCCGCAAGCCGACGCGCAGGCCCTTCGACTCCACCTAGATCGCCTCGAACGCGCCCAGCGCCCTGGCGCTGAGCAGGTACACGGCCATGATGGCGATCGGGATCAGCGCCATGGCCGCGGCGAACGGCACGTTGTTCGCGATCCCGATGTTCGTGTAGATGATGTTGCCCATGAAGTTCGCGCTGGTGCCGCCCACCAGCAGCGGCGTGATGTAGTCGCCGAGCGTCAGCGAGAACGTGAAGATCGACCCGGCGACGATCCCGGGCAGGGCGAGCGGGAGCATGACCGAGCGCGTGGTCCGCCAGGTGCGCGCCCCGAGGTCCTGCGACGCCTCGATCTGCGACGGGGGGATGCGCTCCAGCGCGGCGTACACGGGGATGATCATGAACGGCAGCCAGAGGTAGCAGAACACCGTGAACACGGACCAGTTCGTGTAGATCAGGTGCACCTGGTGCAGCCCCACCTTGCCCAGGCCCCAGTCGAGGAAGCCGTTATGGGTGAAGATCAATAGCCAGGAGTACACCTTCGCGAGGTAGCTCGCCCACAGCGGCAGCAGGATCGCCACGAACAGGAACGTCCTGGTCCGCGACGACGCGATGCGCGCCATGTAATAGGCGAACGGGAACGCGACGACCGCGTCCACGAGCGTTACCGCCGCGGCCATCCCCACGGTCCGCAGGATGATCCCGCGGTAGGCGGAGCTGGTGAAGATCGTGGTGAGGTTGCCCAGGCTCCAGACCCGCTCGATGTTCGTCGTGAACGGGTTGATCTGCCAGAACGCCGTGATCAGCAGGACCACCAGCGCGGCGAGGTACAGCAGCACGAACCAGGCCAGGGGCGGAGTGAGCAGGATCGTGGCCCGCGCCCACGGCCGGCGCCACAGCGCCGCCGAGGCGCGGGACCAGATACCGCTGTTTTTCGTCGCGGCCGCAGCCACCGTCACCGGCGTACTCCGGCCCGGCCGCGACCGTTACGAATAATGATCTTCATTTGACCTGGGTGTTCCATGCAGACACCCAGTCCGCGTAGGGAACGCAGTCGGGCTTTCCGTTGTCGCAGGTCGCGATCGGGGTCTTCCACAGCTTGACCGAGTTGAAGTAGCTCAGCGGCGCGTTGGCGTGGTATTCGTCGCACGAGCCCGCCTGCAGCTTGTTCATGTACGCGCACGCGAGCTTGTTGTCGGGTGTCTCGCCGTAGTTGACCGCCTGCTCGGCCTGGACCTTCGGCGTGCTGATGTACTGCATCCACATGTAGGCGCAGTTCGGGTGCGGCGCCTTGGCCGCGAGCATCCAGGTATCGGCCCAGCCGGTCGCGCCCTCGCTCGGGATCGTGGTGCCGATCGGGAATTTATCGGCCTTGAGGGTGCTGACCTGGTACGGCCAGCCCGCGCCGACGACCGCGTTGCCGTTCTTGAAGTCGAAGATCTCCTGGGAGGCGAGCCCCCAGTACTTCTCGATCAGCGGGCGCTGGCCGGCCAGTAGCTGGACCGACGCCTGGAACTGGGGCTGGGTCAGCTCGTACGGGTCGGTGATCCCCAGCGAGGGCTTGTGGGTCTGCAGGTACAGCGCCGCGTCCGCGATCTGGATCGGGTTGTCGGGAACCGTCACCTGGCCCTTGTACTTCGGGTCGTAGATGACGCTCCACGAGCTCGGCGGCGTCGAGAAGTCCTTCTTGTTGTACATGAGCACGTTCGGGCCCCACTGCAGCGAGACCCCGTAGTGCACGCCGTTGATCGTGTTGAACGGCGGGGACTGGAACGCCGGGAAGAAGTCCTTCCAGCTCGGGATCAGGTTGATGTTCACCGGGTGCGCGTCGCCCGCGTACAGGATGCGCAGGTCGGCGTCGCCGGACGAGGACACCATGTCGTACTGGCCGCCGCCGCCGTTCTTCATCAGCGCGACCATCTCGTCGGAGCTGCCCGCGTACTTCGCGTTCACCTGGCATCCGGTCTGCTGCTGGAACGGCTTGACCCAGATCGGGTTCAGGTAGCCCTCCCAGGCGATGAGGTTGAGCTGGCCCTCGCCTTTGCCGATCTTCTGGAGGACCGGAAGGTTGGCCGTGGGCACCGTCTGCCCGGAGGTGCTCGTGCCCGTCGGCGTCGAGCCGCTACTGCTGCCGCTGCTCCCGCAGCCCGCGGCGACCAGCGAGGCGGCCGCCAGCCCGAGCGCGAGTCGTACTGTCAGGGGGCGCGAGAATCTTCGGCTTGGTGGTGTCATCATGGTTACCCTCCCCGGGGACTCGGGCCCTGATCGGGCCCCTGCGGAATCGTGAAAGCCTGGTCGGCCCGCCAGGCGATGCGCACCCGGTGGTTGCGCGGGTCGTCCCCGGCGGCGGGTGCTTCCGCGTTCTGCCGGCTGACGACCAGCTCGCCGCCGGCGTCCAGGTCCACGACGTAGCGGGTGAGAACCCCCGCGTATATAACGTCGCGGATCCGGCCTGGCTCTACCTGCATCCCGGGCGGCTCCTGCGCGCCGTCCTCGAGCAGGGTGATCTTCTCGGGCCGTACGGTCATCCGGCGGCCGTCGCGTTCGATGAGGTTGGAGACGCCGATGAACCCGGCCACGAACGCCGTCCGCGGCCGCTCGTATACCTCGACCGGGGTGCCGATCTGCTCGATGCTGCCCTGATTCAGCACCGCGATGCGATCGCTCATCGTCAGCGCCTCCTCCTGGTCGTGCGTCACGTAGATGAACGTGACGCCGACCTCGCGCTGCACCCGCAGCAGCTCGAGCTGCATCTCCTGGCGGAGCTTGAGATCGAGCGCGCCGAGCGGCTCGTCCAGCAGCAGCACCTCCGGCTCGTTCACTATCGCGCGGGCCAGCGCGACGCGCTGGCGCTGGCCCCCGGAGAGCTGCGCCGGCTTGCGCGAGCCGAGCCCGGGCAGCCGCACCATCTCCAGTGCGCCGTCCACCTTCTCGCGCCGCTCGGCCCTGGGCACGCGGCGTACGCGCAGGCCGTACTCGATGTTCCGCCAGACCGTCATGTGCGGGAACAGCGCGTAGTCCTGGAACACCGTGTTGACGTTGCGGGCGTAGGGCGGAGTGTTCGTGACGTCGGTCCCGCCGAGCACGACCCGGCCGGCGTCCGGGCGTTCGAACCCCGCGATCAGCCGCAGCAGGGTGGTCTTCCCCGACCCGGACGGCCCGAGCAGGGTGAAGAACTCGCCGGTGCGCACGGTCAGGTCGATGCCGTCCACCGCGGCCACGCTGCCGTAACGCTTCCGCAGCCCAGCGACGTGGACGGCCTCGGCCGCCGTGGCCTGCTCACCAGCGGCGGCGCGCTGTGCCGGGCTCGGAACGGCGATCATTCGGTCCTTGTACCACGGTTCAGGCGAGACCCGCAATGCCGGTATTTGCCCCAGGCCCCCGGGCGCCGAGGGGCGGCTGCGGCCGAAGCCGGCATCTGCGGCACGGTGAGGAGTGCCAGAGCGGCTGCGCTGAGGGTGATGAGGCTGGCTGTGGCGGCCGCGGCCACCAGGTGTGCTGCCGGCCGCCGGGGCCGGCCCAGCGGCCGAGCCGGCCAGGCGGCCAGGCCGGACGCCGCTTACCGGCCGTGGTAGACCGGCGTGCGCTGCTCGGCGAACGCGCGCACGGCCTCGCCGAAGTCCTGGGTCGTCATCAGGCGCGCCAGCTCGGGCCGCAGGGCCGGGAAGGCCGCCGCCTCACCCTCCTGTTCGTAGCGGTGCACGGCCGTGACGGTCGCGCGTATCCCGAGCGGCGCGGCCGTGGCGATCGTTCGCGCGAACTCCAGCGCGCGCTCCAGCTGCTGCCCGGGCGGGGTGACGGCCTGGACCAGTCCGTAGCGCTGGGCCTCCTCGACGCCCCAGGCCTCGCCGGTCAGCATGAGCCGCATGGCGTTGCCGTGGCCGATCTCGCGCACCAGCCGCACGGTGGCGCCGCCGCCGGGGTAGATCCCCAGCAGCGCCTCGTCCTGCGCGAAGACCGTGTCGCTGGCCGCCACGCGCACGTCCGCGGCCAGGAACAGCTCGTGGCCGACGCGCTTGGTCTGGCCCTGGACGGCGACGACCAGGGGCTTGGAGCGGCGCGGCGGCGTCATGTCCAGCGGGTCCAGGATGTCGGTCCGCGGCGTCGCCGGGGGAAACGTGCCTGCCTGTGCCGCCGCCGCGTAGGCGGCGAGGTCCAGCGCCGGGACGAAGTCGGGACCGGTCGCGTGCAGCACCCCCACCCGGAGCTGGTCGTCGTGCTCCAGCTGGTACAGCGCCTGCCCGAGCGCGATGTAGGTGGGCGGGTCGATGCGGTTGTTGGCCTCCGGGCGGTTGATGCCGATGAGCAGGATGCCGCCATCGCGGCGTTCGGTCAGGACTGTCGATTCCATGTGCACGCACCTCCTACGCTGACGACAAACCAGGTGGGCCAGAATCGACAGCCGGTAGGTGTCGATCCCGGCCGCTTCCCGTTTGTCGGTGTAGCAGGAGGTCGAACAGATGAAGTACATCCTGCTTTTCTGCGGAACCCGCGACGGCTCCGGGCCGGCGAGCTCGCCGGAAGACGTCATGCAGACTTACGCCGGCGTCGGCGACTGGCTCACCCGCAACAGCTCCAGGATCGGCTCGATCCATCAGCTGCAGCCGCCCGACACCGCCACCACGGTCCTGCTGGAGGGCCAGCGCCGGCCCATCGTCAAGGACGGCCCGTTTCTGGAGGGCAAGGAGGTGGTCGGAGGCTATTGCGAGATCGACGTGGCCGACCTCGACGAGGCGCTGGAGCTGGCGAAGACCTGGCCGGGCCGGACCCAGGCGGTCGAGATCAGGCCGGTCGTCCCGCATGACCTGCCGGCCGAGCTGGACCGGCCGTGACGGAGACCGGCGAGGGCGGCGCGGGCCCGCAGGCGCCCCGGACCACGGCCTCTCCTGCGCAGGCGGCCCCGACCACGGCCTCGCCCGCGCAGGCGCATGCGGCCGTGGCCGCGGCCTTCCGCGAGGAGGCCGGCCACCTGACGGCCTCCCTGGTGCGCAGCCTGGGCGACTTCGACCTGGCAGAGGAGAGCCTCCAGGAGGCGGTCGTCCAGGCCCTCGAGCACTGGCCCCGGGAGGGGATCCCGGGACGGCCTGGCGCCTGGCTGCTGACCGTGGCCCGGCGCCGGGCGCTGAACCGGCTGAGCCGCGACGCCCGCTACGCGGCCAAGCTCGCCGAGCTGGCGCGCGAGCCGGCCCCCGAGCCGGCTTCCGAGCCCGACAACCGCCTGCAGCTGGTCTTCACCTGCTGCCACCCGGCGCTGCGCCGCGAGTGGCAGGTGGCGCTCACCCTGCGTGCTGTGTTCGGATTCACGACCGGCGAGATCGCCAGGGCCTTCGTCGCCTCTGAGGACGCGGTGGCGCAGCGCATCGTGCGCGCCAAGCGCAAGATCGCGAGCGCGGGCATCCCCTACCGCATGCCTGGCCTCGAGGAGCTGCCCGGCCGGCTGCCGGAGGTGCTCGCGGTGCTCTACCTGCTGTTCAACGAGGGCCATCTGGCGACCTCGGGCAGCGGCTGGAGGCGGGACCTCTCGCAGGACGCGCTCTGGCTGACCGGCCTGCTGTGCCGCCTGCTGCCGACCGAGCCCGAGCCCCTGGGGCTGCTGGCGCTCATGCGGCTGCACCTGGCCAGGGCGGACGCGCGCTTCACCGACACCGGCGACCTGGTGCGGCTGGCCGACCAGGACCGCTCACTGTGGGACCACGACGCGATCGCCGAGGCGGTGACCCTCATCGAGCGGGCGGCGGCCATGCGC